>Ga0137409_10008695_pt1 | contig 10362 bp, 7 predicted proteins | sample CZODoug1_16funga_FD_122059 | JGI IMG/M metagenome (GOLD analysis project Ga0137409, IMG submission 122059) | Vadose zone soil fungal communities from Angelo Coast Range Reserve, California, USA - CZODoug1_16fungal (Hybrid Assembly) | ecosystem: Environmental > Terrestrial > Soil > Vadose zone...
CGTCGAGCTGCACGGCGGCGAGATCCGCCTGGAAAGCGCGCCCGGCAAGGGCTCGACTTTTACTTTTACACTGCCAATACGCCAATGAGCACGATCCTGATCGTCGAGGACAACGACAAGAACATGAAGCTCGCGCGCGACATCCTCAACGCGAAGGGCTATAAGACCCTCGAGGCGGTCACGGGCGAGGAAGGCGTGAAGCTGGCGAAGGAGAAACTGCCCGACCTGGTGCTGATGGACATCCAGCTTCCCGGCATCAACGGCATCGAGGCGTTTCGGCAGATCCGCGCCGACGCGAAGGCCGCGCGCATCCCGGTGGTGGCGCTCACCGCCTCGGTGACACCCACCGACCGCAGCGAGATCAACGCCGCCGGCTTCGACGCCTTCATCGGCAAACCGATCAGCCTGAAGGAATTCGTCGAGACGGTGAAGCGCCTGATCGAAGGGAAAAAATAGATGGCGCAGAAGATCCTGGTGGTCGACGACACGCCGGCCAATATCAAGCTGCTGGGCGACCTTCTGCGGCACAAGGGCTACGAGGTCAGCACGGCTGTGAACGGTGAGGAGGCGCTGGCGAGCATCGCCAAGGCGCCTCCGGACCTCGTGCTGCTGGACATCATGATGCCGGGCCTCAACGGCTACGAGGTGTGTCGCAAGATTCGCGAGAACCCGGCGACCGCGCTGCTGCCGGTGGTGCTTTGCACCTCGCTCGATCCGACGCAGGAGCGCGTCAAAGGCATCGAGGCGGGCGCCGACGACTTCCTCTCCAAGCCCGTGAACCAGCCGGAGCTTTTTGCACGCGTGCGCTCGCTGCTGCGCGTGAAGGGCCTGCAGGACGAGCGCCTCGCGCGGCTGAAGAGCTTCTTCTCGCCGCAGCTCGCCGAAGCGATCGCCGCCGGCAAGGGCGAAGAACTGCTGAAGACCCACCGTCGCGAGATCACGGTCGAATTCTTCGACCTGCGCGGTTTCACCGCCTTCACCGAAGCCGCGGAGCCCGAGGAGGTGATGGAGCTGCTGCGCGCTTTCCACGCCGCGCTGGGCAAGCTGGTGCTCGCCGAGCAGGGCACGCTCGAGCGCTTCGCCGGCGACTCGGTGATGGTGTTCTTCAACGACCCGCTGCCGGTCGAGAAACCCGCGGAGCACGCGGTGCGCACCGCGCTGGCCATGCTGGAGCAATTCGTGCCGATCGCGCAGCACTGGAAAAAGAGCGGCTACGACCTCGGCCTCGGTGTCGGCATCGCCCAGGGCTACGCCACGCTCGGTGCCATCGGCTTCGAGGGCCGCTGGGACTATGCCGCCATCGGCAACGTCACCAACCTCGCCGCGCGCCTGTGCGCCGAGGCGAAGGGCGGGCAGGTCCTCTGCTGCCGCAAGACCACGGCGGCGCTGGAGAACGCTTTCCAGTTCGACACCCTCGGCCCGTTGACCCTCAAGGGCTTCGAGAAGCCGGTGCCGGCGTTTTCCCTGAAGAAATGAAGCCGGCGGGCGGCGCGAAGCGCGACCAGGCGAAGCTCGCAGCCGCCCTGCGCGAGCGCGACGAGGCGGCTGCCTTCCAGCGCGCCACCGCCGACATCCTCGCCTCGCTCCGCGCCTCGGCGACCGACGCAAAGCCCGTCTTCGATGCGATCGCGCGGAACGTGCTACGACTCTTCGGCACCCGCCACGTGTCGATCTTTCTCCTCAAGGGCGACATGCTGGAGCTCGCCGCCGTCGAGGTCGACGCCGAATTCAGGCGGCGGCTTGGCGGCTCCGATCGCAAGTTCCGGCAGTCGTTCCCGCAGCCCGTCGACCACAAGGGCCTCACCGGCAAGGCGCTTCGCACCGGCAAGGTGATGCAGCTCGCGCCGATCGTCGGCAACCGGCGCGCGACGCCGCTCGCGGTGAAGCTCGCGAAGACCTTCGGCTACGACGCGATGGTCGTCGCGCCCCTGGTCCGCGACGGCGAGGTCATCGGCGCAATCGGCACCGTGCGTCCCGAAGCCAGGCGCTTCGCAGCGAAGGAACTGCAGTTGCTGGAAACCTTCGCCGCGCAGGCGGTGATCGCGATCGAGAACGCGCGTATGTTCAACGAAACGCAGGAGGCGCTCGAGCAGCAAACGGCAAGCAGCGACGTCCTGCGGGTCATTGCCAGCTCGCCGAGCGACGTCCGCCCCGTATTCGATGCGGTGCTGGAGCGCGCGCTCGTTCTATGCGACGCAAATCATGGTTCCCTCTTCCAGTTGGAAGGCGGGGCATTGAAACGCGTCGCTGTGCGCGGAGTTGGTGGTACGTCGCCGCTGGGTTCGACGGTTCCGTTCGAATCGGGCCCCGGCCGGGCGGTGCGCGAACGGCGCGTCATTCATCTTGAGGACGTGCAACGGGAGCTCGCATGGCACGCGCCCGAAATCGCTGAAAGCATCCAGCGCCAGGGCATCCGCACAGTTCTCGCCGCGCCGCTGTTGCGCGACAAAGCCGCGATCGGTGCGATTCTGATTCGCCGAACGGAGCTGCGACCGTTCTCGGAGAAGCAGATTCGCATGCTGCAGACCTTCGCCGACCAGGCGGTGATCGCGATCGAGAACGTGCGTCTGTTCAACGAGACGAAGGAGGCGCTCGAGCGGCAGACGGCAACGGGCGAAATCCTGGCATCGATCAGCGGGTCGATGACCGACACCAAGCCGGTATTCGACGCCATCGTGCGCAACCTGCTGCGGCTGTTCGGCACGCGCTTCGCCGCCGTTCTGCTGCTGCGCGACGGGGTCATCGAGATGCCCGCCGTCGACGGCCAGCCGGGTTTCGAGAGGCTGGCCGAGAGATTCCCGCGTCCTCTGGATGAAACCACCATCGGCGGGCGGGTCATGCTCTCGAAGCAGACCGTGCAGTATTCGCCGGTGATCGACAATCCTGCTGCGCCGGCCGGGACCCAGCAGCACGCGCGCGACTTCGGATTCAATTCCGTGATCTTCACCCCGATGCTCCGCGACGAAAAAGTCATCGGCGCGATCGGCATCTCGCGTCACGAGCCGAAGGCGTTCGACGAAAAGGAGATTGCGCTCCTCAAGTCCTTCGCCGACCAGGCGGTGATCGCGATCGAGAACGTCCGGCTGTTCAACGAAACGAAGGAGGCGCTCGAGCAGCAGACTGCGACCTCGGAAGTCCTGCGCATCATCTCCAGCTCTCCCAACGAGCTGAAGGGAGTGTTCGAGGCCATCCTCGCCAACGCGACGTCGCTGTGCGAGGCAGCCTATGGCGTTCTGTGGTTGCGCGAAGACGACGCGTTCAGGATGGCCGCGCTCCACGGCGCGCTGCCGGCCGAGCAATGGCGAACGGGAATGCTGGTGCGGCCGTCCCCGGACGTGCCGCTCGCGCGCGTCGTCACGACCCGCAAGTCGGTCCACATTGTGGACATGCGCACCGACTCGGGCTACCTCTCGGGTGCGCCGTTGCCTGTCGCGGCGGTCGAGGTCGCCGGAATGCGGACACTGCTTCTCGTGCCGATGCTCAAGGACAACGAGGTGGTTGGCGAGGTGGCGATCTACCGCACCGAGGTGCGCGCATTCACCGATCGGCAGATCGCGCTCATCGAGAACTTCGCCGACCAGGCGGTGATCGCGATCGAGAACGTGCGCCTGTTCAAGGAGCTCGAGGCGCGCAACGAGGATCTCGGCCAGCTGCTCGATCGGCAGACTGCGACAGCCGAAATCCTCGGCGTGATCGCCGGCTCACCGACCGACGCTCAGCCGGTATTCGACGCCGTGGCCAGGAACGCCGCGCAGCTGTGCGAGGCCACCAACGCGCTGGTCTGGCGGCTGGAGGGCGAGCAGCTGCGCCTGGTCACGATCCACTGGACCGCCGAGGACCCGAACTACACGAAGCGTCAGAACCTGATGATGAAAGTGGGCGACGTCATCCCGCTGAGCGCGAAGGCCGTGATCGCGCGCGCAGTCGAGGAACGCAGGGTGATCCACATTCGCGACATCGACGAGCAGAGCGACGAGGACTTCGGCGACACCAAGGCGCGCGCCGCCGCCCAAGGTTACCGCACGCTGCTCGCCATTCCCCTGATGCGCAAGGGACAAGCGGTCGGCGTCATCTTCATCCGCCGCACGCAGGTGGCGCCTTTCACGGAAGAGCATATCGCGCTGCTACGGACCTTCGCCGATCAGGCGGCGATCGCGATCGAGAACGTGCGGTTGTTCAACCAGACGAAGGAGGCGCTGGAGCAACAGACCGCCACGGCCGAGATCCTGAAGGTCATCTCGAGCTCTCCCACGAACGAGCAGCCGGTGTTCGACGCCATCGTGCAGAGCGCCGCCCGCCTGTTCGGCCGGCGCGCGCGCATCCGGCTCGTGGACAGGGAGCAGTTTCATCTGCGCGCACGGAGCGACACCGCCGAAGGCGACGTGGCAAATGCGCCTTTGCCGATCACTGCCGACAGTATCGGCGGGCAGGTCTTTTTCGGGCGCACCGCGTTACAGGTGGCCGATACGCAGGCGGCGGGCGTCCCTGCCGCGAGCGCTGAGCGCGGCGAAAAGGTCGGTTATCGCTCGATCGCCCGGGCACCGATGATGTGTGAGGGCGAAGTGATCGGACTGATCGCCGTGCACTCGGCAGAACCGGGCGGGCTGTCCGAGAAACAGATGGCGCTGCTCACCACGTTCGCCAGTCAGGCGGTGATCGCGATCCAGAACGCACGCCTGTTCCGCGAGATCCAGGAGAAAGGCGCGCAGCTCGAGGTGGCGAACAAGCACAAGTCGGAGTTCCTCGCCAACATGTCCCACGAGCTGCGAACGCCGTTGAACGCGATCATCGGCTTCTCGGAAGTGCTCTCGGAGCGGATGTTCGGCGAGGTGAACGAGAAGCAAGCCGACTACCTGAAGGACATCCACGAGTCCGGCAAGCACCTGCTCTCGCTCATTAACGATATCCTCGACCTCTCCAAGATCGAGGCCGGACGCATGGACCTCGAGCTCGGCAGCTTCGACCTGCCGGGCGCGATCGCGAACGCCATGACGCTGGTGCGCGAGCGCGCGCAGCTGCACGGCGTGCAGCTCGGTTCCGAGGTCGACCCGCGCCTCGGCGAGTTCCGGGCCGACGAGCGCAAGTTCAAGCAGATCCTGCTCAATCTGCTCTCCAACGCAGTCAAGTTCAGCCGCGAGGGCGGGCGAGTCGACGTCAGCGCGAAGCTCGACACCGACAAGGTCGAGTTCGCGGTCAAGGACACCGGCATCGGCATCTCGGCCGACGATCAGGCGAAGCTGTTCGAGGAGTTCCGCCAGGTCGGCAAGGACTCGGCGCGCAAGGCCGAGGGCACGGGACTCGGGCTGGCGTTGACGAAGAAGTTCGTCGAGCTGCACGGCGGCACCGTAGGGGTGAAAAGCGAAGTCGGCAAGGGTTCGACCTTCTCCTTCACCCTGCCGCTGCGATGACCTAGGGGTGCACGTCCTCCGAGAACCAGTCGTCCGGCAGCTCGGTCCCCACGCCGGCTTCGCGCGCTCGGCGTAGGACCCAGGCGCCGGCGGCGGCGAATTGCAGGCCGGTGCCGACGTTGTTGACGAAGCAGGTGATCTCCTTGTCGTTCTTCCTGCCTTCGGCGCGGCCGGTGAGGAGATCGCACAGGTCGGGATATTTCTCGAAGCGGCCGCTGCCGTCGTTCCACCAGCCGCTCTTGCCGCGCTCCTTCGCCACGTTGGCCGTGTCCTTCAGCAGGTTGTCGATCTGCTTCGCCTGCTTGCGGTTGTGGAGCACGACGCGGCTGCAGCGCTCGAGCACCTCGGCGTCGACCTCATGGGTCTTGATGCAGCTCAGATGAACGCCGGGCTTCAGCCACTTTGGCTCGATGACCCGCACCATCGATGAGGTCGAGGCGGCGATGATGTCCGCGCCAGCCACGCACTCTTCCGCCGTCTCCACGGCCTTCACGTTTCGATACTCGCCGACGAACGCTTCGCGGCTCTCCTTGCGGGGACTCCAGACTCGCACTTCCTTCAGCGGCCGTGCGGCAATGGCGGCGGCGAGCTGCGCGCCGGCCTGCCAGCCGCTGCCGATCAGCGCCAGGGTCGCCGCGTCGGCGCGCGCGAGGTGCTTCAGCGCCAGGCCGTTGGCCGCGCCAACGCGCAGGCGCTGCACCACGCCATCGGGAAACATCGCCAGCAGTGCCCCGGTCTGCGTGCTGAACAGCAGCACCAGGCCGACCCAGCGGCCGCCTTTGCTGCTGGGAGCGAGGGGCTGCTTTTGCCGGCGCGGCTTGCCGGCGATCACCGGATGCGTGACCACATCGGAGTTGATGCGCAGCGCCTGGATTCCCTGCGCCGGCCAGGTGCCGCCCATGTGCTTGAACGCGTAGTAGCCGCCGGGATGCGTGGTCGGCGCGATGTTGTCCACCCGGGGCGACATCAGCGCGCGCTCCTCGGCGAGGTCGCGGTACATCGGCTCGAGCGCCGCCATGCAGTCCTCGACGGTGAAGAGGCGGGCGATCTCCTCGTTGCTGAGGACCAGCACTGCTAGGCGACTTCGAACAGCCCCGCGGCGCCCATGCCGCCGCCGATGCACATCGTCACCACCACGAACTTCGCCTTGCGGCGCTTGCCCTCGATCAGCGCGTGGCCGACGAGGCGCGCGCCGCTCATGCCGTAGGGATGGCCGAGCGCGATGGCGCCGCCGTTGACGTTCAGCTTGTCGTTGGGGATGCCGATGCGGTCGCGGCAGTACAGCACCTGCACCGCGAACGCCTCGTTCAGCTCCCACAGGTCGATGTCGGCGGCGCGCTTGCCTGAGTTTTCCAATAATTTTGGAACGGCAAAGACCGGCCCGATGCCCATCTCCTTGGGATCGCAACCCGCGGCGGCGAAGCCGCGAAATATTCCAAGAGGCTTCAAACCCCGCCTCGCGGCTTCCTTGTCGCTCATGACGACTGCAGCAGAAGCGCCGTCGGAGAACTGGCTGGCGTTGCCGGCGGCGATGCAGCCGCCCTCGATCGCCGGCTTGATCTGCGACAGTCCCTGGTAGGTGGTGTCGGCGCGGATGCCTTCGTCCTCCGATGCGGTGATCTCCTTCATCGTCTCGGTGCCGGTGTTCTTGTCGACCACTTTCATCTTGGTGGTGATCGGCGCGATCTCGTCCTTGAACTTGCCTTCGGCGCGCGCCTTGGCAGCGCGCTGCTGGCTCTGCACGCCGTACTCGTCCTGCTTGTCGCGCGGGATGTCGTACTGCCGCGCCACGTACTCCGCGGTCTGCAGCATCGGCCAGTAGGTCTCGGGGTGGTGGCGGTGCAGCCACTCGTCCTGGAAATGGTGCTTGTTCATCTCCTGTTGCACCAGCGAGATCGACTCGACGCCGCCGGCGACGAACACCTCGCCTTCGCCGGACATGACGCGTTGCGCGGCGAGGGCGATGGTCTGCAGGCCGGAGGAGCAGAAGCGGTTGACGGTCATGCCGGGCACGGTCACCGGGCAGCCGGCGCGGATCGCGATCTGGCGCGCGATGTTCCAGCCGGTCGCGCCCTCGGGATTGGCGCAGCCGATGATCACGTCCTCGACCTCGTCGGCGTCGACCTTGGCGCGCTCGAGCGCGGCGTGCACCACGTGGCCGCCCATCTTCGCGCCGTGGGTCATGTTGAGCGCCCCCTTCCAGCTCTTGCAGAGCGGGGTGCGCGCGGTGGAAACGATGACTGCGTCGGTCATTGCGCCCTCCTCAATGAAACAGCGTTGCTTTCAGGAATCCTTTGGCATCTTCCAGTGCCTGCATTTTCACCCGGTGATTGGCGGCGACGGTTGCGCCCACGTGCATGCAGCGGCGCTCGGGTTGCGCGACCCGGCCGTCGTCCTCGATCAGGATGACGCAGTCGCGATACGTCTCCGCGCGCGGCAGGTAGAACTCGCGTGGGTTCATGGTATCGCCGTCGAAGCCGTGGTGCGCTCCAGGATAGGTCTTGAGCTGCACCTGGCCGCCCGCGGCGCGCAGCCGCTCGGCGTAGGCGGCGCAGAGCTTGACGCCGGTGTAGCTGTCCTTCTCGCCGATCAGCATTAGCACCGGCGCGGTGGGGCGCGGGTTGCGGTACTGCAGCGCGCACGCCGGATAGAGCGGCAGGTGCGCGGCGAAGGCGCGGCCGCCGCGCTGCGCCTGGTGGTCCACGGCGAGCAGGGCGACGGAGCCGCCCTTTGACATGCCCATCACCGCGATGCGCTTCTCGTCGACGAAGTCCTGCGCCGCGAGGAAGGCGAGCGCAGCGAAGGCGTCGCGCAGCATTTGCGTGGTCGTTACCCGCGACTGGTCCTCGGTGGTGCTGTCCACACCGCGTGGCCCGAAGCTGTCGGTGACGAGCGCCACCATGCCGAAGGCCGCAAGCTCGCGCGCCCAGAATCCCTCGCGCGCTTCCGCGACGCCGGCCGAGCCGTGGACGATGACGATCGCCGGGTGCCTGCCCGCCTGTTCCGGGAGATGAAGAGTGCCGACGATCTCGCCGAACCGCACCCGCTCGCTGGCCGCCACGGCGCCGGCCGCGACGAAGACGAGCGCGAGCGCGAGCAGCCTCATCCGTTGAACCGCTTACCCTCTTTCGCGAGCCTGACGAGCAACGGTGCGGGCTTCCAAGCCTGCCCTTGGTAGCCCTTCTGGAATCCTTCGATCGACTTCAGCACCTTGTCGAGGCCGACGGTGTCGGCATAGAACATCGGCCCGCCGCGGTAGGGCGGAAAGCCGTAGCCGGTGAGATACACCATGTCGACGTCGGAGGCGCGCAGCGCGATGCCTTCCTCGAGGATGTGCGCGCCTTCGTTCACCAGCGCGTAGATCAGGCGCTGCACGATCTCGTCGTCGCTGATTTGCCTTGGGGTAATTTTTATTTCTTTTCTATAGGCAGAGATGATTTCATCAACCGCGGGATCAGGGATCGGTTTCCTGTTTCCCGGCTCGTAGTTGTAGAAGCCCTTGCCGGTCTTCTGCCCGAAGCGGCCCTGCTCGCAGACGCGGTCGGCGATCCTCGAATAGACGAAGTCGGGCCGCTCCTGGTAGCGGCGCTTGCGGACTTCCCAGCCGATGTCGTTGCCGGCCATGTCGTACATGGTGAAGGGGCCCATCGCCATGCCGAACTTCGCCAGCGCTGCATCGACCTGCTGCGGCGTCGCGCCCTCGTCGATCAGGAACAGGCTCTGCTGCCCGTATTTCTCCAGCATGCGGTTGCCGATGAAGCCGTCGCACACGCCCGAGACCACCGGCACCTTCTTCAGCGCCTTGCCCAGCTTCATGGTGGTGGCGAGCACGCTCTTGTCGGTCTTCTTGCCGCGCACCACTTCGAGGAGCCGCATCACGTTCGCCGGCGAGAAGAAGTGCGTGCCGATCACGTCCTGCGGCCGCTTGGTGACCGCGGCGATCTGGTCGACGTCGAGCGTCGAGGTGTTGGTGGCGAGGATGGCGCCCGGCTTGGCGATGGCGTCTAGCTTCTTGAACACATCCTGCTTGACGTCCATGCGCTCGAAGACGGCTTCGATGATGATGTCTGCACTTGCAACAGAAGAAAAATCCGTGGAGGGCGAGATGAGGGCCACCCGCTTGTCCATGTCCTCCTGCTTCAGCCGGCCCTTTGAGACCGTCGCCGCGTAGTTCTTCTTGATGATGTCGAGGCCTTTTGCGACCGCCGCGTCATTCATGTCGAGCAGCGTCACCGGGATGCCGGCGTTGGCGAAATTCATGGCGATGCCGCCGCCCATGGTGCCGGCGCCGAGCACCGCGGCCTTCTTCACTTCGCGCACCGGGGTGTCTTCCGGCACGTCCGGGATCTTCGAGGTCTGGCGCTCGGCGAAGAACGCGTGGCGCAGCGACTTCGACTCGCTCGTGACCACCAGCCGCGCGAACGCTTCGCGCTCGTGCTTGCGGCCTTCGTCGAAGGGCAGCGTCGCCGCCGCTTCGGCACAGCCGACGATCTCGAGCGGCGCCGGGTAGCCGCGCGACGCCTTGCCGACCTGCTCGCGCGCCTGCGCGAAGAACGCTTTCGGGTCGTCCAGTTTCACCGAACGGTCGCGGATGCGGGGCAGGGGTTTTCCAACCTTGCTCCTGGCGAAAGCAATCGCCGCTTCAAGAAGATCGCCCTGCGCAATCTCGTCGACCAACCCGAGGCCTTTCGCCTTCTCGGCGGGAATCGGGTTGCCAGTGGTCATCATCGGCGGGCCAGCAACGCGCATGAGTAATATCACGCTGACGCCTGCGCCTTATGGTCTCTACCTGTTCAACAATGACTACGCTTCGACGTTCACGAACATTCAGGCGAACAATGCGGGTCCTGGTTGCCTTGGTGTGCTGCTGACTTCGAGCGCGACGGGAGTCAACGATTACCGGGATCTCAACTTCATCACGCAATGCGCAATTTCTCATGCGATGGTGAACTAT
>Ga0137409_10008696_pt1 | contig 10362 bp, 9 predicted proteins | sample CZODoug1_16funga_FD_122059 | JGI IMG/M metagenome (GOLD analysis project Ga0137409, IMG submission 122059) | Vadose zone soil fungal communities from Angelo Coast Range Reserve, California, USA - CZODoug1_16fungal (Hybrid Assembly) | ecosystem: Environmental > Terrestrial > Soil > Vadose zone...
AGATCATGGGCAATCTCCTGCTGGAGCTGTGGAACGCCGACCGCAAGGCGGTGCTGTTCGTGACCCACGACCTCGAGGAGGCGATTGCGCTCGCCGACAAGGTCTACGTGCTCACGGCAGGACCTGCCACTGTCAAGTCGGTCTACAACATCGACATCCCGCGTCCGCGCGTGGCGAGCGAGATCCGCTACGAGCAGAAGTTCATCGACATCTCGCGCACGATCTGGAACGACCTGCGCGAGGAAGTGCAGCGCGGCGCCTCGCGCGAAGAGGCTCTCACGGGTCGGGCATGATAGCCGAGCGAGTCTGTATATATAATGATGGGGCTTGCCGGAGGTGACCCCGTGCCAGGAGAGCTGGAAGCAACACTTCCGCAGATTCGTATCCGGGATCTCTCCCTGCCGGAGCCCCTCGTCATTCAGAAAAACCTTTTCAAGGAGTCCGCGGGGTGGCCGAACGGGAACGGGCGGAGTTGAAGAAGCATCGCTTGCCGTCTCAAAATCCAACAATCACCTCAAAGAATGATGCCCGCACCCACTTCTCTGTCGGGCGAGCCAACCGGGGCGCTCAAAGGAGATCAGACGTATCGCTCCGACAAATTATATCGAAGAAAATTGGATAGATTTCTTTGCCCACAGCTGGCATTGATAGTACCCGAGGCGGAGTAATTCCTCGAAATGAGATATTCTTTGGCTACGAATTTTAGGATGCTGCACTGTTTGCAGACTTATTGCGCCATGCGGATCTCTGCGGCGCCGAGAATGCGCCGGCTCTTCTTTTCCTGCACGAAGAGCACGGCCCTCAGGTTCTCGCGCTTCCACTCTTTCTGTAGCGGGACACTCACGTCTCCAGCGAAAGAGGTTTCGCCTTCGGCCTTTGCTTCGCCGATTTTACGCATGAAGCGCACAACGGCGGCATGGTGCAGGTCTTCACCGGCGTTCTCGCCGCGTGTCACGGAAGAGTGCAGCCCCGTTTCCGTGATGGCCAGCCACACTTCCGCGGCATCACCCTTTGTGGTTCCTTCCAGCTTGCCTACCTTCGCGGACAAATTTCCTTTGCCCATCCCATCTGCGCTGCCCTGTGCCAGCACCACTGGAATTTTTGTTTTGCCGGCAGCCTTCAGAATCGAATCTCGGGCTTGCTGTGTGCGGCTGCCCACGAACTCCACGGTCCCGTCCACAACCATTTGCGGCGTGTACGCGTTGCCGTTCCCAAGCGCTCTGGCATAAGCGTATTGCCGCGACGTCCAGTCCCGCGAGGAGAAGGGGTCGGTCCAGCCCAAATCGTTCCAATAATCGACGTGCTCCTCCAGCGCGATCAATTGTATGTTCCCCGCAACCTGCCCTTCGGATAGCCGGGCCAGCAAAGCGTCCGCCGGCGGACAGCTCGAGCAGCCTTCCGAGGTGAACAGCTCCACGACTACTGGTGTGCGAACCATATCCGGCGTTGCCGAAGAGGCCAGCGCGTGCGACTGGACCAATGCCAGGGTCGCCATCAACGAAACGGAAATGAGGGTAAAGACCGCCAATAGGTGCTTCATCAGAGCCCTTTCTTACCTTCCAAGCATATCTGATCCTAAGGCCGACAAAAAGTTACCGTGAGTGAGGACTATCGAAGAGCGCTTTCTTCTGCATAACCGTTATGATAGCTTTAACTGGTTATTGGAAAAACCAGACTCCGTCTTCGAGGGAGGTTTTTCAATGCCTTCTCTCACGTCACCTATACCCTTGCTGGGAGGCCGACTCTCGCTCGATTTTGCCAATGCTACTTCGCCTAACATTGAATTGTATTGGGAACGTCTTATCCACTTTCTGGAATCGACGAATATTGTCTCCGCCGAGCGCAGTGCTCAGCTTCAGAGCCTGCCGCAATCCGACCCGCAGGCCGCGGAAGGATTGCTCTTGAAAGCCCGGCGGCTCGGCTCCGCCTTGCGAAAAGTATTTGCAGGGATGCTCCGAAAGCAGAGGATAGCTGGGGAATGGATCGAGCCGGTAAACGAAATCCTGCGTATCACCGAGGGGCATGATGAGCTTGTTGGCCAGGACGGCGTCTGGAAAATCGAATTCATTGCGCGCGAAGGAGGTCTTGACTGGTTGCTCGCCGCGGTAGCCCGTTCCGCGGCGGAGATTATCGCCGAAGGAGCGCGTGCGCGCCTTCGGCATTGCGCCAATCCGGCTTGTGGTCTGTTCTTCTACGACAATTCACGCACGCGCCGCCGCCGTTGGTGTTCGATGGCCGTTTGCGGTAACCGGAGCAAAGTAGCTGCGTTCGCCCGCAAGCACGCATCGGCGCGCAATATCGCATAGCCAGCAAGTCCCGATTCACATGCGGTTTTGCGCCGGTCTACTTCACATACTTCGGCGATTGTCCTTTTGACCATGGATCGTAACTATGCGCGAACACCAGGCGGTCCGCCAGCGGCGGATGCGAATACAGCCAGAAGGTGATAAACGGCGGCGGATTGGGGTCCGACAAGTCCAGTTCGCCTAGAACCTGAAACGCGTGGGCGGCGACCTCCGCGGAATTTGGCACCAAACCGTGAATGACTTCCAATCCGTAAATGTCCGCGGCATGTTCCTGCATCCGGCTGTAACCGCTGATGACCGGCGAAGAAACAAACAACAGCGCTTGCAGCAGCAGAAGCAGCACGGCGAGCGAGGCCCAGTCTTCCTGCCCGTAGAGCTTCCAATCCTTGGCCCAGCGATCCAGCGCCCAATGCAAGCCTCGAAAGAGGAAATAGAGCGCTAGCAGCAGGCCGGCCGCTCCCACGAAAAAACCTTGACGGACGTGCCCGAGAATGTAGTGTCCAAGCTCATGGCCGACGATGAACAGGGCTTCTTCGTTGGACATCTTTTGAATCGTGGTATCCCAGATCACCACGCGCTTTGACGCTCCCAGGCCCGTCACGTAGGCGTTGATGGCGTTCGTTTTCTGGCTCGCAAGCATTAGGAACATGCGGTCCCGTGGAATAGGTACACCTGCATGCTCCGTGAGTTTTTCGATAGCGGCAACCAGATCGGCATGTTTGTCGCTCAGTGGTTCGAACTTATTGAAGAGCGGATCGATCACCAGCGGGGCGATCACGATCACGCCGAAGAAAATCAAGACCGCGGGAAACCAGAAGTATAGCCACCAGCGACGCGGGCTGCGCCGCATCACTGCGAACAGGATCAGCACCAGCACGATTCCAAACCCCATGCCAAGAAGCTGTCCTTTAGTCCAATCCCAGAACCACGAGCCCCAGCCTTGAATCGACTGTTCGTAGTGCACGGAAACCGCATGCCAGTACAGGCGCAGGGGCAGTTTCAGAACGCCGATGGTAAGGAAAAGCAGCGGAACGAAAATGAATCCTTGAATCCATTTCTTGTCACTAAAATCTTCAGCAATATCGCGAAACTTTGCGGCCCAGCCCAGCCGAAGGATCAAGAATAGGAAGAGTCCGCTGAGAAAATAAGAAATGAAATAAAGGGTGTAGCCTGCCCGCGAGTAAGCCACTGCTTTTGCTCGGCGCTCATGCGAAAGCGTGTATTGTTCGGTTCTTGTCTGTTCCTGAGTCTTCGATTCCGCGGGCGAGCTCGCCGAAGAACTGGTTTGTCGTGATGGTGATTGCAACGCGAGCGTTTCTGGACGCGCGGACGGCGCGGGGCACGCAAAACCGTGCGGCGACATCGCAAAATATAGAGTCGCACACAAAATTAGCGCGTAACGGTGAAGGGAGATCCACTTCACCATGAGACCCCATCGCCGACTTCCCAATGCCACGTTGCGTCCGGTTCCGAGCAAACTCTTCACGGAGCGCAAGTCTGCCGCACCGCCATTCGAATCACAAGATTTCGTCACATTGAGTTAGACGCGAGGAACCCGGCTGCGTTTCGATCGTCGAGCCGGCGCGCGTGACTACGGAGTCGTTCCTGGATGCGCCGTTTTCAAACAGTAGTTGCGCACGGCGCCCGACGTCGCCAATCCAAAATGCACGATCGAAGTCCATCGTTCCAGCTTATGATGGCCGTAGCGGTGGAACAAGTACGACGCCCCGATCGAAACACCGGTTCCCGCCGCCTCGATCGCGGCGAACTCCGCGTGATTGTCCACGATCGCATTGGTAAGCAGTATTTCTTGGTCCCCGCGCCGCCTCAAGTTCAGCGTTGAAAAATAGTCAAACGTCCGCGCCGCACCGACTCCGGCAAACAACCAAACATTTTTCTTATCCCAGAAGCGATGAACCTGCAACCGTTCCAGCGTGTGATTCTTCCCAACAAGAGCCATTTCGCCTGGCGACGGTGTCTGCGTCTCGGTCTCCGAGGCCTGAGCGCAGACTTTGCCCGCCCCCAGGCTCGTTGCCAGAACCAGCAATAAGATAATCCTAAGATTCACCAAATCTTCCGCCCGGGGGTATCCCCCTTTGTTTTATTTCTCAGTCCAGTATAATCGCAGGGGCGCTATCCCAGGCCACACTCTCCGTGTAGGAGTCCTTCCATGACACGCTTCCGTCTCATGCTCACATCGATTCTCGTTTTCGCGCTCGTTGCCGTGGTTGCCGTCCACGCAGGCCGCAGGACTGCCTCGGAGCCGAGTGCAGCAGCGCCAGCGCCAGCGCGCTCATTTGAATTCACCTATCAGGTGCATGTCCCCGCCAACGCGGATTCCGCGGGCCCCACGCATCTCTGGATTCCCTTGCCGCAGGCCGATGGCTATCAGGACATTCGCGGCTTGCGCATCGACAGCCCCGTGAACTACGTCCAGGGCCGGGATCCCGAATACGCAAATGCTTTTGCAACCTTCGCGCCGACGATGCAGCAATCCGCCGCCGGCTTTGATGCTGTTCTGCGCTTTACGGCCGTACGCCGCGAGCACAAGGTCGCTCTGGACGCGGCTGCGCTCCAGAATGTCTCCGCCTCGGCGCCCAGCGACCCGCACCTGCAACGTTACCTCGAACCCGACAAACTCGTTCCGCTCAATGGCATCATTGCCGAGCTCGCCAAGGAGCACACTGCCGGCGACACTACGCCCATCCAAAAAGCTCGCCACATCTACGATTACGTGCTTGCCACTATGCGCTATGACAAAACCGGCGAAGGCTGGGGCCGCGGCGACGCCATCTGGGCCTGCACTTCAAAGCGCGGCAACTGCACCGATTTCCATTCTCTTTTCATCGGCATGATGCGTTCGTCCGGCATTCCCGCTCGCTTCGAAATCGGTTTCCCGCTGCCCGAAGGCAAGACCGAAGGCGACATCGCGGGCTACCACTGTTGGGCTGAATTCTATCTTGCCGGCATCGGCTGGGTTCCCGTGGACGCTTCCGAAGCCTGGAAGAATCCCGCCAAGCGCGATTTCTTCTTTGGCGCGCACGACACCAACCGCGTTTTCTTCACCTACGGCCGCGACATCCGTCTCTCGCCCGACCAAAAGAGTGATCCCTTGAATTATTTTATCTATCCCTACGCGGAGATGAATGGCCAGCCGCTGAAAAATTTGCAAACACATTTTTCGTTTCGCGACGTTTCAGCGGCGCCGCTCGCCTCAGCAAGCCACTGATAGCCGTTCCTTTTGACTTGTTTCGTTGCCTCCGTGGGCACGAGGCCGCTACTTGGGATTGTCATTCCCACTCCGCTGGCGTATCTTGAAATTTGACCCAATTCAGATTTTCATGAGGAGTAGCACTATGTTGCGCTGCATCCCATTGCGCCTTGCTCTGGCGGTTCTCTTGGCGGCAACGCTGCTTTCGGCCGCTGCCTTTGCCCAATCGCAGGATACGCAGTCCGTTGCGGAAGCTGCCCGCCGCGCCCGCGCGCAGAAGAAGAACTCTGAAAAGCCGGCCAAGGTCATCACGGACGATACTCTGGAAGTAAAGAAGGGCGACGTGCAGACCGCCACAGCGGAGCAGCTCCGAATACCGGGCACCCCAGCAACACCAGCCCAGCCCGCCTCAAACGCGCCGTCCTCTGCACCCCAGGGCGAAAAGAAAGCTTCCGACGATGAACAGCGTGCCAAGGACATCGCCGCGTTAAAGGAGCAGATCAAGCAAGCTCAGAGCGACCTCGATCTCTCCAAGCGCGAACTGGCTTTGCAGCAGGATACCTACTTTTCGAATGTCAATTACGCCCGCGATACGGCGGGCAAAGCAAAGCTCGACGATTTGAAGCAACAGGTCAGCGATAAGCAGCAGGAACTCGAGCGCTTGAAAGCCCGTTTGACTGACTTGCAGGCGGCGCAGGGCGGTTCCGAAGCCAACCCGCCGAAGCCGTAGAGCGATTCAAAGTCTCAATCAATTCCATGAATCCGCAGGCTGACCAGTTGCTCGATGGTCAGGTTTTTCATTCCGCGTGACTGCAGCCCGGTGATGAAGTCGGGCGTCACTCCATGGATGCGCATGGCAATCAGTTGATCCGGCTCTGGATGCGAGTATCCCAGCTTTTGAAGCTGCCCGATAAAATCCGACGACACGCCGTGGATCCGGAAGGCGATTAGCTTGTCGAGATCAACGTGATCGTAACCCTGCTTCTTCAGATCCGCCACCCACTCCGGCGTCGCCCCGTGAATTCTCATGGCGATGAGCTTGTCCGCATCGGGCTCGTAGCCGGCCTGTTTTAGGCTGCGAACCATTTCCGGACTCACACCGTGGATTCGAAAGGCAATAAGTTTGTCGCTGTCCACGACATTCAGCCCCGCCGCGCGAATCGCATCTACCGCGGCCAGCATCGCAATGATGGGTGCCTTATCGTCGGCCGAGCCGCGGGCGTAGATCTTCCCGTCTTTGATCAGGGGCTCGAAAGGGCCGCTGTTCCAGAGCGCCCCTCCAGATTGGGACTCCTCCAGTGTTACGCATGTGCAACCTTTTGCGCATGGCCGGCTGATCCCGGCGAAAATCTTTTCTTGGGTTTCACCTTCGCGCACTTACAATAGCGCAGCAGAATTGAACGTGGAGTCGCCGTTCTCCCACGGCCGTTCCGCGCTCTCGGGGGGGAATTGTGCACGTTCTAGTCACCTCAGACACTCTGAGTGGTACTTGGACCTACACCCGCGAACTGGTCGCCGGGCTGGTCATTCGCGGCGTGCGCGTCACCCTGGTCAGCTTCGGAGAAATACCTCTGCCTCAGCAGACGTCATGGATGGATCATCTGCATGGCCTGGAGTACCGTCCCACCGCGTTCCGGCTCGACTGGATGGATGGGGGCCAGCAAGATTTCAGGGAGTCCTCCGCCTACCTAACCGGGCTGGTTAAGGAGTTAAAGCCCGATCTGCTTCATCTGAACCAGTTGTGCTATGGAAGCCTTCCAGTCGCCGTGCCCCGGGTGGTCGTGGCGCATGGCGACCTCATTACCTGGTGGAAAGCGGTTCACGGCCGGGAACCCAAGCAGGACACGTGGTTGCAATGGTACCGTGAAGTTGTGACCCGCGGCCTGGCCAGTGCCAGTGCGGTGGTGGCTCCTTCGAGGTGGATGCGGGACACCATCCGCGATTCCTACACCCGGGGGCGCGACACGGTGATCTACAGTGGGCGCAATCCTATCTTCTTCAATCCCTACGTGGGTAAGGATGATTCGGTGCTTGCCGTAGGTCGGTTGTTGGATGTTGGCAAGCAGGTCTCGCTGCTCACCCAGCATAGCCACCCCCTTCCCATCTGCATCGTAGGTTCGGACATCCCTGTCCATGGCCCCAGCAGAGTTCCGATTCGTGCCGATGTAAAGCTTTCGATCGACGAAATGAACGTCGCGCTGAAGGGTCCTCAAACTGAGGCTCAGTTGCGCACGCTGTACAGCCGCGCGTCGATTTATGCGGCGACCTCGCGCTATGAACCTTTCGACATGTCCGCGGTGGAAGCTGCCTTCTCCCGCTGTGCGATTGTGGCCAACGACATCCCCGCGTTCCGCGAGATATGGGGTGACGCCGTCCTCTACTTCCACGAGAACGATGCCGCCAGCCTGGCCTCGGCGATCCGACGCCTGAGTGGACAGCGCGATCTCTGCCGCACCTACGCGAACCGCGCGTTTCAACGCGCCCGTGAGTGCTTTACCTCCAAACGCATGATCGATCAGTACATGGAGCTCTATCGGAGTCTACTGGGAATGAATCGGGCGGCGGCGTAAGAGCTGTCTGCTCCCTTCCAAAGTGCTATCTTCTTACAGATACCCAAACGGAGGCATCATGTCTGCGGTCAAAATTATTGTAAGGAAGAACGGCCCGTATCGGGTGGAAGCCCCGGAAGGTTCGATTGAATTGGTCGACGCCGATGGCAACAAGTTCGATCTGACCGGCAAGCCTGCGTTTTCGCTCTGCCGTTGCGGCGGTTCGGTGACCAAACCATTCTGTGACGGCACGCACAGCCGGATTGGATTCCAGGGAGCCGAATTGGCGGTGAAGAAGGCTGAGAACAGTTAAGCGCAGCCTCGACGCCCGCAGCATGGGATCGGCTTTGTCTGCGCAGAGCGATGGGGTTCCACCGGCCCTGCGCCTGCTCCCGTCCGTATGAGCGAGTCCGGAGAAGGACTTCTGAGGGTTCTGTGAACGATTGGAACGATCGAGAACTGGGAATGGGGCGCGGGATCACGCGGCGCGACTTCCTGAATGGGGTCGCGCTCACCGTCGGCGCAACTGCTCTTCCTCTGGACTTGCTTGCCGGAACGGCCATCCCCGGACCGGAGGAATCCTCAGACTATTACCCGCCTGCTTTGACCGGCCTCCGCGGCAGCCATCCCGGTTCGTTTGACGCGGCCCACAGCTTGCGCGACGGAACCTTCTGGGAGCGTGCGGGATCACCACTCGACACGCATGAGAATTACGATGTTGTCGTCGTCGGAGGCGGTATCAGTGGGCTCTCCGCGGCTCATTTCTTCTGCAAGGCAGTGGGGCCAAACGCGCGCGTACTGATCCTCGACAATCATGACGACTTCGGGGGGCACGCCAAGCGCAACGAGTTTCGCTCCGGCCAACGGACCATGCTGGGTTTTGGTGGGACGTTTTCCATCGAGAGCCCGGCTCCGTACAGCGCCGTGGCCAGAGGTCTGATCGAGGAATTAGGGATTGACGTTCCGTCGTACCCCAAATACATGGCCAAGGATTTGTACCGGTCGTTGGGCCTGGGCCCGAAGATTTTCTTCGACAAGGAGACATTCGGCGCCGACGTGTTGGCAACCAACCCGATGCCGCGGGTGGGCGGAGAGAGCGAGAATGATCTCGCGCGAGCCCACGCACTGGAAGTCTTTTTGAAAGCGGCTCCGTTTTCCGAGCAAGCCAAGGCCGACTATGCCCGTCTGCTCACGGAAAAGCAAGACTATCTGCCCGGCCTGACCTCGGACGAGAAAAAAACTCGCCTGGCTCGCATGAGCTACAACAGTTTTCTTGCCGACCTAGTCAAGGTTTCCCCCGAGCTGCTGAAGCTTTTTCAGGCCATGCCGCAGCCGCTTTTCGGAGTCGGATTCGACGCGGTCGCCGCGCAGGATGCGTGGGGCTTGGGAGCGCCTGGGTTCGGCGGTATGAACCTCGAACCCGGTCCGGGTAAAGGCATGAATCGCGATGCCATCCCCAACCAGGAAGCGGAGGAGTACTTCTTTCATTTTCCGGACGGTAACGCCTCCATCGCGCGCCTGCTGGTGCGCAAGTTGATTCCCCAGGCAATTCCAGGCAAATCGGCAGTCGATGTCGTCCTGGCGCGAGCGAACTACGCGAAGCTGGATCAGAAAGGTTCTCCGGTTCGCATTCGCTTGAACAGCACTGCGGTGCGGGTGAAGCACCAGGGAGAGCCCGCCAGTTCGAAGGAGGTGGAAATCGCATACGCACGCGGCGGCAAGGTCTACACTGTTCGCGCCTCGCATTGCATTCTGGCCTGTTGGCACGTGGTCATTCCCTACATTTGCGGGCAGTTGCCGGACAAGCAGAAGCAAGCGCTGTCATCCGCCGCGAAAGTTCCGCTCCTCTACACCAACGTTGCCCTGCGGAATTGGAAGGCATTCCAGAATCTGGGCGCCAACGCGGTCTATTGCCCCGGTGGTTACCATTCGTATATGAACCTGGATTTGCCGGTGAGTATTGGCGGGTACGAGTGCTCACGCAAGCCGGAAGAACCGGTCGTCGCACACATGATGAAGACGCCATGCAAGCCGGGACGCCCCGCGCGCGACCAGCATCTCATGGGCCGGGTAGAACTTCTCAACACACCCTTCGAAGCTATGGAAAGAAATATCCGCGAGCAGTTAGCCCGCGTCGTGGGGCCGGGAGGGTTCGATCCGGTGACTGACATTACCGCTATTACCGTAAACCGTTGGCCGCACGGGTACGCCTATGAATACAACTCGCTGTGGGACAAGTTCTGGCTGGAAGGCGGGGAAACGCCGTGTGAGGTGGCTCGCCAGCCCTTTGGCCGGA
>Ga0137409_10007384_pt2 | contig 10361 bp, 7 predicted proteins | sample CZODoug1_16funga_FD_122059 | JGI IMG/M metagenome (GOLD analysis project Ga0137409, IMG submission 122059) | Vadose zone soil fungal communities from Angelo Coast Range Reserve, California, USA - CZODoug1_16fungal (Hybrid Assembly) | ecosystem: Environmental > Terrestrial > Soil > Vadose zone...
ACGCATTCAGGTTACGACCGAACTTGTGCTGGTGAACGTGGTCGCGCACGACAAAAAGGGAAATCTGGTTCGCGACCTGAAAAAGGGAGACTTCACACTTCTTGAGGATGGCAAGAAGCAGGAGATCTCCACTTTCGACTTCGAGAATGTGGACGAGTTGGCGACCGCTGGGGCGGCGGAAGCAACCGTCTCGGGTGTAAGCGGGGCGGGAACGGTGCTGCGTTCCGGAAAGCAAGGAGTGCCGTCGCTGGACGCGCGCGACCGTCGCTTGATTTTGCTTTTTTTTGATTTTTCCGCGATGGAGCCGGAGCAGATTGACCGCTCGGTCGATGCCGCGAAGAAGTTCGTCAGCACAGGAATGCAGCCGGCGGATTTGATCGCGCTGGTGTCGCTGGCAACGAATATGCACGTGGACCTGGATTTCACGGACGACAAGACCAAATTGCTGGGGGCGCTGACCGCATACACGTCCGGACAGGGCCAAGGATTCGAAAATGGCAGTACAGGAAGCGCGGAAGGGGCAGCGGAAACGAGCGGAGCCTTCTCGGCCGACGATACGGATTTCAACACGTTCAGCGCCGACCGCAAGCTGCTGGCGCTGCAATCGCTGATGCAGGCGCTTGGCAAGCTCCCGCAAAAGAAGAGCCTCGTCTACTTCAGCAATGGAATCAACCAGACAGGCGCGGACAACCAGTCCGCCCTGCGTGCCACGACCGCGGCGGCGGTAAGAGCCAACGTGTCCATCTATTCGATGGACATCCGCGGCCTGCAGGCATTCCCGCCAGGGGGAGAGGCGCAGTCTGCCAGTTTGCACGGGCAATCGGCGTATTCGGGAGCCGCCGTGCTGAACGATCTGAACAGCAACGCCTCCTCGCAGGAAACCCTGGCGACGCTTTCGTCGGATACGGGCGGGAAGGCGTTTTTCGATTCGAATGATTTCGGCGGAGTCTTTGCCCAGGTTCAGAAGGACAGCTCGGCGTATTACGTTCTAGGGTTCACCAGCAACAACTCGCTAAAGGACGGAAAGTTCCGGCGATTGAAAGTGCAGGTCAATCGGCCCGACCTGAAGCTTGATTTTCGCTCGGGTTATTACGCGGGGCGGGATTTCGAGCACTTGAACCGAGCGGACCGCGAGCAGCAACTCGAGGACGAGCTGGCGGCGCAGTTGCCGCGCGTGGACGTGCCCCTCTACGCGGGAACGGCGTTCTTCCGACAGGACGATTCCCATTATTACCTTGCCGTTTCACTGGTGGTGCCGGGCTCGCAAATCCCATTTGTAACGGAGAAGGAGAAGGACAACGCGACAATCGACATCGTCGGAGAGGTCCGTGAAGGGGGAAAATTCCCGGTCGGGCAATTACGCGACACCGTCAAGCTGGCAGTGGATAGCACGAGGGAGGTCCGCCGAAAGAATGTGCAATACAACACGGGGTTCGTACTGGCCCCGGGCGGCTATCACCTGAAGTTTGTCATCCGCGAGAATCAGTCCGGCCGGATGGGCTCTTTCGAGACGGATGTGCAGATCCCCGATCTGCGGAAAGCGCCGCTAAAAATGAGCTCGGTGGTGCTGAGCAGCCTGCGAGCGCCGGTAACGGGCAAGAAAAACGGAGCGAATCCTCTCGTACGGGACCAAATGGAACTGGTGCCGAACATTACGCATGTTTTCGCACCCGACCAGCACCTCTATTTGCAGTACGAAGTGTACGACGCAGCAAAAGGAAAGAACCCGGCGCCTGCGGTCGTCAATGGCCAGACGGTGGGCCAAAGCGGCACAGCCAAGGATGCGCCTCCAGTTAAGCCGGCGAAGGACAGTATTCGAGTTTTCACAAGCATCGAGTTTCTGCAGGGTGCCACGAAGGTTTACGAATCGAAGCCGGTGGTAGCGAACGAAGTGACGGCTCCAGACCGCAAAGCGGTGATCTTCCAGATGGATCTGCCCCTTCAGGCTTTGAAGCCGGGGCTCTACCTTTGCCAGGTAAATGTGATTGACGATGTTGCGGGCAGCTTTTCTTTTCCGCGGTTTCCTTTGCTGATTCGCGAGCCAACGCCAGCGGCATCGAGCAAAGCTGCGGATTGAAGCCGACCAGAAAGTCTATTGCGGCGGAGAAACGGCTCAAAATAAGAGACTTAGCGTTAGTCGCCGGCGGCCGCTGCACTTCGAGACAGTTCGACGGATTCCGCCAAGCCCCTGCGCATTGGTCCGAGAGCGAAAGCGGGCACTTGGCGCTCCGGAGCTACCGAGACGCTCGTAGCCTTTCGCGGAAATTCGTTGCGACGGTCCAAATACAACCCCGCTTCTTTCAAGAACTCAGCCGAAAAACCCATGTCCTCGGCGCGGTCCACGCCCCAAAACCACAGTTTCTCTTCCTGACGTTGTAGGAAATCCAGGGCGTCTTCCAGTCTCTTCATCGCGCGATCAAACGTTGAAGCGAGAAAGTAGACTCCCAGCGTCCAGGCATGGCGGGGGTAGTGGACTTGGACGCGGACACAGTATTTCCCCGACTGATTGCGGTCGATCGTGCAGCGGTAGTCGTTGCGAACAGACGAAGTGCGAGCTGCCATGTTAATGTCACCAATCTTTGGATTGCTGGCGCTGGGTGGCCATGATTGCTTCTGTTCCGAATTCCTGGCGCTAACGGCGAAACCTGACATCCCCCAAACAAGGCCGTTCCGCAGTGGAATTCGGTTTCTAGGAAGACAGTAATAGGATATCGGGACACGAGGGGAAAGACAAGGGCAGGGTTCCACAACTGTAACTCTTTTATTTTGTGTAGGTTAGACTAACCAAAAGAGCCAAAACTCTTCAGTTTTTCGGGCATGAGCTTGAGCTTGCCTTCCTCCTTCAAGCGATTATCCAAGGCTTTCTGGAAGGCCTCAAAGGCAAGACTCCGCTTCGATTGCAGGACTTCGTCGGTCAACTGCTTCTTTTGTTTGTCGAAATCAGCCGGGTTGGGTTCCGTTTTATCGGTCACGCGGTAAACGAGCCAGTTCTGCCCAAGGCTCAAAGGAGCCGCCGCGTCGCCGGCCTTGAGGTTGAAGGCTGCGCTGACCTGCTTGGCGCTGGCCGCGCCGGGAATCGAGCCGTCGCGCGCGATTAGGTCGCTCGTTTTCGGCTCCAGACCGAGCGAGCGGGCGGCCGCGTCAAATTTCTCTCCCGCCTTGACGCGCTTGATTAGCTCTTCGGCCTTGCTCTTGGCCATCTCCGTGGACTTTTCGCGTTTCAGGTCGGTGATCACACGGTCGCGGACTTCTTCGAGCGAACCTTGGTGTGCCGTCTGGATCGATTTGACCGAGAGAATGACATAGCCGCGATCAGTTCGAACTGGAAGGCTTGTTTCGTCTGGCTTTGCCCGGAATATGGCATCCTTGGCTTCCTGGGAATTGGCAAGCTCCAACAGCGGGTCCGACGCGGCAACGGGGCGCGTCTCGCTCACCGTCAGGTGATATTGCTTCGCCAAATCGTCCAGAGAAATCTTGTTGGACTGGCGGATAGCTGCGGATATCTGGTCAGCTGTGTCGCTTGCCAGCTTGTCTGCCTGCGAGAGCAGAAGTGGCGCGCGCAGCGAGTCCTTCACTTCTTCAAACGGCCTGGTATGGGCTGTTTCCTTCTCCAGGACCTTAATGATGTGGAATCCATACTGTGTCTTGACGAGGTCCGAAACCTGGCCTGGGTTGAGGCTGAAAGCTGTCTTTTCGAATTCAGGGACGGTCTGTCCTTGAGTGATCCAGCTCAAGTCACCGCCCTTGTCCTTGGAGCCGGGATCTTCGGAGTACTTCTTCGCGAGGTCTTCGAATTTTCCGCCCTTCTTGACCTGCTTTAGAACATCCTCAGCCTTCTTCTTAACCTCTTCGACTTCCGCGTCCGTCGTTTTTCCGACGGTCATAAAGAGAATGTGCTCGACGTGCACGCGGTTCGGCACTTGATACTGCTGAATATTTGCCTGGTATTGTTGCTTGAGCATGTCATCGGAGACTTGCACGTTGTGACGGATCTGATTGACATCCACTAGCGCGTAGCGCACCACGCGCCTTTCCGGCACCTGGTATTTCGACTTGTTCTTCTCATAGGCCGCGCGAATTTCCGCCTCGTCCGGCGAAATCTTCGCTTCCAGGTCTTCCGGCTTGATCAGCGCGTAGTCCAGCTTGACCTTTTCATTCTTGTAGCGGAACTCATCCTGAAGCTCGGCGGGTCCCACACTAATCCCGTCGGTCACCAGCTTGCGGAATTTTTCTTCGAGCAGGCCTTGGCGTACCAGTTCTTCGAAGACGGGGACGGTCATCTGGAAGCGAGCCTGGACTTCGGCCGCATAACGGTCTCTACCTACAAATACGCCGTTATTGAAGGCCGTCGGAACGTATTGGCGAATGCGATCGGCCCGCTCCTGATCGGACACGGCGATTCCGAGGCGTTTGGCCTCATATTCGATCTCTTTTTGAAATACCAACTGCTTCAGGATCTGCTGGGCGTAGAGGGCCTCGAGGGCCTTCATATTGGGATTGCGCTGCTCGATCTGGCTGAGCTGCTGGCGCACGTCCTGCACGCTAACTGACTCATCGCCGATCTTGGCCACCGTGTCCGTGGAGATCTCGCCGCTGACCGGCGACTGAGGAACGAGGTATAGGAGCATACTTCCCCCCAGAGCCACGACGACGATCCCCAGAAAGATGCGATATCCCCGCTTGCTTTTCTCGTTTGCTCCAGCCATCCGATGAGTCTCCCCCGTCAGTAAACAAACTCAAGATTATACGAGATATAGGCGCGCGTCTCAAACACAATGGTCCGCCGCGGGCAGTGTCGTGAATTCTCAGGAATCAGTGTGGAATATTTCCTCGGCTCGGTCCAGCAGCAACAGGTACCCTGGAGACCTGCACCAGGGGACAGGCGAAGGACAATTGGGCAGGGCGCGACTGTGCTATTTGCAGTTTGACAACGCGCGGCTCCGCAAGTCATCCATTCGGAGACCGCTGTGCTAGATTAAAAAATTGGAGCTTTGCAGCACATTCAACTGTGACCACACAAACACCGATCGACCCGAAGTTCGCTCAGGCCCGCCAAAGGACCCCGCACGTCGAAGTGTACTGGAAGGCGGTTACCTATAAGACGGTGATCGCTTACGTGCTTCTGGCCCTGGCCATTATTTTCGCAGGGCTCTACCTGATCAAACCCGACTTGTATCAAGTGGTGCTCAAGAAGATCGACAAGGCCGTGAGCGATCCCGAAAACGAATCGCAGGCCGCCGATCAGAGGCACGCCAAGTTCGTCAATCTCGACGGCAAGGTTCAGGTGAAAAGAGTGAATTCGGTGCAATGGGTGGAAGCAGACTACCGCACTTCACTCGACAAGGGCGATCTGGTCCAAACGGGCGCCGACAGCAACGCGCGTATCACCTTCGCCGACGGCACGACTTATACAGTCAAGCCCGATACCTTGATCACGGTGGAAGAGAACTCAACGGACAACAACAAGCCGACCAGCGTCGCGGTCCACATCAACACCGGTGAGGTAAATCTGGCGACACCGAACTGGAGCTCTCCGGACTCGAGGGCCGCCGTCAGCGCGGAAGATGCTGTGGCTCAACTGCATTCCAACAGCCGTGCCGCGGTCAAAGCCGACCCGGAGAAAAAGGAAAGCGAGGTTGTCGTTTCGAGTGGTAGCGCGCAGGTTCAGCGCGGCCAGGAAAAGATCGACCTCGCGCAATGGGAAAAGGCTACTATTTCTAGTGGCAGAGGGATTCAGAAGTCCAATGTTCTCGCGCCTCCCGATCTGGTCGAGCCGCTGAATCTCGCGCCGATCACGGCGGAAAACCCGCGGACGTATCCCATTCATTTCGAGTGGAAGCCCGTCCAGGATGCAGTTTCATACACCCTGCGAATCAGCACCACGGCAATGTTTACGAAGACGGTGAAGGAAGAAAAGGTCGGCGGAACAGGCGTGGACGTCACCGGGCTCGATCCCGGGGAATACTTCTGGAACGTCACGGCGACGGACGGAAAGAAACAGACCAGCGAACTCAGCGACAAATTCAAGTTTACACTCGTCGCCCAAGGCAAGTCCCAGGGAATGGTGCTGGAAATCGTCAGCTACCAGGTTGTAGGGCACTCTGCCGAAATCGTGGGTCACACCGAGCCCGGCGCGGCTCTAATCGTAAACGGCCAATCCGTGCCCAACATCGCGCCGGATGGCAATTTTCGGCACTTCACCGAGCAGCTTGCCCCGGGCCAGCACACGATTTCGATTATCGGTTCGAACCGCCGGGGCGGGACGGCGATGAAGCAGGTGTCTATCGTGGTTCCGAAGTAAGATTTCCGAAGGAAGACCGAAGCGCCTTTGCGCTGGTCGCGGTGTCCGGAGACAATAGATGCGGGAGCTGGCCGCCGTGAGGTCAGCGCCATTGCCGGCCGGACAGCGGAGAGTCTTTCTCCGCAGGGGGATGGGGGGATGAACAAGAACGGTTACAACATGAGGTCGGTGTTCAGTTTGTTTTCTTCCGACCTGGCCATTGATCTGGGCACTGCAAACACGTTGGTGTTTGCGCATGGCAAAGGCATTGTCGTCAACGAACCTTCGATCGTGGCCATCAACAAATCCAGCGGAGAAGTTGTGGCTGTTGGCCGCGAAGCAAAAGAGATGCTCGGGCGCACGCCTGGCAACGTTGTGGCCATCAAGCCGATGAAAGATGGGGTCATCGCGGACTTCAAGGTCACCGAAAAGATGCTGACCTATTTCATCCAGAAGGCGCACAACCGACGCGTGCTGGTGCATCCGCGAATCGTCATTGGCGTTCCGAGCGAGATCACGCCCGTGGAAAAGCGGGCCGTTCAGGACTCCGCCTATCGCGCGCGCGCCAGCGAAGTTTTTCTCGTCGAGCAGGCCATGGCCGCCGCGATCGGCGCGGGGCTGCCGATTGAAGAGCCTTCCGGCAACATGGTCGTGGACATCGGCGGCGGCACCACGGACATCGCCGTCATCTCCATGAGCGGGATTGTTTATTCGCGGTCCGTACGCGTGGCGGGCAACGAGATGGACGAAGCGGTGATGCAATATCTGAAGCGCAAGTACAACCTGCTCGTCGGCGAACGTACGGCAGAGCAGATCAAGATGGAGATCGGCTCCGCCTACCCGCTGGAAAAGCCCCTTACGATGGAAGTGAAAGGCCGCAACTTGATCGAAGGCGTTCCGCGTACTGTGACGATTGATGACAGCGAGATTCGCGAGGCACTGAGCGAGTGCGTCGCGACCATTCTGAACGCCGTGCGCGTGGCCCTTGAGCGCACCCCGCCGGAGCTTTCCGCCGATATCAGCGACCGCGGTATCGTGCTGACGGGTGGCGGCGCGCTGCTGAAGAATCTCGACAAGCGGATTCGCGAGGAGACCGGGTTGCCGGTTTCGATTGCGGACGATCCGCTGGCGTCGGTGGTGCTCGGAACGGGAAAAATGCTGAGCGATTTCAAATTGCTGCGCCAGGTTTGCATTGACTAGGAAAAAAGTTTTCAGTTTTCTGAATTCTGGGTGGATCTTTCATTTTCGAGTAGCGTGAGCTGCCGGACGATTCGCGCCAGTGAGATTGATCTGACCCTGACATAACGAGCTGCCGGTCACCAGTCACTAGTTGCCGGCGCTCCAGCAAATACGAAGAGAACACCGCCAATGGTCGCCATTCCCTCTCGCCATAAATCGCTGGTCCTGCTCACAGGAGTCATCATATTGCAGGTGCTCATGCTCGCTGTGCAGATCAAGCGCGAATCGGAGGGCCGACTTATTCGCATCTGGACTGTTGGCGCAGTTTCCCCATTTGAACGCGCGGGCTCGTCGAGCTTCGGCTGGTTTCGCGATGCGTGGCGCAAATACTTCGCGCTGCAAAACACGACGAAAGTGAACGAGCAGATTCGCCGTGAGAACGATGCGCTGAAACTTCAAATTTCGCAGCTTCAGGGCAAAGCCGCGGAAGCAGACCGCCTGGCGGCATTGCTGAATTTCCGGCAATCGCACGCCAACGTCCCCATGATTGGCGCGCGCGTGATTGGCACGGGCGCGGGGACCGCAAGTCTCATGATTCAACTGGACCGCGGCGAGCGCGACGGCATTCGAAAGAATATGGGAGTCATCACTCCGGACGGCGTGGTCGGCAAAGTTGTCGAATCCTATCCGAACGCATCGCAGGTGCTTCTCCTCACGGACAAGGAGAGTGGCGTCGGAGCAATGTTGGCCGATTCGCGAATCCAGAGCCCCGTTGGCGGGCAGGGTGAACCTCTCTTGGTGATGAAATACGTTCCGAACGACGATGAGGTCAATCCAGGGGAACGCGTGGTTACCAGCGGCATGGACCGCATCTTCCCGCGCGATCTTCCCGTGGGAACCGTCGCGGAAATCAAGCCCGGCAATCCGTTCAAGCAGATCCGCGTCAAACCGGCTGCCAGCCTCGAGCGTCTGGAGGAAGTGCTGGTTCTCCTGACGCTCCATCCTCTCGAGATGAAAAACGAAGAGCGTCCCGCCAATGCGCAGCCGTCCGCGCCCGGCGCGGCCAGTCCTCCGCGGGCGGCGAGACGATGAACGACGCGTTTGATATCCGTGGCGAATCGCACATCGAAGTTCACAAGTTTCGCGCGGGCGCCATCATCATTGCCACGTTGCTGGCGCTGGTGATCCAAGCATCATTCCCACTTCATTTTGCCAGGGCCGCCGTACTCGATTTCCCTCTGCTCGTGACGATTTATTTTGGACTGAGCCGGCGCAATCCTTCCACCGGTCTTCTCCTCGGTATGTTCATCGGTCTTCTGCAGGACAGCCTCAGCGGCCCCACGGTTCCCCTCGGGCTCTATGGCATCGCGAAGACCATCATCGGATACCTTGCTTCCTCGATCGGCGCCCGCCTCGATACCGAGCACCCCGCTGCGCGCTTTGCGCTCACTGCAGCCTTCTTCGTCGCGCATCAGGGCCTGATTGTTCTCACTCGGCGTATTTTGCTGGCTCAGCCGGAGCCGTGGTTTAACATGCACCTCTTCCTCGCCGCGCTCGTCAACGCGTTCGTGGCCGTGTTCGTATTCCTTCTTCTCGACCGCCTGCGTAAGAACTAGCGACTTGGCGAAATCTGGCCGGCAGTGAATCGCTGATTGGATTGTTCCTAGTCTACTGGGTGAGAAGAAACTGTTTGAAGTCGTCATAAGAACTCGAGATGGGCAGCGAAAGCTTGTCCCGTTTTAGATAAGCGGCAAGACGGTCAGGCAACGGCGGCGCCGTGCCAATGGCTTTCATCACGATATCAGCAAATTTTGCAGGATGAGCAGTGGCCAACACCAAGCCCTGACTAGGTTCAGGATGTTGGCTTTTATATGCTTCCCAGCCGAGCACGCCGACGGCGGTGTGCGGGTCGGCGATGTACCCAAATTTATCATGGAGCATCTTCATCGCGGCGAGCGTTTCTTCGTCCGTAGCTCCGTGACCCCAGATTTCCTTTTGGACGTATTCGAGGCGGTTGCGGCACAAGTCGAGCAAGCGCGGAAAATTGTTTGGGTTGCCCACGTCCATGGCATTCGAAAAGGTTGCTTGCGCCGCCCGTGGGTGAAATTCCCCAGTTCGCAGATATTCCGGCACAACATCATTGGCGTTTGTGGAGGCCACGTATTTTGCGACCGGCAAGCCGATGCGCTTGGCGAAGATCCCAGCCGTAAGATTGCCGAAGTTTCCGCTGGGCACAGAAACGATTAGCGGCACCGAAGCCACCGGCAACTGCCGGTAAGCCGCCACGTGATAAAACATCTGCGGCAAGAGACGTCCGATGTTGATGGAGTTTGCCGAAGTCAGCCACGCGCGATTGTTCAGCTCGGCATCGGAGAAAGCTTGCTTTACCAGCCGCTGGCAATCGTCAAACGTGCCTGCTACTTCCAGCGCGGTGATGTTTTCGCCGAGCGTAGTGAACTGCTTTTCCTGCGCCTCGCTGATGCGCTTCGAAGGATAGAGAATCACCACCCGGATTCCCGGCACGCCCAAGAAACCGTGCGCAACGGCGCTGCCGGTGTCCCCGGACGTCGCCACTAATACTTTCAGCGGCCGCGTTTCGCCGCGGACAAAATAACCCATCAGCCGCGCCATGAAACGCGCACCGAAGTCCTTGAAAGCCAGCGTCGGCCCGTGAAAGAGCTCCAGAATGTGCAGTCCGGGAGAGAGCGATACCAGCTTCACCGGAAAGTTGATCGCCTCGCTCACGATTTGCCATAGCACTTCATCCGGAACATCCGGTGTGGCAAACGGGCGCACCACGCGGAAACACACTTCCGTGAAGGGCAGCCCGCGAAATTCCTCCAATTCCTCCGGAGAATGCCGCGCAATCTCCGCCGGCATGTACAGCCCCCCGTCGGGCGCA
>Ga0137409_10008697_pt1 | contig 10361 bp, 9 predicted proteins | sample CZODoug1_16funga_FD_122059 | JGI IMG/M metagenome (GOLD analysis project Ga0137409, IMG submission 122059) | Vadose zone soil fungal communities from Angelo Coast Range Reserve, California, USA - CZODoug1_16fungal (Hybrid Assembly) | ecosystem: Environmental > Terrestrial > Soil > Vadose zone...
TACGATGACCGGCTCGAATGCCTCCTAGGCGCGACGCCGCTGATCACGCTACGCCGCGGTCGCCCACACGCCGATCGCAAGCACGGCCATGTCGTCGATTACCGGCACATCATCCACGCCCTGCGCCGCAAGCCGATGGCCTTGCTCAACCTGGTCTATCGCGAGCAACTCTTTCCACGCCGTGCTTATCAGCGCGCCTTCGAGGTGCTGCTGGCGAGCGACGGCGAAAAGCGGGCGTGCCGCATCATGGTCGGGCTGCTGGCGCTGGCCCATGATCGTGCTTGCGAGGCCGAACTCGCCGAGGCCATCGAGGCCGAACTCGATGCCGGCAGATTGCCTGATCTCGCTCGCCTCGAACGACGCTTCGCGCCCGATCCCACCGCCATCCCGGACATCACTGTCGAGCTGGTGCCGCTGCATCTTTACGACGAGCTCGGCACTGTCCGCACAGGAGGGGCAGCATGAAGACGACCAATCCCGTCGACGCCGCCCGCCTCGCGCTGCTTCTGGTCGAGCTACGACTTCCCGCCGTCAAGCTGGTCTGGGCCGATCTTGCCGCCCAGGCCGACAAAGAGGGCTGGCCGGCGGCGCGCTTCCTCGCGGCACTTGCTGAACACGAGGTGGCCGAGCGCAGCCGCCGCCGCATCGAGCGCCATCTCGTCGAAGCCAAGCTGCCGCCCGGCAAGACCATCGACACCTTCGACTTCGAGGCCGTCCCAGTCGTCAGCAAAGCCCAAATCATGGCGCTTGCCGCCGGCGATGCCTGGTTGGACAACGGAGCCAATGTGATCCTGTTCGGCCCACCCGGCGGGGGGAAGAGTCACTTGGCGGCAGCTCTCGGCTTCGCCCTCGTCGAAAATGGCTGGCGCGTCCTGTTCACGCGCACCACCGATCTCGTCCAGCGGCTCCAGATCGCCCGACGCGAACTCACCCTCGAAGCCGCCATCGCCAAACTCGACAAGTACCACCTGCTGGTCCTTGACGACCTCGCAGATGCGCTTGGGAACATGAACCTCTTTACATCTTCGTGCGTACCAACGCCACCAACTATTACTTCATCCTCACTATTGTCCCCAACTCTGTCGTCGCCATCACCAGCCCTCACCATCATCCGTGCAGGCACACAAGTGCCCCAAGAATCGCTTCTCGAAGTGGCCTCGTGCTCGAAATATTTCATAGACCAGCTAGACTGGAATGAACTTTACCCACAACTCGCCCTCTCCTAAACACCAGGGCTGTGTCTCGGCGTGCACGAGCGCGGCACGTTCACTGAGTTGTGTGAAATGCAGGTTGACGGTGACGACGGCGTGGGTCTGGGTCTGGGTGGACCACTGGCTCTCGAGGCACAGAAGCGTGAGACAGCTGCCCAGTGTGTGTGGCTTGCGCGCGTGCTGGAGGACATACAGCTGCATGGTCCCGGGCCTGGGGGCAGCTTTAGTCTTGTCTGTGAAGGTGGCATGCTTTGCGTGTATGCACATAAAGGCATAGCAAGGGACAGATTGGACAACGACAATTGTGATCCCACTACTAGTAACTTGTATTATATTATAAAAATAATAATTGTTTTAATTGATAACTATTGTGAAGGATTGAGCTGAATGAAGGTGGATGTAGCATGTATAGTGTGAAATGTTAGGAGAATGTTAGACAAATTATGATAAAAGTTGAGAGATTTTTGAAAAAATATGACAAAAGTTGCCATATATGAGGAAATTTTAAATGGGACCTTCGATATTTCCTCAAATCGAGCAAATCAGCAAATGAGTCAAATTTGGAGAAATATGATCAAATATGATCAAATATCCTCAAATTTGACCGAAAGGTTTTTCCAGATGTCGTTGGGCCTTCTGGTGGTTATAGACCTCGGTTCGTCGGGCCTTCTGGTTGACTAGAGATTTGGTACTGGTTGTATATAGACCTCGGTGCGTTGGGCCTTCTGGTGATTAGAGACTTGGTCTAATGTTACGGACGGACTTTCCGTATCGATTGCAAGCAACTGTACGTTGTGCTTGTCTTATAGATTGAGAGTCTACTCTTTAGATAAGAGTCGCCTGGTACGTTAGGCAAAGCTGACTTGGCTTAAGTCAGATAAGATAGCAGACTCTAGATCTCAGAAGAGATTAGAGCGCAAGGGAAAGGGGAAGAGGGATTGAGCGGAGACGAATGAGCAGACACTCAAGAGGGAGGTTTATGGTCCTATATTCACGAGGAGACCAAGTCTGAAGCGACTGTGGCCTTTACAAGGTACTACTTATACAAGAGAGTCTGAGTCACTAAAGAACGCGTCATACTAGGGTAAGTAAGCGATTAGTGAGCCTGGAAATGGATCACTAAGAGCGCAGTATCGTACTGAGTAATCCGCAGAAGAGAACGTAGCAAAGGGTACAGTATTGACTCACGCGTGCATGAATCATCGGAGGTGACTCCAAGGTAAGGGGGCTGCGCGAGGCGTGAGAATTTAGTCCGGAACAGGAAGGTACAGTAGAATCGACGCGTCAGGACATAACTGCTAACCATCTAGATTGCGGCTAAGTCCGAGAGATGTCCGGTAGTGGCTAATAAGCGGCCCGGTGGTACAGATAAGGGTTAGAGACTAGAATCGATAGCGTGTAACTGTAGATAAGCCTTTAGGGGCGTAACATCACCTCCCCTTCAAGGTCAAAGACTCGTCATGTTAAATGATCGAGCGTCAATCAAGGGCTTTATCGTAAGTGGAACGCTGAACCTGAAACGTGTAAGAAACAGATCAGAAAAACGGTAGACGCGTAAGGTACAAGTGGGAAAGATGATGACCAGCGAATAGTAACGGCGATCAGCGATTATTAAGGAGTAGGGGCGTCTGTCCAGGAGCGAGAGAGTTTCAGACAGTCTATACGAAGGGGGGCAGTCCGAATCGTAAGAGCAGTCCGGAACGATAAAACAGTCCGCAAGCGAAACACGAAAGAGAACAGTCCACGAGATGAAAACAAACCTCAACACCTTTGTGGGTGCAGGGGTTCGTGACGAAGCCTTCTTCCTATTTGCGGAAGGGGGCGCGGCGCTTGGGGCAAGTGGCACGAATGTGACCAACCTTGCGGCAGAGGTGGCATCGTTTAGAACGATAAGAGTTGTTTGAAGACTCTGAGAAAGCGCGCGGCTGAGTGGGGGTGGTCTTCGGGAGAATGATGCTGACGTGGGAGTCCAGGAGGGGGCGAGAGAGCGTGCGGGCGTTGTAAGGGATTTGACCAGTGAAACCGGAGATGCATTTGGCGAATGAGATATGGGTTTGGAGGGATGGTTGATCGTCAAGCATCTTGACAGCTTCATCAAGGTGGGCGAGGAAGCGTCCTAGGACGTTAGCCATCTCCAGCTCCGAGAGAACCTCACAAGAGCGTTCTATGTACCTCATCTCTTTGGCTTGTAGCTCCCTGATCGTCCTCTGGATGGAGTACTGAGCCTTCTTGAAATACTGGAACTGTCGAACGCCAGCAGCTAGATCGCGGGGAAAGTGAGTGTTAATCACTTGGTCGACGAAAGGGGCATACGAAGCGTCCGCGTCAAAAAGGTGACCTTGTTCGATAGAGAGAGGGGGGCAGAGATAGTCTGCCGGAGTTGGCGAGAGGTTTCGGACGTGAGTCCGGAAGCCTTTGCCATAGGTGGCCCATATTTCAGGGCGAGCTTCTGAGGGGGTATAGCGGACGAAAGGGGCGACGATCGATCGGTTAGTAGCCGGATCGGGAATCAGGAACCGGAAATAGTCCCGGGTGCCTGGGGTGTTGACGATCCAGTCTTCACCAGGGTGCTGGCCACACGCAGAGAGCTGAGGCGGATGAAAATCATCGCCTGTAATAGGGGTAGTAGGTGGCGAAGGCCAGGCTTCAGGGAGACCGTCGCTGTGGGTCCAGCCCGAATCTTCGGAGTCGGTCCACTCCCAATCATTAATGTCGTTACCTTTCTGCTTAGGAGCCAGGGCCTTGTCAGCAGCTTTGAAGCGCTTTATGGCCTCTCGTATGAGCTGAGGATCGCCCGTGTGACAGGCGGCGTTGGTGGCGGCGGCGAGGGCAACTCTGGCCTTGCGGTTGTAAAGTTCGGTCTGGGCGGAGGCCTCGAGGAGTTGATTTGCCTTGAAGGCGGCTTCTTGGGTGATTTCGGCGGCTCTCACCTTTGCCTCAGCTTCGAGATGATTGTGGGTCTTCTCGTTGCCTTCTTTGTCGATCGCCATCTGAGTTTTGACGTCGATCTTGACTTTGGCAGGGTTGATCTTGGTGAAGCAGGAAGGGGGGAAAAAGGGGAGACCTTCTTCGTCTTCGGAGTCGCTGTCGTCGACCTTAATGTAGTTGATCTTGGGGGAGGAAGGTTCTTGGAGGAGGTGGCCACGCGGGACAGTTGCGGGGCCGAGGAGGGAGTTAATATCTTCCTCCGAGTCGTCCTCGAGGGTGGCGATAGTGGGCCAACCTGAGCGTTCTGTTGCGGGGCGAAGCTCTACAGGAGGGGGAAGCTGCTCAGGGTGAATCCATTCAATGGAAGAGGGGGACTCGGGTCTGGTGGAGGAGATACTCATGTTGCTGTTGTTGCTGGGGCTGAGTTCACGATCGTTGAGGGCGATGGAGAACATATTTATGATGGCGAGAAGTAAGAGGAGGATGTTGAATGGAAGATGAAGTATAAATCGATTAAGATATCGACGAAGAATAGGACAAAAAGGGAGAAAAGGTAGAGTGTGACTGAAAGGGATAAGAGTAGAATGGTTGTGGTATCCGAAGATGGGGAATTTGGAGTCAGGAAGAAGAGCTCTTTATACATGAAGAGTTCAAGCCTGGGAGAGGCGATACTCTTCTATCAGTTCTGGGGCGTTAAGATCTTGCTCGTCTACCCAACTATTCTCGGAGGAGGGATATCCTTTCCACTTGACTAAGAATTGCTTCTTTCGTCTGTACTTGCGATGATTGATGATTTCTTTGACTTCATATTCTTCTTCTCCATCAATCAGCTCAGGGGGCGGCTGACTGAATGATTCTCCGTAAGCTTCTGTTTCTGAGTAAGGAATCAGGAGGTCGACATGAAACACATTATGAATCTTCATTGATTGGGGAAGCTGAATGCGATAGGTGACTGGAGAAACTTGTTTCAGAATCTCAAAGGGGCCATATCTCTTCGGGGATAGCTTCCTTGATGGGTTTCGTGTACGGAGATTGCGTGCATCTAACCATACTTTGTTACCTGGAACAAAGGACCGTGGTGGATTAAGGGGTCTGATGCGTCTTTGTAAGGATCTTTGAGCATCTGATCGAGCTTTCTGAAGTTCTGTAAGTCGATCTTGGGCGGCAGGAACTGAGTCTTCTGGAATTTCGATTGATGCAGTGGGGTTAAACCCGAAGATCAGTTCGTGCGGGGTATGTTTGGTATGCTCATGCTTCCATGAATTGTGGGCGAACTCTGCCATAGGCAGGAGTGTGCTCCAGTTGTTCTGTCGTCCATTGACAAACTCACGCAGATAGGTTTCTACCCATTGATTCATGCGTTCGGTCTGTCCGTCGGTTCGAGGGTGAAATGCTGTACTGATGTTCTGTTTGATGTCTGTCGCTTTGCACACAGCTTTAGCAAAGTGACTGGTAAATCTGGGGTCTCGATCTGATATGATTCTCTTGGGAACTCCGAACCATGGGAAGAGATGTCGGAGGTAGAGTCGTGCGACTCCTTGTCCATCAATCGTTTTGGAACAAGGAATGAATTTAGCTGCTTTAGAACAGCCTTGATCGACAATGGTGAGAATGGAATCATATTGGTTAGATAGAGGTAGATCGGTGATTAAGTCCATAGACACATATTGAAATGGTCCATGCTCGACTTGTGTGTCGAAGTGATAAAGTGGGGCGCGTTTCAGGTGTGTGATAGCTTTTGCCTCTTGGCATTTGGCGCATCCTTTCACATATTGTTCGACGAATTGGTGCAAATGGGGTCCTTCATATCGACGATTGATTAGATCCCAAGTGTTAGAGATTCCGGGGTGGCCTCCAACTGGGGTGTCATGAATTTGATGGAGGATCTTGCGGCGTGTTTCATGATTATCTTCCAGGAACACCTTATTAATCTTGCCTTCGATAAGGGAATCGGGCAAAAGGGTGATTTCTGGGGAATGTACTCCCCCTTCAAAGTCCTTTCTTCGACTTAGAAGGTCAGCAATTGTATTACTTTTGCCAGGGAAGTGTTCAAGCGTGAAATGATAATCTTGAAGGGTTTCATTCCAGCGCGCTTGTCGGGCGCTAAGAAGCTGGGGTTTTTTGAAATATGTCAGGTTCTTGTGATCGGACCTGATCAGGAACGGGTGGCGCGCTCCCAAAAGGAGGTGCCTAAATGCCTTTACGGCATAAATGATAGCAAGTAATTCTCGATCATAGATGTCGTAATTACGCTCTGCTGGGAGTAATGATTTGGAAAAGAACGAGATTGGGTGTCGCCCATCGGGGAAATCCTGGCTGAGTGTTGCACCGACTGCAAATGCTGATGCATCGGTGTCAACTATGTATCGTTTGTCAGGATCAGGGTTCCTGAGGATTGGATATGACGTGAACATGGCTTTGAGGGCGTTAAACGCGTTCCTTTGTTTGTCATCCCAATGCCATGGGACTAGTTTCTTGGTAAGTTCATGCAATGGGCGTGCGATTGATGAGTAATTGTCGATGAAGTCTTTGTAATAATTTCCAAAACCAAGGAAAGAGCGCAGCTCTTTGACTTTGGTGGGGATTGGCCAATCTCGGAGGGCATTGACTTTTACTGGGTCCATCTGAACTTTTCCTTCTCCTACAATGGAGCCTAGGAATGAGACTGTGCGTTTGTGGAACTCGCACTTCTCTGGTTTGAGGAACAGATCGTTGTCTTGCAGTTTCTTTAGCATATGAGCAACGACTGGTTTATGGCGGGATAGATCGCCTTCTGTGGCGATAAGGATATCATCCATGTAGATGAAGACGTCGCCTTTCGCAAGCTCTTCTCTAAAGATCTCGTCCATCATGGTTTGGAAGGTGGCAGGGGAGTTGGTTAAACCGAAGTACATAACCATGGGCTCGAATAGGCCTCTGTTGGTCTTGAATGCTGCTTTCCATTGATCGCCATCTTTAATGCGGACGTTGTTGTATCCCCATCGTATATCAAACTTGGTAAACCATCGTTTCTTGACAAGTTTGTTGATGATAGTGGAGATACGGGGAAGGGGATATGTGTTTGGAATGGTGAGCTTGTTAAGGTCTCGATAATCTTGGACTGGTCGCTGCTTCGCATCCTTCTTTCCTATGAAAAAGAATGGGCAGGAGTAAGGAGATTTTGACCGTCGGATATATCCTTTCTTAAGATGTTCGTCTAAGAACTGGTCTAACAATTCTTGTTGACCTGCACGTAACTCGAAGACGGAACAATTTAATGTTCGTGGCGCGTTGGGAATTAGATCTATGGCATGATCCCAGGGTCGCTCCGCTGGGAATCTTTGGGATTCTTCATCACTGAAGACTTTGCCATAGCGATGGTATTCTGTAGGGACTTGTTCTTGCCAGGGTCGTTCAGTTTTATCAACATGCTGAACGGCTAACTCAGTAGATTTGGTGACACGATCTATGCGCAGGGATGCGCCTTTGGATTGTCGTGTATATGGTTCTTTGATGCTTTGCTTATAGCCTCCTCGATGGGCATCTATTGTAAAAGCAAGAACTTCGCCATGGAATATGCCGGTTGTCCAGTTGATCTTTGGATTTGTGGCGGCGAAGAAGGGCATGCCAAGTAGCATGTCATCTTCTCCTAATTCTACGACGTAAAAGTTGTGATTTGATGATTTGTTATTGTGGCGAATAGCAAGTTGGATGATCTGCGTGACGTCTCCAATGCTATTCCTAGTGCCATCTACGTTGCGTATACGCCTGGGCTTAGGAAGGGTGCGGATAGGAATATGGAAATGTTTAACTGCTGCTGGGGAGATGAAGTTGTCGGTAGCGCCGCTGTCTAACAGGGCTAACATGGGCTGAGAAAGGGCTTTGGAGTTAATGTGGACTTTGGCTTGAACGGATCGACATTTGGTTATAAATACGGCTTGAGGGAAAAGGGTCCTTAGCATCGCCGACTGCTGTGGACCTTCTAAAAATTTATCCCTTTGTTGCGCATTTCTTGAAGCCAAACTTCACGTTCTTCCTCAGTAAATTTTGCGGTTCGCGCCGCAATGGAGGGAACATCGGATTGTTCTTCTTCATATTGATCTTCGCTATATTGATCTTGATCGTCGTCATATTGATCTTGACCCTGATCTTGATCGTCTTCGACTTCTTCTATCGAAGCGGTACGTGCCTGCGGCTTTACATAATGGGATTTGAATTGGGCTCGCCTCTGAGTGACGATACCCGGCTGTTGATTGCCGAATCTTCGCTTAGGTGGAAAGTTCCCGAATTGCTTCTTTCGGAACGTGGGGTTCGGCTGATTAGGAACGGATGTGGGGCTCGGCTGATTAGGAACGAAAGCTTGTTGCTTCCTTCCTGGGCATTCGCGAGCCATGTGGCCTTGCCTATCACAGTTAAAACATCGGCCTTCGCGTTTGAAGCGTCGTTTGTCTTCGTCTGTGTAGGCCCTTCTGATTTGGGTGAAGACTGGTAGATCTACGTCCATTGGGACCGTACGATCATTAGGTTGGCGTCCATAGTCTCCGTTGCGTTCATATGAACGCTTGGGTGTTTGCCATTGGTAATGGGCTTTGTGGGGTTCGAAGAATCCTTCGATTCGTGCTCGTTTCTGAAGTTCTGTACGAGCAGCTGTTTCCCATTGGGGGAATGTTTCGGGAGGATTTTCTCGATTGAGAATCTTCATGAGTAGCTTTGGCTCGAGACCATTGGCGAACATATGAATTGTTGCCGCGGCGTCTTCGGCATAGCCTGCTTCTTCGGCAACTTGTTTGAATGTGGCGATATAAAGATCAAGATTATCTTTGTACATCTTGAGGGCTTTGAGTTTCTTGCGCGCATCTTGTTCTTTGGTAGTATGGGTGAACGCGGTTTCAAAGGCAGTTACGAAGTCAGTCCAGAGAACTTCCTGGTCTCTGCCGATTTGATTTTGCGCGCGGGTAGTCTTCTCTCTGAGACTATTGACTTGTGAATTGACCCAAGTTTGAACTAGGGGTCCTTTGATTAGGGATAGGGCGTTCATGGTGCGGAAGTAGGGGCTATCCATAACTTCGTGGTTCTCGTTTAGTCCTCGCCATAGATTAAACTGTTGGAGGAAGGTGTCTGATTGGGTTCGATTGCCAGTAAAGATCTCTGGCTTATCGCCTACGAGTTTGCCGGTCTGGGCTGCTGCTGCCATAACTGCTGGTACGACTGGGGGTACGACTGGGGGTGCTGGCGCGACTGGTGCTGGTGGTATAAAGAACGGTAGGAACTGTATCTGAGCTTGGGCTGGAGGTGCTTGCTCAACTGGTGTTTCTGGTGTCGCTGCTCTGGTAAGCGGTGGGGGTGTTGGGATTCTTAGTCCAAACTGAACTGCTTGTTCGACTAGTTGTAGGTACGCTGGCTGATCTGGGGTTGCAGGGTTCTCTAGCTCCCTGTCTTCGATGTCTAGTACGTGTTGAAAGACTGCTGCTAATACGTCTGGCTCTTGTGGTTGTTCAAGAGGGGTACCTGGTGCGTGTGTGGGTGCGACTGTGCGTGACTGATCGTCTTGATCTTCTGGTGACGCTGATTCTGAACTATCTGAATCTTCTTGATCAGATGATGATGATGAACGTGCTGTGACAAATGGAGAGATAGCAGGGTCTCTCGCTAATGGTGTGTCTTCTGGGATATCAAGTGTGAGCGCTGATGTGGAAGCTACTGGTTCGACTGGGGGACGATTATCGGGATGTTGGGGATCTGTGGGATGCCAATATCCTGTGAACTCTTCTAGAGGTTTGATTCGATCTTCGTTACTGGTGAAGTAAAATGTGTCGTTTTCTAGGAGGTAATACCAATGATCGTTAAGGAACTCGACTGGTTGATAGAGTTGTCTGTATGCGTTCCAAAGGTAATATCCTGAGGGGTGGCCTGGTGGTTGCCAAACTACGTCGCCTAGAACGTGTGAGGGAAGATCTGGAGTTTCTCTTCTGTCGACTCCAACTAATGAATGTGGATCGTCTGGGTCAAGCGGTCGTTTGAACGATGCCGTGTTGACCTGGGTGCAAGACCTGGTACGTTAGGCCTTGTCTTGTACTTGATAGGGCTTGGTACGTTAAGCCTGAATATGCGCTGGGACCTCGGTGCGTTGGGTCGTCACTTGATCTGTTTCTGTTATATAGACCTTGGTTTGTCGGGCCTTCTGGTTGACTAGAGATTTGGTACTGGTTGTATATAGACCTCGGTGCGTTGGGCCTTCTGGTG
>Ga0137409_10008699_pt1 | contig 10359 bp, 10 predicted proteins | sample CZODoug1_16funga_FD_122059 | JGI IMG/M metagenome (GOLD analysis project Ga0137409, IMG submission 122059) | Vadose zone soil fungal communities from Angelo Coast Range Reserve, California, USA - CZODoug1_16fungal (Hybrid Assembly) | ecosystem: Environmental > Terrestrial > Soil > Vadose zone...
GAGAGGCCAAGTTGCGCGGCGCGCATAGCGATCACGGTGGCGTTGCACGATGCGAGGGACGCCCGGAACAACCAGCCCGGGGCGGGGGCAGAAGCCTTACCGCCCAACGCTGGCGGCATGTCGGTGAGTGCAGCCTCTCCGTTCGGACCGGTGACCTGGAACCGTAACCCACCCTCCAGTATCGCGGTGGCGACAGGATTCTTCGAGCGTGCTTTCTGCGGTTGCTGGGCGAGCACGTTGGTAATCGTCTTGATAGCTTCGCGAACCTGGGGTGTTGACATAAGGAGTCTCCTATTCGGCGAGCGCTCTGTCAGCAGGCTAACGTTCGCGTTGAGCGGCCGCCGAAGGCGGTCCGCCCTCGAACGCGTGGTTAGGCTGCATTCTAACCACGCGCTGGGTGTCGCCCTTTGCAATAGGGTTCAACCTCACCTTCATGGTCAATCAACACTGGTATGTTTCCGGCCATGACGCGTTGCCCGCGAAGGTGCATTTTGTCCTGCTCGGAGAGGGTTGAGTAGATAGAAGTAAGACGAGGGCAGAATTCAGCGGCCACGAATGCAAGTTCTCGATCTTCCTTGGCGATGCGTTTCGCCTCGCTAAAGTTGCCATAGATGACCATGTAAGGCATCCAGGGCGAGGGAGACGAAATACCCTTTGACATTGCCGCGAGATAATTCAAGCGCTGCATCGTGGCTTCGGTCGCCGGGGTGAGCACGATCTGGGCAGGAATTGTCGAATATTGATCGTGACCGTATCGAAGATCTATGCCAGCTGTCGAAATGTACCCTTCTTTCGATGCGTGTACATACGCGAAGTCGCACCTGAAGACGTCGGAAGTGGCGAACGAGAAATGACCGCCACTATCGGTAAGCGTTCGAAGCTCTTTGATTACATCAGAGCCTTCCAGGAATCTGTTACGTCTGCATTCGAGTGACACGGTTGCGCCGGTGACGGCCTTTCCCGTGCCCGTTTCCAGCACGACTCCTCCTCCACCCGACATGCCGCAACTACACAACGCGAGGGCAAGCAGCGCAATATATCGGTATCTGTTCATTTGCAGCCTAACGTTCGCGTTGAGCGGCCGCCGAAGGCGGTCCGCTCTCGAACGCGTTGTTAGGCGTCGGCCTCGCGTTATTGCACTTCAACTCGCACGCCCTTGAACCCGGCAAGCCACTCCTTGCGCTGTTGCGCGGTGGCACCCAGCCGCGAAGCGTGGACCTCGATACAGTGGCCTTTACCGTTGCCGGACACGATGAAGGCCTTGAGCTGCTCAGCGCCAGCAACCTTCAATGGAAAGACGAGGACGTATGCGCTTTCACCGACCCGCACAAACTGCACCGTCTCGAGTGGAGGCGCGAAGCGAAAAAGGACCTGCCCCGCAGCCCAACTTGCGCACTGTGCTGCAGTGGTGTTTGCATCAGCAGTTGGCGTCAGTACGGTCACTGTTACCCCGTTCTTTTCACCGAACAACTTTGCCGCTGGCTGAGTGGCGTTCTTTGGATGGACGCCAAGCTTGAAGGCCTCCAAGTCTGGAATGCGAATCGTCGCAGCAGGAGATTGAGTCTTAATCTCAAGTGGCTCCGCGTGTGACGCGGTAGACCAGGCAACCAATGTGAGCAGCAACAGGGAACGGCAGGTCAACATAGCGGAGGCTCCTTGTGACGCCTAACGTTCGCGTTGAGCGGCCGCCGAAGGCAGTCCGCTCTCGAACGCGCGGTTAGGCCTCGGCCGCATGATTGTGGCGCGCTTCACTTGGACCCTTGGGCGGAAGCGTGGACACGAACTGCTCGCACCGCTCGAGCCAGAAGCGGAGCTGAGCCTCGGTCTTCACTCCCGGGGCGTCGATGAACACATAGCCCTGCATGGGTTTGCCTGTGAAGTCCATTGGGCGCACATGCTTGCGAGCCAGGGAATCGGCGTGGTTTGGCTTGCCGACGCGGGCCATGAGCGATGAATCCGAGACGCCCACGAACATGAGCCCGTGACGAAGGAAGGCAATTCCGCCGAACATCTTCTTTTCGGTGATGGCACGGTTGCCAGCGAGCGCATCACGGATGCGCTGAGCAAGCTGTTCACTGTACGCCATGCTTCGACTCCGAGGCCTAACGTTCGAAATCAGCGGCGGGCCGCGCGACACGCCCAATCAAAGGACGGTAGCTCGCGGCCCGTCCGCTCTGGATTGAGGGGTTAGGTGTCTTGGTCGCGTTTGCCATAGCGTCGCTCGAAATCCTTGACCAACCTAAACTCTCGCCACAAGTGGACAGCAACGATAGCGATTGCCACCAGAACACCAACGACAAAAGCCAAGAACCCGAATCTTTCCACGAAGGGAACTGGGCGAAATCCTGGTCCGAAAGATTGCTCGGTGACCCACAAGATAACGCCGACTGCCAAGACCGCTACCGCAACCACGGCCGTTTTCACCCATGAACCTTTGCGCGGAGTAGTCACAAGACACCTAACGTTCGCGGCCACCGGGCCGACGAGATGAAGGAAACGATACGGTACGCCGCCTCAGAGGCTCCGGGTGGGCCGCGCGGTTAGCTGGCACGCAGGAGGAAACGTTACGCACCGCGCCTCGGACCGAAGATGATTGCCAGCACTATGATGGCCGCAACAATACCCCAACCCAAAAGCTCGCGACGGGTGAGGCCACCGCGACGTGCAAAGTAGCTGCTTACGGACGGCCAAAAGGGACCAAACATGAGGAAGCCCGCGAAGTGTGGTTTTTCTTCGGATGCATTGCGGGAGAGCAGCCAAAACGCAACCACCGAAAACGCGCCGAGGCCAACACCCACGGCCAGGTACCAGTACTTGGTGATGAGCTCGGGCATGACGGTTTTGGTGCCAGCTAACGTGGCGTTCAGCGGGCGCCGAAGGCGATCCGCTGCAACGCAGAGTTAGATTCCAACGGCGACTTCGAACTGAGAGCCAAGCTGCACGTACTCAAGGAATACCTCCTCGCCTCCGCTCCGGCTGGATATTTCTCGAAGCGATGACTTTGACAAGTTTACGCGAAGGCGCTCGGGGCGCCGGTCATTCCATAGAAGATGCAGGCTAATGTGTTGTCGCGCCTGATCTGGCGCGAGGCTAAGAGAATCCCTCCCAACAATAGAAAATTTCCATCTGCAGCTCGTATTGAGTGTTGGACGCGACTCAAGCTTTTCTAACTCATCTTCCGCTATAGGCGCAGAGAAATCGATTTTCTCTTCACTACCGGGCGGTACGTCAAACACTTCGTTATCTTTTTTGATTGGAGTCGACGTTGACCCTTCCTCAAAGGAAAAACCGACTCGGTCGGAGGGCCTTAGCTCGTGCGAAAGCTCCCAGACTAAGAATTCGCCTGCTCCGCCGTCAGGGGAAGGGGCGCTACCAGTAACAGTTAGCGCTGAACTCTCTGGCCCCCAGATGTCGCCAGACACAGATGCTGAAAAGGACCAGACATCATCGGACCCTACAACACAGAGTTGCTTGTCGTTTTTTGTGACGCGAAGGACTGGCATATGGAATCTAACGTTCGCGGCCACCGGGCCGACGAGAGGAAGGATGCCACAGGGAGCGCTGCTTCAGAGGCTCCGGGTGGGCCGCGCTGTTAGGCATCAACGGTACCCTCATCGCCTTGGTTCCCGGTCGCGTCATACAGAAGATGGGCGCGTGCGCGCTGGCGATAGAGCCGCGCATCGGACTCTGTGAGCCCTGGTACGCTTAGCAACTCGCCGATGGGAACGTAACCCAACTGTTCGAGCGTGGTTATGCCACCGGTGACCAAGGTGCGAGCCAGCCCTTCGTCCACGCGCAGGACCCGCTTGAACAATGACTCCGGAGACTCACTCATTTGTGTGTCCTCCGATTGCCTTGTTGATGCCTAACGTTTGAGCTAAGCGGCCGCTGCCGCAAGAACTAATAGTTTACCGCGACCCACCGCAGCGGTCCGCTTGAGCGAATGGTTAGGTGCCAGTTTTCGCACCTTGCCTGCGTAAGAAATAAATGCATCCGACAACGCAGCACAAGGGCCACCAAAATATGAAAGATATGATGAACACATCAAAAGCACCACAAGCCGGACCTGCGTCGCAGTTCGATAGCCACTTAGGCACCAACCACTCTGGAACTAACTGGCCCAGATAAAAGCCGGGTGCCAAGAAAGCGTCTGCAGCGCCTGCCAGTCCAAGCAAGGGGTACGAAAGTACAACCGCGATGGCGGACACGCAGAAGACTGCGCATACGACGCGAACTTTGCGAAACATGACGTACTGGCACCTAACGTTCGTGGCCACCGGGCCGACGCGATGACGAATGCCACAAGGTGCGCTGCTTCAGAGGCTCCGAGTGGGCCGGGCTGTTAGAGCGCACGACTAGCCTCCGCCATCACCGCCACCGTCACCAGCACCGCCTCCGCCGCCACCACCATCTCCGGTGCCGGAGTGGCCACCTGACCCGTGTCCATCAGAGATCCCGCTCCCAATTCCGAACCCTGCGGCCGTGGAGCCATATGCAATCGATACTGCAAGATAGCCAATCGCGGCACCAACGGCCCCGCCACCAAGTATTACCACGAGGGACAGGATGGCGGGCCAGTCGTGGAAGTGGGGCCCGCTGAACATTACCCCGATTAGTGAACCAAGTCCCAAGCCGGCAATCAGGCCGTAGCCTTCGTACTTTTTGACAACGGGCTTGTCGACTTGCTTGGTCACGGAATGTGCGCTCTAACGTTCGCGGCCACCGGGCCGACGAAATGAACGATGCGACAGGGTACGTCGCTTCAGAGGCTCCGGGTGGGCCGCGCTGTTAGTTGGCACGATGCGTCAAATGAAATGGAAGCCTAGTGCTTTGCAGCCGACCCTGGAACGACAGTAACAGCATCCGGCGGCGGGCGATCGCCAACGACAAGCACCAGAGCTGTCAAGGCGAGAGGCGGAAGCAACCAAATCACGCCAGCTACTACCAGCCTGAGCCATAGAGCGCGACGACGCATCAACCAGAAGATCCAAACGGCAACCCCGAGCAAGGGGAGCGAGAAGAGCCAAAGTCCAACCATGGTGTGCCGATATTCGTGCCAACTAACGTTCGCGGCCACCGGGCCGACGAGATGAAGGATGCCACAGGGAGCGTTGCTTCAGAGGCTCCGCGTGGGCCGCGTGGTTAGGTGGCTCGCGCACTACGAATGCGACCAGCGACATAGGCACACGCAACAAAGACTAAAAGGAACTGTGCGGCGTCTGTGTAAGCGACCCACCAAACTCGGGGAACACCGTCGGCGTCGGCTAACCACCAGAGCACAAGCAACGTTGTTGCCGCTGGGAGTGCGCACATGAGAGCCCAGGGTATCGGCGCACGGAAAAAGAGCAATCCCACGGGTACGGCGATCACAAGCCCAAGGATTGTGGCTGACACAAAACCGTTCAAGACGAATGCCCAGGACCGGAGGACCGAAAACCACTGGGAGTAGACCCAAAGAGCCGTCCAAGCAAGAACGGGAACGATAACCGCAGCTGTTAGGGTCGCAAACACGCAGGCAACGATGACTTTGTGTGTGTTGGTCACTGGGCAAACGTATCTCAGCCACCTAACGTTCGCGCCCACCGGGCCGACGAGATGAAGAATGCCACGAGGAGCGATGCTTCAGAGGCTCCGCGTGGGGCGCGTGGTTAGGCAACATTAGTCAGACACCCACACGTAGAACCATTTGTTCTTGATGAGGCAGTAAACAATACCTGTGGATTCTGTGGCGCCAACGACGACCCCTTCGTGGGGACACATCATGGACTTGCGTTCGCCAGGACGGAGTGGACCGCCCGCCACCGGTGTTCGATCGGCGCGTCCGGGGGGCGCGACGTCAACATACAGTCGATTCCGATGATCCACCCAGCTGTTTATAGGGTGTAACGTCCAACTTCCCTCGTTTGAAAGGGCCACTACTACGATCGGTGCGCTGTCGCCAGGTGGCGTGAGGCCAACTGCAAAATCCCTCTCTCCGTTTCCATCGAAGTCGCCAGATGCAACACCGACGCAGCCGCTACCTCCCCGCGATTTATTGAACTTGATGTCTTCCGCTAGATTATCCGAGACTAAGGGTAGGCGAGCTCTCGGAAAGTCGTGTCTCAGCGCTGAAACAAGGGACGCCGGGAGTTGGGCTCGACAGGCGTCATCATCTGCTGCAGCGCAGGAGGATGCGCTTGCTAGCAGTAGCACAAGAATCCGGATTCTCATGTTGCCTAACGTCTTGCTGTGCGGCGGGCCAGCACCGCGATAAATGATGGCACAGCGCTGGCGGCTCGTCCGCACCAGCTAGAGTTAGATCTCACTTCGACTCCGATGTGGTTTAGGAGGCAAGGTGCTTCTCAGTCGTTTCCTTGCTCGGGTGTTCGATACCAAATACGTAAGCATGCACGAGCAGAGCGCCCAATAGGGGGACAGACCCAAGTATGGCGACAGCTACAGCGTGGCCGCCTCGAGAAAGATTGGCGCGTTTGCATAGATACCCCACGTATATGTGGTACGCCAGTATTGGGACGCCTATGACTATGGCTATGATGGTTGAGGTATCCATGTCCATGTGAGATCTAACGTGGAGCCCAGCCGCGCCGACCGTGATAGTAACTAGACCTCCGCTGCTTCACGGCGTCGGGCTGGGGCGAAAGGTTAGGGGTCATCGGCACTTGGGTTCTTTCCAAGAATTCCCGTAGGGACTTTGGTACATGGCCAACTGTGCCGCTAAGTTTGGTGCGCGATCTGAAACATATTTTTCTAGCCAACCGCGTGGATGTTCTTTAAGCGTCGAGGAAAGCAATGTGCTTTCGCTCGCGGCCGATATCTTGAGTTTTTCTAGAACGGCAGTGGTGCAACCTTTGGACAGGTCATTCTCTAGTTCTCTGTAACGTTGGAGATGATTAAACGCCAGCATTCCTTGAGTCTGCGCTAACTCAACGGAGAAGGCGCCCATTTGGTTCTTCATCGCTGCACGAGCCGAAAGCTCCGCAGCAACGACGACTGAAAGAAGGTAGAAGATCACGAGAGCGGCTTTCTTCATATGACCTCTAACTTTAATTAGAAACCCTAAAAGGCGAATTGTAATCCGCCTATTTCCGACGTCGAGTGTCAACTCTTTACGAAATCATGGCGTTAGGGTACTGTATGTATGTCCAGTCCACTTGTTCAATGCCTTCGCGAGATCAAATCCATGCCAAATCATGAGGTTGAGTCTCCGCCCCCGGAGCGACGGCTGCTTGATCTCCTGCGCGATGCGATCCGACGCAAACATTACAGCTACCGAACTGAGCAGTCCTACGTGCATTGGGTGCGTCGCTTCGTTTTCTTTCACGGCAAGCGCCATCCACGCGACATGGGTGCTGACGAGGTGACGGCGTTTCTTACCCATCTTGCGCGGGTGCGCTCGGTTTCCGCCTCGACTCAGAATCAGGCCCTTGCCGCCTTGCTTTTCTTGTACGGCGAGGTGCTTGGGGTGAGGCTGCCGTGGATGCAGGGGATCGACCGGGCGAAGCGGCCGGTCAGGGTGCCGGTGGTTCTGACGCGCGATGAGGTGCGCGCGCTGCTTTCGCAGCTCGAGGGCACGAAGTGGCTGATGGCGAGTCTGCTGTACGGCGCTGGGCTCCGCCTCCGCGAGTGTTTGAGGCTGCGCGTAAAGGACGTGGACTTCGGCTACCGGCAAATCGTGGTGCGCGATGGAAAAGGCGGGAAGGATCGTGTGACGATGCTACCCGCTGCCGTGGCCGAGCCGCTGCGCAATCATCTGGCGCGCGTGAAGCGGCGGCACGAGCGGGACCTGGAGGAGGGCTACGGGGAGGTTGAGCTGCCGTTCGCGCTGGAGAGAAAGTATCCGAGGGCGCCGCGCGACTGGGCCTGGCAGTACGTTTTTCCCTCGATGAAGCTCTCCGCCGATCCACGCTCTGGAGTGATCCGGCGCCATCACGTGTTCGATTCGGTGCTCCCGCGGGCAATTTCGGCGGCCGCGCGTGCCGCTGGCATTGCCAAGCCCGTCGGCAGCCACACGCTACGTCACTCCTTCGCGACGCATCTGCTGCAGGGGGGCTACGACATCCGGACGGTTCAGGAGCTACTTGGTCATCAGGACGTAAGCACGACCATGGTGTACACGCACGTGCTCAACAAGGGCGGGCACGGAGTGGCGAGCCCGCTCGATCGTCTTGAGCAGCGGCGCGCCGAATATCGCGCCGCGGTGGCGCAGCCCGCGATCTCGATGTAGTCTCTCCGGGTCGATCGGTCCGTCATGCTCCCCGAAGATTTCCATCCCGTCATCCAGCGCTGGTGGGACGCGCGCTTCCGCGATGCCGCGGGCGCGGTGCTGCCGCCCACCGACGCTCAGCTCGAGGGCTGGCGCGCGATACGCTCCGGCCGGCATGCGCTGATCGCCGCGCCGACCGGCTCGGGCAAGACGCTCGCCGCCTTCCTGGTTTCGATCGACGGCCTGCTGCGCGAGAGCCTCGAGGGCGGCGATCTCGCGGGGCCCGCAGGGCTGCCCGACGAGGTGCGCGTCATCTATGTCTCGCCGCTCAAGGCGCTGTCGGCCGACATCCACAAGAATCTCGCCGAGCCGCGACGGGAGATCGAGCGCATCGCCGGCGAGATGGGTCTGCCGCCGGTGCGCGTCACCGCGGCGGTGCGCAGCGGCGACACGCCTCAAGGCGAGCGCGCGGCGATGCTGCGCACGCCGCCGCACATCCTGGTGACGACGCCCGAGTCGCTGTACCTGCTGCTCACCGCCGAGCGCTCGCGCGACATGTTGAGGACGGCGCGCGTGGTGATCGTCGACGAGATCCACGCGGTGCTCGAGTCGCGCCGCGGCGCGCACCTCGCGCTGTCGCTCGAGCGCCTCGACCACGTCTGCGGCCGGCGGCTGCAGCGCGTCGGCCTGTCGGCGACGCAGAAGCCGATCGAGGAGGTGGCGCGGTTCCTGGTGGGGTCGGAGGGAACCCGTTGCGAGATCGTCGACCGCGGCCACAAGCGCAGGATGGATCTCGCGATCGAGGTGCCCGGCTCGCCGCTCGAGGCGGTGATGTCGCTCGAGGTGTGGCAGGAGATCTACGCGCGCCTGGTCGAGCTGGTGGAATCGCACCGCACCACGCTGATCTTCGTCAACACGCGGCGGCTGGCCGAGCGCATGGCGCACCAGTTGTCCGAGCAAATCGGCGCGGAGCACGTCGCGGCGCACCACGGCAGCCTTGCAAAGGAGGTTCGGCTCGCGGCGGAGACCCGGCTCAAGGAAGGGGGCCTCAAGGTGCTGGTCGCGACGGCGTCGCTCGAGCTCGGCATCGACATCGGCCACGTCGACCTCGTCTGCCAGATCTCCTCGCCGCACCGCATTGCCACCTTCCTGCAGCGGGTCGGGCGCTCGGGTCACACGGTGTCGGGGCTGCCCAAGGGGCGCCTCTTCCCACTCACGCGCGACGACCTGATCGAATGCGCGGCGATGGTGCGCGCGGCGAGGGACGGCGAGCTCGACCGCGTGATCATCCCCGGCAAGCCGCTCGACGTCCTCGCCCAGCAGGTGGTCGCCGAGGCCGCGGCCGAGGAATGGGACGAGGAGGCCTTGCGCGACCTCTTCCGCCGCGCCTGGCCGTACCGCGACCTCACCGAGCGTGAGTTCTCCGACGTCGTCGCGATGCTCGCGACCGGGTACGCGACCAAGCGCGGCCGGCGCGCGGCGCTGCTGCACTACGACGCGGTGCACAGGAAGCTGCGCGCCCGCTCGGGGTCGCGCCTGACCGCGATCCAGTCCGGCGGCGCGATTCCCGAGGTGTTCGACTACCGCGTCAGGCTCGAGCCCGAGGGCCTGTTCATCGGGACCCTCAACGAGGACTTCGCCATCGAGTCCCTGCCGGGAGACATCTTCCAGCTAGGCAACACCTCGTGGCGCATTCTGCAGATCGGCAACGGCGTGGTGCGCGTCGCCGACGCGAAAGGCCAGCCGCCCTCGATGCCGTTCTGGCTGGGCGAGGCCCCGTCGCGCTCGGACGAGATGAGCGCGGCGGTATCGAAGCTGCGCGCCGCCGCGGACGCGCGCCTGCCCGGCCCGGAGCAGCCGCGCAAGGACGACGAGCTGGAGGCGGCCGCGAAATGGCTGCAGGACGATTACGCGCTGCCGCCCTCCGCGGCGGAGCAGATCGTTGCCTACCTCGCCGAGGGCAAGCGCGCGCTCGGCGTGCTTCCGACCGGGGAAACGCTGGTGCTCGAGCGCTTCTTCGACGAGGCGGGCGGCATGCAGCTGGTGCTGCACGCGCCGCTCGGCAGCCGCATCAACAAAGCCTGGGGCCTCGCGCTCAGGAAGAAGTTCTGCCAGAGCTTCAACTTCGAGCTGCAGGCCGCGGCGACCGACGAGGC
>Ga0137409_10008700_pt1 | contig 10359 bp, 7 predicted proteins | sample CZODoug1_16funga_FD_122059 | JGI IMG/M metagenome (GOLD analysis project Ga0137409, IMG submission 122059) | Vadose zone soil fungal communities from Angelo Coast Range Reserve, California, USA - CZODoug1_16fungal (Hybrid Assembly) | ecosystem: Environmental > Terrestrial > Soil > Vadose zone...
GGCTGCCCGTTTTGCCGGGCGCACAACACCCGCACCGTGGCCGACCCCGAAGGCCTGGCGGAGATTGCCGCCAGCGACTGGTCGCTGGTCGAGCTCTATCGCTTCGGCACCCGGACCGCCGACTACGTGGTCTGCCGCCGCTGCGGCGTCTATCTCGGCGCGGTGTGCGACACCGCGGCCGGCACCCGGGCGGTGATCAACGTCAACAGCCTGGAGGACCGCGCCGCCTTCACCCAGGCGCCGACGCCCAACGACTACGACGGCGAGACGGTGGAGCACTGGGAGGTGCATGGCGGCTCGAAGGTCGGGAAGGCGAAGAAGGCCGAGCCAAAGGATGCGGATGTGGTGGTAGTGATGCGTCCCGAGACGTGGGCGCAGATCGCGCAAGGACAGCTGGCTCCGTATGAGGCGTTGTACTCGGGCAAGCTGCGAGTCGGGGGAGACTTCGAAAAGGCAAAGGCGATAGTCAAACACCTGACGGATGCGTCAGCGCCGTATGTGGCGCCCTGCTAGTGGAAGGGGGAGAGAATGGCAGAGACGATCGGAAAGATCATCAGCATCAAGGTCAATAGCTTCTTGCCGGGAACGGTGAATGCTTTCGACATTGCCAACATCAGCTTGAAAGAGACGAGCACGGGGACGACGTGGCTGTTTCACTTATGGCAGAGCCGAGATGATGCTCTTGCCGTGCATCGAGTGGTCGAAAGCCAGCGGCTGGCCCTGGCGCGAGAAGCGGCAGTCCGCAAGCTGACGGTGCACGTGTTCGCGGAGGCTGATTCGGGGTTTGTTGACGGAATCCAAGTGGATACGCCGTGATCACGATTACCGGAGCTGGTCCAAGCCTGAGCACGTTTCCGCGGCGGCCCGCGAATGATAACCATTCTTCGACCGGGCGGATCACTGCGTTGGCGCTGGGTGCGGATGGACGGCGCATGTATGCGGGGAGCTGGGCGGGAGTGTGGAGGTCCGACGATGCTGGGAACACGTGGTCGCAACTGACGTGGGCCCAGCCGACGTTGACAGTGCAGGAAGAAATACCCGGAGCGTTGTATGCGCCGCATATTTTCGATCTGGCGGTGTCGCCCGCGGATGCGAATGTGGTGCTGGTGTCAGCGCTGGACAGCCAGTATGCGGACGGGAGAGATGGCATCTACCGCACCACCGATGGCGGAGCGAACTGGACGCTGGTGATGCAGACTGCGGAGCCGTGCAACATCGTGTTCGCACCGGATGACCCGCAACTGGTGTATGCGGTGACCACGCAGACTACGAAGGTCTTTCCGCCGCAGAGCTTTGGGGTCGTTGCGATCAGCCAGGATGGGGGGGCGATCTGGAAAACGAAGTCACTGGGATTGAAAACTACCTTGTGGCACGTTGCGGTGGGACCCCTCGAACCGGACGGCAAGCGGCGGGTGTATGCGGTGGGCGACGCTGTGGTTTGGTATTCGAGCGATGGCGGGCAGATGTGGAAGATGGATCTGGGGGTTGTGCCCCAAATCAACAACGTGCGGACGATCCTGGCGGGTTTTCAGACGAGCTGCGGAGGCGATGGCGTAGGGAAGTTCGGCGGCAAGATCGCGTTTGCGGCCGGCGATGCGCCGCAGATCCTCGCGGTGGAGCCGGGGAATCCGGCGAAGGTATATCTGGCGACGACGGGAGGAGCCCTTGGTCCTTCGTACTACTCGGAAATCCTAGATGGGACACTCGTCAACACGGATTGCAAGCGGCTGGCAGGCGAGGCGAGCCTGTGGGTCGGAGACTTCAGCCAGTTCGAGTTGAACAACGGGAACTCTCAATGGACGTTGCTGCCGGGGCCCCCGGTGTATACCGGCGAAACCAGCCCGAGCGGCAATTGTTCTGTGGCGACCAAATCGACGAGCGATGGGTTCCTGTTGTTCTTTTCCGACAATAGCCACGTGCATGTTTCGGCGGGGACTCCGACCGACAATTCATCGTGGCACCGGTTGGATGGGATGGACGCCTCGGTGGCGCATCGGTCGGATGTGAAAAGTAACGTTGTATTCATGCATGTGGACCCGCATGCGATCGCGTTTACGCCAGACTTTGAGATCACGCTCAAAGTGTCGAGCGAATCGAGTCCCTATAACAAGAACAGTGAGCTGGATAAACATGTCGCCGGGAGATTGTGGCTGGCGAACGACGGCGGCGTGTACTTTTGCGATGATGGAGGCCAGAACGAGAACAGTTGGCAGATGCCAACCGGGCTGGAGACGCTGGACCCGATTAACATCGCAGGATTATTTGGAATCGGCAGCCAGCCTGCGCTTTATCTCGGATGCGGAGACAACAACGATTTCTTTACGAGGGACGGCGGGCAACATTGGGAAGACCCGGGATCGGGCTGCGGCGATTGTGATGCGTGGTTTGCCGATATGGCGCAGGCGAACCGTGTGATCCAGTTCCTGCCGAGGCGGCAGCCGGATGACAACTTGTCCAAGGGATACATCGGCATCATCAGCAGCGACGGTTCGGAGTATCCGAACGCGGGCGATGATGGGAGCAAGAGGTTCGCGCCTTCGCCGAAGAAAATGAGTTTCGCCGATCCCTCGAAATTGGCGCCGTACGCGTCGTCGGACGTCTACCTGCTTGGCTATCGTCCACTGATCCTGACGCTGGCCACAGAAGCGCCTCTCCCGGATGGCGATCTCATCGTCATCGAACAAGCATTGGACAGCAAGGCCAAATTATTTCGCACTACAGCGATCACTTCCATCACAACGCTGGACGACTGGCACGATGTAAACAAGGCACAACCAATCGGGCCACAGTTGCCGGCGGGAGCGATTATCGCGCAAGCGAGCGGTGGACATGGAAATCCGGTGTACTACGTTGGGCAGCGGTTTGGCGGGCAAGTCTTCAGGCTAAACAGCGAAAAAACGGCATGGGACAAAATCGTACCCAACAATGCATTGCTAACGCCGGTTTGGAGTGCGCTACGGTGGTTCGTCGACCCGTATGAGCCGAACACAATCTACGTGCTTGATCAGGACGGTGTGAAGGTGTCGGTGGATGGCGGGAGCAGTTGGATTTTCGACGCTCGCTTCACGCGAGTGATCACCGCCGACGGAAAGCTCACGATCTCAGCTTCCCTGCTACAAGACATGCTTTTCCTGCGGGGAGAGCGCCAGACGCGGTTTGCATTCGGGACCGCGGGTGTATTTTGGACGGAGGATTTCGGAGTAGAGTGGTTCCCAGTGGTGAATTCGATCGCGCTGCCGGGGCGTCCGGAGTCAGGGTTCTTCGATCCGCTGTCGGATCCTTCGGACCGGGCACTGTATATCGAGTGTGAGGGTCGGAGCGTTCTGCGGATCAGGGGCATACCGGGACCCCCACCGTTCCAGCCGGGGGATCTCGACTTGATGGAGTTCGCGGCGCTGGAGTACTGAGACGCCCCCTGCGTTCAGGCATCTTTTTAGTTTGGTTTACGGAGTGGTGCAAAGAACTTCTTGCCACGATTTATTCGACTTGCAAGACGCAACTGAGGAATCTCTCCCGATTGCAGCACCGCACCCACGATTGCCGCATTCACTAATGCTGTCGCCAACGCTCCAAGGGCTATCCATCGGGTCAACCCCTCTTTGCAGAGGATGACCAATGCTGCTGGAGCAACTACACTGGCAATCAGAATAGCTAGTCCGAATAACTTTTTCGAATAGATCACCTTGGACAGTGCCGCCAGACCTGCGGCGGCCAACAATTCGAACAAGCCGAAATCGACAAAGATCTCCACGTCTTGAACCTCCTTGCGGTGCCGGAGAGGCCGGCTTGCGGAACGCTATCGACAGGCACACAAATCATGTCTTCTGGTTTGAGCGTGATAAGGCTTTTAAAGCTGTCACAACTGCCGGGCTAATCCTCTTCCGCCGAGCAGCCGTGGTGTCAATCACGCGTCACTTCACTTTGATGCGCCATATGCTGCGCCCATAGGTGGCGGCCCACAAGGTGCCTTCACCGCCGTGGTACACCAGATCCACCACCATTACACTCGGCAAGTTCCGAGTGACATTGGTCCAAGAGTTCCCGCCGTCGTTGGTCAGGTAAACTCCTGCATCATTCGCGACATAGAGCGCATTCGGGTCGTCGGGCGGCACCACCGCAGCGCTGTGTGGAACGGCGGGGAGTTTTCCCTGATCGAGGTCGGTCCAGGTGGAACCCCCGTTGACGGAGCAGAATACGTGTGAAGAGCCCGTTCCCGCAACTGTGACGAATACCGTCCGCGCCTTCGTGGGATGCGTTTCGATGCGCGTGATCTGGCGCCCTGGCAGGGTGGCGCCCGCGACGTTACCGGACCAGGTCTTGCCGCCGTCCACGCTGCAGAACAGGCCGCCGTTTTCCGTCCCCACGTAAACGAATTTCGAATTCGCCGGGGCTACTTCGATCGCGCTGATAGGACTGCCGTCGAGGTCGCCCGAAACCGGCTTCCACCGATCTCCTTCGTTGGAGCTCTTCCAGACCCGGGACGACCCCGTAAAAATCGTCTTGGGCTGGTTAGGATCGTAGGTGATGTAACACATCCAAACGCTGTTCTGCTCGCTCTTGGATGCGGGAGGCGAGACATTCTTCGGCGGGGTTGATCCGCGAAACCGATAGATGTGAAAGTTGTAATAGGAGGCGAACAGTTTCCCCGCGTTCTGCGGATTGTAGACCATCCATCCCCCGTCGCCGCCTAGGATCTCGAAATGCGTGTCCGGCTTGCCATCAGTGGTGACGTTCGTACCGTTATCCTGCGCGCCGCCGCCGAAGTTCCGGGCGTCGCTGGGCGCGACATCCAGGTCGTAGAACTCGGTCACGGCCAAGCCACTACTACAATTGTGCCAATTGCTGCCGCCGTCGTCGGAACGATCCAGCCCGCCGTCGTTGCAGTCATAGACGCGCCCCGGAGCCTCAGCCGGCATGACCACACAATGATGGTCAGCATGCGCGTATTGGGCATTCCCGCGCTCAAGATCCCAACGCGTAATCTGCTGCCAGGTCGATCCACCGTTCGTGGACCGGTGTAGATCCACGCCTCCACACAGCACATGATCGGGATTGGTGGGATGCACGACGATCGTGTTGCCATAGGACATCTGTCCTTCCTCGCCGAAGTACGCTCCACCAATACTGGTCCACGCGTTGCCCATGTTCTTGCTTACGAACACGCCCAACACGCCTTCATTCGCATTGGACGCTAGTGCGTAGATGGTGTCCGGTTTCGAAGGCGCGACGGCCAGACTGGCCCGGCGGAACAGGTCCGGGCTGGGGAGTCCGGTGTTCAGGTGGGTCCAGTTCGCGCCGCCGTCCAGGGTGCGCCAGATCCCGCTCTGCATGCCACGTTCGAAGATTCCGGCGAAGATCACACCCTGTTTTTGCGGATGAAAAACGATCGCATGGCAGAAATAGCCCTGCGGTGAAACGAAGTTCTCGCGCTGCCAGGTAACACCGCCGTCGGTAGTGGTGAACATACCGGAGGGATCGGTATCGGTGTGGGTTACGCCGCCGATGCGGATGTGCGAGGAGTTGAACGGATCGATCGCGATCACTCCGATGCGCCGCGGCAGATTGAACTGTTTGGCGCTAGCCCACAAAGTCCACGTGGCCCCGCCGTCGGTGGAGCGAAACACGCCCACCCCCGGATACGAATCCGCGGAAAGGTCCGCTTCGCCGGTTGCAGCATAGACCGTGTCTGGCGCGTTGGGGTCCACTGCGAGCGCGCCGATATTCAAGCTCTCCTGCTCATGCCACAGGCTCTTCCACGTGGAGCCGCCGTCCTCGGTTTTCCACACGCCGCCTCCGGCTGCGCCTACCCAGAAAACATCTGGTTGACCCGGATGAACCGCCAAGCTGGTAAGCCGCCCGCCGATGTTGGTGGGACCCATGGGCTCCCATTGACGATCGGCCGGCCACGCAGGCTGGACCTTGATTTTTCTCCGTTGGGTAGCGAGGTGTTCACCACTGGCGTCGCGGTACGGCCATGCCGCGCGCGCACGAAACCACTGAGCACGCGGTTTGTGGGTGCTCTTTCGTGGCTCCGGCGGGCCCTTCTGTCGCTTCTTCCGAGGTCCGGAAGCAAGATTCAATTCATTTGTGGGTTTTTTGCTTTTCGTTGCCATCTGTGCACCAAGGAATGCGTAGGACTGTGAAGGCGTGCAGCCCGGGTTTGTGGGCTAGCATCATTGACACCAGCGAGCTTCCGGCCACCAGCGCTACGTCAACCACAAGGTAGCCCCCTGATCACGCTGAACTCAACGCTCGCGATGGTTCCCAGCAAATCGCCAGTACGGCTACGATGCGCAGCCGCAGTCTCGGACCAAGATAGGCCAAGATGGCCCCCAACACGTTGCCGCTCGCCACGGGAAGGAGTTCGTTGAGATTGCACCTTCCTTTCCAGGACCAGCGGGAACTAAGTTTAGCAGTTTGCGGTTCAAAGCAGGAACGATTATTTGCAGCTGCGCGCGGGTCCCGCCGGAGACCCACCCCAATCGACCTGTCAACGCGAGAATCCACTTCAACGATGTGGTCGTTCGCCAATCTCGCCTGCCGTTTCTGAGCGGTGTTCGCTTTCAGGTCGCCTAACAGTAGAGCTCGAAACGGGCTTCAGGGGGGTGTCGTAGCTGGATGTTGGCGGAGTGCGGGCCGTCGGAGCAGATCTCCTCGAAGCCGACTTCTGACCCGGAATAACTTCCGAATTTCCCATCAACCGTTAACAACATAGGATTCGGGTCGACTCATGGACCTTCTTGAGGTTTGATCCCGGCGGCTTTGATGATACGGGCTGCCCTTTCACTCTCGCTCAACACGAAGCGCGCGAACTCTGGCTGCGTCATGATCATCGGGTCGGCCCCATGCTTCGCAAGCCAAGCGCGCATATCCGGCGTTGCCAAGGTGCGCGCGATGTCCTTCGCTAGTTTGTCCACAACTCCGGCTGAAGTGCCAGCGGGCACCCATACTCCATACCAAATCGGCCAATCGAAGCCGGAGACGCCGGCCTTCGCGATCGTCGGCACTTCGGGTAGCAAGGACGAGCGCTTCTTGGTGGTTACGCCCAGCGCGCGGAGCCTGCCCGCACGGATCTCGACCAGGGCGAGCTCGATGGGCGCCAGCTGGTAATCGGTGCGCCCCGCTACCGTATTGGCAATCGTGTCGGCGATCGCGTTCCCCGCTCGGGCGGGCACGTGTACTGCCTTGATGCCCGCCTCCAGATTGAATTTCTCAGCCCCCAAATGCGTACCGGTGCCGATGCCGCTTGAGCCAAACCTTAGCTTGCCCGCCTTCGCTTTCGCCGCCGCAACCAACTCGCCGACGGTGGTGATGCCGGACGACTTACCTGTCACCAGCACGTAGGGCTGACTGGTGAGGGCAGCGACCGGGATGAAATCCTTCAACGGGTCATACGGCAGGTTTTTCAAAAGCGCGGCGCTGTATGCCTGCGCACTGGTATTCACGAGCAACGTGTAACCGTCGGCGGGTGCCTTCGCGACGAGTGCGGGGCCAGCTGTACTTCCCGCGCCGGGATGGTTCTCCACGGTCACAGGCTGCCCCCACAGCTCGGCAAGCTTTGGGCCAAGGGCGCGGGCTAGCACGTCAGGTCCACCGCCAGCCCCGAACGGCTCGACCATACGTACGGGCTTCGTCGGATAGTTTTGTGAACTCTGCAGCATCAGTGCTAGTGAACAAACTGTTCCCATCGCGATTCGAGTCAACATGCTTTACCTCTTACGGAACTCTTAGGAGAGGACTATCTCACAAGTGAAGTTCTTCGTTCTGCGCGCAGGAGCGGCTTGCTTCAAATAGTGCCATTCGGACGAGTGGTCGGCAATCCAAAAGTTGTCCAGAAACGGGGTTCTGGGAAATTGCCCGCAACGAATCCCCGATTCTGAACGGATGGTCGGCAACCCTACCCTTACAAGATTGTGGAAGAGTTGTCGGTCATTCAGTCAGTAACGGCGAACATATGTTTGGGTGCCGGGAGTGACTGCCGCGTTTCTTGGGGTTGCTGTCACGCGCCCTTTAAACACTCCAGCGATGCAGATGTATCCCGTGTCGTGTCCAAGACTAAGCAGCGCCGTCCGGTGACGGTAGGTCTGCCGATTCCTTGAACTCGGGCTCGATGGTCTCCAGCCCAAACTTCTTGATGGCTCGAACATCGAGCTGCCGGGCGCAGTACCCCAGCGTACTGAGCATTTCCCGTCTCTCCTGTTCGCTGAGCACCACGCGCTTGCCGAGATCGTCCGCGAACCGTGGGTTGCGTTGAATGAAGAACCGATTTACGATCCCGCGATTGTGTGTAATGACATTTCGAATGTCCACACAGAGCCCGGCGTTCGACAAATGCGCACCTTTCGTGAACAGCACAAGGTCCAAGTTTTTCTTGAAATACTTCGCCAAAGCGTCGAGGCTCTGATGCGTCAGCTCGATCACAGTCTCCTCCGCAAGAGCGGATATCAGATCGCCCGCGATATGGTGCTCGATGCAGAACCGGTACGTCGTCTGTTTGTTTGAGGGGAGCTTCTTCGGATATTTCTCGTAGATCAGAGTCATCAAGTCCGCAAGGTATGTCAGGAAGCTGTTGACGCCCCGGCAGAAGAGCATCTCTCCGAGAACCGCCGAGTGAACGTCCATCTGGGCGACGGCGATGTGCTGCACGGCCGCGAGCGCCCCGCGCGGCCTCCCGCCGCTGTGGATGCGAATGTCTCCCATGTGGCTGACGTCGAAAACGCCCACGCTGCCGCGCACCGCCTTGTGCTCCGCAATCAAGCCGCCGCTCGATGGATATTCGACCGGCATGTCCCAGCCGCCAAAATTGACCATCTTGGCGCCCAGGCGCCGGTGCAACGCGTTCAGCGGCGTCTTACGAAGCTCGCTTTTGTGTGGGGTCGCGGCGGATTCCATTCCAATGGCTCAAGCAGAAATTGATACTAGCACGCGCTCTCCAACTGGTCAAAGAAGCCTCCCAAGAGGTATTGGCTCGCTCAGAGTATCTTTCGCGTCATTCGTAATCAGAAACACATGGTTCGAACTCTGACTTGTTCTCAAAATGGAATGCGGAGGCGGTATTACAGATGCGCCGTGTAATTGTGCTTTGTATCCTGTTGGGAGTGCTAGGCTTCGGCTTGCTCGCGTGGCGGAAGTCAGCATCGCGCCAGCAGCTTGGGGAAGCTTCCGTGCCGACGATCATCAAGCAGACGGCTGCGTTCGCGAGCCGCACCTTTGACCCGGCTGCACCGCCGGCCGACATGCCGCCTCTGGCCCAGTGGGAAACCGCCGAGTGCGATTCCGATTTCTTGTCCAGCGCGAGTGTCCGCGGAGAGCCTCGGCAAACGGATGCCACGCACGCGACCGTCACCATCACGCAGATCAAGATGACGCTGCAACTCAACATCAACATCTGGGTACCGGTCGGCGCAACGCAACATGTGATCGAACATGAGGAAGGCCATCGCCAAATCTCGGAATCCTACTACCAGACCGCCGACAAAGTCGCCGAGCACATCGCCGTGACATACGTCGGCAAACAAGTCGAGATCACCGGCGCGGATCTGGGCGCCGAGTCCACCAAGGTGCTCCAACAAATGGCCGCCGATATCACCGATGAATACAAAAGGGAATTAAACCCCGGACCAGCGCAATTGCTCTACGACTCCATCACCGACCACGGCCGCAATCAGGTCGTCGTCAAGGATGCCGTCGCTCACGCCCTCAAGAACACCATCATCGAATCACCGCAGCCCGCGGCAAATCCAGGAAATTGAGGCAAACTCAGCTCCACCGCAGCGTCGTGATCGAATCCTCGGTCAGCGTTATCTTAGCCGTCGAACCGCCGCAGGCCACCGTCAGCTCTTTTGCTTCGCCCGGATTCGTCAGCACCAGCGCAATCGAACCGTCCGGATTTTTCGCCGCCGTGTGAAACACGCGCGAAGTCGCAACGCTGTACGGGATCCCCGTCCCAGCAACTAATGGTCCTGGCGGCACGAACAGCACCCCGCTCACCGCCGGTGCGTCGCCGTTCGCGTCGTGCGAAGCGACAATCACAGCTCCGCGGCGAATGGCCCGCGCATACTGCACCAGCGCCCAATACAAGCCCGCCTGTTTGATTTCTTTTGTTTCGGAATGAATCTGCACCAGCCCGCCGCAATCGAACGGGCCGATGTTGGGCCGTCCGCGCTCATCCAGAGCCAGATTCCAGGTTGTGATGCTCTGCGGCCCGTTCGCCAGAATCCCGCTGAACGTCGCGCCCCACTTGCACCAACTCGTCCAATAGTCAGGGAACTTGTAGTCGTCTCCTCCTTCCGTCCAGTGCATTTCCACGTCCGGAAATCTCTGCTTCACGTTTCCCATCATCTCCGGACTTCCCAGGTA
>Ga0137409_10008701_pt1 | contig 10358 bp, 5 predicted proteins | sample CZODoug1_16funga_FD_122059 | JGI IMG/M metagenome (GOLD analysis project Ga0137409, IMG submission 122059) | Vadose zone soil fungal communities from Angelo Coast Range Reserve, California, USA - CZODoug1_16fungal (Hybrid Assembly) | ecosystem: Environmental > Terrestrial > Soil > Vadose zone...
TCCTTCATTAAGGCGAAGAACACCGGCACTAAAATCAGCACGTGAATGGTTGAAGTGATCATGCCGCCAACGAGAGGGGCAGCGATCGGCTTCATCACGTCTGAACCGACTCCGGTCTCCCACAAGATGGGGATAAGACTGGCCAAGACGACGCTCACAGTCATGAGTTTTGGGCGCAGCCGCTGGACCGCGCCTTCGACTACAGCTGTCTCGATGTCTTCGTGGCGTAAGGGAACGCCGCTGGCCAAGCGGTGGTCCAGGGCCTCGTGCAGATATACGACCATGACCACTCCGGTCTCAACCGCAATGCCAAATAGAGCGATGTAACCCACCCAGACAGCAACGCTGAAGTTGTATCCAAGAAGTCTTTGGAGAATGAGGCCCCCCGTCAGCGCGTAGATTGTGGGAAAAATGAGGACTGCGGCCTCAGCAACGGAGTGAAATACCATGTAGAGCAATAAGAAGATGACACAGAAAACGACTGGCAAGATCAATTGCAGCCGTTCTTTCGCCCGCAACTCGAATTCATATTCGCCGGACCATTTGTAAGTATAGCCGGGCGGCAACTTGAGCTTCTGGCGGAACAAATTGTTTGCGTTGGTGACAAAGCCGCCATAGTCCTTCGTATTCAAATCGATGTACACGTAGCCGGTGAGGGCTCCATCCTCATCACGGATCATGGATGGACCTCGCGAGAACGAAATCTTCGCGACTTCACTGATGGGAATTTGCGCGCCGGTCGGGGTAGCGATGAGGACTCGTCTAAGTTCCTCGACGTTGTCTCGAAAATCGCGACTGTAACGGACGTTGACCGGATACCGTTCGCGGCCTTCGATGTTTTCAGTCACCATTTCGCCGCCGATTCCCGAAGTGACGGCTTGCTGCACGTCCGCGACGGTAAGTCCGTAACGAGCTGCCTCCGCCCGATTGACTTCGACATTGATGTAGAAGCCCTGCGACACGCGTTCAGCGAAGATCGACCGCACGTCCGGAAGACTTGTGAGGATCTGCTGTAATTGCGCGGCTACTTGCTGGATGCCATCCAGGGTCGGTCCCTGAATTTTCATGCCAAGCGGTGTCTTGATACCGGTGAGCTCCATGTCCAGTCGGTTCTCGACTGGCATCGTCCACGTGTTCGAAAGGCCTGGGAACTGAAGCTTCGAGTCCATTTCCTGAATGAGCTTTTCGTAGGTCATCCCTGGCCGCCACTGGCTTCGAGGTTTGAGCATGACGGTCGTGTCGTACATATCTAACGGAGCGTTGTCGGTCGCGCTGTCCGAGCGCCCGATAGTTCCAAACACAGTCTCGACCTCGGGGAACATGCGAATGATCTTGTCTTGCTCCTGTAACAACTGAGAGGCTTGTCCGATGGAAATTCCCGGCAGAGCAGATGGCATGTACAGAGCGGAGCCTTCGAAGAGCGGCGGCATGAATTGACTGCCAATCTTCAGAGCGAGCGGCAAAGTCAGGACTAGAAATACCAAGTTGAGAATCAAGGTTGTCTTACGATAGCGCAGGCACAGACGCAGAACCGGAAGGTAGAGAGCCTGAGTCAGACGAGAAAGAGGATTCTGGGCCTCTGGGCGGAGCCGTCCCCGGATGAAAAGGAGCATCAAAACCGGCACAAGGGTAATGGCCAGCACCGATGAGAAACCCACGGCCAACGTCTTTGTCCAAGCCAGAGGTCGAAACATGCGTCCTTCCTGAGCCTCCAGCAAGAACACCGGAAGGAAGGAAACCACGATGATGACCAATGAAAAGAAGATGGCAGGACCAACTTGTTTGGCCGAGTCAAGGAGAATACGTTGTCTTCGCGATTCAGGAAGAGGCGTCGACTCCCTAGATTGGTGTTCCGAGAGTTGCCGGTACCCGTTTTCGACCATAACGATAGCCGCGTCCACGAGTACGCCAATTGCGAGGGCCAAGCCTCCGAGGGACATAATGTTCGAGCTCACATTGAGGTAGTACATCGGTATGAAGGCTGCGATTACTGCGATGGGCAGCGTCAGAATCGGAATCAACGCCGAACGGAAGTGGAACAGGAAAACTACGATAACGATGCTGACGATGATCGCCTCTTCGAGCAAATCACGTTGCAACGTTTCGATGGATGCGTGAATCAACCCGGAGCGGTCATATCCCGCCACCACTTCCACGCCCGCTGGCAGGGAGGGTTTGATTTCCTCTAGCTTCTGTTTGACGCCGTTGATGACGGTCAAAGCATTCATGCCGTCTCGCATGACGATAATTCCGCCAACCGTTTCTCCTTGTCCTTGCCAGTCGGCTACTCCCTCACGGATATCCGGCCCGAACGTGACGGTTCCCAAATCCCGGATGAGCACAGCGGTGCCATTCTTTGTTGTGACGGGCGCTGTCTCCAGATCGCTCAACGAATGCAGATAACCGAGACCGCGAATCATGTATTCTGCTCCGCCGAGTTCAAGTAAACGTCCGCCAACTTCGTTCGTGCTGGCTCGAACTTTTTCAATAACGGTTGATAGTGGAATTCCATACGCGCGAAGTTTCTCGGGGTCGAGATTGACTTGATACTGTCGAACGAACCCCCCAATCGTCGCCACCTCCGCCACGCCAGGAACGGTTTCGATTTGGTAGCGCAGATACCAGTCTTGAATACTCCGTAAGTCAGCCAGGCTGTGCTGATGGCTGTGATCTACAAGAACGTACTCGTAGACCCATCCGGCCCCGGTTGCATCTGGTCCGATGACAGGGTGGACTGCTCCCGGCAGACGTCCTTGGATTTGCTGCATGTACTCCAGGACACGCGATCTAGCCCAATAGAGATCCGTCCCATCTTCAAACACGACGAAGACGTAGGAATCTCCGAACATCGTCTGTGCTCTTACGGCTTTGACATGCGGGGCTGCGAGCAGAGTAGAGACAATAGGGTAGGTGACCTGATCTTCGATAATACTGGGTGGTTCACCCATCCAGGGTGTATGAATAATCACTTCGACGTCGGAAATATCCGGCAACGCATCGAGCGGAATTCTCCGCAACGCCCAGATTCCCGCGAGTACAAGTAATAGTGTCCCCGCAAAAACAAGGAATCGATTTCGCGCACACCATTCAATCCAACGAGCGATCATGCTACATCCCTCCTGTAGCGTTCACACTCAGTTGTTTACTGGCGATGGTTTGTCCATTTTTCTTCGCGAGGATTGTTGTCTGCCATGTTCCGCCGCTTCCAAGCACGCCTGACCCTTCGTAGACGCCATTGCCTTTTTGGCTGAGAGCAACCGGAGTGCGCATTGCAGCCATTCCCATCGCTGGCATCGCAGGCATAAAGAACGTCACCGAGACTTCTGCCCCGGAAATTGGTGAACCACTCGCATCCGTGAGTCTTACGCGGAAAACGTTGCTTCCCTTGCTGGGCGGGTTTGGCTCCGAGGTTAGTTCGGGGTTCACTTGTGGAACATTCATGGCTGATGCCGCGCCCGCGCCAGGGGGAGGCGGAACGAATGATCCGAGTGCAGCCTGAAGCTGACTTTCCGAGTCGATCAGGAAGTTTGCGGACGTAACGATTTGCTCGCCGGCTTTCAATCCGTTCAGTACGATGAAATCGTCACCGACGCGAGGGCCCAGCTCGACCTCGCGGGGTTCTAGATACTCATCGCTGCGCTTCACAAATGCAATTTGGCGGGTGCCGGATTGCAGCACGCCGCTTGCAGGGATGACGAGTTGGCGGCCCATGGGCACTTTCAATGCTACGTTCACGAACATGCCAGGTTTGAGCTGTAGGTCCGAGTTTGAAGAGACGACGCGGACTTTGGCTGTTCGCGTATCGGCGTCCAACTGCGGATAGATGAAGTCCACACGGCCACGGAACGTTCGGCCAGGAAAGGTGCTCACGGTGAGCGTTGCGGGATCGCCGACCTTGATGCGACCAAGATCGCTCTGAAATACCTGGGCCTGAACCCAAACGCTAGATAAATCGGCGACGGTAAAGAGCCGCATTTCCGGCTGAACGGCAACGCTTGGCAGCGCATTACGTTCCGTGATGTAGCCGGAGACCGGGGAATCGAATTCGAGTTCTTGCTGCACCTGGCCAGTGGATTCCAGCCGGGCGATTTCCTGTGGGGGAACGCCCCACTGCTTCAGCCGCTCACTTGCTGCGTCGAGTAATGACGCCGCGCTGGACGCGACACCCGGCACCGTACTCTGCGCCACCTGTTGCTGATTCTGCTTCGCCACCAGATACTCGCGTTCAGTTGCTACAAGATCGGGGCTGTAGATTGTGAACAGCGGCTGTCCCTTGCGGATGTACTGGTATGTGGCGTCGGCGAAGACTCTCTCGATATAGCCCGAGTACCGGACTTGAACGTATGCCAGTCGGGTTTCGTCCACCGCAACGTTGCCCGTCGTGTGAATCTCGTCTTCGACCAGCTTTCGTTCAACCTTGCCGATCTTCACCCCAATGCTCTGCAACCGTTGCGCGGAGATTTGCACTGGCACCAACGGCGCCTCGGCTGAGGCAGGTGTCACAGCTGTGGAGGCTTGTGCGGAGGAAGAAGGCGTTTGAAGTCCTAAGTCCGTCGTCGGTTTGGCGCCTCTGTAGTGAAACCATAGTCCTGCGAGAACAACGGCGAACACGATGTTGCCAACCACTGCCAGCAAGAAGCCTGTGCGATAGGCCTTCATTTACTCGTCCCTTCTTCACGCAATGACAGTTCTGTGAGTTGTTCGAGCCGCGCGAGTGCCGTCTCACGTTCCGCGGCGTTCTGCCAGTACTCCTCGTCTAAATGCAAAACATCGAGAAAGGAGGTCAGCAGTGTCTGAAAATCTTGCCGATTGTTCTGGTAGGCGGCGACACCTGCTTCGAATTCGGACCGCGCTTGAGGGAGCAACCCCTCGCGATAAATCTTCAACAGCTCGGCGGTTTTCTGTGCAATCTCGAATTCGGTTCGAAGTTCAAAGGCAACTTGCTGTGTCTGGGCCTCAAACTCGCTGCGTGACTGACTAAGCTCTGCTTCCGCCTGAGCCAGTTCGGGGCGCTGTTTGCGGCTGCGATAGATGGGAACGCGGGCACTGAAGCTGAGCATGTAGTAGGCGCGGAACTGCGCGGGATCGGTGCGCTGCCACATGTATTGGAGGCTGAAGTCAGGGTAGAAATCCTTCCGGGCTAGATCGACTTGGAGGCTCTGCTTCTCAACCATCTTCGCTGCTCCGGAAATTCCCGAATTCCCGCCTCTTGTGGCGGACAATAGTTCGTCGAACGTATAGGCGAGTGGTGTTTCGGGAAGGTCAGCGGGTTCTATATCCGGCGAGGATTGCGACCGGTTGAGAAGCTGCTTGATCTGTGCCTGCATCTTTGCCACTTCGAGATGGTGCATGTTGATCTCGCGAAGTAGTTTGGTTCGCTCAAGCTGAGCCTGTAGCAGGTCGTGTTGATTACCCATTCCAGAGCGGTAACGTGCGTCGGCAGCTTTCTCAACTTGTTGAAGAAGTTCTCCGTCGCTATCAAGGATCCCCAAAGTCTTGGACAAATAAGAGAGTTGGAAGTACGCCGCTTTGATTCCGGCAAGGACGGACCGGCGCACGGATTCGTATTGCTGCTGCACAACCTCCGCATCACGTTTCGCCATTTCCCCTCGGAGGCGTAGTTTTCCTGGATAGGGAAAGTCCTGAGAGACGCCAAGACCAAAGTAAGCGAAGTCGCTGTTCGTATATCCGGCGAAAGGTCTCGGACTTCCGACGTTCACTTGTTGCGCCGTAAACTGCGGATCGGGAAGCGTCGAGACTTGTGACGGAATCTGTTTTGCAGCTTCCCAACCTTGTCTCGCTGCCGCAATTTGTGGATTGTTCTGCTCTGCCTCGTTCAACAAATCTCTTAGTGGAGTGACCGCTTGATGCTCATGTTCTTTCTGCGGGGGAATGCTTCGAATCGCCTCATTGGATTGATCCTGGCCGAAAGCTCCGGACACATTCGCGGAAGTAATGAGAATCACGGTCAGCCAGAGAACGCTCCACAGAAATACCCCAATTTGCGGTTTCTTGCCGGTTGATGCCGACATTTTCTTTGCCTCCTGATAAGGCTTGGGCGTTCCACCGGAACACCCGCTGAATCGATATTTGCGGGCTGACCGCGTAGCTCAGCCGCGCAGAGTTTCTCTAGATACACAAATACGAATGTGAGTGAAGTGCAGGCAAACCGAGAGGGAGTCCTAGATCAGGAGTGAACCGTGGAGGGTATAAAGCTCTGGAGGAGAATATTGCTGTGGTTCCAATGAAAGCGAAATCCGCGGCGTGAATATGGCCGCTTCAAGAATTGGCGCGTGCTCGACAACCACAACTGCCGGCACATCCAGCGAGACACGAGCCTTCACCAGCATCCTAGGTGATTCCGTGGAAGTCATCGTCTTGCAGCAGCCGTGAGTCTGATTTGCCGGTGTGCAAGCGGATGTGCCACAGCATTGGATAGCCAGCTGGTCCCGTGAAAAAGCGGTCATGCAATCCGCAAATTGCAGAAGCAGTAGAGCTCCAACCATTAAGGACAGCAATAATTTCTTACTGAACATATTTTCTAGAGTAGAGGCGTGCAGATTGAAAGTCAAGGAATAGTTCCGCTCAGGTGTGCCGGAATCTTGACATTCCTATTGACGCGGCGATAATGACCAAGCTGCGAGCGATAAATTATGGCGGACTCCAAGTCGCCACTCGCCAGCCAGAGCGGTGCGGCGAGCGGGAAAGCCGGCCCGCCTAGGCGGGCCGGAGCGTAGAGCCCGCGCTCGAGTCCAGAACCTTGATCGGCGGAGACCTGAGATGTTTTGTGCGAAGAATTACGCGACGCGGCACCTCGATTTTTTGAGCCGAGCTGGTTTCCTGGTCCTATGTCTGGTGCTGTTCGGGATTCAATCAACTTCGGCGCAGCAAGGGGTGATGGCGTCGCGACTCGAACACTCGGAAAAAGAGCCTCAGAATTGGCTCACTTTTTACGGAAATTACAAAGGGTGGAGTTACAGCCCGCTGAACCAGATCACGCGGGAGAACGTGAAGCAGCTTGCTCCAGTGTGGACGTTATCCGCCGGCGGTCCTCCAGCGGATCTAGCATTGAGGCCAGGCTTGCAGGCGGGGCCGCTCGTAGCTGATGGCGTGGTCTACCTCGAAGGCATGCAAAACAATATTTACGCGGCTGACGCGGCGACGGGGAAGCTGCTCTGGACCTACGTTTACCCCTGGACGGAGAAGGGGAATATGCAGGGTCTGCGAGGCGCTCGAGGACTCGCGATGGGCGATGGCCGCATCTACATGGGGACGCAGGACAATCACTTGGTGGCCGTGGATGCCGAGACCGGCAACCAGGTTTGGAATATCGAAGTCGAGAGTATGACCCAGTGTCTCTGCGACATTACTTCGCCGCCACTTTTCGTGAAAGGGAAAGTCATCGCGGGTGTCGCGGGCGGCGGGCTTGGCGTCGTGCGCGGTTATTTGAACGCATTCGATGCCAAGACGGGCGAGCGCGTCTGGCATTTCGATGTGATTCCGTCGCCCGATCAGCCGGGCGGTGATACCTGGTCCGGAGACGCGTGGAAGTCGGGAGGCGGCGCGACCTGGTTCACGGGCACGTATGATCCCGAACTCAATCTGATTTATTGGGGAACGGGGGACCCGGCGCAAGTGTATGTGGGGAGTGGCCGCCCGGGGGCGAATCTGTATAGCACGTCGTTGCTCGCGCTGGACGCCGATACCGGCAAGTTGAAATGGTATTTTCAGGAGACGCCGCACGATCTGTATGACTACGACGCAGCCGCCGAGCCGGTGCTTCTCGACTTGGACGTGGCGGGGCGCAAGCGCAAGGTAGTCCTGCACGCGAACAAGAGCGGATTTGCATACGTCCTTGACCGCGAGACGGGGAAGTATCTTCGTTCGTTTCCCTATGGCTCGCCGAATTGGGCCAAAGGCATAGACGAAAATGGCAAGCCCATCGACCCCATGGTTCCGAATGACCACAAGGATTTTGTGATGTGTCCGGGCCTGGGGCCGGGCGCGCACGGCATTCAACATTCCGCCTACAGTCCGCGCACCGGCTGGTGGTACACCACCGATCTCGAAATTTGCTCCACCCTCAAGGGCGGCGAGGGAGCCGGTGCTCCGATTTTGAACCCCAACGCTCCGCCACAAATCAGCGCGTTTGATCCTGCATCGGGAAAGAAGCAGTGGGCATTCAAGACGAAGTATTACAACCTGTCGTCCCTGCTGACGACGGCGGGCGATCTGGTTTTCGGCGGCGATCTGGAAGGGAACGCGTTTGCTCTTGACGCGAAAACAGGAGAGAAGCTGTGGTCGTTTAACACGGGTGGACGTATCGTAGCCGCGCCGGTCAGTTTCTCTGCTGGAGGGCGGCAATTTGTAACCATCTCCTCCGGCGGCGGAGCGAATATTGAGAGTTACCTTTCGACTTTATACCCGGAAAGCAAAGGACATTTGCCGCAACCTGCGGCCATGCTTTTTGTTTTTGCGTTGCCTGAGAAAAGCAAGTAATTGACCGGAATGCGTTCCCTCGAGGGGCTGTTGACCAATCCTGCCGCATCCCTTAACCTTGGTATCGCTGCTCGCAATAAGACGCCTGCGGCGGACTCAGGTGTCGTGAGATCCTTTCATTCCGACCCGAGTAGGCGTCGTCCTGACGACAGCTTCCCTAACCAAATTTAGGCGGGCTCCCCTTCGGAACTCAGGGGAAGCAAGTGGAGCCTGGACCCGATTAGAACGGACTGAGAACACCAATATGGCTGGAATCATTAAAGAAAGGCTGTTTACGCCCGGGCCGACTCCGCTCCTGATGGAAGCGCAACTCCGCGCCCTGACGATGACATTGCACCACCGCACGGATGCTTTCCGGACGCTCATGCGGGAGACGCTCGATAACCTTCGCTATTATTTCAACACGCGGAATGACGTCATCTTGTTCGCAAGTTCCGGAACGGGCGCGATGGAGGGCGCGATATCGAATCTGCTTTCGCCCGGCGACCGCATTTTGATCGGGACGGCGGGAAAATTCGGCGAACGCTGGGTCCAGTTGGCGAAAGCGTACGGCATCGAATCCGTTGTGGTCGAAGCTCCTTACGGCCACGCCGTTCCCATCAGCGAAATGAAGAAGCTCCTCGAAACCGGAGGCCCGTTCCGCGCCGTGTTTATTCAGGCGACGGAAAGTTCCACGGGCGTGCGGAATGACGTTGAGGCGCTCGGCAAAATAGTGAGCGCGCTGCCGGAATGCTGTCTGGTGGTGGACGCCATTACCGGACTCGGGACCACGGAACTTCATCCCGATGAATGGGGAATCGACATCATGATCGGCGGCTCGCAAAAGGCGACGATGATTCCGCCGGGTCTTGCGTTTGCCAGCGTCAGCGAGAAGGCCTGGAAGGCGATCGAAAAAGCGAAGCTGCCGCGATATTACTTCGACTACGCCAAAGAGCGCAAAAGTCTGTCCAAGGGGGAATCGAGCTACACTCCCGCGACTTCGCTGGTGGTGAGCCTGCACGCGGCCCTGAACTACATCAAGGAGCTTGGCCTCAAAAATCTTATCGGCAATGCGTCGCTTTTGGCTGCGGCGACACGCGAGGCCGCCACCGCATTGGACCTCACGCACTTTGCGGTGAGTTCCCCGGCGAATGCGGTTACGTCGATCAACGCCCCTGCGGGGATCGAGTCGACCAAAGTTGTTAAAGAGATGCGCAGTCGTTTTGGGGTGATCTTAACCGACGGCCAGGGCACGATGAAAGGTCACATGTTTCGTCTGGCGCATCTTGGGTACTACGACTTCCTGGATCTCATGGCCGTGCTGGGGGCGCTCGAAATTGCACTCCTGAAAGTCGGGCACAAAGTGGACCTTGGCAGCGGCGTTCGGGCAGCGCAAAATGTTTATTTGCGCCAGGAAGCATAGTTCTTGATTTTCTCGGACTTTTCCTCTCTGTGTTCTCTGTGCCCTCTGTGTTGAAATCTTTTTGCCGTGTCAGAAGACAAAAAGGATTTCAACACAGAGGGCACAGAGTCCACAGAGGGCAGGAATGAGGAAGAGATATCAAGGACGTCGAAATATGAAGGGGCATGTGTCAGGATTCTTGATCGACGCTCTTTCTGTCTCTCTGTGTTCTTTGTTCACTCTGTGTTGAAATCTTTTTTTGGAAGTTAGAAAGCAGTATGAAAATCCTTGTCGCAGACAGCGTTCCCGACAACATCATCGGAATTTTGAAGGCCGACCCGTCGTGGGAGGTCGTGAATCTCCCGAAGACCAAGGGCCAGGTCGCCGAGGAAATACGCGACGCCGATGCTCTGCTGGTGCGCAGCGCGACGAAGGTGACGGCTCAACTGCTCGAGAACGCCAAGCGCCTGGTGGTCAT
>Ga0137409_10008703_pt1 | contig 10357 bp, 5 predicted proteins | sample CZODoug1_16funga_FD_122059 | JGI IMG/M metagenome (GOLD analysis project Ga0137409, IMG submission 122059) | Vadose zone soil fungal communities from Angelo Coast Range Reserve, California, USA - CZODoug1_16fungal (Hybrid Assembly) | ecosystem: Environmental > Terrestrial > Soil > Vadose zone...
GATAATTGTGAAGGATGTTCTGGTTCGTCTGCATGACAATCGGCGCTTGCGGCACAAACCAGCGACACAAAGTCAACGTCTCCGCGCCGGCCACGCTGTATGGTTCATGACTAAGATCGACTAAGTGTGGTTGATGCTCACGCAACGCTTTGATGATCGGCCGGGGGTCGTAAGCGAACAACTGAATGTGTCTTGAAAGGTAAGTGTGGGCGGTTCTCACCGGAAACAGGTTGTCGGGTGTGGCTTCGACGTCCATCTCAGCTTCGCGCCAACGCTCAGTCGTCAGCACTTCAAGATCCACCTCCGGATAACACCGCGCGAATGCACGTTCTCGCTGGCGCAAGGCGGGAGTCAAGCTTGAATGAGCAATGCGCAATACGCGCATTTTCTCTGCTACGTTTTTCATAGTCCTCTTTGTCGTCTTAAGAACTCCCGTTTAGAGGCGGGCATTGCCCGCCGGTTCAGCCATGGCCGCAAATAATTGATCCTAATCTCGAGCCGGCGGGCAATGCCCGCCTCTAAACGGGAGTTGGCTTACCTCAAGAGTCCCTTTCTCACGGGCGGGCTTCCGCCAGTTTTCGACTAGGTTGAAACGCTTGTTCTGCTATCAACTCATCAAAAAGTTTCAAATACTGTTTCGCAATCTTCTCCCAGGCGTAGTTTTTTGCAGTGGCCAAACCAGCCTTACGAATGCGCGCGTGCAGGGCCGGATCATTTAGAACGCGTTCTAACTTAACGGCAATGGTCCTGGCGTCACGCTCAACGTGGAGTCCGTTTTCGCCATCGATGAGGTAATCCTCAATGCCTCCCACTGGCGAGGCCAGCACCGGTAAACCCGAAGCCATCGCTTCGATACACACCAGCGCAAACGTTTCATAGAGCGTGGGCAGCACGAATGCGTCGGCCGCGGGATAGATCCTTGGCAGGTCGTTGCGAGCGCCCGCAAAGATCACGCGATCGCGCACGCCTAACTGTTCTGCCAGTTTCTTGAAAGGAGTTGCCAGGTCGCCGCCAACTACCAGCAAGACCGCTTTGGTGTCCATCTCCGCCAAAGCCCTGATCACAAACTCCAGTCCCTTCATGCGATATTGACTGCCGACGAAGAGCAGCAAAGGAACTCCCTCGGGAACACCGAAACTGAGACGAACCTCGGCCCTTGAGCTTGCGTTTGCCGGATCGAAGCGCGACAGATTGATGCCGTTTGGGATGGTTACGATCCGGTCGTCAGGGACGTGATAGTGTTGTTTCAATTGCGTGCGGACGCGTTCAGAAATTGCCACGATACGTCGATAACGCCCACCGCCGAGCATCCACCAATCGCGCCAGGTGATCCATAAATTGCTCGGATTTACGAGCCAACTGTAATATCCAGCGCGCCGCTTCTCTGCCAATGATGCGCGGTTCACAGCATGCACAATGCAAACGTCGCCGGTGAGTGAGTCGCCGTGGCTCAAGACTATCTTCGCGCCGCGCGTTCGATATGCACGCCAGGTTGCCAGGATGGTAAACAACGGTACGGCCAGCAGCGCCGCGAGATGCGGCCAACGCGCGCGCATGCCGTGAGCCGTTAGCCAGGGCGCCACATAAGCGATGCCCGGCTGCGGTTCGGGCTCAGTGGCCAAACTTGTGACAACCCGCGCGTCCAGTCCCAGGGCCAGCCAGGCGCGATGCAGCTCATAAGCTACACACTCGCTGCCGCCGCCAAGACCCACCTCCAATGACACTTGTAAAATAAATGCTTCGTCCATTTTGCTGTTCGTTCCCCCTCTCCGCAGGCGGAGAGGGGGGTTGGGGGAGAGGGATAGCACGGACTACCCCACCCCAACCCCTCCCCACTCGTGGGGAGGGGCTTTGAAATTTTTCGAGTCGTTCTGAGTAGATCGCAAATCAACTTTGGAATAGTAAAAAGTTTGCAGCTCGTTTATGTAACGACTCACTGCGAAGTATCTCGCGACATCCTGCTTTCCCTGTTTCGCCAGTCGAGCGCGCAGCTTGACCTCGCAACTGAGATGGATGATTGCCTCCGCCAGAGCTGCTTCCTCTTCAGGTGGAACAAGCCATCCGTTTCTGCCGTGTTCGATAATTTCGGGAATGCCGTCAACAGCCGCAGCCAAAACGGGCGTGCCGCCGGACATCGCCTCGAGTATGACGAGGCCGAAGGGCTCAACTTTCGAGTTAACGATCAACAAGTCGAGCGCCTGCATAATCGCGCCGACGTCACTCCGCGCTCCCAGCATTCGCACTCGGCCGGCAACTTCCGGGGCCTGCGCAGCTTGCTCGAGGCTTTGCGCGTAATCATCATCGCGATTAAAAAGCGGCGCGCCTACAATCAATAACGTGGACCTGGGAACCCCGGCGCGTGCAAAAGCCTTGATCAACTCCAGTTGTCCTTTTCGTGGCGTTAACTGACCGACGATGCCGAAAACCAGATCATCCTGGCTCAACCCTAACTCGGCACGTATCGCGCGGCCGGCAGCTTGGTCCGGCTGAAACTTCTCGAGGTCGATGGCGTTGAGAATCACGCTGGTCCGGGGTCCCCAGCCGGGCAGCCCGGCTCGGGTGGTGGGACGACTTTTGATCAGACGCGAAAAACGGCCGCAAAAATTCCTGGCCACCGCTTCGGAAACAGCAATCAGGCAAGTTCGCGATGAAAGAGAGGCAACTGCGCGAATCGCAGTGCTCAGCGGATGACGTGGCAACAGGTCGTGCAAATGCCAAACGACCCGCGTGCCCAATCCAATCGTCGCCGCAGTGGCCACCAACCCCGCGCGAATACTGTTCGCATGAATCAGATCGGGACTGATCGTTGTAACTTTTCGCCGCAGTTGAAGAATGACCTTGAAAAACGATTTGCAATAACGCCCCAACTGATTCACTCGCCAGGTGAATCGCGCTTCGAGACCGGTAATGGTTTCTACCGGCACACCAAGATCCAAAACCATCCTGGAGAGTGAATCCTTCCCCGGACAAACCACAATTGGATCAAACTCGGCGCGGTCCATCCGCGCCAGAATCATCAACAGCAGCCGTTCAGCACCGCTGACCTGCCCAGTGTGGTTGTAAAAAAGAATCTTCATTGATTCATAGTCCGACAAACTTCAGTTTGTCGTTGGCAGCATCCCGCGGCGACCATCGACAAATTGAAATTTGTCGGACAATCGGTGCCATTTCGCTTTGGTCAGCCCATAAAAACCCGATGACTTAACTACAAAGCGCGCCAGGTTATCTCGCCGGCCGAGCGGGACCCGCCAACGCGAGTGCGCGCTGTTCGTTCCTTTCCAAACTGACCACGAGGCGCGATAGCCGCATTCCGCGCTCAGCGATTCCAGTTCGGCATTGCATTCACCGTAGGGCCAAGCGAGCAGGTCAACAGTTTCGCCCGTGATTCCCGCGAGTAATCGCCTTGACTCTGTTAACTCAAACCGCGCCTCAGTGTCGGTTAGACGATTGAAGTGGCGATGCCAGAGACCGTGCGCGCCAATTGTGACCAACGGATGCCGCGAGATCTCGCGCAAATCACTTTCTGAAAGATACATTTCCTGCCCAACGAAACCAGCCGCGACAAAAAGCGTCATTGGCATCTGAAATTTTTCGAGTAGGGGGAGCGCGACCGTCAGGTTGTCGCGATAGCCATCGTCAAACGTGATCGCTACCAGACGCCGGCTTGTCCTCGAGTGCAACGTTTCAGTGAGCGGCGCGACCTGTCGCCAGCGCGAAAGCCAGCGCAATTGCTGCTCGAACCGTTCCGGCAAAATATCAGCATCCGCCTCCATCGGTTCAGGCGGCGAGCTGATCGAGTGGTAAACCAGCACTGAGTGCATAGGATCTGATGCGTCGTTTAGAGGACCAACTCCCGTTTAGAGGCGGGCATTGCCCGCCGGTTCAACCACCGCGGCAAATCATTTGATCCGAATCTCGAGACGGCGGGCAATGCCCGCCTCTAAACGGGAGGTGACCTCCAACGAAAGTCGGTTGTCAGCTCGTCGTCCGCGCCTCACAAGAATTCTCCAGATGCTGTAAACGCTGAATCGGCGCTTGTTTTCAACGATTTGCGCGCGGTTTGTGTTCGATGCCGAGGCAAACGGCTAAACCGTGGGCGAGGCGTCGCTGAAGTCGCTGAGTTGGAGGGAAACTCCTCCGCATTAAGTGTTTATGAACTATAACGAAGCGATCTAAGTTCTTGTAACGCGCGATTGCCAATTAACTGATCAACCATGTCCAGCCGATTAATTTTATCTCCTTCAATTGCTACCGCCCGGCCGCCGCGCGCTTGCGAGGCAGGCATTACCGAGGCCCATACGCTTGCGCCGAGAATCAAGCAGCAAGCGCGGCCAGACTCGGTCCCGGAAATGGTAGCCGCGCGCGCGGCATTGGCGCCGGACGCGCCGGCATTGTTAGCAGGCGCCGATAGGATGAGCTACGAGGAGCTGAATGATCGGGCGAATCAAATCGCCAACTACCTTATCGCCCTTATTGCATCGCGAGTCGGAACGGATGACTCGAATCCGGGAGACGACACTAACAACATCGTCGGGCTCTGTCTCGATCGCTCCATAACCGGAGTAGTTTGTGCGCTGGGGATTCTTAAGGCTGGTTGCGCGTATCTGCCGCTCGACCCGTCTTACCCAGCCGAGCGTCTTTCCTTCATGCTCAACGATGCGCAGCCTCGCTTGCTTATCACGACGCAACAAGTGGCCGAAAAACTTCCCGCCGGTCCGTGGCGAGTAATCGCAATCGATCGCGACAACGCGGAAATCAACCGCCAGACGACCGAAACTCCGGATAACCACATCGACGCGGACCAACTCGCCTACGTGATTTACACCTCAGGTTCAACCGGCCGGCCGAAAGGAGTGGAGATCACTCATGCCAGCCTCATGAACCTCATCTCATGGAACAGACGTGCGTTTGAGGTCACACCCGCGGACAGAGCCAGTCTGTTGGCCGGCGTCGGATTCGATGCCGCCGTTTGGGAAACATGGCCCTATCTGGCGGCTGGAGCGAGTCTTCATTTGCCCGCCGAGACCACGCGCCTCTCACCGGAGCTGCTTCGCGACTGGCTGGTTTCGCAGCAGATTACGATTAGTTTTCTGCCGGCGGCGCTTGCCGAACGTGTGATGACTCTCGACTGGCCGGCGCAAACGGCACTGCGCACGTTGTTAACCGGCGCTGAAACCTTGCGGCAGTATCCCTCGGACGACTTGCCCTTCCGCGTTATTAACAATTATGGCCCAACGGAGTGCACCGTCGTTGCCACGTCGGGACCAGTTCCCGAGGACACTTACACTAACGCGTTGCCGACCATCGGGCGACCGATTGCGAACACGCAAATCTACATCCTCGACGAGAGTCTGCAACCGGTTCCCGTGCATGCCGCGGGGGAAATCTACGTTGGCGGCGCCGGCGTGGCCCGCGGATATTTGAATCGGCCCGAGCTGACAGCGGAAAAGTTCATACGCGATCCCTTCAGCACAAACCCGAGCGCGCGGCTTTACCGAACGGGCGACCTCGGGCGCTATCTGGCCAACGGTGAGATTGCTTATCTGGGACGGATCGATGAACAGATCAAGATTCTGGGCCACCGCATCGAGCCTGGCGAGATTGTCGCGGTGTTGGATCGCCACCGGGCTGTGCAGGCAAGCCGGGTCGTAGCTTGCGAGGAGTGCCAGGCAGAAGCCCGACCATCAGGGAGGGCTCAGGAGCCCTTGCTTCCGCGCGGGCTTCCGCAAGGGAAACGCCTGGTGGCTTATGTTGTTCTCAATCCGGAATCGAAAACCTCGAACGCCGATTTACGTAGTTTTCTCGAACAGGAATTACCGCAGTACATGGTGCCCGCGGTCTTTGTGCGATTGGAGACGCTGCCGCTCACGCCAAATGGCAAAGTGGACCTTGCTTCCCTGCCCGCGCCGAATTCCGAGAATACTTTGCGGGATGAAGAATTCACTGGGCCGCGCACGCCCGTAGAGCAGCGGCTGGCTGTGATGCTTTCGGCTCTGCTGGGGCTGGAACAAGTTAGCGTGCACGACAACTTTTTTAGGTTGGGCGGACACTCGTTGCTGGGCACCCAGCTTATCTCTCAAATTCGTGGCGCCTTCGGAGTTGAACTTGCGCTCCGCACGTTGTTTGAGTCACCGACAATTGAACAACTTTCGCTCGAGATTGAGCGCCTGGTGATGGCTCGCGTGGAAGCGATGAGCGAGGATGAGGTGGAGCAGCTTTTAGCGTGAAGAACGAAACCCATTTTCCATTTTCCATTTCATATTTTTCATTTGTCATCGACACAGAACGGCATCGTCTGTGGCTTGCAGAACGACAATGAAAAATGACAGGTGAATCCATCAGCGATGAAGAATGAAAAATATGAAATGGAAAATGGAAAATCGTTGCTTCTAACTTCATATGACAACCACCACCAAAACACCAAACCCAACGCTTAGTCTGTACCAACTACTCGACCCGCAGGTCCTGGCCAATCCCTATCCGCTTTACGAGCGTCTGCGCACCGAAGCGCCGGTGCATTGGGATCCTTACCTTCATGCCTGGGTAGTGACGCGCTATGCGGACGTGGTTACAGTGCTGCACCACTTCTCGGCTAATCGCATGCCGACGCCGGAACAATTCGCGGCCATCGGACTTGCAGAGTTGGGGCCGGTGGCGCAAGTGATGGTGAAGCAAATGTTGTTTATGGACGCGCCGGATCACACCCGCCTGCGCAGTCTTGCCTCCACCGCTTTTACGCCCGCAAGAGTTGAAGCTTTGCGTTCCCACATCAAGGAGATTCTCGACAATTTGCTCGGACCTTTGCTCGATGCCGGGCGCATGGATGTGATTGCCGATCTCGCCTCTCCTTTGCCGGCGATTGTCACCGCCGAAATGATGGGCGTGCCCACTGCGGATGCCAATCAGTTGAAAGACTGGTCAGCGGATTTCGCCGAAGTGCTCGGCAACTTCCAACACAATCCCGACCGCGCTTCACGCACGCTGAAGTGCGTTGAAGAAATGACGTCGTATTTTCGCGAGGCCATTCGTCGCATCAGAACGGAACCTCGTGAGGGGCTCATCAATGCACTGTTGACGGCGGAAATCGACGGCGATCGGTTGACCGAAGAAGAAGTTATCGCCAACTGCATCGTGACGATGGTTGGCGGACAGGAAACGACGACTAACTTGATCGGCAATGGAGTTTTGACACTGCTGCGACATCCGCAAGAGCTGCACAGACTGAGAAGCGACCTTGCCCTAATCCCATCTGCGGTTGAGGAGCTGCTGCGTTACGAGAGTCCAAGCCAACACACCGCCCGGATTTGTCGTGAAGATACCGAGCTTGGCGGAAAGCTGATTCGCAAGGGCCAGGCCGTGATCGCGGTGATGGGCGCAGGCAATCGCGACCCGGAACGCTTTCCCGATCCTGACCGGCTCGATCTAGCGCGCAAGGACAATCGCCACCTGGCTTTTGGCTGGGCCAGCCACTTCTGTTTCGGCGCCCCGTTGGCGCGCATCGAGGGACAACTTGCTTTTGAGGCAATCGTTCGACGGACGTCGAATCTGGCGCTCGAGCCCGGCGAACTTGTCTGGCGCGACAACCTTGGTTTGCGCGGACTCACTTCATTGCCAATCACGTTCGAGAAGGTGCAGTCGCCGATGGAAAGTCCAATGATGATCGCACCCAGCGCGAACGCTGCCAGTTGCCCGTTTCATAGATCGGTTTGAGGAGCGGACGAGCGGGGCAAGGGCGGGGTCTCCAGCGGGGCAGCCCCGCTGGGGTGCTAAACCCACCTTCCCGACGGTGAGCTTATTGCAGTTGAGTCTTGAATTTTCAACGAAAGCCATTCGAGGCGGGACAGTTGAGCCAATCAGAAAGTCTCTCAGGTCAGGAAGGTGGGCTTGCCCCCGCTCTGGTTTTATGAGGTAACCGCTTGCAAGAACACCTTCCATCCATTCCAGCAAGCGTGAAACCGCCGAATATTTCCGAGGCCAAACGGGACCTGCTGGAAAAATATCTCCGCGGCGAACTCAGGCAACAGCCGTCATCGCCTCGCATTATCGCGCCGCGCCCGCCTGACGTCACCGCTCAACTTTCATTCGCTCAGGAGCGGCTGTGGTTTCTGGACCAGCTAAATCCGGCTTCGGCGGTTTATAACGTTCCGCTCGCAGTGCGTTTGTCAGGTCCAATCGATCCCATAGTTCTCGAGCAAAGCATTAACGAAATCATTCGCCGTCACGAGAGCCTGCGAACAAACTTTGCCACCATCGACGGCCAACCTGTGCCGTCCATCCGCCCCCAACTCAAGATTAATTTGCGCCTCCTCGACCTCGCGTCGCTTCCTGAGGACGAACGCGAATCCCGCGCCCGAGTGTTGCTGAACGAGGAAGGTGGAACGCCATTCGATCTGACTCAAGGTCCGCTGATTCGCACGACCCTGATCAAGTTGAACGAGCAGCAACACTTCTTCGTGGTCGTGATGCATCACATCATCAGCGACGGCTGGTCGCTCGTGTTGTTTTTCCAGGAGTTGTCTGCTGTCTACGAGGCCTTCGCTCGTGGCAAACAATCGCCGCTCGGAGAGATTGCCGTCCAGTATGCCGACTACGCCGCGTGGCAGCGAGAATGGCTTCAGGGCGATCTGCTTCAAGAGCAGCTTTTCTACTGGAAACAACGGCTGGGCGGCGAGCTTCCGATACTGGAACTGTCAACCGATCGACCGCGGCCGGCAGTGCAAACATTCAATGGCGCGCGCGAATGGTTGGTATTGATAGAAGAACTGACGGCGTCATTTTTGGCTCTGACGCAGCGCGAGGGCGTGACGTTGTTCATCACTCTGCTGACGGCCTTCAAAGTTTTGCTGCAACGATACAGTGGAGACGACGACGTCATCGTCGGCTCTCCCATCGCGAATCGTCCGCAGACTGAAACCGAATCGATTATCGGCTTCTTTCTTAACAACCTCGCACTGCGCACTGACCTCTCGGGCAATCCCAGCTTTCGCGAAACGCTTGCGCGTGTAAAAACAACGGCGCTTGAGGCGTTCGCTAATCAGGATGTGCCGTTTGAAAAGTTGATCGAGGCGCTGAAGCCTGAGCGCGACCTGAGTCGCACGCCGATCTTTCAGGTCTATTTCAATCTCTTCAACTTCGGCGATGAGATCCGGCTGCCCGGCAGTGAGAAAACCGTGTCGTTTATCGAAGCCTGGGCGCAGTCAGAAGAAGAGTTGTCGAAGTTTGACCTGACTCTTTATGCCGGGCTGCAAGGCCGGCAGCTTAAGTTGGCGCTGGTCTACAATACCGGCCTCTTCGATGCCGGAACAATCGCGCTGATGCTGGCGCGATTCGAGAGTTTGCTTGCTGGCGCTGTTGCCGATCCGGAAAGATGTATTTCGGATTTGCCGCTGGACACGAAAACGCTAAGCGGGAAAGAGCGAGTTGGTCAAGTCGGACCGGTCAATGCGTTCAATGAATTTCGCAAAGAAGAGATTGAGCAGTCGATCACGGAACGCTTTGCGAGCCAAGTGGAAAAATACTCCGGCCGGATGGCGATTCGGACTAAGAATTATCAATGGACTTACGCAGAACTGAATGCCGCCGCTGACAACATCGCACGGTCGATCGTGCGGCTGTGTGGCAGCGACGAAGAGCGAATCGCGCTGTTGTTTGAACATGATGCTCCGATGGTTGCGGGCATGCTGGGCGCTCTCAAAGCCGGCAAAACTTACGTCCCGCTCGATCCTCATCATCCAGCCGAACGCCTGGCCCAGATCATCGAGCACTCCGAAGCCGCCGCTATTATGACCAACAACCAGAATCTTTTCCTGGCCCACAAACTGGCAATGCCCGGCGTGCAGTTAATCAATGTCGATAGCCTGAACGCAGGTGCTGCTTCCCTCGAATTAGACGAGAGCAACTTGCCGACAATCGAGCCCGACCGGCTCGCCTATATTCTCTACACGTCGGGCTCCACTGGTCAGCCGAAGGGTGTAATGCAAAACCATCGCAACGTGCTGCATTACATTCGCGTTTACACCAACAACCTCCACCTCAGCGCGGACGATCGGCTAACGTTGCTTTCTTCGTACTGCTTCGACGCCTCGGTGATGGACATCTATGGCGCGCTGCTCAACGGAGCAACTCTGTATCCCATCGATATAAAGCAGGCGGGACTCAACGGCATATCGCAGCAGCTAATTGACGAAAAGATTACTGTCTATCACTCAACACCCACCGTCTATCGCTATTTCGTCAACCAGGTGGCACAGGCACTCACTGAGTTTCCCAATCTGCGCCTGGTCGTATTGGGAGGAGAAAAAGTAACCCGGACGGACGTTGAGCTTTATCAGAAACACTTCTCTGATGATTGCCTCTT
>Ga0137409_10008152_pt1 | contig 10355 bp, 8 predicted proteins | sample CZODoug1_16funga_FD_122059 | JGI IMG/M metagenome (GOLD analysis project Ga0137409, IMG submission 122059) | Vadose zone soil fungal communities from Angelo Coast Range Reserve, California, USA - CZODoug1_16fungal (Hybrid Assembly) | ecosystem: Environmental > Terrestrial > Soil > Vadose zone...
AATTCCGTTCAAATACATTCCGTACCGCTGCTGCAGATACCCGCTTAATCCCGCCGCGCGCGTTGTGCCGTAACTTTCTCCCGCCAGAAATTTCGGCGATCCCCATCTCCGGTTCCGCGTCGCCCACAACCGAATAAAATCTCCCACTGATTGAACATCTTCTTGCACACCATGAAATTGCTTGTCCGCCTCGCCCGGAACCGGCCGGCTAAAACCCGTCGTCACCGGGTCAATAAAAACGATGTCCGTCGCATCCAAAATCGAAGCTTCGTTATCAACAAACTTGTACGGCGGCGGCAGCAAATTTCCCACGTCGCCCATCTCCACGCGCCGCGGCCCTAGCGCACCAACGTGCAACCACAACGATCCCGCGCCCGGCCCGCCATTAAATGCAAATGTAATCGGCCGCTTCGTCGCGTCCGCCACATCGTCTTTTGTGTACGCGACATAAAACACGCTCGCCTTCGGCGTTCCATCTTCCAGCTTCAGCACCATCGTTCCCGCCGTCGCCGTGTATTTCACCTCCTGCCCGCCGATCTTCACCGAGTGCTTCGTCATCACATTCTTGTCTTCCGGCGCTTTCTTGTCCTCTTTCGGTTTTTCTCCGGCCTTGTCCGCGGATTTATCCGCCGCCTTCTCTCCGCCAGGCTGCTGCGCCAACGCAAAACTCACGCAGAAACAAAAAACCGCCGCCGCAAAAGCAAAACGAAGCCGTTTGCACATAGTTGAAAAATCCTCCCGAAAACAATTTGTAGCCACGATTGCGCCCGCGAAATCCTATGCGACCCCGCCCCACCCGTCAATGTAGCGTACGCTTCAGCGTGCGGCCGCTCTGACGACACCCTGCCCTTCTGCCGGGAACGCCAATCTCCAGATTGGCCTCCGAAAACGATCGAACCTCAACATACTCCTGCTTCTCTGCTAAACTCCTCGCCCATCTCGCAATTCCATCGAGGTAAAATGCGTCAATCTCGCGTTCTGGCCCTGTTCGCACTCTGCATAACTCCGTCGCTCGTCCTTTCTCAACAATCGCCCGCGAAAAAAGACGAACTCCCTCACCCCAAATCGCTCGAAGAATTTCAGTCCGCCGCAAGAAAAGTCCTCGATACCGAACACGTCCCCGGCGCCGGCATCGCTCTTGTTTCCAATGGCCAAATCCTCTGGTGCGGCGGCATCGGCAAAGCCGACCTCTCACAAAATCGCGACATCACCTGCGACACCGAATTTCGCGTCGGATCCATCAGCAAAACCTTCGTCTCCCTCGCACTTCTCAAACTCGAAGAAGAAGGCCGCATCAATCTGCAATCCCGCTTGCAGGACGTCGCGCCAGAGGCCCCAGTAAAAAATCCCTTGGAGTCCACGAATCCCGTCCGCATCACCAATCTGCTCGAACACACCGCAGGCTTCGACGACATGGCTCTTCGCGAGGTCTACAACACGAAAGACTCGCCCAACATTTCCATCCTGCAAGTCCTGCAGAAGTTCCCTAATCCCCAAAACGTTCGCTGGCCTCCCAGCACCCGCTTCGCATATTCCAATCCTGACTACGGCATCGCTGGCTACCTCGTCGAAAAGACCGGCGGCCAGCCGTGGACTTCGTACATCCGCGCAAATATTCTCGCGCCGCTTGATATCTCAATCGGCGACTTCGATCTCACTCCACAAAACCGGCCATTACTTGCGCAAGGTTACCAACGCCCCGATGGCAAGCCCATCCAGCCTGTCGTCTACAAAGAAATCTATCTCCGCCCCGCTGGCGACATGAAAGCTTCGCCTGCCGAACTCGCCAAGCTCGTCCAATTTTTTCTCCGTCGCGGCGCCACAAACGAAAAACAACTCCTCAAGCCCGACACTATCGCCCGCATGGAATTCCCTCAAACGCCGCTCTCCGCGCGCAACGGTCTGCGTCTCGGCTACGGCCTCGCGAATTACACCGAAGTAAAAGGTGGCGTCGTCACGCATGGCCACGACGGCGGCATCGACGGCTTCATCTCCACCTACCGCTACATGCCCGAGCAAAATTGGGGCTACGTCGTTTTGCTGAACGCGGATTTCTCCGGCAAAGCGCTCGACGACCTCAATCAACTCGCCATCGATTTTCTCTCGAAGGATTTTCCCAAGCCGCAGCCGCCCGTCCCGCAACTCTCCGCCGCCGACCTCAAGAGATTCACCGGCTTTTACGCCGCGCGTGCTCCGCGCAATCAGCTCATCGCTTTCATGACCGATCTACTCGACAACACTCGCGTCCGCCTCAAAAACAACCAGCTCACTCTCGCTGGCATGTTCGGCGCGCCGAAACCGCTAATCCCCGTCGGAAAAAATCTCTTTCGCAACGAAAAAGATCCCGAAGCCACCGTCGCTTTCTTTCCTAGCCCCGCCGGCCAAATGTGCCTCGTAGCCACCCGCGACGGCGGTTCATCTTATGCCGAACGCATCAATCCCATCTGGCCCTACGCCCGTTTGTGCGTGCTCGCACTCTGCGGAATCCTTCTCGCCAGTTCCTTGCTCTACGCCATCTTCTGGATTCTTCTCTGGCTCCTGCGCCGCCTCAAAGAAGTAAAACATCTCCGCGTCCGTGTCATCCCATTCATCGCCGTGCTCGCACTCATCATTTCATTTTTCTGCGGCGGAAAATCCATCGACACTCTCGGCGCCTTCGGTCTCTGGTCCGTTCTCTTCTTCCTCGGAAGCATCGCCTTCGCCGCGCTCTCCCTCGTCGGCCTCTACCTCGCCGTCTCCGTCCCCCGCGACGAAATCCACCCCGCCATCCGCATCCACTCCCTCCTCGTCTCCCTCGCCGCCTGCCTCCTCACCATCTTCCTCGCCCACTGGCACCTACTAGCCCTCCGCCTCTGGGCCAGCTGACCTGCCAGCATCCCTCATCACCCGCCTGATCCCATCGGAAAACTTTCAAACCCTCCGAACCCGCCGGTCCCGCTTCGACGAAAACGTAGAATTGCCAGCGCGCGATACCAAATTCTCCGGAATCTCGACGGCTTCGCGATTTGAATACCTTCCGGCATACCTCCATCCTTCATTCCAACACTTTCAATCGCAATCCCACTTTCCTGCCAGCGCAACAACACGTGCGCTAAGTCTTCCTGCGGCTGCCCCTTTCTCTCTTGCACGAGCAGCACGCGCCGTACTCCATGCTCGAGCAGAAATTTTGCCGAAGGGAAATCCTGTGCAAAGACTTGCCAACGGTTGTCGTACATCCCAACCTGCGCCGGTCGATGGCCGGTCCTCCTGTTTGCATCTAGCAGAAAAGCGGGCATCGCCACAGGCGATAGCGCAATATCCTTCAGCTTCGCGGCACCTTCGCACAGCGTCCGCAGTAACTCTGTCATGTCCACAACAACGTTCGGATGCCACGTAGGCTTCGTGGAAGCCTCTGTGTTTTGACTAAAATAGAAATCACCCGCGCCGGGCGAACCGTCAATTATCGGCACCGGCCGGATTCCAGAACTTGCCACTAAAATTCCAAATCGCATCGCGTCGCGGCCCGGAATATCAACCACATAGCCTTGGCCTTCGCGCTCACCATCCGTCACCCAGCCCGGCATAGATGGAACTTGTTCGCCTGCCGCGGGGTGTGTGAAATCCAGGCAACACAGCTGCGCGAATGGGACCGGCAACACCCATGGCGACCAAATCGAATCTTGCGGCGCCCAGGCCAAAAACACTTCTTCTCTCGTCATTGATCTCCTCGATTTCCGACATTGCGCAGTAGAACTGCTACATCCTGCGCGTCCTGATTGACCAACGGCGTGCGGCTTGCCCGCCCATAAATTCCTGCAAATTTCCCATTTACGGTGAAAACCCCCACACAGGGATAAACGTTTCCGTCCTCCGTTCGTACGGGCGCCGTTTCAAAGCGTTCTTGCGCGATCCACTCTTGCGGCGTTTTTTCAGCTAATCGTCGCAACTGGCGAAATTCCTCATCGCTCGTTACATTTTTCATGCCGATTCCTTCACCGACGCGGCCAAATGCCGGTTTAATCACCCAATCTTGCCTGGCGTTCCCGGGAACCCGCTCAGGACTTACCGTCATCGGCAACACGCGTCCCCAGGTATCCACGTTTGTTTTCAAATCGCCCCATACAAGTGGAAAGCGCTTCGACTGCAGCAAAATCGCGCGCCCCGGATTGCACAAGATCGTCTGGCTATCCGAAAATCAGCCCGCCCATTGGCTTTCGGCCCGCAATTGCGGCAACCATTCCGACGGAAAAAAACGGATCACGGCGTTTACCCTGACTGATCCTGTCTCGCCTTTAAGACAGGCAAAGTCGTCGCGCCATTCGATGTTCTCGGGCCCGGCGAGGACTGGACGCAGCCCCGAGCGGCTTAATTCCCCGGCGAGGTGCATCATCACTTGCCGATCGTCGCTATACGTCGTCGCATGCACCAGCGCCACGATGTCGCCGCCGTTCAACCGCGCTCGAATTGCCGCGGATAACTCCCGCGAAGGATTCGGTGGCGCCTGCGCCCCGATGTAATTTTCCGCAAAGAGCGAATTCCATCCCGCCCCTTCCACATAGCCACTCGGAACGTCGGCGTTGACCTCCGAAATTCGCCACCCTCCATCTGTCAAATGAAAATCAAACCGCATTACGCGCACATGTTCGGTCTCGCCTTGCGAACCGCCGGATTGCAGCGCTCGTTGAATTTTTCGAGGAATGCCAAGTGTCGGCCAAAGTTCGGGCTTGCGTAGAATTTCTTCCTCCGCCCGCAGCGCTTCGTCGCTTAGCTTCTCGGCCAGCATCTGCAATTCACCAAGTTGGTCCGCGTCCACAAAAAGTGGATATCGCGCAAGCACGGAATGGTCCTGCGAGTGAGGGTCCCACTTGCAATGATCGAAAATCGCGCGCATGCGGAGTTTTTGCCATGCGTCCAGTTCCAAGTTCGGTCCCGCCTCAAGGCCGGCGCTCATGCCGAGCTCCAGGCGCGCACCGCGTAAATCAAGCTCACCGAGAACGCTATTCCGGCGTAAGTCAGCGACAGGTAATTCGCAGTCCTCTGGTTCAATCGTCGATTTGCGATTGCCCGTTCGACCGCGACCGCCACCACGGCCAGCAAAAGAATCGGCCAACAGAACCGCGCAAAATCTCGCAGCGTTCTCTCCAGTGAAATCCAGTCCCCTGCCACGGATGCTCCAAATATTGCCCCACCGCCGCCAAGAAAACCCGCACTCCGAATTCCTGCCCCAAGATCCCGTTCAATTGAAACGCGATCGACGATGCCCGCAAACGCATTGAACAAAGTCCACGAAACGAATAGCCCCGCTGTGGAGATCGCCGCACAGGCCAAAACAACTTCCGGCCCCGGACCATTCCCGGTATGTGATCCGGCAAGACAGAACGCCACACCAACCAGGAGTCCGCAGATCGTCGCCGCGGCAGCGGGATTTCTTCGACTCGCAACGTCATCGCGAACGCTGATTCCAACAAATTCAAACGCCGCGACTGTCAGCGCCAACCACAAGGCGGAACTTGCCAGATAAAATCCGATCTCATCGCCATCCGATCGAACGTCAGCCGACGAGATTGTCAACAAGACACACAAATTCCCCACCAGGCAGATCCCAAACACCATGAGGAGAATTCTTGTGAGTCCTTGGCCGGAACGACAATCGCGAAGAGGAGAGAAAAGGATGGCCCGTCCACTCGGATGAATGACAAAGAAGGCTGCAGCCACAACACCAAAAACAAAAATGAACAAAGTTCGCGCACCTCCCGCGGCAATGCGTGCCGTAATTTATTTCCTACGCGCAACGGAGACGTGTTGCAACAATAAAATACAGGAAAACAAAAATATTCAGTCGGTGAGTGAAACAAATTTTAGCAACGGAAAAACGTCGCGGAAGACTTTGGCGGCGGCGGACGGGAAAGTGGGGCGCAGGGCGGTCGTGGGCGAGAATTTTCGGCGCACGATCCAGGCTTGCACCTTGGGCCACTCTTCTGGAACAGGCCAGCCCTTGCTCTGCGTCCATTTCCCTTTGGTCATGGAATACCAATAGCTTTCATATTTTCTGCCGAGACGTTTCTTCTGCTGCGCAAGCCATCGCGGATTTTTCGCAATGCGCGCGTCAGCAATCAGCGCGAGCGGAGATTCTTTTCGTTTCGATCCTCCGTACATGCGAAACCCGGCGGTCACTACATCCGTGGAAATCCCCGTATAAAGTTGTCCGCTTTCCGTGTCTGCGGAAACTGGAACGGAGAATTTCAAGTACATGTGGGTTTTATAAAGCGTTTTGTCTTTTGAAAAGCGAATATCGTTATTGATGCGCGAGAGGTTCGCTCCGCGCCTTCCCGTCGTTTCAAAACGCGAATCGAGCTCCAAAACGGCGGGAGCCATTTCTTCCATCAGTTTCCGTAGCGGCTGCACCACCGCGGCCTGGTAGCGGTCGCGATTCGCGGCCATCCAATCCTTGTGGTTATTTCTCTTCAAATCGCGAAGGAATTTGAAGGCTTCCTTGCCGAAAATTGCCTTCTTGGCCGCCATTCTTCACCCCGTGAGCGTAGGTTCTCAAGCCTACACCATTCCAAAAGGCCGTCAATTCGACTATGCTTTGCGGTCTGCTGAAGGGAGTTTGGCCTGTCACACAATTCTGTGGAAAGGTGAGTGAAATGCGAAACAAGAGGCTCGCGGCGGGACTGGTTCTGGGAATTACTGCGATGTTTTTTGGCCGGCCACAAATCGCGCGAGGCTCGGACGAACCAAAATCCACAAAAGACAGCCCGAAGAAAATCGAACTGTGGAAGACGGAAGATTTCGTCTACACGGAATTCGCCGGTGCGATTCGTATTTCGCGCGACGCGAAGTGGATCGTCTGGACCAAATCCACGACGGACAAAGAAAAGGACGGACGCGTCTCGAATTTAATTTTGTCGAGCCTCACTGACTCAACCGAAATCGAATTGACGCGCGGCAGCGATCACAACAATGGCCCAAGCTGGTCGCCCAACGGCGAACGAATCGCATTCTTGACCGACCGCAAACGTCCGAACGGAAAACCGGACTCAGTGGGAACCCAGATCTGGCTCATCAATCCGCACGGCGGCGAGCCGTGGCCCGTCACGGAATTTGCGCGTGCGCCGCATCAGGTGGATTGGCTCGACAACGACACGCTCATTTTCAGCGCACAAGAAGATGAATCGCTTTTCGAGCAGCAGGCAAAGAAGAAAAAAGACGATTCGGAAGTTGTGGACGACGAAGCGCACGAACCACCGGTGCGTCTCTACAAGTACAGCATCAAGGATAAAAAAGTTGCGCGGCTGACGACCAACACGGATTGGATTCACGGCTGGGCGATTTCGCGCGACGGCAGGTATGCTGCGGCAGTTCACGGGAAGAGTTTGCGTTATCAGTTCGACCAAAAGATTCCGCCAGTTTCCGTCTTGCACAATCTGACCGACGGCACCGAGAAAACGATTTTCACGGAAGGCCGCGTCCGTCCGCGCGGTTTTATCTGGGCTCCGGACAATTCCGGATTTTACGCAGAAGCGCCGTATTCGACTGATTCACGATTTATCACGGCGAGCGTTGAGCTGCTTTATTTCTACGACGTGAAGAGCGGCAACGGCGTGCAAGTTCCGCTAGATTGGGCGAATGGAATCGGCAGCGATGTCGCGGCGACCAACGACGGACTTGTGATTGCGCTCGCGGCGGGCGCGCATTTTGAAATGGCGCGGTATACGCGAGAGAAATCCGGCGAGGTGTGGACTTGGAAGCGCAGCACACTCGAAGGCGAGCACGCGAAAAACATTGAGGGCTTTGAAGTTTCGGAAGATGGAAAAACGATAGTGTACCACTCGTCGACTGCGAGCAAACTTTCGCAAATTTATCGGGCGCAAATTGACGGCGACAAAATCACGTCACCGGTGCAGATTGCGAAGTTGAATCAAGGGCTTGTGAGCGGCCGCAACTTCGCAAAGAGCGAAGTGATTCACTGGACCGGCTCGAACAATGAAGAAGTCGAAGGAATCTTGTATTACCCGGCGAATTACGAATCCGGGAAAAAGTATCCGATCATCACTGCAATTCACGGTGGCCCTGCCGGCGCTGACAAAGACTTGTGGGGCGAAAGCTGGGCATATCCGATTCAGTTGTTCACGGACCGCGGCGCATTCGTCCTGCGACCGAACTATCACGGAAGTAACGACTACGGTTTGAAATGGGTCGAATCCATCTGCTGCGGAAAATATTATGACCTGGAAACGCCGGACATCAACGCGGGCGTGGATTATTTGATCGCGAAAAGAATGGGCGATCCCGACCGCGTGGGAACCATGGGCTGGTCGAACGGCTCGATTCTTTCGACGAACCTGCTGATTACTTATCCGGACCGCTACAAAGTGGCAAGCGTTGGCGCGGGCGACGTGGAATGGATAAGCGATTGGGCGAACGTGGATTTCGGAGAATCGTTCGACGCATATTATTTCGGAAAATCGCCGATGCAGGACCCTGAGCTTTACATCAAGAAATCTCCGGTGTTTAAGATGGACCGCATCAAGGCGCCGGTTTTGATTTTTCATGGCAATGCGGACCGCAACGTTCCCTTCGCGCAAAGCTGGACGTATTTCCGCACGCTGCAGTGGCACGGAAAAGTCCCCGTGAAATTCGTTATTTTCCCGGGCGAGCCACACGGCCCGCGCAAGCTGACGCATCAACTGCGCAAGCTCGATGAAGAGATCGCGTGGTTCGACAAATATTTCTTCAAGACGGAAAAGCCGTCCAACGAGGCGCTGAAAGAAGGCGGGCCGCTGGAAGGCTTGTTCCGCAACAAGAATATTTCTCAGAGTCATGGTTCGTATGGCACGGAAGCGAAACCGACCGGCACTGCGGTGGTACGGAAATCTGCCGGCAATTGGATCCTGGTACCCGAATTGGTCAAGCGTGGTGATCTGGAAATCGGTCGTTTTGAAGTTACGCGCTCTCAGTACCTCGAATTTTTATGGAAACGGGCAGTCCCAGTTCAGATTGCGGATGATGAGACGCCTGAAAAGAAAAATTTCCCTCAAAGCAACATATCGCTGGAGGATGCAAAGGCGTACGCGGCATGGCTCAGCCAGGAAACGAAACAGACTTGGCGCATTCCCTATGAGGACGAGGTTAAGAGCTTCTACGAGAATCGCGATGGCGAGAATACGCTTGACTACTGGGCCGGGTACGCGCCGAATCCGGAAGACGGCGCACGATTACGAGAAAAGGCAAAAGAACTGAAAAGCAAAATGCCTCTGCTAAAAGTAGTCGGGACTTTCCGCGGTCAGGGCAAGGACGACGAAGAACCTATCTTTGATCTTGGCGGCAACGTTGCTGAGTGGGTTTTGACTCGCGATGGCAGAGGCAAAGTGATTGGCGGAAGTGCCGATTGTCCCGCCGATCCTCGATCGAGTTGCACACCCGCGCCGGAATACGTTGGATTCCGCGTTGTGCGCGGCGCGGCGAAGGACGAAGCAAAGAAGTAAGAGAGGTCCCTCCACTCCGCGGCCCGGCGTTCACAAACCGAACGCAAGAAAAAAACGGGCCGCTCCGGTCGGGATGACAATTTTTTCGCTGGGAGCGAGGCGGCCAGATTGGCACTTGAGGCTAATCGATTCGGCGATACGATGAATGCAGTCGAAATGCGCCCGCCTCAGTCCCTCGGCTTTGCTCGGGATAAAAAGGCGGCCGCTACAACGGCATAGGGAAATCATGAGCGACTTTGCAACTACGGAACGAACACAAGTTAAACGGCTGCCGAAGCGCGGCAAATATGACAGCGAGACGGTTTACAAGATTCTTGATGAGGCGTTTGTGTGCCACGTCGGGTTTGTTGTGGACGGGCAACCGTTTGTGATTCCGACGAACTTCGGGCGCGTGGGCGACACGGTTTACTTGCATGGCTCCGCGGCGAGCAGAATGTTGCGTACGCTAAGCGGAGGAATTCCCGTTTGCGTAACGGTGACATTGGTTGATGGCCTGGTGCTGGCGCGGTCTGCGTTTCATCATTCGGTGAATTATCGTTCGGTGGTGATTCTGGGAACGGCAAAGCTCGTGGAAGATCCCGCGGAGAAAACGGAAGCGCTGCGGCTCTTTACGGAACACGTCATGAAGGGCCGGTGGAACGAAATCCGCTGGCCGAACGAACAAGAACTGAAAGGCACGACCGTGCTGGCGTTGGCGCTCGAAGAGGTTTCGGCCAAAGTGCGCGTCGGCGGCCCCGTCGATGACGAGGAAGACTATTCCCTGCCGGTTTGGGCGGGTGTTCTGCCGCTCTCGCAGACAAAGGGCGCTCCGGTACCGGACGCCCGACTGAAGGAAGGCACGGCAGTGCCGCAGTACGTCACGAGCTATTCCCGGTAGCGAAAACTAAG
>Ga0137409_10008705_pt1 | contig 10355 bp, 8 predicted proteins | sample CZODoug1_16funga_FD_122059 | JGI IMG/M metagenome (GOLD analysis project Ga0137409, IMG submission 122059) | Vadose zone soil fungal communities from Angelo Coast Range Reserve, California, USA - CZODoug1_16fungal (Hybrid Assembly) | ecosystem: Environmental > Terrestrial > Soil > Vadose zone...
TATAATTTCCCTTTGCTTTAGCTTCTTCTGTAGTAAACTCCGCTCGGGTCATTGCCATGCGCTTCCAGCCGCTTTCTCTTTGCGCGCTTCTTCTGTTTCTTCCCACTCGTGTATCCGCGGAAAAGCTCGCCATCACCAGCACTCCTCCCGGCGCTACCGTCGAAATCAACGGCATCGCGGTCGGCACCACGCCATTTGAAAAAGATTATCCGGGCGGCTACTTTCACCGCACACACACTTCTCTCGGCGCCCGCCTCGAACACCCGCTCGTCGCGCGTCTTAACCTTAGTGGTTACGCAACAAAAGAAATTCCTCTAACCGAGGGTCCCGCCGAATGGATCTCCTTGAACGGCCGCAAACACGGTGAATACTTTCTTTTCAAAACGAATCGCTTCGATGTCCAGCTCGATTCCATCGCACAAACTTTCACCGGCGAAGTCGGCACAGCCCGCGCCGCCGCGGCGCCATCCGCTCCGCGTCCCGAACTCCCGCTCGAAGAACTCGTCGCACGCGCCAAGCCCGCCGTCCTTTATCTAAAGGGACTCGATCGCTCCGGCACCGGCTTTTTCGTAACGGACACGGGCTTAATCGCCACGAACGCGCACGTCGCCCGCGGCGAAGGCGTTCTTCTCGCCAAAATGCCGAGCGGCACGCAGCTCGAAGCAAAAGTTGTTTTTCTCGATGCCGATCTGGATATCGCTCTGCTGAAAGTCGAAGGGCAGAGTCTTCCCGCGCTTCCGCTCGCCGCTGCAGCCGCCACTCATCAAGGGGAAACCGTCGTCGCCATCGGCAATCCCGGCGACGCCATGCTTTTTAGCGTCACGAAAGGAATCGTCAGCGCCGTCGGCCCGTTTCCCGCCGCCGGCCCTGGCACTTGGATTCAAACCGACGCCCCCATCAATCCGGGCAACAGCGGCGGCCCACTCGTCAATCTTTACGGCGAAGTCGTCGGAATCAGCACTCTAAAACTCGTCAAGAAAAATACCAATGGCATCGGTTTCGCCCTTAGCGCTTCCGACCTCATGGCCGTGCTTCGCCGCTTCTATCCCGACGCACAGTTCGCCGCGCTCACGCAGGAATCCGCCGTCTCGGCGCTGGAAAATTCCGCGCAGACTCCCCTCGCCGCGGAGGTTTCCTCCGCCGCCATTGCAGCGCAACTTCCCGCACCAGAAGGCAACGGCACCGTCTCCATCACTTCCTATCCGGACGGTGCGGAAATTTTCGTCGACGATAGATTCTTCGGCAACGCTCCAGCGGTGCTCAAATTTTCCGTCGGTTCGCATGTGATTCTCCTTAAAATGCCCGGCCGCTCCGATTGGCGCCGTACTCTGGAGGTTCTGAAAGGAAACAAGACAACTCTCAAAGCCGTTCTGGATCCGGCGCCGTAACCAATGCCTCGTAGCTGGCCGCGGGCTTATTGCGGCCGGTACGGCGTTGTTTCATCGGGATTAGTATTCCAATCCGGGTTCGTCTGCTTCTCCGATACATTCTGCAAACTTGGATTTAGTTCGGAGTTGCGGTATTTCGGCGCGCTCACGTATCCGTGGATGCTGTCCTTGCCAATTTTGTTTACCACAATCTGTACCGGTTGCGGATCGTCGGTTCGGTGAATCCAGACCGGCTCGTACAGATTGATTTTTTTCTTCGTCAGCTGGTTGTCGTCCACAACCATCGCGATGTCGTAATTTTTATTTTTCGTGTCGGCCTTGCGCAGTGAAAGGGATAGCGGGCCTTCCCGTTGAAAGGACTTCGATTTCTTGATATCGAATTCAAAATAGTTTCGTTCGCCGCGCTTCTGCAGCCCAACGAGTTCCTCGTGCGTGGTGGCAATCGATCCATTCAGTTCGTCTTTCGTCGAACTGAGGGCGCCTTCCAGGTCGGTGCGGTTTTTCGTCACCAGGTCCTGCGTGTCCTTCAGCTCTTTCTGCTGATCGGTCAACGCAGCTTGCAATTGTTTCAACTGGCGTGAACTTGCCGCTCGCTGTTTCGCGGAAACGCCTTTGCCGCCGTTCTGTGTCGTCGCTTGCTGCTGCAGCGCGGTAACTGCCGCGGCCGCCTGCGTCGAAACGTCGTTCAGTTTCGCGCTGAGCGTATCCACTTGCGAATGCATTTCGTTCATCGCCGACGTCATTTCCTGATTCTGCGAAGTCAGCTGCCCAACCACGGATTGCTGATGAACTCCGTAGCCAAGAGCAACCGCCGTTGTCAAAAGAGACGCACCAACAGCGACTGCAATCCATAAGCGCGATTGCGCCAGGGGCGAACTTTCGTTCGGTTCTTGCTCGTACTTTTCGGATTTGAAATCCATGCGAATCCTCCGGAAGGATGGTCAGCGCGAGACGCGCCGCGCATCCAAATGAACGTTCAGATTTGGCCGGGTGATCCAAGCAGAGCTGGAGCGAGCTGGACGAACAGCACATTCAAACAGAGAGAATCAGTGCAAGATTATTTCCACTATGAAAAATTCAATATCGGGCGTGAAGAACAGTAAGTACAACAAATGGAGCCACAAACAACGGGAAAAAAGTGCCTAACGCGAATCAATCGGAGTACTAGTTCCGGAAATTCTTACTCAGGGAGCGCGAGTTTTGCGCCACCCCAGAATGTGTGACCCAATTCATTGCCGCTGTACTTTCGTTGTGCTAGCATCCGCGTCGTCAGGAGAACGGACCAGGGAACTTTTCGTTCGTCCTTCGCCCCTCGCTTCTTTTCGAGGGACCCAGGCCGTCAGCCTTCATCCGGCTGCGCAACCAAGGCTACGCTCTCCTCCCTCAACACTTGCTCGCCATCGGCGCAGGCCCGCGCCAGACGTTCGGTTGTCGGACCTCGCTGTTCGCTGCGAGTCGGTGAACACATCAGGAGGTCTCTATGAAAACGTATCCCACCAAGGACATTAGAAACGTTGGCATTGTCGGCCACGGCGGCACCGGAAAGACGCAACTGGTGTCGTCGTTGCTTCACACGGCGGGCATGTCGCCGCGCTGGGGAAAAGTTGCGGAAGGAACTGCGGTCACTGATTGGGATGAAGAAGAAATCGCACGGAAAATATCATTACAGACGGGCCTTGCGTACGCGGAATGGCCCTGCACACTTTGCGGCGGCAGCAACGTAAAAATAAATTTCATCGACCTTCCCGGCTACGGTACGTTCATCAACGAAACAAAAGCTTCGCTCATCGCCGCGGACGCCGCTTTGATTGCTGTCGACGCGCACGTCGGCGCGCAAGTCACCACGGAAAAAGTTTGGGATTTTTGCACCGAATACGATATTCCCCGCGCTTTCGTTCTCACCTGGATGGACCGCGAACTCGCAAGTTTTGAACGTTCGATGGAATCGCTCGAGCAAGTATTCGGCCGCAACGTGGTGCCGCTGCAATTGCCGATCGGTAGCGAACGGGGTTTCCGAGGTGTAATCGATCTCGTCGGAATGAAAGCGCACATGTACACGCTTGGCGGGGACGGCAAACCGAAAATCGAACCGATTCCGCAAGCGCTGGAAGAAGATGCGAAGCAAGCGCACGAAAAACTGGTGGAAATGGTCGCGGAAGGCGACGACGAATTGATGGAGGAATTTTTCCGCGAGGGAACGATTCCCATCGAGGACTTGATTCCCGGAGTGCGCAAAGCCATCGTCGCGGAGAAAATCTTTCCGGTGTTGATGGTCTCTTCCACGCAAAACGTCGGCACGGCAAGTTTGCTCACATTCCTTGCGGACGTTTTCCCGCATCCCGACGAGCACGCGCAGGAAGGCTTCAAAGAGCCGGGCGGAAAGGGTGACCACGTCGGGCGCAAGTACGATGACGGCCAGCCTCTCTCTCTCTTCGTCTTCAAAACGCTTGCCGATCCTTTTGCGGGCCGCATCAACTATTTCAAGGTGAAGAGCGGCGTCCTGAAGAACGATGCAACGCTTACCGATTTCACGCGGGGCTCGCAAGAAAGGTTCCAGCACATTCAAGTCGTGCAAGGAAAACAACTGACGGAAGTCGGCGAACTGCATGCCGGAGACATCGGCGCGATCGCAAAACTGAAAGAGGTCTTTACCGGCGACACGCTTGGCGATAAAGCGGCGCCGCTTTTCTACAAGCCCGCCGTGATTCCTGAACCCTCGATCACGTTTGCGGTGGAACCGAAGACGCGCGCCGACGAAGACAAAATCGGTGTCGGCATTCACAAAATCATGGAAGAAGATTGCGCGCTCCGATTCATACGCGACCCGCAGACGAAGGAATTCTTACTTGCCGGCAGCGGCCAGCAGCACATCGAAGTCGTCGTCGCCAAACTTCACAAGCGTTACCACGTCGACCTGACCTTGAAGCCGCCGAAAGTTCCGTATCGCGAAACCATTCGCGGCAAAGCCGACGCGGAAGGCAAACACAAAAAGCAGTCCGGCGGCCACGGCCAATTCGGGGTCTGTCGCGTGAAATATGAACCGCTCGAGCGCGGCAAAGGCATCGAATTTGTCGATGACGTTTTTGGCGGCGCCATTCCGCGCAACTGGATTCCGTCCGTCGAAAAGGGGATTCGCGACACCGCCATTCGCGGGTATCTCGCCGGATTTCCGATGACTGATTTCCGCGCCTCGCTTTACGATGGCAAATACCACGACGTCGATTCTTCGGACATGGCGTTCCAAATCGCCGGCTCGCTCTCGTTCAAGGAAGCAATGAAGCAAGCACGACCCGCTCTACTCGAACCGATCATGCATGTCGAAGTCTACGCGCCGGATCAATATTCCGGCGATTTGATGGGCGATCTAAGTTCGCGCCGCGGCCGTATCTCCGGCAGCGACTTGCGAGGCCACAACGTCGTGATCAAGGCCCTGGTGCCGCTCGCGGAAATGCTGAATTATGCGACGGACCTCACTTCCAAAACGCAGGCTCGCGCGACGTACTCGATGGAATATTCGCACTACGACTACGTTCCGAGCGAGCTCGCGGACAAAGTGATCGCGGCGCACAAACCGCACGCCGAGCATCTCGTGGAAGAAGAAGCGTGACCTGCTTGGCGGCGCCAGGTCGACTTTCCCGAAGGGGGTGTGTGTATAATTCTGCGCGGGACCACACACTTGCTGGAAATGGAGGAGAAATGGCCCTCACGAGGACAAATCTCCTGCTCGAGACCGAAAAGGTTCGCAGGCTCCGCAAAACGCTACGCTCACGAAGCAATTCGGAAGCGGTAAGGCTGGCGATTGACGAGCGTCTTGCCGCGGAGGCTGGCCTACAGGCATTGCGTGCGCTACGGAATGCCGACGGGCCGGAGGATGTTTTTGGTCGCGCGCCGACCAGGAAAGCGTGATTGCGCTTCCATCCGGCTGGCTACTTTTTGACACGGGAATCTATATCCGGTTCTTTCGCCGCGAAAACTACGGCTGGCTGGGCGAAGATGTCCAAGTCTTTCGGCGGACCGTTCTCACAGCGGTAGTGGCATCGAAACTCTATGCCGGTACTCGGTCCCGGCATGAAAAGCGCGCCCTACACAAACTTTGCCTCGCACATCACGCACTGGGACATTTTTCCGCTCCGGCGGTGACGACATGGATAGACGGCGGCATCGCGCTGCGCCTGGGACGGGACAGATTTGGCAGGATGGATTTTGCACACCATTTTCGGGACGTACTGATAGCACAGGAAGCGGTGCGGGCCAGGGCCACGCTGGTTACGGAGAACGCGGGGGACTTCGTGCGCTGGAAGGCACTCCTGGCACGAATGCGCACGACTCTAAGAATCTTTAAGCCATCTTAGTCACAAACCCGCATCGGAAACACGGGCTAAGAGAGGCGCGGCAAGAACGTGCCGGTGTGTTTAAGGTGTTCGGCGAAGCGTTCGCCAAATTCTTCGGAGAGAAAGAAGAACGGAGTTATGGGTGGGGACAGCTCCCGTCTCAGACGCGCAAGTCGTCACTCAGGTAGATCTCCCGAGCGAATGAGAACGGAGCCATCCAGTTCGGTGTCGCCAGCAAGATATTTCCGCCGGATCTCCTGCTCGATCGGCTGGCGGTTGGCTCTGAAGACTTCGAGTTTGTCCTTACCGTGTCCCTGGAAGTGCTCTTCCAGGGCTTCCCCAGTGATGAGGCACCGCACGACCGCTTCGCCATCTTGCCCGTAGAAAAGAACCAGGTCGCGCCCGAAAACAAGACTCTCGTTGGGCGCGGGAAATGTCACGTCGTGCTGCTCAAGGCGCCATTGCACGCGGTGGACGATAAAGTTTGTGAACGGATGGATGTCCATCTCGATGCTCGCGCGGTCCAGCGCGCTCAGATAAGACTTGCGATCCACGATGCGAATCACTGTCCAGGGATACCCGCCCGAAGCCAGCATAAGATTCATGAGGAAGCGCGCCATACGGCCGTTGCCATCCGGGTATGGGTGGATATAACCGAAAAGCCAGTGTCCCAACACCGCGCGCACCGAAGCCTCGGGTTCTTTCTCCAGAAGATCGAAGAACGCCGGCATGGCGTCGCGCATCGCCTCCCACCTCGGCGGAACGTAGCGCGACCCGCGCAGATACACGGGTATGTTCCTGTATCCGGCCAAGGACCCCGGTTCAAGCAATCCGGCTGTAACGCACGGTTGAAACAATTCGCGATACCAGTCGTTGTGCGCAGCCCGCGCAAGCGCGGCGGGGTTCTCTTCGGCGATCACTTTCTCTACTTCTTTTTTCACCAGCTGGAACGCTTGCCAGTATCCCCGCGCCGCGAGGGCGTCGCGATTTCTGCGATCACCGGCGTCATGCTGGGGGTCCCAGCCGCCCTGCCGCACCCTCTCAACTAGGGCAGGATTGACGGAGTAGCCTTCAATGGACAACGAATGGTAGGCATCGGTCCGATAGATTTCGTCGACGAAGCGAAGATACGCTTCCTTGTCTGTAGGAAGCCCCGGCCCTTTCGGGAACGCCGCGAGGACCTTGCCACGCATCGATCCCCAAAGCATCTCCACCCGGCTCACCATCGGCGCGGAGGGACGGCTCGGCTTGCGGAGTATCTGTCCGGCTTCAAATGGACTGCTCTCTCGCACATCGTATCCCGCGCCCTTCATCGCGCGGAGAATCTCGTCCGCGAGTTCGCCGCGCCCGGTTTGGCGGAAGGCTTTGGCAAGATAACCAGCTTTCGCGGAATGACCGCCGTTCAGGAGAAGCCGAAGCAGGTCCGAGGCGTCGGCGAGGCTCGCCATCACCACTTGCGTCTCGAGTGGATACAACTGAAAAAACGATTCCGGCACTCGTACCAACGCCGCCGCCGGCGAAAACAGACGCAGTCCGTCCCGCACCGTGAGAGCCGCCGTCGCTGGCATCTCCGCAACTTTCAGATCGTAAAGCGTTGTGCCGAATAGAAGCTTGATATCGTTATTTGTCGCTTTCGGACTGTGCACAACCAGTTGATCCGGGATCACCGTTCTCTCGCCGTGCAAAAAAAGGGACTGCTCCGGCGACAGGTGCCATTGTTCGCCAAAGCGTTCGTCGCAGTAGCGTGCGCAGAATTCCCAGAACGACGCATGCCAAGGGGTGCTCTCGCCAGCCTGTGCGTCGGGGCTTGAAGAGATCAGCCAACCCTTCATGACTTCTTGCAGGAAGCCGTTCTCCAACAGGCGCTGGCGGTGAACTCGGCTCAGGTCGTCGGAACGGAACACACGTCGGTTACCTTGCTGGAGTTCCTTGAGCACGTCGAGGGATTCAGCGAGTTTTTCGTTTGGCGAGGGCATGAAAGGCTCCCATCTTCCAGGGTGATTACAAGTCTATTGTGGTGTATAGATACAAGTATATTGTGCTGTTTGTTCGCAAGTCAATTGCGCTGTTGTAATGCAAGTATATGGTGCCGTGTGTGTACAAGTCAATTGTGTTGCTTACATGCAAGTATATAATGCCTCGATATAGCTAAACTCCTTTCCATTCAATTAGTTACGGACGCTGTCTTTTCGCCTTCCTTCAGATCGGCCCGTTCGAGGAGCGCGCGCGGGATCTGGGCCGTCAGACGAGTACAGCTTCAACCGGACGGCGTGGGCTGGCGAGGGCCGACAGCTTAGGGTAGCCCATATAGAAAACAAAAGTCGGCTGCCATGTGGGATCTGCGGTGATTTCGTTGAGCAGCGCGGCGCGAGAGGCCGGTCTGCCCAGCGCCCGCTCATGGTCCACCATTTCCACGGCCTCGTTACAGGGGCGCGCGGCAAGTCCGTGGGCAGTCGCGAAGAGATGCGCGCGCTGCCAGATTCGGCCTGCCTGCAAGCACTGTTCCTGGGCGTATCGGTCACGCGCGGCGATAAATTCGACCAGCGGCGCGCTGAGCATCAGCTTCGAATAGCCATTCTCGGTACTGCGGGAAGAGGCCCAACGGAGCATCCGCACAGACATCATCTTGGCAATCGCAGTAGATATGGGAGGCAGCCCGAAGGCATCAATCGTGAGGCCATCGCGGTATTTCTGGACCGAATTCCATTTCGTGCGGATCCAACGTTCGCTGCCATGCTGGACATCGGGGTCGGAATAGATTTCCGCATTTGCGACAGAACTAATCTCGGCAATCTTTTGTCGATCGGCTTCAGCCGTGAAGAGGAATAGCTTTACATCTGCGTAGTCGTTCGGCAGATGGTTGAGTGCGTCTACGAAATCTGGCGAAATCGCTTTGAGCGGATCGTAAGGACCACGATTCGTGTGGCGCCGCGGGATGGCGTTGTAAAGCTCGTTTTCTTCACGTTTCCCTGGTGTGAGATTCACGCGGGCCAAGAGCTGTGGTTTGGGTTCGGCGGGAATCGGGCCAAGTTTTCCCGGAAGGAGCGCGGCCGTGGCTGCGTATCCGTTGGCAGGCGCGGCCAACACTAGATTCTCCAGAGCGCAACCGATGCCAATATGCTCTTCGCGCAGATAAGGATCGAGCGCGCCGACGTTCCTCTGGGTATCGATATGCAGCTCGATTGAAGAATTTGTGATCTTGAAAAGCCACGGCTGAGTGTTATGCGGGCTCGCGGCCAGAATCGCAGCGCGCACCAGCGCGAGCGGAGCATCGTTTCGGGTTTTGCGCCAGTCCTTCCACGGCTCGTAAGCCGGCCCCTCACCGACGCTGAAGACTCCTTGATCCCAGGCGCGCCAGACGCCTCCGCCCACGACGGCGACGGTTACAAATCCTGTGCCTTTTAGGAAGGATCTCCGCCGCACGGACCACCTCCATAGACGTTTAGCCCCAGTCCACTGCCACGATGCGCTCGGAATTAATGTAAAGCCTCGTTCCGCGCGGATTACATCGGAAAGTTTACACCCTTGAGTACGGATGGTATCTATCCTCACGTGCTCCGCCACTATTCCGCGTGCCGAACTATTACCGGGTAATTTTGTTTCAGCCCTTTTTTTCTACTTCATCGCTCGCAGTGATGCGACATAGTCTGGCTCCGTCGATCCACCGAGATCGAAGAAGGGAGTTTGGCTATGAAGTGCATCGTCAGTGAGGATGTGGTTCTTTCACGGCCCCTGGACGGCCCGCTGTCGGCTCACATTGCGGGGTTTGCGAAGTGGGTGCGCGATGATGAAGGGTATGCATTGTATTCGCGGCACCGGCAGGTTCGACTCATCAGCAATGTGCGTTGGATCAACTTCCTGCTGCGTGCGCGCAAACAACGGCGCGTCATTACCCAGAAAACTAAAGCTGTAGGCGAAAGGCAATCCGTCTTCTTCCAGACAAGCGGATTGGCTCATGGTGACTGGATACTCGTTCAATCTCCAGACAAACAATCCCACACTCGTCAGGTTGTAGCGGCCAATGGCGTGATATGAAACTATCCGCCGCACGTCGACGAGATGCGCCTGCTTGTCCCAACTCGCAGTCTGGGGTTGATACACCACAATGCTGCCCCCGCTCGGCAGCGCGTACGTCCGCGGCCAGCCGCCGTCGATGGGACCGGACGTTGTTGGTGCGACCGCGGATGGAGTGGCTCGCGTCGGGGTCTGGGTCTGTGACGCGGCGGCGACGAGCGGCAGCGATGAGTCGAGCATGAGGGTCAACGCCGCGAGGGCCGCGACGACCGGGCGGCGACGGATCGTGTGATTCATGGCAGTGGACCTTCCTCCGGGTCCGAGCAAGAGCAGGCGCCGTGCCGTTGTTGCCGACGCGCCAGCTTCGTCGCCGCGACCGCGCGCCTCCGTTCAACCGGAGGTCCTCCGGCATACCGGACCGCCGCCGGGGTCGTCGCGCGTTTCGCGGGGGCTCAACGGCGGATGCGGACGATGTCCCGCGGCGCATGCCTTGCACATCGCAGAGCGACGAGCATCGAAACGCCTCATGCACAAAGCGCAAGTACTCAAAGGCATCGCCGTATTGGAAAGGACAACAGGTCTCGTGTGCGCTCTGCTGCTCCTCGCGCCGGGCGCGGCACAC
>Ga0137409_10008707_pt1 | contig 10354 bp, 10 predicted proteins | sample CZODoug1_16funga_FD_122059 | JGI IMG/M metagenome (GOLD analysis project Ga0137409, IMG submission 122059) | Vadose zone soil fungal communities from Angelo Coast Range Reserve, California, USA - CZODoug1_16fungal (Hybrid Assembly) | ecosystem: Environmental > Terrestrial > Soil > Vadose zone...
TCAAGAAGATGGGCGCCGTCATCGATCGGCGGGGCCCGGGCGGGCAGGAGCGCTTCTACATCAACATGACCAAGCCGCCTTTCGACGACATCCGCGTCCGCAAGGCGTTCATGCACGCCATCGACCGCAAGGCCATCAAGGAGACCATGTACCCGGGCGGCCTCGCCCGCGTGGCGCCGAGCTGCCTGCCCCCGGGCTACTTCGGACACATCCCGATGGAGTTCCCGGAATACAACCCGGAGCTGGCCAAGAAGCTCCTCGCCGAGGCCGGGCATCCGAACGGCTTCACGATCAAGAACTATTTCATCAGCAAGTCCTTCTTCTATCCCAAGGTGCTCACCCTGGCCCAGGAGCAGCTCAGGAAGGTCGGCATCATCGTGGAGCTCCAAGTGGTCGAGCATGCGACCTTCCACGAGAATATCCGGAAGAACCTGGACCCGTTCGTCCTCTATGGCGGCACGCGCATCACCGACGCCGACCCCTGGCTGTCACTCTTCTTCGATTCCAAGGAGATCCCCGATCCGGCCACGGGGAACAAGGGCAGCAACTTCGCCCACTACCGGGGCATCGACGATTTGCTCGCCGCGGGAAGGATCGAGCGAGACGTGAAGAAGCGGGCCGCGATCTATCACGAGGCTCAGAAGCGCATTCAGCGCGACCTGGTGTGTCTGCCCATCAGCGACGTACCGGGGCAGTGGGCGCGCAACCCCAAGCGGGTGAGCACTCCTTTCGATCCGAACTACGGAGAGTTCTCGCTGCACTACAGCTACAACTATCCGGAGATGCTGAAGGTCCTCAACTGAGGACGAGCGGAGATGGTCCAGTATCTCGTGCGCCGACTCGTGATCGCGGTTCCGATGCTGCTCGGCGCCGTGAGCATCGTCTTCTTCGCCATGCGGGTCCTCCCCGGGGATCCCTGCGTGGCGATGATGGGCGACCAGGCGACCACCGCGGCGCTCGCCGACTGCACCAGGAATCTCGGGCTGGACCGACCGCTGGCGGTGCAGTACCTCGACTACCTCTGGCGGTCGGTGCAATTCGACTTCGGCACATCGCTCCGCCAGGGCTATCCCGTGAGGGAATACATCGCGCGCATGTTCCCCCACACGCTGGTGCTGGTCGTGGCGAGCGCCATCGTGGCGGCCCTGGTAGGCATCCCGATCGGGATCGTCTCTGCGCTCAAGCGCCGGAGCCCGATGATCGACTATCCGCTGCGAATCTTCGCCCTCCTTGGCCTCTCCATGCCCGTCTTCTGGCTCGGGATCCTGCTCCTCATCATCTTTTCTCCCCACCTCAACCTCTTCCCGCTCATCGGGGGCGGGGATCTGGACGGCGTCCTCGGCATGATCCGCTCCGGCGAGGTGCTCTCGCACCCGGCCGACTTCCTGGCCGGCGTGGGTGACGTGCTCCATCACCTGACACTACCCGCCCTGGCGCTGGGATTCACACTGGCGGCCACCGTCAGCCGGCTGTCGCGCTCGGCCATGCTGGAGGTCATCAGCCAGGACTACATCCGGACCGCCCGCGCCAAGGGCCAGCGCGAGTGGGCGGTAGTCTACAAGCACGCCTTCCGCAACATGATGGTCCCGCTGCTCACCATCATCGGCCTCTTCGTTGCCATCGCGCTCACGGGCACGGTGCTCACGGAGACGGTCTTCACACGTCCCGGGCTCGGCAAGATGCTCGTCGATGCCATCGGCGCACGTGACTACCCCTTGGCCCAGGGCGCCATCACCGTCTTCACCATGATCATCATCACCGTCAATCTCGCGGTCGACATGCTGTACGCCGTCGTCGACCCGCGGATCACCTACCGGTAGATGCGAGATGGCCGTCATTCGCCGAGCCGAGCCGGTTGATCTGGTCCTCGCCGGAGCTGACAAAGAGTCGCGAAGCGCGACGCGCGCGCGCCTGCGCCGGTGGCTTCCCGTCGGCATCGGGCTTTTGATGGCGGCGGCCATGGTCGTGGTCGCCGCCGCCGCTCCCCTCATCGCGCCGCTGAGCCCGTCGGCGCAGTTTTCCGACTCGGTGCTCAAGGGCCCGGGGGTGGTCGAGCGGCACCTCCTTGGGACGGACGAGTTCGGACGGGATATCCTGAGCCGCATCATCTGGGGCGCGCGCGTCTCGCTCGAAGTCGGCCTCGCCTCGGTGGTTTTCGGCTTCGTGCTCGGCGTGCCGCTGGGCATCCTCGCCGGCGTCCGTGGCGGCAGGGTGGAGACCCTCATCATGCGGTGCGCCGACATGCTCATGGCGTTTCCAACGCTGTTGCTGGCGCTGATCATCGTGACGGCGCTGGGCGGCTCGCTGGTGAACGAGATTCTGGCCATCGGGGTTGCGCTGACGCCGAACTTCTTGCGGCTGGCCCGGAGCCTGGCCTTGACGATCCGGGAGCAGGACTACATCCTCGCCGCGCGCGCCCTTGGCAGCGGGCAGCTCCGCGTGATGGCCCGTCACGTGTTCCCCAATGCCCTGTACGCGCTGGTGGTCGTTGGTACCCTTTACATCGCCACGGCTATCCGCACCGAGGCGGGTCTGTCGTTCCTCGGGCTCGGCATCCCGCCGCCCACCCCGAGCTGGGGCAACATCCTGAGCGAGGGCCGCCAGTACATCAAGTGCTGCCCGTGGATCACGACGTTCTCGGGGCTCGCGATCATGGTGGCGGTCCTGGCGTTCAATCTGGTCGGCGACGCCCTGCGCGACCTGCTCGACCCCCGCCTGAAGGGCGAATAGCGGCACCCTCCGCCCTTCATCGGTTCAGGGACGCGCGCGGCGCTCGAGCCGCTCTCGCTCGGCCGGCGTCCACGGCACCGACGTTTCCTGGACTGCCCGCGCGCACCAGGCTCGCTCGAAGTCGCACGCCTGACGGAAGGCCTGTTTGGCGAACTCGACCCGCCCGGCGCGAAGCGCGACACTGCCGACCGCGTAACGCCGGGCACCGCACGGGCCCTGGTCGGCGCCCGGACAGATCTCGAGGTCGAGCACCCGGGCGGCGCGCTCCTCCCAGGGCGTCGGCGGCGTCCCCGGCGCGCGCTCGGCCGCCTCGAGCAGTCGAATCGCGATCTTCTCGCACGCCTGCTCGTTACCGTGGCGGCAGGGGCGCAGCTGCGTATCTTCGCCGAGTAGCCAGATCATTCCCAGGGTGAGCGCCGCGGCCAGCCCGGCCAACGGCACGATATCGATCGGCCCGAAGCCCGCCCGGCGCGGCGCCCGACGAACGAGCATGAAGAGAACCGCCATCACCGCCAGGCCGATGGCGAGGACGAGCAGATAGAAATACCGCACCAGACCTTCGTCGGTGCTCGGCGCGCCCGCCCTGAACCATCCCGGCACGATGGTGACGACGATCACCAGGGCCACGGCCCCGATACCGATCCGCGCGACAAGGCCGGCCGCGCGCGAGCGCACGAGGAGGCCGATGCCGATCGCGACGAGCAAGACGCCGATCGCGAGGAAGGGCGGCTCGCGCTCGAACGCGGCGGCGCCACGCTGGACATAGGCCACTGCGCCCACGCCGACCAGGATCATGATCGCGCCGGCGAGAATGTGCATCCGCGAGAGATTATCGCTTACAGTGGATCCAGATGCGTGATAGCGCCACGCTGACCTTCGTCGTCACCGTCGCGCTGTTGCTCTCGGCGTGCGCGGAGAGCCCGCCGCCCGTCACCGCCGAGAGACTCCTCGAGCTGCGCAATATCCAGCCGGTCGTGAACGCCGTCGCACTGAGCCCGGATGGAAGCCTGGTGGCCGTGGGCGACATGGAAGGTGAGCTCGTCGCGCGTGAGCTTCCATCCGGCACCGAGCGATGGAAAGGCCGCGTCGCCGCCGGGCGAGTCGACGGGCTGATCTTCTCGGCGGACGGCTCACTGCTGGCCACGACCGCGCACGAGTCGCGCACGATGGAGCTGTGGCAGGTGCTGACGGGTCGCCAGGTCGCCGTGCTCGACATCCGTGACAGCCGCACGGCCGCCTTCCATCCGACAGAGCCCGCGCTGGTCGTCGGGGCAGGCGGCAACCTCTACGTGGTCGACGCGGAGCGTGGCCAGATCACCCGAACGCTCCCGAACGCGCACTCGGGCGATCGAGTCTACGCCGCGGCGTTTTCTTCCGACGGGCAGATCCTGGTGACGGCATCGCACGAGGGTGCTCTCAAAGTCTGGGTCTGGCCGGCGCTCACCCTGCGCACGTCGGTGGAGACGTCGAAGTCGCTCGAGGCGATGGCGCCGGTTTCTCTCGTGCTCGGGCGTCAGGGGGCGCGCGCCGCGGCGAACAGCCTCCACGGCCGGGTGCACATCGTCGACCTCGCGAAGCAGCGCGAGGAGCGAACGTTCGACAACACGCCCCAGGCGCCGGGCCACGGCTTGCATGGCGAGATGCGCCGGTCGGTGGCGTTTACGCACGATGGCGACTGGCTCTTCGCGCCCGACACGCACGACCGCGGCGTCCGTATCCTGAACCTCGGCAGTGGCAAGACCTATCCGGTCTTCCGAGGCGATGTGCCGTTCTACAAGGCGATGTCGATCTCGATCCCGGCCGGCCTCGTCGCGCTGCTCCATCCCGGCGACGATCAGGGCCGCGGGCCCTACGGGCTCGAGGTCTGGCGGCTTACCTACCGGTAGTCAAGCCGTGACGAGCCGCTCGTGGAGCGCGCTGACGATCTCGGCGATTCCGGCGCGCGCCCACACGTCGTAGATCGGCGACTCGAGCAGGGTCGCGATGTCGCGGCCGCTCCGCGCCTTTGTTTGCTCGTCCGTCTCGCCCGGCCGCGCCTTGCGCAGGGCACCGAGCAGGCGGTCCTTGTGGTAGATCGCCGGGTATTCGACGTAACGGTGGATCTCGACGAAGTCGCGGGTGAAGAAGACCGCGACCGGCACCGTCGCGAACTTCTGGCCGTTCTTTTCGTTGGCGTACTCCAGGACGAGGTCGGCGTTGGGATGCGAGCCGGGCTCGGGCAGCCCCTGCCGCAGCATCGCCTCGGTGTCGCGATTGAAGATGCGCAACTCGAGACCGCCCGCCTCCGCCAGCCGGGCCAGGTACGGCACGTCGCGCCGGCAATCGGACGACCAATCCTCCGAGATCACCAGAATCTTCGCGGGCCCGCCGGGCTGAGCGGCCAGCCACTTGATGGCCGCCGTCTGCTCGTCGCTCAGACGCGCCTTCGCGTGACGCTCGCGGAGAAACGCGCTCCAGTCGACGCGCGGCTTGGCCAGGGCGAACCGCCGGATATCGAACCCCTCGCGTCGGAGGTTTTCCGGCGAGCCGATGAATTTCACGTAGTCGTCGAAGGTCATACCCTTGGCGAAGCGTTCGGGCGTCATCGGCGCACCAGCCTTTCGTGCGGAGCTACCAGGCGGAGTGTACACTCTCGCGGGGCCGATCGGGCGACCGACGGTCCGCGTGCAGGACCCGGACTGAGATCCTTCCACCAGCCTTTCGGGGCGGCCCCCCTTGGTTGTCCCCTCCAAGAGACCTGAGCGCACTGGTCCAAAGATCAGGTGACAGGGACACGCCGATACGTCAGCGTGAGGCGACTGGTCGCTGAAGGCACAAAGGAGTATCCGCGCGGCGCAATGACTCACCCCGGGGAAATCGTCGCTTGCCCGGAATGTGATCTGCTGCAGCACCTTCCCGAGCTCGAGGCCGGGACGAAGGCGCGTTGTCCGCGATGCGGCAACACCATCGCGAGCCGGGCCAGCGAACCGATCGATGTCCCACTGGCGCTCACGCTCGCCGCCGCCGTGGTCTTCATCATCGCGAATACGACGCCTCTGATGGGGCTGTCGGCGGTCGGACGGCACGCGAGCACGACCATTCCAGGCGGAGCACTCGAGATGTGGCGGCAGGGCGAGATGGTCACGGCCGTGATCGTCGCATTCTGCGCGATCATCGCCCCCGGAAGCTACATCCTCTTCATGCTGGCAACCCTGCTCGCGGTGAAGCGGCCACCCGCGCCGCATTGGGTCGGCGAGCTGCTGCGCTGGGCGGACTCCATGCAGCCATGGTCGATGAGCGAAGTGATGATCCTCGGCATTCTCGTGGCGCTGGTCAAGATCGCGGAGCTGGCGACGGTCGAGCCCGGTATCGGAATGTACGCGGTGGGAGGGCTGGTGGTGCTCTTCACCGCGATCATGATCACGTTCGACCCGCGCGAGGTCTGGAAGCGAATCGAGTGGACGGATGACGTCGGCGAGACCGTGCGTTGACCGCGACCGCACAGACCGCCGCAGAGGCTGGGCTCGTCTCGTGCGAGACGTGTGCCCTGCTGTCGCGGCCCGTCGAAGCGGCCGAGCCCGGGCACTGCCGGCGCTGCGGCGCCAAGCTCGAGTGGCGTCGCCATCACTCCATCCAGTACACGTGGGCGCTCGTCGTCGCCGCGGCGATCTGCTATATCCCCGCCAACATCCTGCCGGTGCTCAACACGACCACGCTCGGGTCCACCGATTCCGACACCATCATGGGCGGGGTGGCGCTCCTCTACACCACGGGATCGTGGCCCCTGGCGCTCATCGTGCTGATCGCCAGCGTGATGGTCCCGCTCGGGAAGCTGATCGCGCTCAGCTATCTCCTGATCAGCGTGCAGCGCGGCTCGATCCAGAGCAACCGCGACCGGACCCGACTCTATCGCCTGGTCGAGATCATCGGGCGCTGGTCGATGCTGGACGTGTTCGTCGACACGTTCACCGTCGCCCTCATCCAGCTGCAACCGCTCATGTCGGTCGAGCCGGGCCCGGGTGTGCTGTTCTTCGCGGCGGTGGTCGTACTGACGATGATCGCCGCCGAGTCCTTCGACCCCCGCCTCATCTGGGACTCAGAGGCAATAAGGAGATTCGATGACTGAGGACACTGATCGCCTGGACGTACCGCGTGCCACCGTCGTGCCGCGGCGCCGTGCGCGGATCTCGGTCGTGTGGCTCATTCCGATCCTCGCCGCGGTGGTGGCCCTCGGTATCGCGGTTCAACGCATCCTGAGCGAGGGCCCGACCATCACCATCGTCTTCAAGCTCGCCCAGGGCGTGGAGGCCGGGAAGACCGTCATCAAGTACAAGGACGTGAGCATCGGCCGCGTCACGGCCGTGCGGCTTTCCGATGACTACGCGAAGGTCGAGTTGACGGCCAAGATCGACAAGAGCGCGGCGGGGCTGATTGTCGAGGACGCGAAGTTCTGGGTCGTCGAACCGCGCATCACGCTGAGCGGGGTCTCCGGCCTCGGCACCCTGCTCTCGGGTAACTACATCGGCTTCGAGGTCGGGAAGTCCACGAAGAAGGAACGTAGGTTCACCGCGCTCGAGGTCGCGCCGGTCATCACCAGCGGTCAGCCGGGCCGCCAATTCGTGCTCAAGGCCGCAGACCTCGGCTCGCTGGGGGTCGGCTCGCCGATCTACTATCGCCGCCTGCAGGCCGGCCAGGTGATTGCGTACGACCTGACCAGCGACGGCAAGGGCGTCGACCTCAAGATCTTCGTCAACGCGCCCTACGACCGGTACGTCAACCCCGGCACGCGCTTCTGGAACGCGAGCGGACTCGACGTGTCGGTCGGCGCGGGGGGAGTGGAGGTGCGCACGGAGTCTCTCGTCGCGATGATCGCGGGCGGCATCGCGTTCGACACACCGCCCTTCGCCGCCCGGCCCGAGCCAGCCGCCGCGAACGTGCCCTTTACGCTCTATGGTGACCGGACCACCGCGATGAAGCAGCCCGAGTCGATCGCAACGCGTTATGTGCTCTTCTTCAACGAATCGCTGCGCGGGATCACCACCGATGACCGGAGTCTCCGTGTCGGAGCACTGACCACGATGGAGGAGCTGGCCGCTGACCCAACGGTGGTGCAGCGATTCCCGTTCGTCCGGGAGGCACTGCTAGCGGGCGCATCGACGGCAGCGGACCCGACGCGCGCGTCATTCGACGCTGAATTGGATTCACCTGCCGATGGTCAAAGGCAAACCGATGGGCAAAGGCAAACACCGTCAGGAAAATGGACGCTCGATCCATGCGACGCTGCTGGCTGCAGCCGTTGCAGTTGCCGTTCCGGCCTCGGCGCAGCAGCCGGGCAGCGACGAAGAACTTGCGACCAAGTTGAGCAATCCGGTCGCCTCGCTGATCAGCGTCCCGTTCCAGTTCAACTGGGACCATGACTTCGGACCGGATCGCGAGGGCCACAAGTCCTACCTGAACATCCAGCCGGTCGTTCCTGCGAAGCTCAACAGCGATTGGACGCTGATCTCGCGTGTGATCGTTCCGATCGTCGACCAGCGCATCCCGTTTCTCGGCGACGGGAGTCAAAGCGGTGTCGGCGACATTACCGGCGAGTTCTTTTTTTCGCCGACGAAACCCGGACCGGGCGGCATCATCTGGGGTGTCGGCCCGGCAATCCTGATTCCGACGGGCACCGATTTCATCAGTGCCGACAAGTGGGCACTCGGTCCGACCGCCGTCGTCCTCAAGCAGGAATCGGGATGGACCTACGGGGCGCTGGTCAATCACCTCTGGTCCGTCGGCGGCAGCGGCTCGCAGAACATCAGCAATACGTTCCTTCAGCCGTTCCTGAGCTATACGACCAAGGACGCGTGGACGTTCGGACTGAACGCCGAATCGTCGTACGACTGGCGCGCCGAGCAGTGGACGGTGCCGATCAACGCGACGGTGTCGAAACTGACGAGGATCGGCAAGCAGCCGTTGAGCCTCGGTGTCGGGGCTCGCTACTACGCCGACAGTCCGAGCACCGGACCGCATGGGTGGGGCGCGCGGCTGATCGTCACGTTGCTGTTTCCCGGAATAGGGGAACGCACGGCCGTCCCGCAAAACCCCACCGTCAAGGAGAGTTCCATATGCTTCCCCAGCGAAGCGGTCCTCGATGGCAGCGGGACGCCGCGCCGATCAAGCGGGTGCAGTGAGTGGCGCACGAATTCAAACCAGGGATCAAAGAAAGGACGACCGACTTAAAGCGGCTCAACCATTTCTACGAAGGAGAATCGGTGGAAGTCGGTATCTCGTGTGCATATCTGGCGTACTCCATGCTCGCGCATGAGGATGGCCGTGTGCGCGTCGTGGAGCAGATTGCCTGCCAGCCAGGGAAGCTCCCCGATCACTTGTCCGGCAACATCCGCGTGCCGCTCTGTCGGGAGAAGCACCCCCAGGCCCGGCGAGCCGAGAAGCGCGAAGACGAACGCCCAGGCTTGCGGAGCGCTCCACGGTCGTTTCATGACGCGCGGATGGGTGGTCACCCGCATGAATTCGTACAGGATCGGCCACGTGGTGTACCACGCGTCCGGCCGACCTCGCTGGCGCTCGAGCCAATTGCGCGACTGGGCGTGAAACGGCGAGTCCGCATCCGCGGCATAGACCAGGATGTTGGTGTCGACGAGAAGCACTCCCTATCGCCCTTCCATGGCCTGGTACAGAGCATCGCGATCCGCAATATCGACCAGGGACCCGCCGCTGTGAAATACCGGCAGGGGAGAAAGGTCCACGGACTTTTTCTGGGCCCGGAACAAGCTCCGCAACGCGGTCTCGACCAACTCGGACATCGTTCGCCCCTGACGTGCGGCCTCGCGCTTGAGCTGGGCCATGACCGTGTCGTCGATCTGAAGCGTAGTTTTCATATGGAAAACCATATCACTGGTATGGCGATATGTCAAACGGGGAAACCCGATCAATCGCCATGCGATCCGGGACCGTACGCCCCGGCGTCAAGCGACGTTCGAGGACCTCGCGGCGCAGCACGAGGCCCACGCGCGGTTCGCGATGGGTACCCAGTGAGCGTGGGTCAGGCCGCGCCCGGGAACGGCAAGCATCGTACATCGAGGTGATGCAATGAACGCCCGAAATGCTTTCGGCGCTTTTCTGGTCATCCTCGCTGCCGCCGGGCCGATCTCGAATGCGATCGGTCAGCAAGCTTCGCCGTCCGCGACACAGGCGATCGGGCAGGAGGCGCCGTGGCCGCGCACGGTCAAGGTTGGCGATACGACCCTCACCGTCTACCAGCCCCAGATCGATTCGTGGGATGGCGCGACGCTCGCTGCGCGAGTCGCCGTGCAGGCGGCGGTTGGCAATCCGCCCAAGACCACGTTCGGCATCGTCGCACTCGATGCGCGCACGCTGACCGACAAGGGCCGGCGCGTCGTGACGATCGATCAGGCGCGTGTGGTCAAGGCGGACTTTCCGTCTGCGAAAACGTCCGATACGCAAGCGTGGTCGCAGGCGATCGCGCGCGACCTGGCCGGCAAGTCGCGCACCGTTGCGCTCGACCGCCTGGAAGCGCAGCTCGACGTATCGGAAGCCTCGGCCCAAACGGAGCGCAAGCCGTTGCGCAACGAACCACCGCGGATCATCTTTTCTTCGGTCCCGGCGATTCTCGTCAACG
>Ga0137409_10008708_pt1 | contig 10353 bp, 9 predicted proteins | sample CZODoug1_16funga_FD_122059 | JGI IMG/M metagenome (GOLD analysis project Ga0137409, IMG submission 122059) | Vadose zone soil fungal communities from Angelo Coast Range Reserve, California, USA - CZODoug1_16fungal (Hybrid Assembly) | ecosystem: Environmental > Terrestrial > Soil > Vadose zone...
GACGCGATTCGGCCAGCTGATTCTCGAGCTGCGTGACCTTGTCGCGCAGCTCCTGGGATTGCGCCCCGGCCGCGGCCTGCGTTCCTGTTCCTTCACCACCCTCTTTGGGCGTCACGAGTCGCAGCCGCTCGCCCGCCGGCGCGCCCGACGATGCGACACCGCGATTGGTGCGCCACTCGGCGTACTGGCGGCGGACTTCCGCGCTCGCCTCGGAAGTGCCGACCGAATCGAACTCGGCTTCAGCCGGAACGCGCAGAATCGCGCCTGCGCGCATGTCGTTGATGTTGCCGCTGAAGGCTTGCGGATTGGCGCGATAGATCGCCAGCATCATGCGATTGACGTCGGACGTCGCGCCCGGCTTGAGACCGCTGGCGATCCGCCACAACGTATCGTTGTTGCGCACCGTGTAGCTCGAGCCCGCCATCGCGCCACTCGAAGGCGCTTCGGGTGCTCGGCTCACTCCGCTGGGAGCTGCCGATTCCGGGCGCGTCTGCGGCGCGCGCTCCACCGCTCCACTGCGCGCACTCTCGGTGTCGCCCGCCTGCGGGGCAGAGACCGGTGCGCTGGCCGCCTGCTCTGCTCCCGGCGTGTAGATCGGCGGGTCAAGCAGCATCGTGTACTCGCGCAGCAGCCGGCCGCGCGACCAATTGACATCCACGAGGAGTGTCAGGAACGCATCAGGGACCGACTCGCGCGAGCGCACCAGCAGAGCCGGACGACCATCGCGGCCCTGCCCGACCTTGAATTCGATTTTCGAAAGGAATGGGGAATGCTCCAGGCCGTAACGAGTGAACGTCTCCGGGCTCGCCAGCGAGGCGCGTAGGGAACTCAGCTCGTCGGGCGCTGCACCGACCAGCTCGATCTCGGCATCCAGCGGCTCGTTGAGTGCCGAGTTGAGACGGATGTCACCGAGACCGAGGGCCAAGAGCGCCGTAGGGCAAAAGAGCAAAATCAGAGCGATCAGGCGCTGCAATGTTCCTGTCATCACTGCTCCCTGGAGAGCGGGGCGTGGATCTGCAAGTCCACTTTGTACAGTAACTTGTGAGATATAGCTCACACGCCTCGGAATATAAGGCGAAACTATAACTTATAAGTGCTCACGCACCAAAATCTCCGCGATCTGAACACTGTTCGTGGCCGCGCCTTTGCGCACGTTGTCCGCCACGATCCAGAGGTCGAGACCTCGTTCATGTGAGATGTCCTCCCGGATCCGGCCCACATAGACCGCGTCACGGTTCGCGGCCTCGGTGACCGCGGTCGGGTAGCCGCCCGGCCGTTGCTGATCCATCACCTCTACCCCTGGCGCCTTGAGCAGCAGCTCGCGCGCCTCGTGAGCGGTGATCTTACGACGAGTCTCGATGTGAACCGCCTCGGAGTGCCCATAGAAGACCGGGACTCGAACCGTGGTCGCGTTCACACGGATGTCCGGGTCCTCCATGATCTTGCGGGTCTCCCAGTACATCTTCATCTCTTCCCTGGTGTAGCCGTTGTCCTCGAACTTGTCGATGTGGGGCACGCAGTTGAAGGCAATCTGCTTCGAGCTCACGGTGTTCGACACCGGCTGGCCGTTCAGGAGCGCCGCGGTCTGCCCGGCCAGTTCTTCAACCGCGTCCTTGCCGGCGCCGGAGACCGATTGATAGGTGGCGACATTGATGCGCTCGATGTGCGCGACATCGTGGATCGGCTTGAGCGCTACCACCATCTGGATCGTCGAGCAGTTCGGATTGGCAATGATATTGCGAGCACGAAATCGCGCGACCGCATGCGGGTTGACTTCGGGAACGACCAACGGGATGTCGTCGTCGTAACGGAACTGAGCGGTGTTGTCGATGACGACGCAGCCTGCCGCTGCCGCACGCGGAGCGTAGTCGGCCGAGATCTCACTCCCAGCGGAGAACAGGCCGATGTCCGCGCGTGAGAAATCGAAGCCCGCCAGCTCCTCTACCGGTAGGTGGCGACCGCGGAATTCGACTGTCTTGCCGAGCGATCGATTGCTGGCGAGCGGAAAGAGTTCTTTGACCGGGAAGTTTCGCTCCGCCAGCACCCGAATCATCGTCTCGCCAACGAGGCCGGTCGCTCCGACGACCGCCACGCGCCATTCTTTTCCCACGAATCGCAAGCCTCTGCTGAAATGGCAGCCGGCGCTGCCTGCCACAACAGTACCTGAATCAATGCGCCTCGATAAGGGTTTAAGCACCCGAATCCGGCACGATTCAGCCGCCAGAATCGCGGATTGTGATCAGCGGCGTCGGGTGATGTCGGGCGTGGGCGATGAAACGTCGGCGTTCTGCGCTCGATGGCGCAGGTAGTGATCCATCAGCACGATCGCGAGCATGGCCTCCGCGATCGGCGTCGCTCGCAAGCCGACGCAGGGGTCATGGCGCCCCGTGGTCGAGATTTCCACCGGCTGGCCCTGCACGTCGATGGTCGCGCCCGGGATGCGAATGCTGGAAGTGGGTTTGAGCGCGATGCTGACCTGGATGTCCTGGCCGGAGGAGATTCCGCCGAGCACACCTCCCGCCTGGTTGGATCTGAACCCGTCCGGGGTAAGTTCGTCGCGATGTTCGCTGCCGCGTTGTTCGACGGCACGAAACCCGGCGCCGATCTCGACACCCTTCACTGCATTGATGCCCATCATCGCCGCGGCGATATCTGCATCGAGCCGGCCGAATACCGGCTCACCCAGTCCCGGCGGCACGCCACTGGCGATCACCGTGACCCGCGCGCCGATCGAATCGCCCTGCTCGAGCAGTTTCCAGATGAAAGCTTCGAGCTCGGGTACGCGGGCGGGGTCGGGGCAGAAGAACGGGTTTGAATAGGCGCCCGCGGGATCCTTCGCCTCCAGCGTCAGCGGACCCATCTGCGCGAGATAGCCATAGATATGTACGCCCAGCCGTTCGCGTAGGTACTTGCGCGCGATGGCACCGGCCGCTACGCGCACCACGGTCTCACGCGCCGAAGAACGCCCGCCGCCACGATAGTCGCGGAACCCGTACTTTTGCTGGTAGGTGTAGTCGGCGTGCCCGGGACGAAACCGATCCTTGATCTTCTCGTAGTCGCGCGAGCGCTGATCGGTGTTCTCGATGAGGAGGCCGATGGGCGTTCCGGTGGTGCGCCCTTCGAAGACGCCCGACAGGATACGGACGAGGTCCGCCTCGCGCCGCTGACTCGTGAAGTGGGAATTGCCTGAGCGACGCCGATCGACGTCCGGCTGGATATCCGCTTCGCTCAGCGCCATCCCCGGGGGACAGCCGTCGACGATGCAGCCGAGCGCCACGCCATGGCTTTCGCCGCAGGTGGTTACCGAAAACAGCTTGCCGATCGTATTACCAGACATAGAGAGTAATGAGTCGCGAATCCTCTTCAGGTCCTGCCGGCCCCGCTCAGCTCGTCCCGGTGCGCCTCGAGCTGCGCACGGCTCAGCGCAAATACGCCGCCACCCCCGTGCTGAAACTCGATCCAGGTGAACGGGACGCGCGGATATTTCTGCTCGAGTGCCTGCTGCGTATTACCCACTTCGACGATCAGGATGCCATGCGGCCTGAGGAAGCTCTCGGCTTCAGTCAGGATCCGCGATACGGCATCCAGCCCCTTCGGACCGCTGCGCAATGCCAGCCCGGGTTCGCGCCGATACTCCGCCGGCAATGATCCATACTCTCGCGTCCCCACGTAAGGCGGATTGCTGACGATGATATCGTACCGGCGACCGTCGCTCGCGCCGAACAGGTCGCCATGCAGCGCCTGCACACGCCGCGTCACGCGATGCCGGCGGATATTGCGTCGCGCGACGAGCAGCGCCGGCTCGGAAATGTCCACGGCATCGACCTCGGCACGCGGGAAGCGCCTGGCGACAGCGATCGCGATGCAGCCGCTGCCCGTGCCGATATCCAGTACCTGGCGCACGCGACGCGGATCGATCCAGGGAGCGAACCCGTTGGCAATCAGCTCCGCGATTGGCGAACGGGGCACGAGTACGCGTTCGTCGACGTAGAACTCGAGCCCGGCGAACCACATGCGACGCATGAGGTAGGCAGCGGGACGACGGCTGCGTATGCGTCGTGCGATGAGGGCCCGCACGCGGCGTCGGCCGGCCGCTGAAACACTGCGCCGGTAAGCCCGGGGCGCAGCGTCATGCTCGAGGCCCAATGCATGAAACACCAACGCCGATGCTTCGTCGAACGCGTTGTCGGTGCCATGGCCGTAGGCGAGGCGCGCTTTGGCGAGCCGTTCGGCGCTCTCGAGCATGAGTTCCGCGACCGACATGGCCTTCATGGACGCCACTCTAACGAATGCGTCCGCGGAGAGGACAGGTGACTGTGGGATAATCGCGCGCATGAAACGATCGACCCTGTTGCTCCTGACGGCAATGCTCATCCTCGCCGCGGCGGGCGGCGCGTGGCTGAGCGCGCGTACCTTTGAGCCTGAAAACCTGCAGTTCGGGACCGCGATCAACCCGCCACAGGCGCTGCCTGCGACGCAGCTGGTCAGCCAGACCGGCGCGGGCTTCGATCGCTCGGCACTCGAAGGGCGCTGGAGCCTGGTGTTCTTTGGCTTCACTCACTGCCCGGGCGTGTGCCCGATGACGCTCACGACTCTCGCCCAGGTCAAAAAGCAGCTCGGCGGCCTGTCGGGCGCGGAAGTGCCGCAGGTGGTACTCGTCAGTGTCGACCCGGAGCGCGACACGCCGGAACGGCTGGCCGGCTATGTGGCGCAGTTCGATCCCAGCTTCATCGGCGTCACCGGTTCCGATGCGGCCATCGACGAGTTCACCGCTGCCCTCGGGATCGCTCACAAGAAAATCGGGGCGGGGGATGACTACATGATCGATCACACGGCCGCGATTATGATGGTGGATCCGAAGGGTCGCCGCGTTGCCGTGTTCTCGCCACCCTTCACCGCCGAGCACCTCACTTCCGACTACCTGCGTATGCTGGGTCGCGGCTGAGCCCGACCGCGTAGCACGATGGCATCCGCAGATACCGGAGGATTCGGCGCGCGCTGTTTCGTGGCGCTTCAATACCTGCTGCCTCACCACCTGTTGTCGCGGCTGGTCTTCTGGGCGACGCGCTCTAAGTGCGTCTGGTGGAAGAGTTGGCTGATACGCTCGTTCCTGCGCCACTTCGATGTGAACATGGCTGAGGCTGCCGAACCTGACCTCTTCGCCTACACCAGCTTCAATCACTTCTTTACGCGGGCGCTGCGTGCCGGCGTGCGCAACACGCAAGCGGGGGCAAGCTCGATCGTCAGCCCGGTCGATGGCACCGTGAGCGCCGCGGGCACGATACATGGCGATCGCTTGCTGCAGGCCAAGGGCCACGATTACTCGCTCGAAGACTTGCTCGCGGGCGATGCCGGGCTCGCACGCACATTCCACGGCGGGAAGTTCGCCACTCTTTACCTCGCGCCCTACAACTATCACCGGATTCACATGCCGCTGGCAGGTGTCCTCCGCACCACGACGCACGTGCCGGGGCGACTGTTCAGCGTAAACGCAATCACCGCGACGCTGGTACCACGTCTGTTCGCGCGCAACGAGCGTGTGATCTGTGCCTTCGACACCGATTCCGGCCGCCTCGCGGTGATCCTCGTCGGGGCGCTCTTCGTGGGCAGCATGGCTACTGTCTGGGCGGGCGATATCACTCCGCGGCGCGCTGCACGCCCGACCCGTCTCGACGCGCCTGCACAACCCGTTCGCCTGGAACGCGGCGCGGAACTGGGTCGCTTCAACATGGGCTCGACCGTCATCCTGCTGTTGCCGAACAGTGCCGAGTGGGCTGACACACTGCTCGCAGGAAGCCTGGTCAGAGTCGGCGAGACGATCGGGCGCTTCAATCCTTCTCAAGCAGGCGCGAGGCTGTCATGACTCGCATCGACTGGAAGCCGACGGCGGATATCCGCGCGCTGCAACTGCGGGCGTCGCTCCTCCAGGTCGCACGCGAATACTTTCGCAGCGCAGGGGTCATGGAAGTCGACACGCCGGTGCTCGGCCATGCCACCGTGACCGACGTGCACCTGGCCTCCCTCCGCACTCGCATCGCCGGGCACGGTGAGTTTTATCTGCAGACCTCGCCCGAGTACGCGATGAAACGATTGCTCGCGACCGGGTCGGGAGACATCTACCAGATCGCACGCGTGTTTCGCGATGCCGAGCGCGGTGCGCTTCACAACCCCGAGTTCACCTTGATCGAATGGTACCGGCGTGGTTTCAGCATCATGGATCTGATGCAGGATGCCGCCCGGCTGCTGGAGCGCTTGCTCACGCCGCATCGCGCTTTGCGGGCGCCCGACTGGCTGACCTTCTGCGATGCCGTTGCCAAGCATGCGGGCGTCGACGCGAAGTCCGCGCCGGTCGGTGAACTCAAGGCCTGCGTCACGACTCGCGGAATCTCCGTGCCGCGCGGCCTGGCGCCGGACGATCGCGATGGCTATCTGGACCTGATCGTCTCGCTGATCGTGGCCCCGCAACTGGGACGCGGCGGCCTGACCTTCCTGCATGACTACCCGGCCTCGCAGGCTGCGCTCGCGCGTTTAAAACCGGATGATCCGGCGGTGGCCGAACGCTTCGAAATCTTCCTCGAAGGCGTTGAGCTGGCGAACGGCTTTCACGAGCTCGCCAATGCCGCCGAACAGCGCACCCGCTTCGAGGTCGACCTCAGGTTGCGCCGCGCCCGCGCCCTGCATGCGCCGCCGATCGATGAGCGCCTGTTGCAGGCATTGAGTTTCGGCCTGCCGGACTGCTCGGGCGTGGCGCTCGGCTTCGATCGCGTCGTGATGCTGGCCGCTGGCGCGGACAAGATCGAACAGGTACTCCCCTTCCCCATCGAACGTGCGTGAAGAGAACTCCATGGAACAAGACGTTCCCGCAATCGACTTCTCGAACAAGAGCAAAGGGTACGACGAGCTCGCCAGCTTGCTGACGGGTCTGCTCGATTCCGAACACCATCGCATCGCCAACGCGGCCAACACCGCGGCACTCCTCTTCGGAGCGCTGCCGGAGGTGAACTGGGTCGGGTTCTATTTTCTCGAGTTCAGCGAGCTGGTCGTGGGGCCCTTTCAGGGCAAGCCCGCGTGCGTACGGATCGCGATGGGACGCGGCGTGTGCGGGCAGGCGGCCGCTCGTCAGGAGACGATACTGGTCCGCGATGTACACGAATTCACGGACCACATCGTCTGCGATATGGCATCGAACTCCGAAATCGTGGTGCCGCTCATCCGCAGCGGCGAGCTGCTCGGCGTTCTCGACGTGGACAGCCCGAAACTAGCGCGCTTCGACGCTGAGGATCGCGTTGGCCTGGAGCGGCTGGCGAAGATCTATGTCGACAGCTTGTGAAGAGGCTGTCGGCTGAGGCGCGGCCGGATCGGTGCGGGGAACCGGCCCGTTACTGTTTCGCGCGTGAGATGTAGGCGCCCGAGCGGGTATCGACGCGGATCATTTCGCCTTCATTGATGAAGAGCGGCACGCGCACCACCGCACCGGTTTGGAGCTTGGCCGGTTTCTGCCCACCCGTGGCCGTGTCGCCGCGCACGCCTGGATCGGTTTCGACGACCTTGAGCTCGACGTGCGCGGGCGGCGTCACCAGCAGCGGCACGTTGTTCCACAAGGTGATGATGCAGACATCACCATCCTTCAGCCAGATCGCGCCCTCGCCGACCACGGTTTTCGAAGCTGCGTACTGCTCGAAGGTCTCCGCGACCATGAAGTGCCAGAAGTCGCCGTCGTTGTAGAGGTACTGCATGTCCATATCGACGACATCCGCCGCATCCACCGATTCGCCGGACTTGAAGGTGCGCTCGATGACGCGGCCGGTCTTCAGATTGCGGATCTTCACGCGATTGAAAGCCTGGCCCTTGCCCGGCTTCACGAATTCGTTCTCGACGATCGCGTAAGGATCGTTGTCGAGCAGGATCTTGAGTCCCGAGCGGAACTCGTTGGTGTTGTAGCTGGACATCCGGTGAAGCTCGCTCAAACCCCGGAATCTGCAGGCCGGGGGATCCAAAGGGGCGCGTATGGTATCACGTCACAAGTCTGCGAAATGGGGGGTGCTACAATCCGCGCCTTCGCGTATTTGCCAGGGCACCGATGAACGCTAACGCCGCACCGGTTTCAGGACCTTCCCAGCTCAAGGACAGCACCTTGAACGAACAGGCCGCTGTGCCGATGATCGTCATGGCGCGCAGCCAGGATCACGTCGAAGCCGTCAACAGCACACTGCGCAACGCGGGCCACCCGGCGCACTGCACCTGGATCTCGGACATCCGCGATCTCGGCGATGCACTCACGCAGATCAATCCGGAGATGCTGCTGGTATTCGTCGAAGCCGGAATCGATGTCGGCGCGGTAATGCAGATCCGCGCGCAGTTCGGGCCCGAGGTGCCGGTGCTGCTCGCCCGCGATGGCGTCGATGAGAATGTGATTGCGGAAGCGCTGCGACTCGGCGCGCAGGACGTGGTATCGCTTGCCAATCGCAACCGACTGCAGTCGGTCGTGAGCCGCGAACTGCGGGCCTTTCGCCTCGAACGCGCGCTGAATTCGACCCTGTCATCGGCGCGCGAGTACAAGAAGCAGTTGCAGGCTTTCATGGCGGGTTCCGCCGACGCCATCGCCCACGTGAACGACGGCATCATCGTCGACGCCAACCCAGCCTGGCTCGAGCTGTTTGGTTATAGCGAGCCTGATGCCCTCACCGGCCAGCCGCTCATGGATCTCTTCGAACCTGAAACGCACGCCGCGCTCAAGGGCGCGCTGGTGGCGTGCATGCAGGGCAAGTGGTCCGATCATCACCTGCGCGCCAGCGCACAACTCAGCGACGGCACGGCGCTCGCCCTCGAGCTGCAGATCGATGCCGAGGAATTCGACGGTGAGCCCTGCGTGCGCGTGTGCGTGCCTTCGCGCCGCAACTCGGGCGGCCAGGAAATCGAGAAAGAACTCAAGGATGCGGTGCGCCGCGATCCATCGACAGGTTTTTTACATCGGCGCTACCTGATCGAGGAACTGAAGGCGCGGCTCGCCAGGCCAGTGAAAGGCGGCGTGCGCCAGCTCGCGTACGTCAAGCCGGACAAGTTCGGCAGCATCCAGGCGGATATCGGTGTGGTCGCGAGCGAGGACTTCCTGGTGGCTTTCGCGGAACTGTTGCGCGACCAGCTCGCCCCCAACGACGTGGCTGGCCGCTTCGGCGGCAACAGTTTCGCCGTGCTCGTGGAGCGCGGTGCTGCACGTGACGTCGAGGCCTGGGCTGAACACGTCGTGAAACGGGTCGCCGGCAACATGTTCCAGGTCGCCCAGAAGTCATTCTCCGCCACCTGCACGGTCGGGCTCGGGATCATTCCCGCGACGAATCCGGACGTGAGCAGCGCACTCGCGGACGCCGCGGCTGCCAACAAGCGTGGACGCGATGAGGGCGGAAACCGGCTCTACACGGTCGACAAGGCTGACACCGACACGCGCGTGCAGGCCTACGACAAGATCTGGGTGAAGCACATCAAGTCGGCACTGATGGAGAACCGTTTCCGCCTGGTGCAACAGCCCGTCGCCAGCCTGCAGGGCGAAGACAAGGGCATGTTCGACGTGCTGGTGCGCATGCTCGACGAGACCGGCAAGGAAGTGCTGCCGTCGGAGTTCATGGCCGCAGCCGAACGCAACGACCTGATGAAGAATATCGATCGCTGGGTGATCGGCGCTTCGATGTCCTTCTGCGCCGCGCGCAAGCCGGGGCGGATCTTCGTGCGCCTCTCCAAGGACACGCTGCTGGATCGTTCCCTGGCGGATTGGCTGCAACACCAGCTCAAGGCGATCCGCATCGAGGCGTCCCGCATCTGCTTCCAGGTCACCGAGGAAACCGCGACTCAATACCTCAGCCAGACCAAGGAACTCGTGGGAACGCTGCGCAAGCTCGGGTTCCAGTGCGCGCTGGAGCATTTCGGCGCCGGACGCGATCCACTGGCGTTGCTCGCCGCCCTCCCGGTGCAGTTCGTCAAGATCGATGGCTCCCTGATGCAGGGCCTCGCCACCGACAACGAACTGCAGCAGAAAGTGAAGAGCTACGTTGCGACTGCCAAGCAGCGAAAGATCGAGACCATCGCCGAGCGGGTCGAGGATGCCAACACCATGGCGGTGCTGTGGCAGCTCGGCATCGAATTCATCCAGGGCTATTTCGTCAACGCGCCGGAAGATGTCGTCATCGGCACTCGCTAGAGCAGTCTGTTAGAGCAGTCCGCTCGAGTCGTTGGCTGGGTGTGCCTTGACCGCGTAGAGCAGTCCGCTCAGGACGTTGGCTGGGTGTGCCTTGAGAGCGTGGGTGAAATGCGCAGTGCGATTTCGAGTGAAGAACTCAAAATTGCACGCGAACCCTCAGT
>Ga0137409_10008709_pt1 | contig 10353 bp, 8 predicted proteins | sample CZODoug1_16funga_FD_122059 | JGI IMG/M metagenome (GOLD analysis project Ga0137409, IMG submission 122059) | Vadose zone soil fungal communities from Angelo Coast Range Reserve, California, USA - CZODoug1_16fungal (Hybrid Assembly) | ecosystem: Environmental > Terrestrial > Soil > Vadose zone...
GCTATATCGCGGAAAAATTCGCTAAATAAGAAAGCGAAATAGAAAACATTAAAAGTTTTTATACAGAGTGCTTGACAAAAGCTTATTGCATATTTATACATTGAATTGTATTTTTATGCACGAATGAGGCGCGGCTTTTTTAGGCCGCGAATTTTCTTTTGACCAAGTTAGAGAGACATAGCGCGATTCGAGATTTGCTGGCCACGGTATCTGTGGGCAGCCAGGACGAGCTGCGCCGCAAACTGGTGAAGCGCGGATTTGACGTGACCCAGGCGACGCTGTCACGGGATATTCATGAGCTGCGTTTATACAAAGGTCCGAACGGGTATGCACTGCCAAACGGCAATGGGCGCCATGAAGCAGATGATGACGACGACCACCTTCCGGGTATCGAAGAGTTGTTGCGGGCGCGGGAGAAGTGTTTCACGCGGGTGAAGGAGTTGGAGTTCTTCGCGGAGGGCTTCTTCGGCGCGTGGGCCGCGAAATTCGGTGGCCTGAAATTCTCCGGTAGAGAGATCGACGAACGCGAGGCCGATAGTTGCGGCAGCAGCGTCTTGCGAAACAGCGGCGAGAAAATTGTTTTCGCGGGCGTCGAGCACGGCGACATCAGTGGCCGTGCCGGGCGTAATAACGCGGACGACTTCGCGGCGAACGAGCTTTTTGCCGGGGCCGGGCGCTTCCATCTGATCGCAGATGGCGACTTTGAATCCGTTGCGGATGAGGCGTGCGATGTAACCGTCGGCGGCGTGATAGGGAACGCCACACATGGGAATGGGCTGGCCTTTTTCGCGATTGCGGGAAGTGAGCGTGATTTGAAGCTCACGCGCGGCGAGGATCGCGTCTTCGTAAAAGAGTTCGTAGAAATCGCCGAGGCGGAAGAGCAGCAGCGCGTGCGGGTAACGCGATTTGATCGCGTGGTATTGCTGCATGAGGGGTGTAGTCGGGTCGCTCATCGCGGAGTGAGACAGCTATTATTCGCGTATTCCCAGTTGCGTCAACAGGAACGCGTAGTCGAGAGCGATTTCGCGGAGGTAGTCGTAGCGGCCGGAGGCGCCGCCGTGTCCTGCGCCCATGTTGATTTTGAAGAGAAGCGGATTGTTGTCGCGCTTCAGCGTGCGGAGTTTAGCGACGTATTTGGCAGGTTCCCAGTACATGACCTGGCTGTCGTTGAGGCCGGTTTTGACGAGAAGGGGGGGATAATTGGTGGCTGCGAGATTTGTGTAGGGACAATAAGACTTCATGTAGAAGTAGTCGTCGGCGATTTGCGGATTGCCCCATTCTTCGTACTCTCCGATGGTGAGCGGGAGCGAAGCGTCGAGCATGGTGTTGAGAACGTCGACGAAGGAAACGTGGCTGATAACGATGCGGAACAGATCGGGACGCATGTTGGTGACGGCGCCCATGAGCAGACCACCGGCACTTCCGCCTTCGATGACTAATTTATCTGCGCTCGTGAATTTTTGCGCGATGAGGAATTCAGCGGAGGAAATGAAATCGGTGAAGGTGTTGAGTTTGTTGCGCATGCGGCCGGCATCGTGCCAGGGTTTGCCGAGTTCGCCGCCGCCGCGAATGTGCGCGATGGCGAAGATGACGCCGCGGTCGAGAAGGCTGAGGCGATTCGAACGGAATCCGACCGGCATGGAGATGCCGTAGCTGCCGTAACCGTAGAGCAGCAGAGGAGCGGAACCGTCGAGAGGAACTGAGCGGCGCGAGACGAGAGAGATGGGGATTTTTGTGCCGTCGGCAGCGGTTGCGTGAAGGCGCTGGCTGACGTAGAGCGACGAATTGTAGCCGCCGAGGACGGGTTGTTGTTTGCGAAGGATGGATTCGCGTGTGGCGACATCGTAGTCGAAGACGGAGCGCGGGGTGATGAAGGACTCGTATTCGTAGCGAAGGTGGGATTGGTCGAACTCGGGATTGGTGCCGAGCGAGGCGTTGTAAGCGGGTTCGGAAAATTCGATGCGATGCGAAGCGTCGAGAAAAGACGAAGCCTGGCGATCGAGCGGCGTGATGCGGAGATAGGGGAGGCCAGCTTCGCGTTCGCAAAAGGCGAGGTGAGTACGGAACGCGGCGACGGCGGAGAGCATGACGCCAGGGCGATTCGGAATGAGTTCGCGCCAGTTGTTGCGTTGGGGATCGGCGACGGGCGCGGCGGCGAGCCGGAACGTGCGGCCTAGAGAGTTGGTGCGGATGACAAAAGTGTCGCCGAGGCCGGGGAAGTTTGGATGATGGTCGAGATAGTATTCGTGATTGTCTTCGCGCGGGGCGATTAGGTTGAATTCACCGAGAGGGTCGCTAGCGCGGAGGTAGCGGATTTCGCTGGCGGTGTGGCTCTGGATGGCGAGGAAAAGGTAGGCGCCGCTGCGGGAGCGCTCGATGTCGATGCGGAAGCGTTCATCAGTTTCTTCAAACAGCAATGTGTCGGGCTCGGTGGAACCGAGGACGTGGCGGTAGAGACGATGGGAACGCTTCGAGACTTCGTCTTCAACCGTATAGAAGAGCGTTTTGTTGTCAGCGGCCCAGGCGGCGCTGGTGACGCGTACGGCTCTGAACGGGACAAGGGCGTTGGTAGCGAGGTTTTTGATTTGGAGCGTGTACTGGCGGAAACCCGTGACGTCGGTGGAGTAAGCGAGGAGAGCGTTGTCGTCGCTGACGTCGAAGACAGTGAGGCCGAGGAAGGAGTGGCCTTCGGCGAGGGCGTTTAGATCGAGGAGGAGTTCGTCGGATGAATTTTCGGCGTCGCGGCGGCGGAGGCGGATGGGATACTGTTTGCCTTCCTCGGTGCGAGTGAAATATTGGAAGCCGCGAAGCATGTAAGGGACGCTGAGGTCCGTTTGCTGGATGCGGGAGAGCATTTCCTGGTAGAGCTTTTCCTGGAAAGGCTCGGTGGGCTTGAGGATGGCGTCGATGTAGGCATTTTCCGCGTTCAGGTAAGCGATAACTTCGGGGTTTTCCTTTTCGCGGAGCCAGGCGTAATTGTCAACGCGGCGATCGCCGTGTAGGACGGTTTCGACCAGGGTTTGTCTGGCTACGGGCGCGGAGACAGATTGCGCTTCGGCCGAAGCCGAAATGGAGTCGTTATTCATCGATCTCTAGGGGGCGCGCTCGGCGAACTTGGCCAAAAGTAAGGGGCCGTAAAGAAGGGCGGAGCGGCGCTGTTAGCTATACTAGCGGAGATTTCGGGGGGAGCCAAACCGAGGCGGAATGGGGAACGAACGAGAGATTAAGTTGAAGGTGGCGGACGGGAAAGCGCTAAAAAAGGCGCTGGGGCGCCTTCGCGCGAAGCCGGTTGGTCCGGGCAGCGGACGCGTGCATGAGTGGAACGTGATTTTTGATACGCCGCAGGGCGGACTGGCAAAGCATGGGCAACTTTTGCGGATTCGGAAAGAGACGCCGGAAGGAAAACTGAAGAAGGGAGCGGCGGCCAAAATCGTGCTGACGTTCAAGAAGCCGGCGGTGGCGGCGGAAGGGGACGGCCGCGGACATAAAGTGCGGGAAGAGATTGAAACGGAAGTAAAGGACGCGGGAGCGCTGCAAGGGATTTTTGAAGGATTGGGAATGAGCGGATGGTTTTCCTACGAGAAGTTCAGGACGACGATGAAGCTCCCGGGTGCGGCGAAATGGGCAACGGATTTGGTGATTGAGTTGGATGAAACGCCGGTCGGCACGTTCGTTGAATTGGAAGGACCGGCGGAGGCGATTGATCGAGCTGCAGCCGAGCTCGGGTATTCAAAACAGGATTATGTGACGAAGAGTTATTTGGCGCTTTATTTGGAGGAATGCCGAAAGCGAGGAGAAGCCCCGAAGAATATGGTGTTCGGCAAGTCGAAGTAGAGAATGTTTTGAAAGTTACGATTTTTTGTCGAAAAGTGCATTCTTTGGTTGACTTAAATCCTTTGTCGGCTTATCAATACGGACGGAGTGCTTTCCCGGCGATGAAGTTTGCCCCAGAAAACGAGCCTGGCCCTGCAAGTTCGAATTTGGAACGAATGGCGGGGAGCGGAATTTCAGGCGCGGTGGCGGAGAGGGATTTCGCGGCGCGACCTACGCGCGGCGAAAGGGGCAGGGGAGGGCGCGTTCAAGGCTGACGGTAAGTCCATTGTTATGAATATCTTGCCCGCGGCCGAGGAGTTTCGGCACGCGGGTTTTTTGTTTTTGCTGTGCGGTGAAAGAGGCGAGCTATGTTGACGGCGACGGAGTTGATGGGCGCAAAGACGTACGATGCGCAGGGGAATTATGTCGGCAAAGTTAGGGAATTTTTTGTCGAGCCGGCGGAGCAGCCGAATCGAGTGGCGCATTTTTTGCTCGCGCGCGGGAGCTTTCAACCGCTGGTAGCACGGCACGATCAAGTGGCGGCGATTGAAGCAGGAAAACTGGAATTGAATGTACCGGAACGCGCGCTGGATGCCTATCAACCGAATGAGGGCTGGCTGGCGGTAACGAAGGATTTGCTGGACCAGCAGATTATTGACACGAGCGGGCGAAAAGTGGTCCGCGTGAATGATTTGGATTTGGCGGAGCAGCGGACGAACGGGAACGTGGAATTGCGGATTACCCAGGTGGACGTCGGGTTGCCCGGAGCGGCGAGGCGACTCCTTCAGGGAATTGCGCCACAGAGAATGATTCGCGCGCTGCAGAACCGGCTGCCGGCGCGGACGATTCGCTGGGAGTTCGTGAATCTGGTGGAGCCTGATCCGTTGCGCCGGCTGAAGTTGCGGATTACGCATGAGAAGTTAGAGGACCTGCATCCGGCGGACTTGGCGGACATTATCGAAGATTTGTCGCCGGCGGAACGTCAGGGAATTATTTCGTCGCTGGACGAGGAGACCGCAGCCGCGGTTTTGGCGGAGTTGGATGCGCGGTTGACGACGCAGATCGTGGAAAAGCTGGATCCTGAGAAGGCTGCGGACATCCTGGAGGAGATGGCACCCGATGCGGCGGCGGACGTTTTGGGCGGATTGTCGAAGGAAACTTCGGAAGAATTGCTCGATGAGATGCCGGGGCAGGAAGCGAATGAAGTGCGCGAGCTGTTGGAGTTTGATCCGGCCACAGCGGGCGGCATGATGAACACGGATTTTGTGTTCGTGGGCGATAAGTCGACGCGAGACGAAGTGCTGGAGTGGATGAAAGAGCAGGATTTGAATCTGGATCAGCTCGATACGATCGTCTTGCTGGATGGGGGAGCGCAATTTTCGGGATCAGTGCCGGTGGCGAGGCTGCTTCTAGCGGGATCCGAGCAGGCCCTGAATGAATTGAAGATCGAGCCGCTGTTAAGCGTGCAACCGAATGCGGACGACAAAGATGTGTTTGAACTGTTCGACAAATACAATCTGCGAATGCTGACAGTGGTGGATGAGGATGGCAGACCGCTCGGCGTGATTACCGTGGACGACGTGGTTTCGAAACTTCTGAAGTAGGGGAACGCGAACGATGTGGAGCCGGGAAAGTCTGGAGGCGATGGGCGAACGCTGGACGGGACGCGTCCAACGTGCGCGCGATGCCATTCGCCCGTTCCGGCGAAGGATTGTGATGTTTTTGGCGGTGGTGGGGCCCGGATTGATCGTTTCGAACGTGCACAACGACGCCGGCGGAATTTATACGTACGCGCAATCGGGCGCCAAGTATGGAAATTCTGTCCTGTGGTCGCTGATTCCGATGACGATTGCGCTGTACGTGTCGCTCGAGATGTGTTCGCGAATGGGTGCGTTTACCGGTAAGGGCCTATCGGATCTGGTACGGGAAGAGTTTGGATTCCGCGTGACGTTCTTCTTGATGGCCGCGATTTTGCTGGTGAATCTCGGAAACGTGATGTCGGAATTTACAGGCGTTTTCTGGGCTTCGGAGAACATGGGGGTAAGCCGGTTTATTTCGGTGCCGATTGCAGCGGTGGCAGTGTGGATATTGGTGGTGCAGGGAACGGCAAAATGGGTGGAGCGGATTTTTCTGACCTTCTGCGTCGTTTATTTTTCCTACGTGATTTCCGCGTTTTTGGCCAAGCCCGATTGGCTGATTTCGCTGTTGCATCTGTTTCCACCGCACCTGATGCAGTATGTGCCGACGATGAAGCAGTTTGTTCAGGTACCGAAGTTTGACGCGCAATATGCGGTTATCCTTGCGGCTTTGGTCGGCACGACGATTGCCCCCTGGCAGCATTTTTATCTGCAAGCAGCAGTTGTGGAGAAGAGGGTTGGCCCGAGGCAATATCCGACGACCCGAAATGACGTAATTGTGGGAAGTATCAGCTGCATGGTGATCGTGTTTTTCATCATTGTCTGTACGGCTGCCACCCTATACGTACAAGGGATCCATGACATTCCAGACGCGCAAACGGCGGCTATTGCTTTGCGACCATTGGCGGGCAAGTTGGCGAGTTTGCTTTTTTCGATCGGGCTCCTGAATGCTTCGCTGTTTGCCGCGTCCATTCTCCCGCTTTCGACTTCGTATGTGGTTTGCGAAGCCCTGGGATTCGAATCGGGCATCGATCGTAAGTTCGGGGAAGCAAAGATTTTTTACACCCTCTACACATCGTTGATTTTTCTGGGCGCGTTTCTCGTGCTCGCCCTGGGAAAATTCGCAAATACGATTCTGCTTTGGTCGCAAGTGCTGAACGGATTTCTTCTGCCGCCGGTGCTGATTTTCGTGTTGATCCTTGTAAACCGCCGCGACTTGATGGGAGAACAGGTCAACTCGAAGGGATTCAACTGGGTCGCCTGGATTTCTACAATCGCCATGATCGGGCTGACCCTGGTTGTGGCGTACACGTCGATCCACGATTTATTTGTGCATCCCGCCAGCGGAATACGCTAGATAGCTAAAAAGAAACTTCCCGTGGAATTCGTTGCGAGGCAGTGCGGGGCGTGTTAACTTTGTGGCGTAAAGGGAAAGGTTCTTTTTGTGTCGCAGCAGACCTCATCGCCGAAAACCCTCCATGTTGCGTCGTCGCATCCGCTCGGCGCGGTCACGGCGGAAGAAGCGTACATCCTGGAAAAGCTGGATTTGAACCAATTGCCGCGGCATGTTGCCGTGATTATGGACGGAAACGGCCGATGGGCGCAGCGGCGGCATTTGCCCCGGATGGCGGGACACAAGGCGGGCACCGAGACCGCACGAACGACGATTGAAACCTGCGCACGCTTGAAGATTGAGGCGCTGACGCTTTATGCGTTCTCGGTGGAGAACTGGCGGCGGCCGAAGGCGGAAACGGATTTTCTGATGCAGTTGTTGCAGGAATATCTACGGCAAGAGATGCCGCTGATTCAGAAAAACAATATCCGAATGAGATTTCTGGGGCGTGCGGATGATTTGCCGGAGGGCGTGCGGCGCGATACGCGCGAAGCGGAAGCGGAAACCGCGAACAACACCGGGACAGTGTTGTGCGTTGCTCTGAATTATGGCGGACGGGCCGAGATAGTGGATGCGGTGAACCGGATTCTGAAGCAAAAGAAGATCTCCGGCGACGCAAACGTCACGGAAGAAGAGTTTGCGGAAAAGATGTACACCGCGGGATTGCCCGATCCGGATTTGCTGATCCGGACGAGCGGCGAAATGCGCGTGAGCAATTTTCTGCTTTGGCAGATTGCGTATGCGGAAATTTATGTCACAGAGACTTTGTGGCCGGATTTTAATCGGGCACGATTGCTTGAGGCGTTTGTGGATTATCAGAAGCGCGAACGGCGGTATGGCGGAATTGGAGAAGGGAACGTGGGGAATCCGGTCCGCGCAGCGGGGGAATAAGCAACGGTCTGCTGAAACTGGAAAACAGAAATTAGAAAATCACGGCAAGAGTTAGAAATTGGCGTTGGGTTGAGAAAGTTCGGATTAGAATAGCCTGCCTTACAGACATAGACTTCAAGTACATTCGTTGGTTGCTGATACAGGGCACGATATATCGTGCCCCTACAGGTGCCGTATGCAAAGGACGCGAGGGCGAAGATTGGGATGACTTGGAAAAGAATAGCAACGGCGTTTGTGTTGATACCGGGCGTCGTTGCTTTGATTTTGAAGGGTTCGACGGCAGTGGTCGCTGTAGCCCTGGCGCTGGTGGTTTTGCTGGCGCTGTTTGAATTTTTCGCGCTGGGCGACGCGATCGGGCACCGGGCATATAAATTTTGGACGGCAACGTGTGCTTTGGGAATTGTGTACGTGCAATGGCTGCAGGTGGTATTGCGGCAACGAGAGCCAGGTGAAGGGGTTCTGTATTCAGGTCCGATTCAGTTTGTCTTTCTGTCCGGCTTGCGGGTTGAAGATATTTTCTTTTTCTTTTTGATTGGTGTGGCCGTGATTACGCTGGCGACCAAGCGTCCGCTCGTGGAAGGGCTGCCTGCAGCGGGGATTAGTTCGATCGGGCTTCTATTTATAGCTTTGCCACTAAGCTATGCCGTGCGATTGCACGGCGCGGGGGCGCTTGGACCGTGGATTTTGTTATTCGCGCTCGTTATCACCTGGTTCGGCGATACCGCGGCGTATTTCGTGGGCCGTGCACTCGGCAAGCGTCCCTTTGCACCGCACCTGAGCCCTAAGAAAACGTGGGAGGGCGCGATTGCGAGTATGGCGGCGGCGCTGTTGGTTGGTTGGGTTCTCTCGACGAGGATTAACGTCCCGGCAGGAATTGTCCTTGGACTCTCCGCAGTGGGAAATGTAGCGGGGCAGGTTGGAGACCTGCTGGAGTCAGCGTTTAAGCGAAGTGCAGGCGTAAAGGATTCGGGAACGATTTTGCCGGGGCATGGCGGAATGTTGGACCGGATTGACGCGCTGATTTTGACGATTCCGGTTGTCTGGTATTATTGGATTTGGTTTTGCTCACCGCGGATGTAGGTCCAAGGCGTCTCCAGAGCGCACAAAAAGGAAACAGGGCTTCGTGAAACAGCTCGCGATATTGGGTTCGACAGGCTCGATTGGTCGTCAGTGCCTTTCGGTCGTCGAGGCCCTGCCGGAAAGATTTGGAGTAGTTGCGCTCGCGGCCGGCGGCAACCTGGATGAATTGGTGGGCCAGATCGGGCGGCACAAACCGGAAGTTGTTTCGGTCGGCGATGCGCAAAAATCGGATGAACTGGCGGCCCGGCTGCGCGAGAAGGGAATTGCGTTACCCGCGATTCATCATGGACCGGAAGGAATGCTTGCGGTCGGCACGCATTTAGCGGCGGAGATCGTCGTGTCCGCGGCGGTGGGAGTAGTGGGGTTGGAAGCGACGTATGAAGCGGTAAAGCTGGGCCGGACAATTGCGCTGTCGAATAAAGAAGTGCTGGTGGCAGCGGGCGAGTTGGTGATGGCCGCAACGGTGAAGGCCGGGAAAGAACTTTTGCCGGTCGACAGCGAGCACAATGCAGTGCACCAGTGTCTGCGAGCTGGCGCGCACAAGGAAGTAACCCGCTTGGTGCTGACGGCTTCGGGCGGGCCGTTTCGAAAGACGCCGCTAAAGGACCTTGAGAAAGTTTCGGTCGAGCAGGCGCTCGCGCATCCAAATTGGAAAATGGGCAACCGGATCACGATTGATTCGGCGACGATGATGAACAAGGGCTTTGAAGTGATTGAAGCGCGGTGGCTGTTTGGCATGCGGCCGGACCAGATTGAAGTGGTGATCCATCCGCAATCCACGATTCACTCAATGGTGGAATTCGTGGACGGATCGATCCTTGCACAACTTGGCCCCACGGACATGCGCCTGCCACTTCAATATGCGCTAACCTATCCTGAGCGCGTCGCATCGAAAAATCAGGCAGCCCTGGATTGGACGAAATTAAAGAGATTGGATTTCGAAAAGGCGTCGACGAGGCGCTATCCCTGCCTAAAACTGGCGCGCGAAGCGATGAAGAAGGGTGGAGCTTTGCCGTGCGCTTTAAATGCAGCGGATGAAGTGGCGGTGGCGGCATTTTTGGAAAAAAAGCTGCCGTTTCTGGGAATTCCTGAAGTTGTAGAGAGGGTACTCGGACGGATGCCGAGGTTGAAGTTGCAAAAGATGGAAGATGTGCTTTCGGCGGATGCGGAAGCGCGTCGAATAGCTAAGGAAGAGGTCGCGGCGTTGACGGGGATCGCGAAGGCCGCGTCGTAAGAGAGAAGGGCGGAGCAAGAGTTCGATGAATACGATGCTTGGAATTGTGTTGGTGCTGGGCGTGATGATTTTGGTCCACGAGTGGGGCCATTTCATTGTGGCGCGGCTGTTTGGCGTGCGCGTGGATGTGTTTTCGATTGGGTTTGGGCCGCGGCTGTTTGGCTGGAAGCGCGGCGCGACGGATTACAGAATTAGCGCGCTGCCACTCGGTGGATATGTGCGCATGGCGGGACAGGATTTGATGGAGATCGACTCCGGCGAAAAAGGTCCGACTGGTGCGCCGGACGAGGTGATGAGCAAGAAGC
>Ga0137409_10008711_pt1 | contig 10352 bp, 8 predicted proteins | sample CZODoug1_16funga_FD_122059 | JGI IMG/M metagenome (GOLD analysis project Ga0137409, IMG submission 122059) | Vadose zone soil fungal communities from Angelo Coast Range Reserve, California, USA - CZODoug1_16fungal (Hybrid Assembly) | ecosystem: Environmental > Terrestrial > Soil > Vadose zone...
GAGGCCAGCGTGGCGTATTTCGGAAAAGATTTGAGGCAATTGTCCCTGGGTGAGTGCGCGTACCTTGCCGGCATCATTCGCGCGCCCAACTACTACTCGTCCGCCGACCGCCATCCTGAGCGCGGGGGCCAGGCGCGGGACCGTGTCCTGACGCAGTTGCTGGACAACAAGTACATCAATGAAGGGGACGTTCAAGACGCAAAGCGCGCACCGCTAAAAATCGTACGCACGTCCGTTTCCGGAGGGGCCGCGCCGTACTTCGTCGACATGGTGAAAGACCATTTGCTTGACAAGTACTCCGAGAACGAACTCCTGAGCGAGAATTTCCGCGTTTATACGACACTTGATCCCGCCTTGCAGCGCGCCGCCGCCGCCGCGGTGGACGCGGGCATGAAGAATGTGGACACGCTCCTCGCGAAGAAGTATGACAAATGGCGCCGTGAAGCGGCGAAGAAGGGGAGTACGGAACCGATTCCGCAAGCGCAGGTGGCACTCGTCGCGCTGGATCCACGGACCGGCGAAATCAAGGCCGTTATCGGCGGGCGGGATTATGGGCAGAGCCAGCTCAATCATGCGCTCGCGCGGCGGCAGCCCGGTTCCGTATTTAAGCCGTTCGTCTACGCGGCGGCGTTCGACAATGCGGTCGATGGCGTGCAACCTATCATCACGCCGGCAACAACAATCGACGACGAACCGACTACGTTTCAATTCGACGGCAAGGAATACACACCGAACAACTACGGTGAAAGATTCATGGGTCGTGTCACAGTTCGCGATGCGCTGACGAATTCGCTGAACGTCGCGACCGTCAAGCTCGCAGAGCTAATCGGGTACGGCCGCGTGGTACAAGTCGCGCGGCAGATGGGTCTTGGGACTAACATCGGTCCGACTCCCGCGGTCGCCCTCGGCGCCTATGAGATGACGCCGATCGACGTGGCCGCTGGATACACTGTTTTTGCGAATATCGGCGCACGCGCCGAACCGCAATTTCTCCACAGCGTGGTCGGCGCGGATGGCTCGCAATTGGAGAGATTCACGCCACAGACTCACACGGCGCTGGATCCCCGCGTCGCCTTCCTTGTCAACAGCCTGCTGAAGGACGTGCTGAATCGAGGCACCGGCGCGGGAGTTCGCGCGCGAGGATTCACGCTGCCTGCGGCGGGCAAGACCGGCACGTCCCGAGATGGGTGGTTCGCAGGCTTCACTTCGAATCTGCTCTGCGTGATTTGGATCGGCTTCGACGACAATCGCGACCTCGGGCTCCCAGGCGGCGCGGTGGCGGCGCCGATCTGGGCGGACTTCATGACGCGTGCCACGTCGCTCGGGGCGTACCGCGACGTAAGAGATTTCGCGATGCCGGAAGGCGTGCAGTCTGTGGTGATTGACCCCGAATCGCTGCAGCTCGCTACCGCCAATTGCCCTACGACACGAGCGGAAGTCTACGTCGCTGGCTCAGCGCCGACGCAGTTTTGCGAAATCCACGGCGGTCACAGCCTTCTTTCTTCGACGGGCTCCTTTCTCTCCCACGTTTTTGGGGGTCAGCCGAAGGCGCCGCCAACGGAAGGAACAGCGCCGGCTGCCCCCTACGACCCAAACCGGCCACCCAATGCGACCGGCCAGGGGCCCGCCCCGGATGATCCTTTAGCCCAGCCTGGCGAAAAGAAAAAGAGTGCTTTACACAAGATTTTTGGTATCTTTGGAGGCAAGAAGAAGGACCCCGACAAGGCTAAGCCGAAGCCGGAGAAGGGAGATCCGCCATGACCAGGCAACGAATGGCGTTTCCAGCAATCATCCTCCTCTTCACTCTCTCGATTCCTGCAGCCGGACAATCGCTCTTTGAAAGCCCAGACACAGATGTCGCTCCCCGCTTGGGGCCAGTGCATCAGCAGCAACAGTCGCCCGCGGACTCTTCCGTTATCGTGGTGCGGCCGGAGCTGACGGATGAGCAGCTCGCGGATTTATATATGGTGCGGAAGGACTATCGGGAAGCGACGCTGGTTTACAAGAGGCTCGCCGACCAAAATCCGCACAATCCAGTTTATTTGAATAAGCTCGGGATTTCACTGCATCAGCAAGCCGCTCTCTCCATGGCCCTCAAGTATTACCAGCGTGCCTCGAAGGCAGACCCCTCCTATGCCGATGCCCAGAACAATATCGGCACCATCTGGTATCAGCGAAAGAAATATGGCAAGGCCATCAAGGCGTATCACAAGGCGATTGGCATTCGCAATGATATGGCCGTGCTGTACAGTAACCTTGCGTACGCCTATTTCGGGGACAAGAATTATGAACAGGCCATCGCTTCTTTCCGCCAAGCGCTCGCATTGGATCCGCAGCTCTTCGAGCACAACAGTTCGAGAAGCGGGTCTCTGCTGCAGGACCGGTCCGTCGGTGATCGGGGACGCTTTTATTTCCTCCTGGCAAAATCATTTGCTGAGGCAGGCAATCTGGAGCGCTGCCTGATTTATCTCCGCAAGGCGAAGGATGAAGGCTACAAGGAACTCAATGCGGCGAAATTCGATCCGGCGTTTGCTGCCGTTTTGAAGGATCCGGCGATTCAAGAGGTCTTTGCAACGAAGCCGCAATAGAACCGGCAGCCTCATCTTCCTTCGGTTCGTTAAATTTCTAGCGTGATATTGGTCGGGCGGGAAACGTGTGCTTGCCTCTGCTACAATGCAAGCGACATGGAGCGGCCTTCTTGCAGCGCGCGTTACCTGATCCTCCTCTTCAGCTTTGTCCTTTTTGGAACTAACTCTACATCCGCACAACAGCCCGCGTCGGGCGCCGGCACGGCGGCGGCCACGGGCCTCCAGCAGGGCGTTTACCTGGTATTTCCGTTCGAAAGCGTCGGATCATCACCTCGATTCGATTGGCTTGGTGAGGGCCTGGAAGAACTGACGATCCAGCGACTTGCAGCGGCCGGCGAACAGGTGTACTCGCACGCGGGACGCCTCGCAGAACTAGAGAGCTACGGCGTGCCGCGCTCCTCGAAGTTGAGCCGCGCGACCATGTTGCACGCCGCGGAGGATCTTGACGCGGATTTTTTGATCTTCGGCAAGTTTACGGCAAAGGGGACGTCGCTGACCATCGAGTCCCGGGTCCTCAGAGTGAATCCAATAAGATTGCTCCCGCCGATCAGAGAAACCGGCACACTCGACGGGCTGATGGATCTGCACCTGCGAATGCTATTGCGCGTGCTCGCTTCTGCCGAGCCAGGCTATCCTCTAAACTTCGCCGAATTCTCGAAGCGGCAGCGGCCCCTGCGTCTGGATGCATTCGAGCACTACATCCGCGGGCTGTTGGCTGGCGAAGATGAAGCGCGGTTGCGCGAGTTGCGGGAGGCGGCACGCCTGGAGCCGGAGTGGCCGGACCCCGACTTCGCGCTTGGAGAGGTCTATTTCACGCGGCGCGATTGCAATTCTGCTCTGCCGTGGTACGCGCGGCTGCCGAAGACGCATGACCGTTACCCTGAAGCGGTTTTCGCGACGGGCGTCTGCCGCCTGCTCCTCGGTCAACCAGACCGCGCGGAGGAAGTGTTCGCTTCTCTCCAAAACGGCTTGCGGACCAGCATGGTTTCCGGCGCGGACCTGCCGGAAATTCTGAACGATCTTGCAATCGCGCGCGCTCGCCAGGGCAAAGTAGCCGAGGCGCAGACCGATCTGCGCCGGGCCGCGGAGCTGGATCCCGATGAAGACGACTATGTTTTCAATTTGGGATTGCTCGCGTTACAGGGCAATGATCCTGCAGCGGCAGCAGATCATTTCCGTGAAGCCGTTGAACGCGAGCCAGATAATCCGGAAGACCGCGCGATGCTCATTTTGTCTTTGGAGAGAGCCGGAAAAAAGTCTGAAGCAGAACAGGAGCGGGAGACCGCGAGGGAGACATTCGGCCCGAATGGGCTGCCGGCGATTCGTGCGGATGCCAAAGGTGACTTTGTAACACGTCTGGATCGTCTGAAGACAGAGCTGGACATCACCGCGCTCCGCGCGGGCCTGGTATCTGGGCCTTCAACAAATGGACCCGAAGCCGCAGAATCAAGCGATACACCTGCGGCGCACATTCGGCGCGCCCGGCAAGAACTTTCCGCAGGGCACGCGGAGGCCGCCGAGAAGGAATTCCGCGCCGCGCTCGCAGAAGATCCTGGCAATGCCGCAGCGCACCGGGGGCTCGGAGAAATCTATCGCCGGCAGGGCAAGATGGAGGATGCGGTGAAGGAGTTGCAGGCCTCGCTTGCAGCACGAGACTCCGCCGTCGTTCGAACGCTGCTGGCAAGAATCTATCTGGAACAGAAAAAACCGGATCTCGCGAGGGCGGAAGTGGAACGCGCCCTGAAACTTGCGCCGAACTATGCAGAAGCGAAACAATTGCTCGAACATTTGCAGAATTCCAAGCCGGCCGGGAAAAAGCCCGGCGGAGGTGCGCCATGATCCCTCGTTGCCGTTTGATAGTGCGCTACCTTGATATTGGGCAGCCAAGGTCATCCGCGACTTTCCTTTTCCTCATCGCCCTCTGTGCTTGCGCGATTTTCGTGCGGTTGCCTTCCGTTGGGGCGGATCAGCGTTCCCCGGAGTCTGTGGTTCTTGAACTCAATCTTGATGGCGTTGTCGATCCCATCCTGGCCACCTACATTGACGAAGGACTCGAGGATGCCGCCCGTCGCCAGGCGTCGCTGGTCCTGATCACCATGGACACGCCGGGCGGGCTCAGCGATTCGATGAAGGACATGATTCAGCATATCCTCATGTCGCGCGTGCCGGTGGCCGTGTACGTTTCGCCGACGGGCGCGCGAGGCGCTTCCGCGGGATTCTACATTCTTCTTTCCGCTGACATTGCCGCGATGGCTCCGGCCACGCACACGGGTTCGGCCACTCCGGTCATTGCCATTGGCGGTTTGCTGCCGATGCAGATTGATGAAGCGTTTCGAAAAAAAATCAACAATGATGCCATGGCGTTTCTGAGGAGTTTCACCGAGAGGCGCGGGCGCAATCCAGCGCTCGCGGAGAAGGCGATCACCGAGGGCAAGGCTTTCACTGAGAAGGAAGCACTTGAAGCGAAGATGATCGATTTGATCGCGAACTCGCCTGACGATCTATTGAGACAATTGGATGGCCGGACGATTTCGCGCTTCGACGGCGCGCAGACCACGCTTTCGCTGAAAAATGCGTCGCGCAAGCCCTTTGAACTCTCCACGCGGCAGAAATTTCTTGCGCGGATCGTGCAGCCGGATGTCGTTTTCGTTCTGCTGATTCTCGGAGTCCTGGGCCTGTACACCGAATTCACGCATCCCGGAGTCGTCTTGCCCGGCGTGGTCGGCGGGATTTGCCTCGTCCTTGCACTGTACGCGCTCAATTTCCTGCCGGTGAATCTCGCAGGGCTCTTCTTGATTGTCCTGGCGCTGGCGTTTTTCATCCTGGAAGCAAAAATGCCCAGCCACGGTGTCCTGGCTCTTGGGGGAGTGATCTCTATGTTTCTGGGCGCGATTTTTCTGATCCGTTCGCCGCTCACGCCCGGAGGAGTAAGCGTAGGCGTTGCGCTTGCGGGGACGTTGCCTTTTGCGGTCCTCGCCGTGTTCTTGATGCGGCTGGTTCTACGCTCGCGGAAATGGAAAACGGCCACAGGGAAGGAAGAGTTGATCGGATCAGAAGGCGTCGTAGTTAAGCTGTTACAATCGGGCGCCGAGGGCTTGGTGCGAGTACACGGCGAGCTTTGGCAGGCGGAATCTGCTCAGCCCGTGCAAGAAGGCAAGACCGTCCGGGTCGTGCGAGTCGAAGGTCTAAAACTGTACGTTGAGCCGGCCGATGCGGCTGGCTCGATGGTGAAATAAGAATTTCGTGAGTTCAGGAGGAAAACATGGAGATCGGGTTTGTCGGGATGGCGCTGATCGTTGGTCTTGGGCTGATCTGGGTTTGGAATTCGTTGTACATCATCAAGGAGTGGGAGCGGGGTGTCGTGCTTCGGCTCGGCCGGTTGCTTCCTGAAGCAAAGACCGCCGGCATCAATTTCGTAGTTTGGCCAATTGAAACGCTCTACCGCATCAATCTGCGCCTTGAGACTCTCGACGTTCCCCCGCAGGACATCATCACGCGCGACAACGTGTCCGTGAAAGTGAACGCGGTTTGTTATTTTCGAGTGGTTGACGCAAACCTGGCAATGTCACAAGTGCAGAATTATCAATACGCGACCTCCCAGCTCGCCCAGACCACGCTTCGGAGCATTGTGGGGCAGTTCGAGCTCGATGAAATTCTTTCTCAACGCGACAAAGTCAACGCCAAGCTCCAGATCATACTCGATACCGACACCGAACCTTGGGGCATCAAAGTTTCAAAAGTCGAAGTGAAGCAGGTCGACATTCCCGAACAAATGCAGCGCGCTATCGCCAAGCAGGCCGAAGCCGAACGCGAGCGCCGCGCCAAGATCATTCACGCTGAGGGAGAGTTCGAAGCTTCTCAAAAACTGGCGGACGCCGCGAAAGTTTTGGCGACTCAGCCTTCTGCCATTCAACTCCGTTACCTCCAGACCCTCACGGAGATAGGTGTCGAGAAGAACACAACGATTGTGTTTCCCCTGCCTATCGATATCATTAATCAGTGGACTAGGAATTTAGGGGGACCGCAAAAGTAAGGATGGCATCTGGAGGAAAACGAGGGGGCGCCGGAGAGCGCGTTCTGGAGAGCCGGCATGTCATCGGCTTGTTCATGCTGATGCTGCTGTTCTCGGGCGTGTTCTTCACGTTGGGTTACGTTATGGGGCGCAATCAGTACGACGGGCAGGTTCGTGCCGCCACGGATCCCCTCGCGAAGCTGCAAAATCCCTTTTCCCACAAGCCGGAGCCCGCCGCAAAGCGAGCAAGCAATTCGACGCCTGCCGAGACTCCGAGAGACGCTACCGCACCCCCGAATTCGGATTGGGAGTTTTATCACGCGGGAGACAGCAAGAAAACCGTGGACCACTTGAAGCCCGCCGTTCCCGTGACAGCCCCGGCGGAAAAGAACGCGCCGGTGCTCATCAAGTCCACCGCGGCGGCCAAATCTGCCGGCAACTCGGCAAAATCCATGAATGCTCCGCTCGCTCCCGGCGGCACATACACATTGCAGGTGGCCGCGGTCAGAAGGGAATCGGATGCGCTAGAACTAGCCACCCGCCTGCAGCATAAGAAATTTCCTGCCTTCGTGCTTTCACCGCGCGGCGACAAGTACTATCGCGTTCAGGTGGGCCCCTACACCGATCAGAAGAATGCCGAGGCCGCGAGGAAAGGCCTTGAGAGCGCCGGTTTCAAAGCCATCGTGAAGCACTGATGCCCGGGGACAGCTCGCGGAGTTCCCATCGTCCGTTAGTGGGCGCGCAAGTGCCTGCGGCGTTGCGTCTCGTAATCGGTGCCGCCTCCGGAGCCGCGCTTTCTCTCTCCTTTACCGGCCTCTATCTGAGTATCTGCTCCTGGGTCTGCGTGGGAGTGCTTCTTTTTATTCTGTTCCGGGCCGAACCACGCATTGCATTCGGCAGCGGATTTCTTCATGGGCTATTTTTTGTTTTCACTTCAGTCTCGTGGATTGCCACGGTGCTTTCGGTTCACGGCGGGCTCTCGACGATTGGCGGATGGGCAGTCCTGCTGCTCATTGCCATCGCCTGGGGGATTCTCACGGGGAGTTTTGCATGGACCGTCCATCGATTGTCCCGTAAGAGCCTCGCGCTCGCTTGCATTGGCGCGCCATTTGCCTGGGTGACCTTTGAATTTGCGCGCGCCCACCTTCCCGAGATCAGTTTTCCATGGAATCTGCTCGGCTACCCCGCGGCCGCGAACGCCGGGCTTGTTCAGTTGACCACGATCACCGGCATTTACGGGCTTTCCTTTCTCGTGGCGGGTTTCAATGCGCTTCTCGCGTGGACTGCCGCTGCAGACGCCCCGACTCTGAAGCGCCGCGTCGCAATTTCTGCGGCCGTCGCCGCAATTCTGATTGCCGCTGAGATTCTTGGGCTTCGAATGCTCCCGTCGTCGGAAGCACATCACTTCGCGCGCGCAGTGCAACTCAATTTTCCAGAATCGCAAGCGTATCCCGGCGATTGGTTTCAATTGCACGCCGCAGATCTTGAAGAGTTACGACGCATCAGTCTGGCGCCCTCTGCCGCCAGGTCGGACCTCCTTGTCTGGCCCGAAGCGCCCGCGCCTTTTTCCTTTCAAGATGTGCAATTTGCAAGGTTCGCCTCGAAACTGGCGATCGAGTTCCAGCATCCGTTTCTTGCCGGAGCGGTTGAATGGAAGCACCCTGTTGATCCATCAGACAAGGTTCCGCCTGGAAGACTCGCGCCATATAACAGCGCGTTGCTCTTCGACGCTAAGGGTCAGCGCGTTTTCGTTTACGATAAAGTTCATCTCGTTCCGTTCGGGGAGTACGAACCGTTTCCGTTGATTCACCGCGTAGTGACGAGTGTGTCTGACGAAGTCGGTGGTTTTCACAAAGGGAATCGATATCTCGTGGGACGGCTTCCAAATGGCTATACGTTCGGCGTTTTCATCTGCTACGAGGCGACTTATCCCGGCGAGGTTCGCCAGTTCGCCGCGAATGGCGCGCAGCTCTTCATAAACATTTCGAATGACGGCTGGTTCGGCCGCTCCGCCGCAGCGGAACAGCACCTGCACATGGCGCGCGTGCGCGCCGTTGAAAACCGCCGCTGGATCGTGCGTGCCACGAATAACGGATTTACTGTATCCATCGACCCTTACGGCCGTGTCTTTCAGCCGCTCCCCCCGGACGTGCGCGCCGCTGCCGACCTCCCCTATGACTTTCGGACCGACACAACGATTTACACTCGCTTTGGGGACTGGTTCGCCTGGCTCTGCGTGCTGGTTTCCGTTATTCTAGTGGCGACAACTTTTCGAAAGGAAAACTGACGCCCGCATCGCAGCGCGCGTCGTTTTTTACAGGATATGATCCTCGAAGACCTCCAATTCCGCTACGAAGGACTCAAGCAGCGCATTACGCTCGTGCGGAGCTATCTTTGACGCGCCACAGTATCGCGAGCGCCTGAAAGCCCTCGAGGCTCGCGTAGCCGATCCCAATTTCTGGAACGATCAGGAAGCGGCGCAAGGCGTCCTGCGCGATCGCAAGCGCGCCGAAGAACAGATTGCCGCCGACGAAAAACTTACTTCCTTCAACAGCGATATCGAAACCTATATTCATCTCGCCCTGGAAGAGACCAACGCCGAGCAGAAAAATGATCTGCTCAAGGAATTAGACTGCGAACTCACCGCCGCGGACAGTTACATCGCCGAACTTGAGACGAAGACCCTCCTTTCCGGGGAGAACGACCACCTCAACGCCATCATGACGATCAAGCCTGGCGCCGGCGGGACCGAGTCGCAGGACTGGGCCTCCATCCTTCTGCGCATGTACTTGCGCTGGGCGGAGCGCCGGGGGATGAGCGCCGTCGTGCTCGACGAGACTCCGGGAGAAGAAGCGGGCATCAAATCCGCCACGATTCAATTCTCCGGCGAAAATGCCTTTGGGCTTCTCACCGGCGAGACGGGAGTTCACCGCCTCGTTCGAATCTCCCCGTTTGACCAGGCGGCTCGGCGCCACACTTCGTTCGCCTCCGTCTTCGTAATTCCGGAAGTCGACGACCGCATTGAGATCAACATCCGTCCCGAGGACTTGCGCGTGGATACGTTTCGCTCCGGCGGCAAGGGCGGGCAAAACGTCAACAAGGTGGAAACGGCCGTCCGCATCACGCATATCCCGACAAACATCGTAGTGGGGTGCCAGGCGGAGCGCAGCCAGCACAAGAATCGCGAACTAGCGATGAAGATGCTCCGGTCGCGTCTGTATGACCTCGAAATCCAGAAGCGTCAGGCGCACACCGACAAGCTGGACGCCAGCAAGCTGGACATTTCCTTCGGGAGCCAGATTCGCTCGTACGTGATGCAGCCCTACCGCCTGATCAAGGACCACCGCACAAAATTTGAGGTCGGCGATGTGGACCGCGTCCTCGACGGCGATCTCGACCCCTTCATCCGCTCCTACCTGATGGCCAAGAAGACCAAGGGGAAGCTCGAAGTCCAACCGGACGACGATGCGGATGCTGCCTAATCCCCTCCGATAGATGCACGCAATTGCCGTTCAGAGTCGAAATTCGACGGTTTAACGCACTCGCAAGCGATTTGGAATCAATGCGTTGATTCTTCCGCCAGCGAATGGTACTTTTGTGAAGTTAAGCGAAACGCTGAGTTTAATAAGGGTGTGCGGCAGCGGCGCGTCCCCACGCAAACATAAGAAGGAGAAATAGTTTTGAGCGAAGCCTTACGCAACTTTCTATTCACGTCGGAGTCCGTCACCGAAGGCCATCCGGACAAAATTGCC
>Ga0137409_10008712_pt1 | contig 10351 bp, 11 predicted proteins | sample CZODoug1_16funga_FD_122059 | JGI IMG/M metagenome (GOLD analysis project Ga0137409, IMG submission 122059) | Vadose zone soil fungal communities from Angelo Coast Range Reserve, California, USA - CZODoug1_16fungal (Hybrid Assembly) | ecosystem: Environmental > Terrestrial > Soil > Vadose zone...
TGCGAGTACTACGCGCTCGAAGGTCTCTCGCAGCTCCTCAACACCGTGAAGCTCGTGCAGCGCAATTTCAATCCCGCGCTCGCGATTGAAGGGGTGCTGCTGACGATGTACGACGCGCGCCTCAATCTCTGCAAACAGGTCGCCGAAGAAGCAAAAGAGTACTTCGGCGGCCGCATGTTCAATGTTACGATCCCGCGTAACGTGCGACTGGCGGAAGCGCCCAGCTTTGGAAAACCGATCTTGCTGTACGACGTGCAATCGGTCGGCGCCAAGAGTTACCTGGCCGTCGCCCAGGAGCTGATTCGCCGGGTCGAGCAGGACGCTCCACCCTCGCCAAGCCTCCCCGCAATTGAACAGCTGCCGCCCCCGGAGGTGCCCGCATGACGGAAACCGCCGCTGGAAGACGCCGCCTCGGCCGTGGTCTCGAGGCGCTGCTTGGGCCCACTCGCGAGGAGGCAGAGCGAGAAGGCAGCCTGGTCGAGCTGCCCATCAAGGACATCAAGCCGAACCCGTTCCAACCACGCCAGACCGTAGACCCGGCGGCGCTCGAGGAGCTCGTCTCGTCGATCAAACAGGCGGGACTGCTCCAGCCGATCGTCGTGCGAAAGGTGCCTGGCGGCAACGGCTCGTACGAGCTGATCGCCGGCGAACGCCGCCTGCGCGCCTGCCAGCAGCTCGGTTGGGAGCGAATTCCCGCGGTACAGCGCGATGCCGACGACCGGACACTGCTCACACTCGCGCTCATCGAGAACCTGCAGCGCGACGATCTGTCTCCCGTGGACGAGGCGCGCGGCTACGAGCGGCTCATCGCGGAATTCAAGCTCGCGCAGCAGGACGTCGCCGACGCCGTTGGTCGCGACCGGTCGACGGTCGCCAACGCCCTCCGCCTCCTCAAACTCCCGGAAGTAGTACTGCAGATGCTGCATGAGGGGCAACTGTCGGTGGGCCACGCGCGCGCACTGCTCGGACTCGAGGATCCGCGCATCGTCACGAATCTCGCCCGCGAAGCAGTCGCCCAGGATCTCTCCGTTCGCGAGGTCGAGGATCGGGTGCGCGGCGGACGCGCGCCCGAACGCCGGCCGCGCATGAAGCGGGGCATGGGCGCCGCTCCCGAAGTTCGCCGCGTCGAAGACGCGCTGCGTCGCCGGCTGGGCACCGACGTGCGCGTGACGTTGCGCGCGAAAGGGAAAGGGCAGATCCACCTGTCGTTCTACTCGAACGACGACCTCGCACGGCTGCTCGAGGTCATCCTCGGCGCGCCATTCGACGGATGACGAGGGGGACCCGCGGCGTCACGATCGTCGTCCACGCCGACGGCGATCTCGAATCCAAACAGTACCAGTTCCCGCGCTGGGCTGTCATGGCCGCGAAGTGGGGTGCCGGCGCGATTGCCGTGCTGGTCGTCCTGTTTTTCGCGTTGGCAGGACCGATTACGCGCAACGCGTTGCGTGTGCCGGGACTCGAACGCGAAGTCTCCCGACTGCGCGTCGAGAACAGCCGAGTGCAGCAGCTTGCCTCCGCGTTGAACCGCGCCGAAGCGAACTACCAGGAGCTGCGCCAAATGCTCAGCGTCAAAGCTCCTCCCGTCGCCCGCAGCGGCGGGACGGTCGCTCGCAACACCGACTTCACGACTTCCATGCGTGCTGTTCCAATTCGGGCCGCGCTGCCGGGAGTGCCCACCCGCTATGAAACCGGTCTGTCGACCCCGTCGCATTGGCCCCTCGATGTCCAGGGTTTTGTCACCCGGGGCCAGGTGCGGCCAGGGGTGGTCGACGAATCGCATCCCGGCATCGACATCGCCGTCCCGCTTGGGACGCCGGTGCGGGCATCCGGGGGAGGCTCGGTGTCGGCGGCAGGCTACGACGCAGACTACGGCTTGTTTGTCCTCTTGCGGCATCCGTCCGGTTATGAGACGATGTATGGTCACATGTCACGGTTGGTTGCCGCCGAGGGCGACCAAGTTCAGGCAGGGCAGGTCATCGGTTTGTCGGGAAACTCAGGGCGGTCCACAGCTCCGCATCTGCACTTCGAGATTCGACGCGACAACAAGACCGTCGATCCGCTGGAACTAGTGAAGGAGGGACGCTGATGGCGGTGTTCTCAGAAAAAAATCCGACGCCGGGTAGCGGCCGTGATGGCGTTCCCGGCTTATCGATTATCGGCGCGGGGATGCGGGTCATCGGCGACATCTCGGCGGACGGCGTAGTAAAGATAGAAGGCTCGGTGAACGGAACGGTGCGCGCGGCAAAGCAAGTCCTTGTCGCGCGGGGCGGGGAAGTGGAAGGCGATGTCGTGAGCCGTGAGGCGATCATTGGCGGCGAGGTGCGCGGCGCGATCTACGCTGAAGAACGGGTCGAGCTGCAGGCGACGAGTGTCGTGCACGGCGACGTGCATACCAAGCGACTCCTGATCCAGGAGGGCGGAGAGATCAACGGCGTGCTGCGAATGGGCGAGGACGCAGGCCAACCGCCGCAGGTCTCCCAGCGCAGCGGGCAGGCTTTAGCGCACGCATAGATATCCACATGCTTAGCGCCGCCGCATGTGGATTCTCTAAGTTACTGTCACATATCGTGTTATGACCACATCCAATGTGGGAAAGTCGCGTAACTGCCTCGATACTGTGACTACGGTGTCTTAAATGCGCCTAGACAGTTTAGTCCGCTTTCTCGATGACTATCTCCGCGTCACCGAGGAAATCGCGGATGCGCCTGAGGCGCTGAATGGGTTGCAGGTGAGCAACTCCGGCGAGGTCAGCCGCCTCGCCGCAGCCGTCGATCTCTGTGAGGCCACGGTCCGCCAGGCGACCGAGCAACACGCCGACTGTCTCCTCGTTCACCATGGGCTGTTTTGGGGTGGCCTCCGGCCGCTCGTTGGTCCCGCCTATCGCCGGGTTGCGGGTCTGATAAAAGGAAACATCGCGCTCTACGCCTCGCACCTCCCCCTCGACCGTCATCCCGACGTCGGCAACAACGCCGTGCTTGCCCGTATACTCGACATCAAGGTTCGTGGCGATTTCGGATCCTATCACGGCGCACCCGCGGGCGTGTGGGGAGAGTACAAAGGAAAGCGCGACGAGCTTGGTTGGGCACTGACCAAGGCACTCGGGACGGCACCCCGGCTGTTCCCGTTCGGACCCGAGCGCGTGCAGCGGGTCGGCATCGTGACCGGAGCGGGAGGCTCGTTGATCCCGCAGGCGGCCGCCGCGGGTCTCGATACGTTCATCACCGGAGAGGGGCAGCACTGGACGTTTTTCGACGCCGAGGAGCTTGGTCTCAACGTGTTTTTCGCCGGTCACTACGCCACGGAGACCGTTGGCGTCAAGGCGCTGGCTGAGCAGGTCGCCAGGAAGTTCGATCTGCCCTGGGTGTTTCTGGATCATCCCACCGGGCTGTGAATCCCCGGCGCGTCCTGGCCGTCGTGGCCATCGCCGAGCTGCTGGCGATGGCTCCCTGGTTCAGTGCGTCCGCCGTGGCGCCTACGCTTGCCCGCCTCTGGCAGCTTTCGCCCGTCACAACCGCCTGGCTGACGATCTCGGTCCAGCTCGGATTCGTCGCCGGCGCGCTCGTGAGTGCGATCTTCACGCTGGCCGATCGTTTGTCCGCACGGCGGTTGGTCGCCGGATCGGCGGCGCTGGCCGCGCTCGCGACGCTCGGCGTTGCGTTCTCGCGCGGGATCAGGATGGGGATCGCCTGCCGGCTCCTCACGGGCGCGGCGCTCGCGGGCGTGTACCCGCCCGGAATGAAGATCGCAGCGGGATGGTTCAAAGAAGGCCGAGGGCTCGCGATCGGGATTCTCGTCGGTGCGCTCACGCTCGGCTCGGCCAGTCCGCATCTCGTGCGCTGGGCTGTGGCGCCGGCGGCGTGGCGCGTCGTTCTCGTCGTGGCGGCGCTCGGCGCGCTCGCCGGCGGTCTCCTCATCTTACTCGTGCCGAACGACGGTCCCTATGCGGCCCCGTCGCCACCGTTTTCGCTCACCGCCGCTCCACGGATTCTGAGAGACCGCGCGGTCGCACTCGCCAACCTCGGGTACCTCGGCCACATGTGGGAGGTGTACGCGATGTGGACCTGGATGGCGGTGTTCATCACCGCGAGCGAGCACGCGCGCCGGGGTGCGGACGCGGACGTCACGGGACTCGCGGCGCTCGTCACGTTCGCGGTCGTTGGCAGCGGCGCGCTGGGGTGCTGGCTGGGCGGCAAGTACGCCGATCGCTGGGGCCGCACGCTGGTTACCAGTACGGCGATGGTGGTGTCGGGGATGTGTGCCGTCGCAGTCGGTCTGCTATTTGGCGCACCACTCGTGGCGCTTGTTCCGTTGCTGCTCGTGTGGGGAATCAGTGTCGTCGCCGATTCGGCGCAGTTCTCCGCGGCCGTGAGCGAGCTCGCGCCGCGCGACTACGTCGGGACAGCGTTGACACTGCAGACGAGTCTCGGGTTTCTGCTGACATGCGCGAGCATCTACTTGCTCCCACAGGTCGCTGCCGCAATCGGATGGCGCTGGAGCATGAGTGTGTTGGCGATTGGACCGGCGCTCGGCGTCTGGGCGATGCTGGCACTGCGGCGCCGTCCCGAAGCGGTGCAGCTGGCCGGCGGGGCTCGCTAAGGTAGGACGAAGACGCCAACCTCGCCGTCGTAATCGTCGGCACTGCGCGTCGTGCCGCCCGGCGCCAGCCACGGCCCGCCATCGCGACGCACGTTGATGCGATGCAGGCCCTTCGGAATTCGAAACGATGCCACCCAGGTGTCGGCGCTGGCGGGATTCCGGCTCAGTGGCACGGGACGCCAGTCGGTGAAATCGCCGCTGATCTCGACCACTGTCGCGCCGGGGGCGTACAGTGTGAGCTGGACATCGTCGTCCTGCCGGGTCCGAATCTCCAACCGTGTTTCCATGGTGCTCGAGCCGTTCGATCCGCTCGCGTGTGGATTGGTCGGCAACGCCGGTGCGGAAGGTCGGCGGATCGTGATCGTGCCCAGACGGACGGCGGCCGTCACGTACCGGCCCGCGATGCTGCCGCTGACGACATCGGTGGGGTAGCGACCCGCCGACAGGACCAGCGCCGCCTGCGGTCCCAGGGTCAGTGTGGCGCTGCCCTCACCAAACACGCCGCGACCCCCGCCGCGACTCCATACCCGGGCTCCGACGACGCCTTCGAGCACGATGCGATTGCGCCGCCACCGGGCGGATGACCGTAGATCGGTGTAGGCCGTGTCACCGATAAACGACCGATCCAGTGACACGAACATCGTCTTGTCATCGCGCAGGAGCCACATGCCCAGCGCAACCACCGTGACGGGCCGCGGTCCGGCCCCGAACGAAGAGCGTCCCATCGTGGCCGCGAGCCAGCCGCCACGATCTTCGTCCATCACGTGCAGGCGCGCGTCTATCTGTCCGTGGCTGAAGCTCGCGATGCTCGCGTAATCGCTGGCACCGGCTGCGACGCCGAGCTCGCCGCGCCAATGTCGCGCCAGGGGCGTGAACCACGAACCATTGGCCGAGCCATCCAGACTGCGGCGGCCGCTCTGAAATTGGAGGTACGTGCCCCGAGCGCTCAGAAAGCCCCGGCCCCCGGGGTGTTGCCAACGCATCGTAGGCGAAATGGACGCCGCACCCGACGCGAGAAAGCCATCGTACTGGACGTCCGTGATTCCCGCCTCGACGTTTGCCGTGACTTGTCCGCACAACGCATGAACACTGACCCCACACGCCAGTCCGATGAGGGCGAGTGTCCGCACGGAAATGAAGGACTACGGCCGGGAGCGGCGGCGGGGCGGGTTAGGGTTGCCTTGGGTATTCGTGACGCCGGGTACATCAAACGCGCCCGCGTTGAGACGCACGGACGTAGCGGCGCCGGGCGGCGCGCCGAGCGCGATGTCGCGCTCGACGGCGCGCCGGAATTCGACGAGATCCGCGTCGCGCGCCTTCGGCGCGAGCGCGAGCACCGCGGCTGCGGCGCTGTCAGCGGATACGCCGCTCGCGACGAGATCGGCGAGCACCGAGAGCGCGATGGTGAGCGGCGGGCGCCGCACGTCGCGCAAATTGGCGAGGACGTCCGGTGTCGCGCCGGCGCGCAGCGCGGCAACCGCAGCCTCGAGCTCCGCTTCCGCGGCGCTCGTTCCCAGCGCGGTCCGTGCAGTCCCGAGATCGGCGGCGAGCCTCCGGACGGCTGCCACAATCCGCGTCCCTGACGCGCCTTTGGTGGCGCCCTCCAACGCCCGCTGAATGATCGGTTCCACCGGCAGCCCCACGCCGTGCGCCGAATCGACGACCGCGGCGACAGCGCCCCGCGTGTCGGGGTCGAGCCGTTCGAGTCGTGGATCCTGGACAGCGGCCTGGGTCACGAGAAGCAACGCGGCGAGCATCATGATCCTCTCCCTCCGACCGTAACCACCGAGCTCGGTGTTCCGAACTCATCGTCTTTTGCCGCCGGCGCGCTTGGATCGGCGCGCCATTCGACGCCGTTCACGAGAAATGCGTAGCGGTAGCGTCCCGGCGCCAGGCGAACCACGGTTGCCCACACCCCATGCGCTGTCTGCATCGGCGAGCGCGCGGGGTCCCAATCGTTGAAGTCTCCGACGAGCGCGACGGAAGCAGCCTGCGGGGCGACCAGCACGAACTGGAGCGTGTCAGCCGCATTCGCGGCGTTCCAGTTCCAGGGCCGGACAACGAGCACCGTTGCCAGCACGGCCGCGGCGGCAAGCAACGGCCACAGCGGCTTCATGCGCCGACCTGGGCGCGGAACCTGGGCGATCTCCCGCATGACACGTGCGTCCAACCCCGCGTCGATCGCCACGGGGAGGCGCAGGTGCTGAATCACGCGTTCGACCGTCTCGTCTTCTCGTTCAAACATGCTCCGCCTCTCTCAGGTACTTCTGCAGCTGCTCGCGCGCGCGCTTCACGCGCATCTTCAGCGCCGACACCCCGGCCCCCGTCAACTCGGCGATCTCCTCATACTCGAGATCTTGGACGTGTTTGAGGAGAAACGCCTCGCGGTAGTCGGGCGCGAGGCGCGCGAGAGCGCGATCGACCGCGTCGGTCCAATCCAGGCGATCGGCCCGGTCGGCATGCGCCGCCAAGTCCAGGGCTTGAGCGTCGTGCACGAACATCCGGCGGCGGCGCGCGGCACGCGCTCCCGTCGTGCGGCAGCGGTTCACCAGGATTCCGTACAGCCAGGCGCCGAAGCGTGCCGGATCGTCGCAACGCGCCAGGGAACGGTAGGCACGCACGAAGCTATCTTGCAGCGCTTCCTCCGCATCCTCACGATCGCCGATCATGTGGACGGCGTAACGTCCGAGCCGATCGCGATAGCGGGAAACCAGCGCGCCGTACGCCCCGGTGTCGCCGGTCCGGACCCGGCGCACCAGCTCTGCGTCGCTTGGTTCCACGCTGTTGATACCCATCGCGTAAGTTGCCACGTCACAAACCTGAGGAGAAAACTGTCAAAAAGACACCGTCAAGCACAAAACCGTGTGAGCCGTTGTGACGGTGCACCCAGTCATCTGGGTATTCAATGCAACAGCGCCGTCCGCGCAACACCCCCAGGAGGGTTTTGACGATGCCGAGACTGAGCCTCGCCCTGCTTGCCGTCGCTATGGTTGCCGCAGCCTGCTACAAGGACGACGCCACCGCCGGACTCAACCCTGTCAGCAACCCGAGAGCGAAGGTGCTCCTCACCGACGATCCCTTCCCGTTTGATTCGGTGCAGAGCGTGCAGGTCTACGTCATCAGCATCGCCGTTTCCACCCACCCGGACACCGGCACCTCCGCGGACAGCATGCACTGGGTGACGGTCGCCGCGCCGCATCGTCAGATCGACCTGCTCACGCTGCAACAGGGCCTGACGGACTCACTCGGCGCGGGACCCGTGACTGCCGATCAGTACAAAGCCGTGCTCGTCACCATCAACGTCGACTCTTCGGCCGGCATCAGGTTCAAGAATGGCTCACCAGCGCTCGTGCGGTGGAATGGCTCGGGGCAAGAGTCGTACGGCGTGTTCGTCGAAGCCCCGATCACCATCCCCGATACGGGCGCCGTCATCATCATCGACTTCGACGTGGGACGCAGCTTCGTCTACAATCAGCTCGGTGATGGCACATTCGATTTTTTCGCCGCGATCCGTGCGGTCAACAGAGGGGCCACGGGGAATATCGCGGGCACAGTCACACACGATACCAGCGCGGGACCCGTTGGCCCGGTTGCTGACGCGACCGTCACCGCCTGGGGCGGTGGCCCGGGGAACTGGTACATCTTGTCGACCGGCAAGACGGATGCGAGTGGGCACTATCGGCTCGCTTACCTATTACCCGGCACCTATATCGTCGGCGTGGACCCACCGGCCGGGAGCAACTTCGGAGCGGCGCTCGATTCAAACGTCGCCGTGAACAAGGGTTTCGAAACCACTCATAACATCACGCTATCGGCGTTCCGCGGAGACGTCTTCATCCAGGGCGCCAGCTCGATGCTCCTGAATCACACGAATCGTCTGCAAGCCACTGTCGTCAACGCGCAACACCAGCAGGACACAACCGCATCGGTCGTCTGGCAGAACCTCGACACGACAGTGCTCGGGCTTGTCGTGGATAGCGTGCGCGTGTCGCACGTGACATCCAAAGCGGTGGGAACGGGTCGTATCGTTGCCGCGAGCGGCGCATTGGCCGACACACTCGTCATCCACGTAGTCCCCGACAGCACGCCGTAAACGCCGAGGCAGTCACGGCGCCGCTATATTGCGCGCCGTGACTGCTCCCGCCGTCCCTCCCCATCACCGCCCCGGCGGCGGCTTTCGCAATCCGTGGGTCGAACATGCCGTGCCAGGATACGGCAGCCTCCTCAAGTGGATGCTCGTGCATCGCACCACGCGACCGCGACCCCAGGACCCCGACCCAGCGGTGTTCACGCGCGTGCCGCCCGATTTTGTTCCGCCGCGCGCGCCGCGCGCGCAGCTCACGGTAACGTGGGTCGGACACTCGAGCCTGCTAATCCAGCTCGACGGTCTCAACATTCTCACCGACCCGATGTGGAGCGAGCGCGCATCGCCTGTCCAGTTTGCGGGCCCGCGGCGCTGGGTTCCGCCGGCGATCGCGTTCGAAGACCTGCCACCGCTCGATGTCGTCCTGCAGTCGCACAACCACTACGACCATCTCGACAGCGGCACGGTGCGACGCCTCGCACCGAAGCATCCGGCGGCGTCGTGGATCGTGCCGCTCGGTCTCGCGTCGTTCGTGCAGAAGCGCGGAGCGAATACGGTGGTCGAGCTCGATTGGTGGCAGGAGACGCGCGTGGGGTCGGTCCGGATCGCGGCGACGCCGGCGCAGCACTTCAGCAGCCGCGGCATTGGCGACCGTGGCGACACGCTCTGGTGTGGCTTCGCGCTCATGGCCACGAAGGGACATCGCGTGTATTTCGCGGGCGATACGGGCTATCATCCCGACTTCGGGATGATCGGCGAGCGGTGCGGTCCATTCGACGTCGCCTTGATGCCGATCGGTGCATATGAGCCGCGCTGGTTCATGCGCTACCTCCATATGAATCCGGAGGAAGCCGTCGCCGCGTTTCGCGCGCTGAACGCGCGCCTGATGGTGCCGATTCACTGGGGGACGTTCAAGCTCACCGATGAAGCGATGGACGAACCACCGATCCGCGCCCGCGCCGCATGGGACGCGGCTGGCCTGCCACGCAGCGGGTATCGCCAGCTCGCGCATGGCGAGACGCTCACGCTCTAGACAAGGATGGTGGAGGATGAGGATGCTGAAGGTGCGTGAAGGTTGGTGGAGGATCACCGTGGTGCTCCTACTCGGCGGCTGTGCGGCACATCGTCCGATGCCGCCACTGGCCGGGCCGTCAACGGAGCCGGTCCTGGAGACGCCGGCGCGCGTCGCGCTCATGACCGTACCCGGCGAAGCGGAGTGGTCGGCGCTCGGCGATGAGGCGACCGCTCTGCTGTCTCAGTATCTGCGGATCAACACGACCAATCCGCCGGGAAATGAGATTGCCGCGGCGCGCTGGCTTCAGGCGGTGCTGCGGCGCGACGGGATCGAGGCGCAGATCTTCGAGCCGGCCCCCGGCAAAGCCAACCTCTACGCCCGGCTCGCGGGCGACGGCAGCGCGCGACCTCTGATTCTCCTGAACCACATGGATGTCGTGCTGGCCTCGCGGGAATACTGGACAGTCGAGCCGTTCAGCGGGCTGATCAAGGACGGTTATGTGTGGGGCCGCGGCGCGCTGGACATGAAGGGCGAGGCGATCGCGCAGCTGATGACGATGCTGATCCTGAAGCGCGCCCATATTCCGCTCAAGCGCGACATCATCTTCCTCGCCACGGCAGACGAGGAGATCGGCGCCGGTGTCGGGGCCGCCT
>Ga0137409_10005435_pt2 | contig 10350 bp, 8 predicted proteins | sample CZODoug1_16funga_FD_122059 | JGI IMG/M metagenome (GOLD analysis project Ga0137409, IMG submission 122059) | Vadose zone soil fungal communities from Angelo Coast Range Reserve, California, USA - CZODoug1_16fungal (Hybrid Assembly) | ecosystem: Environmental > Terrestrial > Soil > Vadose zone...
TCGCCAAGGTTCTCGGCACCATCCGGGGGGTGGCCGACCTCGACTACGATCAGCTCGTCGGCCAGCCGCAGCTGCAGATCGTGGTGGACCGCTCGGCCGCCGCCCGCTACGGCATCAATGTCCAGGACGTCCAGGACACGATCGAGGCGGCGACCAAGGGACGTAATGTCACCGAGGTCTTCGAGGGCGAGCGCCGCTTCAATCTGGTCGTGAGGCTGTCTCAGAATGGCGACGTGCTCGCCAACCTGCGCGGGCTTCTCATCAGCGCCCCCGGCGGCGAGCGGATTCCCGTGAGCCAGCTCGCCGAGTTCAGCACCAAGGACGGCTTCGGCCAGATCCTGCGCGACGGCAATGTACGGCGCGTGTCCATCAAGTGGAGCGTGCGCGAGCGAGACATGGGTGGCCTGGTGACCGAGGCCATGAAGAAGGTGGGGGAGGCGGTCAGCCTGCCCCCCGGCTATCAGATGGTGTGGAGCGGGCGCTTCGAGGATCAACAGCGGGCCCTCGCGCGCCTCTACATCATCGTTCCCCTGGTGATCTTCATCATCTTCATCCTGCTCTTCGGCGCCTTCAACTCGGTGGGAGACGCGCTGCTCATCATGCTGAACCTGCCCTTCGCCCTCGTCGGGGGCACCCTGGCCCTGTACCTGTGGCAGACCAACTTCAACATCTCGGCCGCCGTGGGATACATCGCCGTCTTCGGGGTAAGCGTGCTCAACGGCGTGGTCCTGGTGTCCTCCATCCGCCAGGCCTACGCGGACGGCCTGCCCCTGCAGGGCGCCATCGTCCGCGGATGCGAGATCCGCTTCCGTCCCATCGTGGTGTCGGCGGTGGTGGCTGTGGTCGGGTTCCTGCCCGCCGCTCTCTCCCATGGGATCGGCTCGGAGATCCAGCGCCCGCTCGCCCGCGTGGTAATCGGGGGCCTGGTCTCCTCCACGGCCCTGACCCTTCTGGTGCTGCCCGCCGTGTACGCGCTCTTCGCCCGGCGCCGCGCGGGGACAGAGCCCCCGAAGTCCGTGCAGGCGTGAGAAAGGTCGCCCGCACTATCGCCGACCTGTCCCCGTGCGGCACGAGTACACCTTCCCTATTCGGGTGCTGGCGGTGCCGCGTGAAAGGTAGGTCAACGTCGCATCCACAAGGAGTTGCTCTATTTCCTGGGCTTTTCTCGCCGCTGTGAAGAGAATCAAGAGCCGTCCGCGACTGACTCCACTCTCGCTTCTCGGCCGTCGCGAGCGATCACGCTTTCAATTACTTCCTCAAGATGCTCTGGCGTGAAGGGCTTATGGAGGATGGGAATGAGCGCGCCGTCGTGCTGGCCTAGAAAACCTCGCGTCGGTCTCTCGGCGGTCATAATGACGACACGAGAGGCAAGGTGTGGCCACTCGCGCTCGATGCATCGAAACAGTTGCTCGCCGTCGATACCGGGCATCCGAAGATCACTCACGATGACGTCATAGCTTTGTCCGGCAAGTCCTTCGAGGGCCTCCTGTCCGTTCACCGCAGCCTGGACGTTATAGCCATCCTGGCTGAGCAGGATGGCGAGCGCCTCCCGGAAGTCCCCGTCGTCTTCTACCAGCAAGATGCGATAGGCCATCCCGCGCGCCTCCCATGCGCGTGTCGTGGTGTCGCGGCGCTTTGGGGAGAGCAAAGAAAATGCCGACCCGAAAGATAAGGCTAGTCCGTCCTGTTGGGACCGATTCCCCCCTTGTCAGGCTTTACCATTGTGTCAGGCTCTTGACAGGCAGTAAGCTTTACCGAGTAGGCACGGCCGGGTGTCCTCGGCCCCCCCATGCAGGTGCACGGCCCGATGGGGATTCCGGCCCATTTGGCATCCAAGACAAACCACCTGATGAGCCCCCGGTGAGTTTCGCGTAAGTCCCGACTTGCGCGTCGTCTACGACGAAGAAGGAGAGGAGGTCGTGTCACTGGAAGCTGACGGCGGCGCTGAGAGTAACGATGGCGCGAGACCATGACCGGGCGATACGCGCCAGGGGGCATGATGTGAAGGCGTTACTCGAGGCGGTGAACGCGGTCAGCTACGAGGGGATCGACTACTAGAAGTTACACCACACACCATCCACCCGGAGGATTACGCCGATGCGTCGTCTTATCAGTCTAGCCCTCGTTACCCTCGTCACAGCCGGGTGCGTGGGCGGGACACTCGGTCGGTACCGAACCTACGTGAAGGCAGACGGTACGGAAGAACAGCGAAAGAGAGATTACGAGGAATGCAGCACGGGTGGACGGATCGCTGAGCAGTACATCCCTGGCCTGAGCATGCTGGCGGAAGCCGAACTACGGGACTGCATGGCGGTCAAGGGGTGGCAGAAGAGTCAGCAGGGGATGGTGGCACCAAACGCGATGGATGCGGCTCAACCGGCCAAGTAGCGCGACGCGACGAGCTACTACGAGATTTGCCTTGCTCCGTCCGTTTCCCGTGGCATGGACCTCACGAAGCGCGTTGTCCGAGGGCTCGGAGGATTACTCGCGGGCCTCCTCACCCACGAGGCGATGAGGTCGCAGCTTCGTTGAGCCTTGCCACCATGATCTCTAAGAAGTGGACCGACCTCAAGGAGATGGACGCGGAAGAAGTTGCCCGGGAGTACGGTCTACCCTCGCCCGATGAGGCAGACGTGACGGCAGACCGGCGCGTCTTGACCAAGCTCCTGGTCGGGCAGCTCCGAGTGGCTCCGGTCCTGGTCGGCGGCAAGCCCACGGCTTGGGAGATCACCGGCCTGGGACAGTGGGCCGGATCGTGGCGGATAGGCTCGGTGTACTCCCAGGCATCACGGGTCCGGGTGTGAGAGGATAGCGACGGAGCACGTGTCCGAGGCACTGCAGTATCGAGGCCTGGACCGATGTCTCTGATCCGTTCCCAAGGAGATCCCCATGGACACTCCGCACCCGATGGCGCTGCCGCGCGAAGGCACCACGCTCCTGCTCGTGGACGTGCAGGAGCGGCTCTTCCCCGCCATGGACGCCGACCACCGGGAAGAGGTCATGCGCAACATCAAGATCCTGGTGGCCACGGCCAAGCGACTCAAGCTGCCCATCATCGTGACCGAGCAATATGCCAAGGGCCTCGGTCACACCTTGCAGGAGCTGCGCGACGCGCTCCCCGCCGACGTCCGGCCCGTGGCCAAGGTCGTGTTCTCGTGCTGGGCGGCCGAGGAGGCACGAATGCGCCTGCAGACCCTGGGCACCCGCCGGGTCATCCTCGCCGGCATCGAGGCGCATGTCTGTGTGCTCATGACGGCGCTCGACCTGCTCGGGGCGGACCTCGCCGTGCATGTCGCCGCCGATGCCATCACCTCGCGCACCCAGGCCAACTGGCGGCTCGCCACCGAGCAGCTGCGCCAGGCGGGCGCCGTCGTCAGCGCCACCGAGACGCTGATGTTCCAGCTCCTCGGCCAGGCCGACTCCGAGGACTTCCGAGAGCTGGCCCGTCTCATCCGCTGATGCCCCGCTATTTCGACATCGGCTCCACCGTCCTCCTCGTGGTGGGCTACGGCATCCTTCCCGAGGAGGAAGACCGGCCGATCGCCTACGAGCTCAAGCGCGCCATCGGCTCGCGCAGCGAAGGCGACGAGAACCGGAGCGGGGTGGTGGTGACCGACATGTGGATGGTCAACCAGGAGATGGCCGAGCTCTTCCCCGCCATCGCGGTGGGCGGGCCGGGGGTCAACGCCTTCGCGGCGCAGATCTACGAGGGTCTGCCCGTCGCCTACACGCGAGACGAGCGGATCTTCGTCCAGTGCGTCGCCGAAGGCGGCAAGCGGGCGGCGCTGTGGGGAATGGATCAGGAGGCGACGCGCGAGGCGGTGGAGATCTTCATCAAGGACGGCTTCCTCGACCGCTTCCTCGACACGGTCTGGAAGCGACGAAGCTAGCGGAAGCTCGGAGCGGCGGCTCCCCTCGGCACATTGCTGTACGTCACCGTCCCGTCCGACTCCGTGTAGCGGAAGATGATGGCCCGCGCCGAGCGTGTGCCGGAATAGCTGCCGGTCCCGAGGATCTTCTGGACGTAGAGCTGGGTCTCGGCATACGGCGGCACGCCGCCGTAGTAGTCCACCGCCTTCTCCCCCGCATTGTACGCGGCCAGGGCCAGCGCGGTATTGCCCGGGTACCTGTCGAGCAGATAGCGCAGGTGACGCACGCCACCTTCGATGTTCTGGCGCGGGTCGAAGACGTTCCGCACGCCCAGCATCGAGGCCGTGCGAGGCATGAGCTGCATCAAGCCCTGGGCACCCTTGTTCGACACCGCCCGCGGGTTGAAGGCCGACTCGACCCGGATCACCGACTCGACCAGATCGGGCGCCACCCCGTGGCGCGTGGCCACCTCGCGGATCTCCTCGCCGTAGCGCGTCCGCACGGCCTCGGGCATCCGCAGCCAGCCCTGCGCGGTCCCTGACAGCGCCCCCACGCGCCGGAAGCGGCCATCAGTGGGCGCGTTCGTGAAGTGGGCGACACCTTCCCCGTCCTCCCAGCGATACAGGGAGGACGCCGCCGCCTCGGTGGCGAAGGCGGACAGGAGCAGCAGAGGGGAGATCACGAGGGCTCTGAGCACAATGGATCGAACATAGCGGACCTGGCCCGCCCGCGTAAACTGAAATCGGCTGCCGGTCGCGGCAGCCGATTTGTCCTTCCGGAACGGCCAGTTGACGCTCAGTTCCGCGAGGGCACGAGGGCGTCCTTGATGCGGCCGTTTCGCGGCAGGGCATCTTCGAGCGCAAGATCCAGAACCTCTTCGACCGAGTCCACGAGATGGAAGGTCATGGACTCGCGGAGCAGCTTCGGCACGTCCTCGAGCAGGTTCTTCTCGTTCCGACGAGGCAGGATCACCGTGGCCACACCTGCCCGGCGCGCCGCCAGCACCTTTTCCTTGATGCCGCCCACGGCGAGCACCCGACCGGAGAGCGTCACTTCGCCCGTCATGGCCAGACGCGGCTTGATCGGCCGACTACTCATCAGAGATGCCAGCGCCGTCACCATCGTCACGCCCGCCGAAGGGCCATCCTTGGGGATGGCGCCCGCGGGGATGTGGACATGGATGTCGGAGATGTCCCAGAAGTCTGGGCGGATGCCGAGCTCGCTGGCATGCGAGCGCACCCAGGACAGCGCCGCCTGGACCGATTCCTTCATCACGTCGCCCAGCTGACCCGTGAGCGTGAGTGTCTTGCTTCCCTTCATGCGCGTGGCCTCGATGAAGAGGATGTCGCCTCCCGCGGGGGTCCAGGCCAGACCGATGGCGACGCCGGGGATGCGGGTGCGTTCCTCGAGCTCCTCGACGAGGAACCTCGGCGCGCCGAGGAGGTCCCCGACCACGTCGGGCGTCACCTCGACGGCCTCCGTGTGTCCCTCGACCCGGCGCTTGGCGATCTTGCGCGTGATGGTCGCGATCTCGCGCTCGAGATTCCGCAGCCCTGCTTCCCGGGTATAGTGGCGGATCAAGGTGGTGAGCGCCGCATCCGTGAAGCGGATGTGCGCGGCCTCCCCCGGGGTGGTCGGTCCCTCCGTGGTCGTCAGCCCATGATCCCGGACCTGCTTGGGCACGAGGTGCCGGCGTGCGATCTGAACCTTCTCCTCCTCCGTGTAGCCGGGCAGCTCGATGATCTCCATGCGGTCGCGGAGGGCCGGCGGCACGGTGTCGAGCATGTTGGCGGTGGTGATGAAGAGCACGCGCGAGAGGTCGAACGCCACGTCGACATAGTGGTCGCGGAAGGCGACGTTCTGCTCGGGATCGAGCACCTCGAGGAGCGCCGAGGCGGGATCACCCCGGAAGTCCATCCCGAGCTTATCGATCTCGTCCAGCATCAGGACGGGATTCTTGGACTCGGCGCGGCGCAGTCCCTGGATGATCTGTCCGGGGAGCGCCCCGATATAGGTCCGGCGGTGCCCCCGGATCTCCGCCTCGTCCCGCATGCCGCCCAGCGAGATCCGGTGGAATTTCCGCCCGAGGGCGCGCGCGATGGAGCGCCCCAGCGAGGTCTTGCCCACGCCGGGCGGGCCCACGAAGCAGAGGATGGGATCCCGGCCGATCGGGCGCATGCTCTTGACCGCGAGATATTCGAGAATGCGGTCCTTCACCTTCTCCAGCCCCGAGTGGTCGTCGTCGAGCACGGTGCGCGCCTGCGCGAGGTCGAGGGTGTCCTCGGTCTCCTTGCTCCAGGGCAGCGCCACCAGCCACTCGAGATAGGTGCGGGCCACCGTGTACTCGGCGGCGGCGGGGGGCATCTTGGACAGACGGTCGAGCTCCCGCAGCGCCTCTTTCTTCGCTTCGTCGGTCATGCCGGCCGCCTCGATCTTGCCGCGCAGCTCGTCGATCTCCTGGGTGCGATCGTCGCTCTGGCCGAGCTCCTTCTGGATGGCCTTGAGCTGTTCCCGGAGGTAGTAGTCCCGCTGGCCCTTGCCGACCTCGGATTCCACCTGCGACTGGATGCGCGAGCCGAGCTCGAGCACCTCGGCCTCCTTGGTCAGGAGGGCGACGAGCCGCTGGAGGCGTGCCTTCACGTCCGCCGTGGCCAGCAGCTCCTGCTTCGCCAGAGGCGTGAACGAGGGCAGCGACGCCGCGATGGCGTCGGCCAGCCGTCCCGCGTGCGTGACGTTGGCGATGGCCTCGGCAAGCTCGTCGGGTAGATGGGACGAGAGCTCCACGATCTTGCGGAACAGGTTCGTGGCATTGCGCACCAGGGCCTCGGTCTCGAGGTCGCCGGCGGGCGCCATGATCTCCGGCACCTCTTCGACCCGCGCCTTGATGAAGGGGTGGGTCTGGATCACCTCGATGAGGCGGATACGCGAGAGACCCTGCACGGCCAGGCGCACGGGCCCATCGGGCTGCTTGATCACCTTGTGAATGGCCGTATAGGTGCCGATCCGGTGCAGGTCGTTCTCCGTGGGGGCATCCATGCTCGCATCGAGCTGACCGAAGGTGCCGATGGGGCGGCCCGCGCGGACGGCGTCCTCGATCAAGCGCAGCGAGGACTCGCGCCCGGCGGCCAGCGGCACAACCGCGTGCGGGAACACGACGAGATCGCGCAGGGGCAGAAGCGAAACGATCTCCGGCACGGCCATGTCCGTCGGCCCGCCGTCTGTCTTCATCTTGTCAGTCATGGCCTGCGTCCTTTCCGCCCGCTCAGAAGACATCCACGGGCTTCAACTGGGTCGAGGCGGCCCGGACCAGGGCTTCGCTGCGGCCGCGGGCCGCCGGATCGCGTATCTCGCCCATCTCGCTCTGCACATACGCCGTCAGGTCCTCGATCTGGGACTGCATATCGAGCATCCGCCGTCTCATCTTTAGGATGATCTCGATGCCCGCCAGATTCACCCCGAGGTCCCGAGCGAGCCGGATGACCCGGGCGACCTCGTCCACGTCGTCGGCCGAGTACATCCGGGTCCGCCCCTCGGAGCGAGAGGGCCGGATCAGCCCCTTCTTTTCGTACATGCGCAGGGTCTGCGGGTGGACCTTCAACATGTCGGCGACCACACCGATCATGTAGAGGGGCTTGCCCTTGTCCGTCATGACCGCACCCCCTGGCGCGGCAGGAGCCGGCCCAGCTCGCGGAAGATCTCCTGGGTCCGCGCGTCGATGCCGCGCGGAATCTCGACGTGCGCGGTGACGAAGAGGTCGCCGCGTCCCGGCCCCGTGAGCCGGGGCAGCCCGCGGCCGCGCAATCTCAGGACCTGGCCGCTCTGCGTGCCGGGCGGCACCACCAGCTCCGCCATGCCCTCGAGGGTCCGCACGGGCACCCGCGCCCCCAGCACCGCCTCGGCGACCGTGATGTGCGCCTCCACGTGGAGGTTGTCCCCCTTGCGCGTGAACTCTGGATCCTCGTGCACACGGGCGATGACGACGAGGTCGCCCCGTGGCCCACCCCATGGTCCCGCGTGACCTTCCTGCGCCACGCGAATCTGGGCGCCCGAGTCCACACCCGCGGGGATGGCCACCGGTACCGTGGCCCTCTCCGGGCGCAGCCCGCGGCCGTGACAATCGGGGCACGGCTCGCTCACCCGCTCACCGATGCCGCCGCAGGCGGGACAGCGGTCCGCGGTCAGCGTCCCCTCGCGGCGCCAGACCGTGCCGACACCCGCGCAGTGCTCGCAGCGCGAGGCGGGCGCATTGGCGCGGCCGCCCGTGCCGCCACATGATTCACACGACGTGAGACGCTCGACGGTCACGTCGGCGGCCGCCCCGGCGGCCGCCTGAACGAACGACAGCTCCACGGCTACGTGGGCATCGTCGCCCCGGCGGCCGCCGGGGGCGGCCTGCGGATTGGATCTCTCCGACCGCGGACGGCCTTGACCGCCCTGGCGATCGTAGACGCCCCGCGCGGAGGGATCGCTCAACACACGATAGGCTTCGACGATCTCCTCGAACAGGGAGCGGGCATCGCGGTCCCACAGGTTGACGTCCGGCGAATACCGCCGGGCCAGGCGCTGATATGCACGCTTGACCTGCGCGGGGGTCGCGCCGACGCCAACCTCGAGGACCGCGTAGTAGTCACGGGACATGCTGCCTCAGTTCTTGCCCTTGTCGCCGAGGTCTTCGAACTCGGCATCCACGACGTCGCTCTTGGGAGCCTGCGCGCCGCCGGCCCCGGGCGCGCCCGCCTGGCCAGAGCCTTGCGGGCCCGGCGGGCCGGCTGCCTGTGTCTCGCGATACATCACCTCGGCGAGCTTGTGCGAGGCTTTGGTCAGCGCCTCCTGCGCCCGCTTGACGCGGTCGAGATCGTCGCCCTTGAGTGCCTCGCGGGCCTCGGCCATGGCCGCCTCGATCGCCTGCTTGTCCTCGGCGGGAATCTTGTCGCCGTAGTCGCGCAGGGTTCGCTCCGTCGAGTAGATGAGCGAGTCGCACTGGTTCCTCGCCTCGATGATCTCGCGGCTCTTCGCGTCCTCGGCTGCGTTGGCCTCGGCTTCCTTCTTCATCTTGTCGATCTCGTCCTTGGTGAGGCCGGACGAGGCGGTGATGGTGATGTTCTGCTGCTTGCTCGTGGCCTTGTCGCGCGCCGAGACGTTCAGGATCCCGTTGGCGTCGATGTCGAAGGTCACCTCGACCTGGGGCACACCGCGCGGCGCGGCGGGGATGCCGTCGAGGTGGAAGCGTCCGAGCGTGCGGTTGTCGCGGGCCATGGGCCGCTCGCCCTGGAGGACATGCACCTCCACGGAGGGCTGGCTATCCGAGGCCGTGGTGAAGGTCTCCGTCTTCTTCGTCGGGATCGTGGTGTTGGCCTCGATGAGCCTGGTCATGACACCGCCCAGCGTCTCGATGCCGAGGGACAGCGGCGTCACGTCGAGGAGCAGCAAGTCCTTGACTTCGCCCGTGAGCACCGCGGCCTGCACCGCCGCGCCCACCGCCACCACTTCGTCGGGGTTGACGGTCTTGTTCGGATCCTTGCCGAAGAGCTTCTTGACCTCTTCCTGCACCTTGGGCATGCGCGTCTGGCCGCCCACGAGGATGACCTCGTCGAGGTCGCCGGCCGTCACGCCCCCCTGGCGCATGGCCTCGCGGCACGGAGCCAGGCTGCGCTCGACCAGGTCCGCCACGAGCGATTCGAGCTTGGCCCGGGTGAGGGTGAGCACGAGATGCTTCGGCCCCGTCGCGTCCGCGGTGATGAAGGGTAGGTTGATCTCGGTCTGCACCACAGTGGAGAGCTCGCACTTGGCCTTTTCCGCCGCCTCCTTCAGGCGCTGGAGGGCCATGCGGTCCTTCCGCAGGTCGATGCCGTTTTCCCGCTTGAACTCTTCGGCGATCCAGTCCATCACCTTCTGGTCGAAGTCATCGCCGCCCAGGTGGGTGTCCCCGTTGGTCGCCTTGACCTCGACCACGCCTTCGCCGATCTCCAGGATCGAGATGTCGAAGGTGCCGCCGCCCAGGTCGTAGACGGCGACCGTCTCGTCCTTCTTCTTGTCCAGTCCATAGGCCAAAGCCGCCGCCGTCGGCTCGTTGACGATGCGGAGCACTTCCAGGCCCGCGATCGCGCCCGCGTCCTTGGTTGCCTGGCGCTGGCTATCGTTGAAGTAGGCGGGCACAGTGATGACCGCCTGGGTCACCTTCTCGCCCAGATAAGCCTCGGCGGCCTCCTTGAGCTTTCTCAAAACGAGGGCCGAGATCTCGGGCGGAGCGTACTCCTTGCCCCTGGCCTCGATGCGGACGTCGCCGTTCTGGGCCTTGACGACCTTGTAGGGGACGAGCTTCGCCTCCTGCAGGACCTCGTCGAATCGCCGCCCCATGAAGCGCTTGATCGAGAAGATCGTGTTGTCTGGGTTGGTGATGGCCTGACGCTTCGCCACCTGCCCCACCAGGGTCTCCCCTTCCTTCGTGAAGGCCACCACCGAGGGAGTCAGGCGGCTTCC
>Ga0137409_10008713_pt1 | contig 10349 bp, 9 predicted proteins | sample CZODoug1_16funga_FD_122059 | JGI IMG/M metagenome (GOLD analysis project Ga0137409, IMG submission 122059) | Vadose zone soil fungal communities from Angelo Coast Range Reserve, California, USA - CZODoug1_16fungal (Hybrid Assembly) | ecosystem: Environmental > Terrestrial > Soil > Vadose zone...
CCGCCTCCGCATTCCATTTTGCGAAGAAGACTGAACGCGAAACAGGAGTTTATAGCTGGCGAATGACGCGAAAGGTACTCTCATCGAGCCTCCGGACCAACTCACGATGAACGCGATTGCCGGGAGACAAAAACGCGATTGAACCAAGATCTGATGAGCGTCCAAGACGCTTGGTTGAATCGGAGGTTTCTCCGGCGCGCTGGTTTGAGAGTGGGGCGTCTGTGCGAATAGGAACAGGTCTACTTGTTTGCTCAACGCGCAGGGTGGTTGTCAGAGCGGGATTTCCAGAGGATTTGGCGAAGGATGCCGAGAAGGAGATCGGCGTCGGAGGTGGTGAGGTGGAGACGGCGGACGAGGCGGCGAATTTTTTCGTCGGTGGGGGCGGCAGTGCGGCGCTTCTGGGAGGCGGCGGGAGGCGATTTGAGGTAGCCGCTGGCGAGCAGCGCGTCGAGGAGAGCTGAAGTGATGCGCTCGAGCTCGGCGGCGGAGGCTGCGGTGCGTTTCGCCGGTGAAGGCGCAGCGTGGGGATCGCGAGCGAGTTCGTAGAGGCAGACGGCCACGGCCTGGCCGAGGTTCATGGAGCGATGGTCTTCGCGGGTGGGGATGCGCAGGAGCCAGTGACAATGGCTGAGGTCTTCGTTGGAGAGGCCGCGTTTCTCGGAGCCGAATAAGAGAGCCACGCCGCTGTTAGCGAGGCGCTTTCGAATCAGAGGCGCGCCTTGCTCGGGGCGTTTGACGGTGTGCTGCGGGTCGCGGCGGCCCACGGCGGTGGTGCCGACGATGAGAGTGCAGTCCGCGACAGCTTCGGCGAGACTCTTGAACTCTTCGGCGCGGGCGAGAAGAGGCGAGGCACCCACGGCAGAGCGTGCTTCACGAAAAGCCAATTCGTAGGGATTGACGACACGAAGATGGAAGAAGCCGAAGTTGCTCATGGCGCGGGCGGCGGCGCCGATGTTGAGAGGATTGCGCGGGTTGACGAGGACGACGCGCAGGTTGTCGAGTTGGGATAGGGAGGACAAGGAACAGACTCTATTCTCCGCCGCGGCCGAGAGAAAGGCGAGTACAACTCGGTCGAACAGTGGCAGAATGAACGGCGCTGGAGGGGCGGTGCGCGGTGAAACGGCGGTCGAGGGAGAGGGAGCGATGGACGCAAGGACACAAACGGGACGCGGTCATGGTTTTGGGGGGCTTGGCATGATCCTAGGCAACGGCTGGCTGGACTTTGGAGTGATTGGTGTCGCCGGGATGCTTGCCAGTTTTGCGCTGGCAACCGTGTGGGGACCGGCGGAGGCGCAGATGAACAAAAAAGCGGGCGTGGAGCGCGGGGTGTTTGGGAAGCTGGACGACAGTACGGCAATCGAGGTCTTCACGCTGAGGAATTCAAAGGGAGCGGCGGCGAAGATCATTACGTACGGAGGGACGCTGACGGAACTGTGGGTGCCGGACCGCACGGGAAAAACAGGAGACGTGGTGCTGGGATTCGACGACCTAAAGGGGTATCTGGGCGATCATCCGCATTTCGGGGGAGTTATAGGAAGGTATGCGAATCGCATCGCAAAGGGGAAATTCAGCATTGACGGACAGGAATACACGCTCGCGACGAACAATGGGCCGAACACGCTACACGGTGGAACCGTGGGATTTGACCACAGAGTTTGGAAAGGCGAGCCGATTTCCGGCGCGAAGGGGGCGGCGGTGCGGCTGACCTACGTGAGCCCGGATGGCGAAGAGCATTTTCCAGGCACACTGACGGCGAGCGTGGTGTACACGCTGACGGAAGACAACGCGCTGAAAATTGAGTACACCGGGACAACGGACAAGCCGACCGCGGTCAACTTGACGAATCACAGCTACTTTAATTTGTCGGGCGGAGGAGACGTTCTGGGGTACACGGTAACGCTGAATGCGAGTCGATACACGCCTGTGGATTCCACGCTGATCCCGACGGGAGAACTGGCGGCGGTGAAAGGCACGGCGTATGACTTTACGAAACCGATGACCATCGGGTCGCGGATCGCGGAGCTTGCCAAGGTGAAGGAATTGGGCGGATACGACATCAACTACATCGTGGATGGAGAAAGCGGAAAACTGCGGATGGCGGCAAATGTGGTGGACCCGGCTTCCGGGCGCGAGATGGAAGTGTGGACGACGGAGCCGGGAGTGCAGATGTACACCGCGAACTGGCTGGATGGGAGCATTCACGGGAAGCGCGGCGTGGCGTATGGAAGATACGGCGCGGTGTGCCTGGAGACGCAGCACTATCCGGATTCGGTGAACCACGCGAATTTCCCGAGTGCGATCCTGCGGCCGGGCGCGACGTATCACACGGAGACGATCTACAAGTTCTCGGCGAAATAAGCATCCAGGCAACTGGGTCCGCCAAGAGTGTGGTGGGTTGGGTCAGTTTGGAAGGCCAACCTAGGATCACTTCCGGATTTGCCGACAACTCGCCCTTCGCGGAGACGAAGCCGCTAGAACACAAATGCTAGCGCGCAATCAGTCTCCTGTGGACGATTGCAGAAGCGCGCACTTGCGCCGATATTCCCTAGGTGCTACGCCCATCTCTCGCCTAAAGACTCGGCTGAAAGAACTTTCCGATCCGTATCCAATCGCTGACGCCACCTCAGAGAGGGACATATTGTTCGAGCAAATCATGGCGCCTGCTCGGTACATCCGCCACTGCGTAAGGTATTCGAGAGGCGTCTGGCCCAAAACGGTCCTAAATTTTAAGGCAAAGGCAGACCTCGACATGCGCGCTTCGCGAGCGAGTGACGCAACAGACCAGCTCCCATCGAGGCCCGAATGCATCGCCTGTATGGCTTTGCTGAGATGCTTGTCTGACATCGCAGCCAACCACCCCTTTGGTGGAGCCGCGGAGCTATTTGCGTAAGCCCGAATTGCGTAGACAAATAGCGATTCATAAAGACAACTGATCAAGCGCGATGAGCCTATGCCGGGCTGAGCGGTTTCTGCTGCCAAGAGATCCAGCACGGATTGGAAGGCGTGACTTCGATTTTGGTCAAGCCGCAGGTGCAGATAATGAGGCAGAATCGTGGAAATGAGTGGGGCCTCGAATGCACTCATGCGAAACGACCCACTCACCAAAGTTGTGGGCGCGCCGCCTCCTCCGTAATGAATCACGCAATCCACTTCCAACTTTCTTAATTCGCGGTAATCGGCGACCGGGGAACGCGGATGATCCACCAATGTAAAGGCCTCATCGCTGAGAATGAAAATGAAAACATCGCCGGCGGAGAGGGAGATGGCTTGCCGCTGGTTCTTGAATTTCAGAAGCCCCGATCCACGAACCATTAACCCGAAACGTATCCGCGGAACTGTATCCCCCGAGTAGCGAAAACCCCACGGTGCTGTCGCCTCCAGACGCGTATAAACCGCTTCCTGAATTCTCATCGATCCAAAGGCCTCAGACAGCGGGTCCATTCGGTGTTCAAATGCAGGACGATCGGTCACGTTTTTTGGACGGATGACACTCATAAGTCCGAATTTTATCGCATCTACCTCTCGGGCCACCAAAACATTTCAATTGGAGAAAAAATGATCGTAAGAACATATCGTTCTAAGCATTTCATTCGCGTGACTGTAATCGCGCTATGCATTATGGGTGCGTATTCGCCGGTTGTTGCTTCACAGGAAACGAAAAAGGAAGCGGATCTCTGTCGCAGTTCTTCCGATGCGAAGTTGCCTTGTTCTTCGGCGGCGGCTACGAAAGAAATTCCGGAAACACCGAGCCAACAGGCAGCCAACCTTCCTGACGCGCCGCAACCTCAAGGGCAAAGCAATCTGCCAAGCTCATCATCCCATCCGCAAGAGGAAAACAGCGCCGTGCTGTTCCTGCCGGTCAAGAGTCCTCGTGCTCTGTCCTTCAGCGACAAATTTACAATCTACACCCATCAAACCTTTGGGCCGCCTGCGCTTATCCTCCCGGCGTTCAAAGCCGGTATGGGCATGGCGAATCCAACAAAACATTACCCTCGCGAATGGAAGGACGGGGCTGGGGCGTTCGGGAGACTCTATGGAGATTCCATCGCCACGGTCACTTCCCAGCGAACCGCGCGCTTTCTGACGGGCGTTGCCCTGCATGAAGATCCGCGGTACGTGCGGTCCACTAGTAAAAATCCTCTGCTGCGAACCACGCACGCGCTTGCGTTTACGCTCATTGATAAGACCGACTCCGGGAGAAACACGATTGCCTTCTCCAATTTTGCTGGAGCGGCCGCGGGCGGTTTTGTCGGAAGGGCTTATCTGCCGCATGGATACAGCGACCTCACGCACGCAGAACAAAGAATGGCCTTCCAGTTCATGAGCATTGCGATTCAAAATATAGCCGCTGAGTTTCAACCACAGTGGGGGCCTCTTGTGCGAAAGCTACGCATCAACAAAATCATTCCCGAGTGGTGGGTGCCGCGGCACGAAAAGTAAGCCGCGGGGCAATTCTTTCCAGGTACGGTCGTTGCGAAATGCTTCGTCGCATGGTGCCCAATTATGGTTTGGTCGCCTTGTCGCTCGTGGTTAGTGCCCCAGAAGCTGGAGTTTAGAAAGGTAGCTGCCAGATTATGCTAAAGTCTCGGGCCACTCGGAAACAACCCCTTGCCACTGCGGCTCTTCTCTCCCAAACTCACCCAGCGCCGGTGGGCGCCGCGGCTTGCGCGGGCTGCGAGGGGTAACATAGACTGTGGCCGGATACTAGGAAAACACCTACCGGGCTGGCCGGAAGTTCCCGCCTTTGCATGGGTCAGCCGGCAAGGTAAGTCCGTTCGTTCCACAGCCTCGACCCGGTTGGGGACTTCATCCAGAGTGTTACCGCCGTCGGAAGCGGCCGGGCGGTCGCGCTTTGGAGTTTGTGGCAGCGAATGCATGGAATCGCGGAGGAAGCAGAGTGGCAACTCCACTGGAAAGCTGGGTGAATGAAGCGGCGGCGCTGGCGAAGCCGGACCGCCTGGTGTATTGCGATGGGTCCGAGGCGGAATACCAGCGGATGGTTGCGGAGATGCTGCGCGGCGGCGACACAGTGCAGCTCAACGAGAAAACTTACCCGAATTGCCAGTTGCACCGGAGCAGCCCGAACGACGTGGCGCGGACGGAGCACCTGACGTTTATCTGCTCGCGGGACAAGGATGACGCCGGGCCGACGAACAATTGGATGGACCCGGGCGCGGCGAAACACAAAGTGGGTGCGCTGCTGGACGGGGCGATGCGCGGGCGGACGATGTACGTGGTGCCGTACATTTTGGGACCGGTGGATTCGCCAATCAGCAAGGTGGGCGTGGAAGTGACGGACAGCCCGTACGTGGTCGCGAGCATGCGCATCATGTCGCGAATGGGCAAAGTGGCGATGGAGCGGCTGGGGGCGTCGAGCGACTTCGTGCCGGGGCTGCACTCGCTGGGCGACCTGGATCCCATGCGGCGGTACATTACGCACTTTCCGGAAGAGAAATTGATCTGGAGCGTAGGGTCGGGCTACGGCGGAAACGCGCTGCTTGGGAAAAAGTGTTTTGCGCTGCGGATTGCGAGCGTGATGGCGCGCGAACAGGGCTGGATGGCGGAGCACATGTTGATCCTGGGACTGGAGTCGCCGGGCGGCAAAGTGACGTACATGGCTGCGGCGTTCCCGAGCGCGTGCGGCAAAACAAATCTGGCGATGATGGTTTCCGCGCTGGAGAGCCAGGGGTACCGTGTGTGGACGGTGGGCGACGACATCGCGTGGATGAAGATCGGCGACGATGGGTACTTGCACGCGATCAATCCGGAAGCGGGATTCTTTGGAGTGGCGCCGGGCACGGGGATGAAGACGAATCCGAACGTGATGACTGCCTTGCGGAAGAACACGCTGTTCACGAATGTGGCGATGACGCCGGAGCGGGAACCGTGGTGGGAAGGGATCGGTAGTGAGCCGCCGGCGGGACTGATCAATTGGAAGGGCGAGAAGTGGGATTCGTCCAAGGGCGCGGCGGCGCACCCGAACGCGCGGTATACCGTGCCGGCCCCGCAATCACCGAGTATTTCACCGAAGTGGGAAGCGCCGGAAGGCGTGCCGATCTCGGCGTTTATTTTTGGCGGACGGAGAGCGCGCGTGGCGCCGCTGGTGTATGAATCCTTCGACTGGCAGCACGGCGTGTTCGTTGGGGCGATGATGGCCTCGGAAACGACGGCGGCGGCGACGGGCGACGTGGGAATTACGCGGCGCGACCCGATGGCCATGCTGCCCTTCTGCGGGTACAACATGGGAGATTATTTCGGGCATTGGCTGGCGATGGGGAAGAAAATCCCGAAGCCGCCAAAGATCTTCCACGTGAACTGGTTCCGGAGGGGCGCGGATGGAAAATTTCTGTGGCCGGGGTTCGGCGAAAACGTACGGGTGCTAAAGTGGATTCTGGAACGCGTGGAAGGCCGCGGCGCGGCTCAGGAGACACCTATCGGCCATGTTCCGGCGAAAAATGGGCTGACGCTCGAGGGTTTGAAGATTTCCGATGAGGCGCTGAAAGAATTGCTCCGCGTGAGTCCCGAGGATTGGGAACTGGATCTGGGAGATTCGAACCAGTTTTTCACGAAATTCGGGGAGCGCCTGCCGGGGGAAATTCGCGACGAGCATGAAAAGCTGGCGCGGCGTTTCGGCCGCGCGGCGGGCGTCGCGCGGTAAGCACCAGTACATTCCTGCTAAAGTAAAACCTCCACCTGGAGGATCACATGCGCCGCTTTTCGATTTGTCTCTCCTTTCTTCTCATCATCCCTGCTTGCTCGGCAACCACAGCAGGAGCGCAGGAACGGCCGGCTGTGAGCTTCACGCCGCTGGAACAATGGCGGATCGCCGTCGTGGGCGGCGATTCCGCGGCGCTAACTCAAATGTATGTCTCTTCTCCGCCCCCACAAATCAAAGGCGCAGATGGGAAAGCTCTGTCGGTACAGGAGGATGTGACCTTTTGGGCAGGATGGAAAGCCAAGGATTTGTCAGATATGCAAGTGGAGATTGCGCAGGAACAAGACCCGCAACCGAACGTGCATATCGTAGTGGTGGAGGTAACAATCTTCGTGAAAGCAGGCGGCACTGCAAAAAAATATTATGTGGGGATGGCGCAGGGTTGGGTGCATCTGGATGATGCATGGCGCATCGCTTACGTGCAAAGGCAAGACGCGGCGAGATTAAAGCAGCCACTCGAACAAAGAGACCTCTATCCGGCGTCAGCGGATGCGAAAGCGGAAATTGCGGCGGCTATCCACAAGGCCACCGGTGGGCGCAAGCGAGTGCTTGTCGTCTTTGGAGGGAACTGGTGCTACGACTGCCACGTACTCGAGGAAGCGTTCCACAGCCCGGAAATTTCTCCCACGATGGAGAAATCGTTTGAAGTGGTGCACGTGGATATCGGCCAGATGGACAAGAACCTAGACGTTGCCAAACAGTATGATGTGCCGCTCGACCGAGGCGTCCCCGCAATCGCGGTGCTGGAAGGCGACGGGAAGTTGCTCTTCAGCCAGAAACGCGGGGAGTTCGAAGCGGCGCGCTCGATGGCACCGGAAGACATCCTGGACTTTCTCAATAAGTGGAGACCAAGCGCGACCAAGAATTGATTCGTTCGAATTGTTTTCGCCTTGACGCTAAACCAAATACAACTTCAGTGATGACCGCCAAGGCGGCGCGTGGGCGTGCTGACGGGCGGCGAATCCTCGGCGTCGAAGGCCACAGGGCCGCGATCAAAATGAAAATCAGGGCGGCTTTCCAGGAGGCGGACGCAGCGGTTCCAGCGGAGAATGCTGTCGTCATTGCCGGCGGGGCGGATTTTCTCCGCTTCGGCGAAGCAGCGCATGGCTTCTTCGATGAGCGGCAGAAGAATGTGCGCGGCATAGCCGACAACGAGTTGCGCCTTGGCGCGGCGCTCGTAGAGCAAGCCGGTGTAGTAGAAGCGCTCGTAGGGATCGCGCAAACTTTGAAAAATGGCTAAGACTTCCGGATAGCGGTCGGCAGTCGCGCCGATAAATTGGTCGGTGATGGCAAGACCGAGCATGCGGCGCGCGAGCTGCTGCTCGGGGTCGATGGCGAGGATGTCGCGGCAGATGGATTCGGCTTCTTCCGGCTCGTTGATGTAACGGTAGAGCTCCGCTTTAGCGATGGCCTCGGGGATGCCGGCTTTGGAGATGGATTTCAACTGGTATGCCATGGAACCTCCTCGTGCAACTGCGAAAGCGGCGAGCCTTCCTTACTTGCCGCGAATCTTTCGAAACAACATCGTTAGCGGATCGTAGAATTCGTCCACCACGCGCTCTTTGAGCGGGATGATGGCGTTGTCCGTGATGCGAATCTCTTCCGGGCAAACCTCCGTGCAGCATTTCGTGATGTTGCAAAGCCCGAGCCCAAGTTCGTCCTTGAGCAGTGCGGCGCGGTTGCGGCCATCGAGCGGGTGCATTTCGAGCCCGGCAACGCGAACAAAGAAACGCGGACCGGCGAATTGCTCCTTCAGGTCGTGCTCGCGAAGGACATGACATACGTCTTGGCATAGAAAGCATTCGATGCACTTGCGGAATTCCTGCACGCGATCCACGTCAAGCTGGGAGATTTTCCAGTTGGTGCCGGGGCGCGGTTCGAACGCAGGGATTTTCCGGTTGACACGGTAATTCCAGGAAACGTCGGTGACAAGGTCTTTGATGCGAGGAAAGGATTTCATGGGAAGGACGGTGATGGGCTGGTCCTGGGGGAGATCATCCATGCGTGTTTTGCAGGTGAGGCGGGGGCGGCCGTTGACTTCGGCGGAGCAGGAACCACACTTCCCTGCTTTGCAGTTCCAACGAATGGCTAGATCGGGGGCGAGGTGGCCCTGGATGTAGTGGAGGGCGTCGAGAACGACCATGCCGGGAGCGACGGGGACACGATAGTCAACGGTTTGGCCGCTGTTCGAATCGCCGCGAAAAACGCGCAGAGTTGCTTCGCTCATGAAGGAGCTCCCTGTTGCGAACGCTGCATGGCTTCGTCCCAGCTTAGAGGCAAAGAGGACCCGGCGACTTTCCATTGCGTGATTTTTGTCCGGCCCATGTGAGGAGCCATGGCTTTCATGGCTTCTCCGTGCGGAATTTTCGCGACAAAATCCATGAGAGTCTTTTGATCCTCCCAGACGGAAAGCGTCCAAAAGTTGCGACTCAATATCTTGGCGCGGAGGGTGTATCCGATGATGCCGGGAGTGCTGCGCAATTGCTTCTGGATTTGAATGGAAAACCGAAAGAAACCGGGGATTGCTGAATACTTGTTGAGAGGCAGATAGGACAAGAGGGCAAGGTACTCGCGATTGGCGTCAGCAGCTCCGAAAGTGAACCAAGGCGAATCCATGGCGATCGGTCTCCCAGTCATTTAGCGGTACAACGCAGGATTCGAATCATGATTTGTCCTCGGCGAGAATGTGCTTGAGCTCCGCGGGCATTTCTTCGACGGGATTTTCGCGGCGTTTCATTGTGCCGTTCTCGCGGACGATGACGTTGTGTTTTTTCTCCCAAAGCTGGTCGAGATTTGGATAGTCAATGCGGCTATGCGCGCCGCGGCTTTCCTTGCGCGCCAGGGCGCTATGGGTGACCGCTTCGGAAATGGTGAGCATGGATTTCAGGTCGTAGGAGAGATGCCAGCCGGGATTGAAAAGCCGTGAGCCTTCGACGCCGGCTTTGGCCGCGCGGGCTTTCAGTTTTTCGAGTTCGATGAGAGCTTTCCTCAAGTCTTCTTCCGTGCGAAAGATTCCGACGAGATTTTGCATGAATTCCTGGAGGTCGCGATGAACGGCGTAGGGGCTTTCGGCGCCGGTATTGGAAAACGGGGCGAGCAGTTCTCTTTCGGCTGATTTAATTTGTGCACTGTCGATCGAAGGGGCGGAGACTTGTTTGGCGTGCGCGGCGGCGGCGAGCCCGGCGCGGCGGCCAAAGACCAGGAGGTCGGAGAGCGAATTGCCACCGAGTCGATTCGCGCCGTGAAGACCGGCGGCAGCTTCACCAGCGGCGAAAAGGCCGGGCACTGTAGACTCAGCGGTTTCGGCGTCCACGCGAATGCCTCCCATCACGTAGTGGCACGTGGGGCCAACTTCCATCGGGCCTTTGGTGATGTCCACGTCGGCGAGTTCCTTGAATTGGTGATACATGCTGGGGAGTTTTTTCTTCACGTATTCGGCGGGCTTGTGGGAGATATCGAGATACGCGCCGCCGTGCTCGGTGCCACGGCCTTCCTTGACTTCGGTGTAGATGGAGCGGGAGACGACGTCGCGGGTGGAAAGCTCCATGCGCTTGGGGTCGTATTTTTCCATGAAACGCTCGCCGAGCTTGTTGCGAAGGATGCCGCCCTCGCCGCGAACGGCTTCGGTGACGAG
>Ga0137409_10008714_pt1 | contig 10349 bp, 8 predicted proteins | sample CZODoug1_16funga_FD_122059 | JGI IMG/M metagenome (GOLD analysis project Ga0137409, IMG submission 122059) | Vadose zone soil fungal communities from Angelo Coast Range Reserve, California, USA - CZODoug1_16fungal (Hybrid Assembly) | ecosystem: Environmental > Terrestrial > Soil > Vadose zone...
CCCGCGGATGATGAGATAGGCCGTGATCGCCAGGACCAACAGGTGGTACTCGAAGCCCTCGCCCTTCTGCGTCCCAGCCCAATTCATGAAGAAACCATAGGAGTGATGCACCGTCGCGATGGCGACCAGCATGTTGACGGCGATGCCGAAGGCTGCGATTCGAGTCAGGAATCCCAGAACGAGTCCCAGGCCGCCGAAGAACTCGGCCGCGATGGCCAGGAACGCAAGGGGCGCCGGGATATGAAGGTAACCGGTGAACATTCCCATCGTTCCCGAGAAGCCGGGGCCTCCAAACCAACCCAGCAACTTCTGCGCGCCATGCGCGAAAAAGACGACTCCGAGCACCAAGCGCAGAATGAGGGTCGCCGGGTTGTCATCTGTCGTGATCAGTTTGCGGAACATTGTGGATCTCCTCCTGGCTCAATGGCTTCTACCTACGGACAGGCGCGGTCACCCGCCCCGAACGTTCCGACATCACTGTGAGATGCAATGTCCTTACATGAGGATTCATTACATCGAGATATATTGCCGCGTTCGCATCGGACGAGATGCCGGCCTCGGGTTCCCGGTGTTCCCGGTTTGAGAGCCCTTTCTTGGGGTTTGAGCCGGCCGCTCGACCGTGTAGTCCGAGCTGATCTGCGTGCTCGATCGTTGATTGGCTCGAGGAGCCCGGATTGTCCTGAGGACGACGCGATGTTAGTGTCGGTCATCGGAGCTTCAGGACAAACGGAAGGAGAAACTTCTTGGCCCGGCACAGCCTTCGTAGCGCCATTCAGAGAGCCGGCACGAAACTGTTCACTGAACGAGGGTTCAACGCGAGTAGCGTCAAGGACATCACTGAGGCGGCAGGGGTTCCGAAAGGATCCTTCTATAACCACTTCAAGAGCAAGGAAGCTCTCGCGGCAGAGATTGTGACCGCATACGGGAAGGGTACTACCGATCGAAGTATCCTGACCAACCCTGACATTCCAGCCCTTACCCGCCTCAAGAAGCACTTCGCGGCTCTCAACGAGTACTTCACTCGGTGCAATGAGGGCTGTCTGGTCGGCAAATTCATGACCGAGGTGTCGGACGATACACCGCAGCTTCGCGAGAACCTGCTTGGCGTACTGAGGCTTTGGGGTGAGCAGATCTCTTCAGCCATTTCAGATGGACAGAAGCAGGGCTCCATTCGCAAGGATCTCAAGGCAGACGAACTGGCTGCGTTCCTGATCGATGCCTACGAAGGAGCCATCTCCCGGACCCGCGTTGAAAAGAACCCTAGAGCGCTCAAATCCTTCAGCAAGGTCGTGTTCTCGAGCATCGTGGTTTGAGCCATTGGCCTGCAGGCTCGACTAGACGGGCTTACCGCTAGGGATTCTCGAGGCCCTCCGTACTTCCCTCCCCGCCGCCACGAATCCTGCTGGTATGGTTTGCATCTCAAGACGACCGGTCATATTGTAGACCGCGCGGGTAAAGGAGGCCACGGGCATGAAGTCACCTCAAGAAATCAGGGCGTTTGTGTTGAAGGCTTTCGACACGCTGTTCAACAGGCGTGATTACGAGACCGCTGCGAAGTTCTGGTCTCCCAACTACGTCCAACGCAGCGCGCACATCCCACCTGGAAGAGATGGGCTCTTCGACCTTGTACGAGCGGCCCCGCCCGAAATGCGGTACGAAAACCACGTGGCCGCGGCCGAGGGCGACTACGTCTTGCTGCACGGGCGCTTTACGAGCAACGGGAGGCCGCGCGCCTGGGTCGCCGGTGACGTCATCAGGGTCGAGAACGGCGTCATCGTCGAGCACTGGGACACGCTCCAAGACGAAGCCGCACGGGAGGAGTCGAAGAGCGGACTCCCGATGTTTGGAGACCGCTTCCCGACCGCGCCACCGCAGCTCACCGTGGAAAGGGCGAGCAGGATTGTCGCGCCACTCTACGAGGCATTGAACCAACCCCAAAAGAAGGACGTTCGTGCCCTTCTCGCCCAAGCCTGCCACGCGGACTACAAGTCCTATTCGACCAACGATGAGTGGCTATCGCGCGATGCGCTTGCGGAAGTGTTCAAGCAGATTGGCGCAAGCGTTCCAGACCTGGCCTGGAGCGTCACGGACATCATGGTTTCGGGCGACCGCGTGATTGTCCGCGGCGAAGCGACGGGAACGCCCGTGGGTGAGCTGTTCGGCGCTCGCCCGACCGGCCGAAGCTTCAAGACCATGGCGCTCGATGTGTTCACCGTCAGGGGTGACAAACTCGCGTCTGCGTACCACGTCGAGAATTGGGTCGGCGCAATTCAACAGATCCAGCGATAGTCGGTCGCTATGAACACGTTCAAAGACAACCGCGCAGGAGGGACGATGTCATCGACCAAGACCGCGAGTAGCACGACGGCCCCCACTCAGTTCCTGCAGGTCAATGGCCAGTCCTACGCCTACCGCCGGTTTGGCAACGGTCCCGGCCTCCCCCTGCTCTTTCTTCAGCACTTTACCGGGACGCTCGACAACTGGGATCCAGCAGTGACTGATCCGCTCGCCACCGGACATGAAATCATCCTGTTCGACAGCGCTGGGGTGGGGCGGTCGACCGGTGAGGTCCCGGTCACGATTGCGGGAATGGCGAGACACGCCATCGCGTTTCTTGACGGCCTTGGGCTTGAGACATGCGACATCGTTGGGTATTCCCTCGGTGGGATGGTCGCGCTGCAGATGGTGCAGGACCGGCCGTCGATCTTTCGGCGGATGGTGCTCGTCGGGACCGCCCCTCGAGGAGGCGAGGACATCATGCACCTCGAGAAACCGAGCCTGGCCAAGCGTATCCAGGATCCGGCGAACCGGGGGTATGACGTCTTGAAGAAGATCTTCTTCACATCCTCGTCGGCGAGTCAGGCGGCAGGTGAGGCCTTTGTGTCGAGACTCTCACAGCGCAAGGACGACCTCGATCCACCCTCGGATCCACAAGTGGCGAGCGCGCAGATGGCGGCATTCCGCGAGTGGGAACAGTTCCAAGGCTCACGCTTCAATGAGCTCAAGACGATTCGCCATCCGACGCTCGTCGTGAACGGTGTTAGCGACGAGATGATTCCAGTCTCCAACTCGTACCGGTTGAGCGAGAACCTGGCGAACGCGGTCTTGCTGACGTACCCCGATGCCGGACACGGATCGCTGTTCCAGTATCCGGAGTCCTTCACCAGACACACGGCGGCGTTCCTGGCCTCCAATTCGGAGTCGGCGGTTTTCTGAGCGCGATCAGTGTATGACCGTCACGAATCTCGCATTCGCGTTCTCGAGATTAAGACGGCCGTACATATTGCGCCGGCCGACGCGACCGGAGTGATTTCTCATGGGCTCGCCGACTAACGCCGCCGCCTCTCACCTGACATCTGCCGCCGGGATGCCTGGTGCTCTCTACTGGCTTGCCCTCGGCACGTTCGCTATAGGAACCGAAGGGTTCATGATCGCGGCGCTACTTGTGCCGATTGCGACAGACCTTCGCGTCTCCGTCGTTCAAGCCGGCCTGTTGGTTTCCATCTTCGCGTTCGCCTATGCAACGAGTTCGCCTGTGCTCACCGTGCTCACCGGACGCGTGGACCGGCGGCGGCTGCTCATCTCGTCCATGTCGCTCTTTGCGTTCCTCAACATCGGCGCAGCAATCGCGCACAGTTTCCTCGCGCTCGCCGCAGCCCGTGTGCTGCTCGCGTTCGCCGCCGGTCTCTACACGCCGAACGCCAACGCACTTGCGGGAGCCGTCGTGTCCCCGGAACACCGCGGACGTGCAATCGCAATTGTCAACGGTGGGTTGACGATGGCGATTGCTCTGGGCGTGCCACTCGGCGCATTCGTTGGCGATCGGCTTGGCTGGCGCATGACCTTCGTGGGTGTCGGTGTGCTTTCGGCCATCGCGTCGGCAGGGCTCAGCCGGGGGCTGAGACACGGCGTCGGTGCCACGCTGGTCTCGGCGTCGCTCGCTGACCGAATACGCACCGTGCGAAATCCATGTGTCGCGCGGACCCTCGCCGTGACGACGGTCTGGGCGAGCGGATCGTACGCGGTCTACACGTATCTGGCTCCGCTTCTTTACGACACGACGTTACTCCGCGGCCCGCAGATTGGTCTCGCGTTGTCGACATGGGGCCTTGCGGCGGGCGTGGGACTGTTTGTCAGCGGCACCGCAACGGATCGGCTCGGGACCGAGATTGTGCGGCGCTCGAGCCTGACGGGCGTCGTCGTTGCCCTTGCTGCTCTCGCTGTTGTTGCAAACGCGGTGACGCCCGCGAGGGCACTCGTGCCTGTGCTTGCGGCGATTGCGCTCTGGGGGATGTGCTCCTGGGCGTTCTTCCCGGCGCAACAGACGCGGCTGATCGACATCGTCGGCGTCCCGGCAGCGCCGGTTGCGCTCTCACTGAACGCGTCATTCATGTACCTCGGGTTCTCGCTGGGAGCCGCGCTTGGAGGTTTCTCTCTCGTTCACATCGAGGCGCGCCATCTCGGATTCATCGGCGCTGCATGCGAGTTGGTTGCGCTTACGTTGTTGCTGGTGAACCAGGCATTAGACACGCGATCGCAGTCGGACGGCGCCATCTGGGCGTCGACCGCGCGCGTCGAACACGGCGCTGCCGTCAGGATTCCCCCATGCTTTGGCGGATGACGCGTCTCCAGCGCTTGTCGAGATATGACCGATTCACCTTTGAAACAGGGTCTGCCGAATGACGAATGATGATCAACCTTCTCGGCCAAACCGCCGACAGTTCCTGTTAACCGGCGGCAGCGCGGTGGCTGCGAGCGTGATGGCGGCTACAGTCGGAGATGAGGCGCATGCGGCGCAGGCCGCAGCCGGTGAGGCCGTGCCCGCTGTTGAAGGTGCCGTTCCGATCACCCTTCGCATCAACAGTACGGACCATTCGATCCGCATCGATCCGCGGACCACGCTGCTGGATTGCCTCCGTGAGACGCTGGCACTGACGGGCACAAAGAAGGGCTGTGATCACGGACAGTGCGGTGCGTGCACCGTGCACGTCAACGGCAGGCGCGTGCTTTCGTGCCTCAACCTCGCTGTCATGCACGATGGCCACGAGATCACCACGATCGAAGGATTGGGTACCCCTGAAGCCATGCATCCCATGCAAACGGCTTTCTACACCCACGATGCGTATCAATGCGGCTACTGCACGTCGGGTCAGATCATGTCCGCGGCCGCATTGCTGAAGGAGCCATGCGGACCTGACGACACCGCGGTCAAGGAGTTGATGAGCGGCAACATTTGCCGGTGCGGCGCCTACGCCAACATCGTCGCGGCCATACAACAGGTCCGCAAGTCCGCGTAGCGGAGGAGGTGGTCGCTATGCATCGATACGAGTACATCCGTCCAGCAGATCAGGCCGCGGCCATTGCGGCGGCCGCGCAGGCCACGACGGCGCAGCAGGGCGCCAATGTGCGCTTCCTGGGCGGCGGCACCACACTGATCGATCTGATGAAGCTGAACGTCGAAACCCCCACACGCGTGCTCGATATCAGTCGTCTGCCGCTCGACCGTATTGACGCCGCACCCGGTGGCGGACTGCGGATCGGTGCGATCGTCCGCAACTCGGACCTGGCGAACGATGCCAAGGTGCAACAGGAGTATTCGGTTCTGTCTCAGGCCATCCTGCAGGGCGCCTCAGCGCAGATCCGCAATATGGCCACCGTCGGGGGAAACTTGCTGCAGCGAACACGCTGCGTCTACTTCCGGGACACGGCCATGGCGTGCAACAAGCGCGAGCCAGGCAGCGGATGTCCGGCAATCACCGGCCACAATCGAACGCTTGCCATCCTGGGCGCGAGCGAGCAATGCATCGCGACGAATCCATCCGACATGTGCGTCGCGTTGGCAGCGCTCGAAGCCACCGTTCACATTCAGGGAGCGCAGGGCGCGCGTGCCGTCGCCTTCGGCGATTTCCACCTTCTGCCAGGCAACACACCACAACGTGAGACCGTCCTCGAACCCGGCGATCTGATCACGCACGTTTCGTTACCGCCACCAATTGTCCCAAGCAAGCAGGTCTACCTGAAGCTCCGCGATCGCGCGTCGTATGAGTTCGCCCTCGCGTCGGCGGCGGTGGTCTTGACGATCGAGAACGGCAATATCACGTACACCCGGATTGCGCTTGGCGGCGTGGGCACAAAACCCTGGCGTTCCGCGGAAGCCGAAACTGCGCTCACCGGCAGGCCCGCCAACGACGGCACGTTCCGTCAAGCCGCCGAAGCCGCGCTAGGAGCCGCGACGCCGCAGAGCGAGAACAGATTCAAGATCGAGCTCGCCAAACGCTGTCTGACGCAGGCACTGCGAATGGCCGTGGCTCGCTGAGTTCCGAGGAGCCCTTATGGCGCAGCAACCGCCTTCTTCTTCGCCCATTGGACGCGACACGCTCCGTATCGACGGTCCACGGAAAGTCACCGGGCTGGCAAAATACGCCTCTGATTTTCAGTTTCCCGGCATGCTCTACGCCGTCCCGGTGGAGGCGACGATCGCCAGTGGCAGACTGCTCACGCTGGATACGGCGGTGGCGGAGAAGATGCCTGGCGTCAGGGCGGTGCTGCATCGTCGAAACGTCGGCCCCATCTTCCGTTCCACTCCAGCGCCTGATTTCGAGCGTATCTGCCTTGAGCGGCGGCCGCCATTCGAGGACGACACCATCCACTACTGGGGCCAGTACATCGCTCTTGCCGTTGCGGACACGTTCGAAGCGGCCAAGGCCGCTGCCGATGCGGTCCGTGCGACATATTCCCGAGAGACCCATAACGTCGAGCACCGCCTCGAGGCAGGCAGCGATCCCGACGTCGTCCTGACCGCCTACGGCCCGGTGGCGCGGCTGCAGAGTCGCCGCGGCGACGCAGCAGCCGGGTTCAAGAATGCGGCCGTCACGCTCGACGAAACGTATGTCACTCCCGTGGAGACGCACAATCCTCTCGAGCTGCACTCGACGGTTGCGCTGTGGGATGGCGCCACGTTGACGTTGTATGACGCCACCCAGGGAGTCGTGAACCTGCGCAGTGTTCTGGCGCAGATGTTCGGTCTGCCCAAGGAGAACGTCCGCGTCGTGTCGAAATTCCTGGGTTCGGGATTCGGTGGAAAACTCTATCCCTGGCCTCACGTGCCGCTTGCCGCCGCTGCGGCTCGACAGTTGGGCAAGCCGGTCAAGCTGGTGGTGAGCCGGAAAATGATGTTCCAGTCTGTCGGACATCGGGCGCGCACCCAGCAGCGCGTCCGGCTCGGCGCCTCACGCAACGGCAAGCTCGTGTCTCTCCAACACGACTACGTCTATCACCTGTCGGTGCTCGACATGTACCACGAGGACTGTGGGGAAGCCACGCCATTCCATTACAGCGTTCCCAATGTGCGCGTGAGTTTCGGGCGCGCCAGGCGCAACGTGGGCGCAACGGCCGATATGCGCGGGCCTGGAGCCGTCCCCGGGCTCTACGCCACCGAATCTGCGATGAACGAGATGGCGGAGCGGCTCAAGATGGATCCCGTCAAGTTCCGCATTCTCAACGAGCCGAAGCTCGACGAGTCCCTGAAGCTGCCATTCTCGTCCCGTCATTACGTCGAGTGCCTGACTCTCGGTGCCGAGAAGTTCGGGTGGTCGAAACGAAACCCGGCCGTCGGCTCGATGAAGCGCGATGGGTTGACACTCGGTTGGGGAATGGCCGGCGCCACATGGGTCGCAGGGCGATTTGCCGCCGCCGCCAGTATTCAATTGCGCGACGACGGGACCGTCCGCGTCGCGTGTGCCACGCAAGACATTGGCACCGGGATGTACACGGTCCTCGCGCAACTGGCGTCCGAGAAGACGGGCGTTCCTGTGGACAAGATCGACGTCGAGTTGGGCGACAGCGCGCTTCCAGAGGGTCCGATCTCAGGCGGCTCATTGGCGACCAGTTCAGTGATCCCGGCGGTGTTCAAAGCGGCCGACCAGGCAATCGCCTCGTTATTCATCATCGCCGTGACGACTCCCGGCTCGCCATTTCTGGGTCGCCAGCCCGGCGATCTGGCACTACAGAGTGGCCGCGTCTTCCTCAAGGCTCAAGGGTCTGCAGGCGCAGTCCCGTTCGGCGACTTGCTGCGGCGCGCCAATGCACGACTCGTCAGCGGCAGCGGCAGTTCTGAAATGACCGCGTTCGCGCCGAATCCGAAGTATTCCAGGCATTCCTTCGGTTGCCACTTCGTCGAGGTCACGTGGCAACAAGAGATCGCGCGTCTGCGCGTCAGCCGCGTCGTGACAGTGATGGACGCAGGCCGAATCGTGAATCCGCTTGCCGGCCGGAATCAGATCCAGGGCGGAGTCGTGATGGGCATCGGCATGGCGCTCTTCGAGGAAACCACCTACGATCCGCAAAACGGCGCGCCCATCAACAGCAACTTGGCTGACTACATGGTGACGGTGAACGCCGACGCGCCTCCAATCGAGGTGCACTTTCTTGACTATCCCGACCTGGAAATCAACGAGCTCGGAGCGCGCGGAATCGGAGAGATCGGACTAGCGGGAGTCGCCGCCGCCATCACGGAGGCGGTGCACCATGCGACCGGTGTTCGTGTGAGGGAACTGCCTGTAAAGATCGAGCACTTGTTGGTGTGACAGCGTTCAGGCGCCTCCTCTCGGGTGCGTTCATCTCGCTGACGTTGTCAACACAGGCGGTGGCGCAGGCGGCTCGACCGAGCTACCAGCCGATTCGGTACGACGAAGATTGGAGCGCGCTTCGCGATCAGTCTGTGCACGACGACGTGTGGGATCGCGTCAAATACGTGCCGCTGCCCTGGCCGAAGTGGTTCCTCACGGTTGCCGGCGAAACCCGAGAGCGGTACGAGCTGGTCGACTATCCGGCATTCGGGTTTGGTCCCTCAGATACGAACGGCTACCTCCTGCAGCGGTTTCTCTTCTCGACGGACTGGCACACCGGTACGCGCGCCCGTGTATTCGTCGAGCTGCAGAGTGGGTTGACTCACGGGCGCAACGGTCTGCCCGTAACGAGTCTTACGGACAAACTGGACCTTCACCAAGGCTTCATGGATCTTGTGCCGCTGAAGCGCACCCGCCACGAGCTTCGCATCCGCGCGGGACGCCAGGAGCTAACGTTCGGTACTGGCCGCCTCGTCTCAGCTGCGGAAGGACTCAATGTGCGCCGAAGCTTCGATGGCGTCCGCGTGATCGGGCGGCATGGCGACTGGACCTGGAATGCCGGCATCTACCACCTGGTGAAAACAGACACGGGCGTGTTCGACGACGCTTCTGATCGGAATCTCACGCACTGGGGCCTCGGTGCGATTGGGCGTCATACGCTGTGGGCGGGCGCTGGGTTCTCTCTGTACTATTTCGGTGTCGAGCGGCAGGATGCGATGTTCGCCGAAGAAACGGCGCGATCGCTTCGGCACACGGTGGGCACGAGATCCTGGCGGGCCAGTGCGGGGCCGTGGGATTTCAATCACGAGGCGGTCGTGCAGTGGGGCGCATTCGGCAGTGGGCGCATCTGGGCCTGGGGCGTCTCTTCCGACACAGGTTTCACGTTCAGCGATCGGTTCCGTACGCGCGTCGGGGTTCGTACCGATATGGCCAGTGGCGACGCGCGACGCGCAGATGGCGCGCTCAACTCGTTCGATCCGCTCTTCCCATCAGCAATCTCCTACTCGGGCAACTCCGGGCTACTCGGGCCGACAAACTTGCTCGATGTCGGGCCGACGATTCGCGTGTCACCGTCGCGGCGTCTGACGGTCACGGTAGGCTCACCCGTATTCTGGCGTCAGAGCCTCGCGGACGGCGTGTACCTGATCACGACCGCGCCGGTGCCGCAATTGGCCCGAAGCCGAGCTCGGTGCGTGGGCGTCAATCCTGACGTCGGGTTGCGGTGGGAGTTCGACAGACACTTGCAGGTCACAGCGCTCTTGTCGCACTTCTTTCTGGGTCCGTTCCTGCGTGACACAACGCCTGGACGGGCGGTCAACTACGGTTACGCCGCCCTGTCGTACAGATTTTGAGATTGCCAGTCCAACAGGGAGGGACGAGCGTGCTAGCAGACGCTGGCTCGCTGCTTCATGGTCAACTCCGCGGTCGAGGCTGCAACGCCGAGGGAGGCACACGAAACAGCCACAGAGGCGCCTCAGCCGTCGTCGGCACGCGACGGAAGGGTAGGCGTCAGCGGCTTCAGGCTGCTTGAGCGCCGAAGGCTGCGTCGCCTTCGAGACTGACGTCGCGAAACCCTGGCGAACCTGTCAATAACAGGCCATTTATGCGGCTTCTCGAATCAGCCAGTTGCGGAAATCGTCCAGTGCGGCGAGCCAACCTTTTCAACAACTTGCGGACAACGGATCTTTTTCCGAATCTTCACGTTGCCCTTTTTTGTGCCAT
>Ga0137409_10008715_pt1 | contig 10348 bp, 10 predicted proteins | sample CZODoug1_16funga_FD_122059 | JGI IMG/M metagenome (GOLD analysis project Ga0137409, IMG submission 122059) | Vadose zone soil fungal communities from Angelo Coast Range Reserve, California, USA - CZODoug1_16fungal (Hybrid Assembly) | ecosystem: Environmental > Terrestrial > Soil > Vadose zone...
CGCCGAGCGCGCTAAGACCACTCGCCAAGAGAAAGACGCTCCCCGGCTCGGCGACCTTTACGGGGTCGGGGGCGTCGGGTCCCGCGTTTGGCCCCGCCACGTGTCCCACGTACTCCCCGGCTCCTCCGCCGCGCCTTCCGTGATTTGAAGCCATGGCGTGTGAGAGCCCCGGCAACAGCGCGATCATCGCCACGGCAGCTGCAATCGTCAGTAGTTTCATCGGTCTTCCTCCACGATCAATGGCGTCTTCCTTGCCGGGGTGACCCTTGACGTATAGAAATCATTCCGCAGCCGATTCCATATCGCATTCGTCATGCCAAACACGAGTGGCTTACACGACCGCTCTTTGCAGAACGCACGAATCCGGAAAATGAAAAGCTCTGCGAAACTCTGGCAAAGATTTGCCGGATCGTGCACGACGGCTCGACATGATTCCCGACACCGTGGACCCGCGCGGGCCGAAGGGGAAGTGAGCCAGGCGCATTGATGGCGTCCGAACGGGAGATCTCCATCGACCTGGCCGAGGACGAGTGGTCGGCGATGATGAGTGCGCCGGACGCCAAGGCCCACACCCTGAGTTCGGCGGCACGCGCCGCGTTGTGGAGCGCCGCGCCGCATCCTGGTGGGATCGCGCGGTGGTTCACCTGTTCTGTAGGGGTTGCGCGTGAGCTACTGGCGTGGTGCGCAGCGGAGCGGTGGGCCGTAGAGGATCCCGAGAGGTCAGCGGTGCTTGGGCGGGCGGCGCGGAATATCCGGTTCGCGCTGTGGAGGGTTGGCGAAGGCCCTCCACCGGGGTCGATCCGCGTCGAGACTTGACCACGACCAACCGGACAACGTAGCTTCGCCTCCAGCCATCGCGAGCGCGCGGGCCATCGAGCCCGGGCGCCGACGAAGGGCAAGGTCGGCATGGCGATCCCCTGCGGTCGAGTCGGTCAGGCAGCCGGGAGTCACGGACATCCGGAACTGGGGCGCAAGACATATCCGGCGCATACCTTGAAGGCCAATGCTGAATAAGGCGCGCCCTGATTTCGCCCGTACACGACAGGTGGCACCGACTCCGAAAGCCGATGCACGGCGGCGCAGCCTGGTTGCGGATGGGTGGCATTTCCTGCCGTGTTCTGCACCGATTTGCCGAGGCGCCGCTCCGAAGACGCCGCAACTTAAGGCTCACGCGGGCTCTTCGTAATCAGCAGGTCGGGGGTTCAAGTCCCGCCGCCGGCTCCAGTTCCGTCAACTACTTCCGAAGCGACAGGCTCTTGCGCTGAGTAGACGTGATCGAACTCGAGGCCTTCGCGAAGCTCTACGGAAAACCGCTATCGTTCTTCCTGCCGTAACTGTCCATTCGGCGTAGCAGCCGCGAGCCGCGGACCATCAGCGACCGACAGAGTTGAAAGAATTCCTCGGCTACAAATCGCGGGACTCCATCTGAAATCGCATGCACCACTCGCCTTCCAGACGCGTGAGCATGGCGTCCCCGCTATGGATAGCCTGCAGCACCTCCGCGTCGCGGGAATGGACCAGCATCCAGCAGAGGCGAGGATGGAACAGGCAGTAGGTCTGCGCGAAATCCGCTGTGAACCGCGGCTCCAGTCGCCCCGAGAGCGCGACGACGTCCCGGCGCCAGGCGTCCTGGAACAGGTGCTCCAGCACCGCCTTTATCGTCTCGTGCCGTGCCCCGATGTGGACCGCTTCCCCGAGGCCCGCTGGACCGGCATAGTACAGGTACCACCCCAGCACCTGCCCGGCAGCGTCCCGCACGAGCGCCTTGTGCAGCGATCCCTCGCCTCTGGCAGGGGCCAGACACCCCAGAAGCCACCGCAACGAGCGCGCGTCGTACTCCGGTCTGAGGGCCGGCCGACCCGAAGACTCCGACAAGCAGGCGAGGAGCGTCTCCACGTCCAGGTCCTCACTGGACAGCGATGTCACCGAGTGCCGGAACGGGCTCCGGGGCAGATGGGCGGCGACGCCGTCCACCAGGCGGCACAGCGGCCTGACCACGGATGCGGTCCCGAGGCGCGTCCCCCTCCCCATCCTCAGGAGCCCGAACTGGGCGGGCCGCAGAAGGCGCGCCCAGTGGATGCTGTGGAGCAACGCCGTGGCGCCCCCGAGGCTCTCCCACAGCTTGCGTGACAGGCAGTTCGCCTCGTCCGCGATCGACACGTCTTGCGGTCCAGACATGAACGTCTTCATCAGATGGACCGCCGCCATCGTGGACCGACGGCCCGGCTCCACGATGAACTGCGAGCTCACTGCGGCCTGGATCGGCCGGCCGCGGATCGACATCCGCCGCGGCATGACGCCGAGGAACCCGGCGATCGACCCGTCGGCGTCCTCGTACACGAGCGGCGACACCTCCTCGTCGTACCAGGGATTGTCCAGGAAAACTCCCCGGAAGTACGCGCGATACCGCCGCTCGAGCTCCGCCGAAGGCGCGTCGCCGGTCTGAAACACCCGCCGATGCAGCTCCGCGACCTGCGGGATGTCCGCCTCGACGAAGGGCCGCACGTAACCGCCCCGTCTCGTGATCAGGTCACTCCCTCGGGGCGTCCGCGATGGACTGGTTCCGACCGCGCCGGGGGGCCGTGTCCTCGGCCCAGGCGACGCGGTTGGCCACGAACTCCGCGATCCGCTCGATGGACCTGAAATGGTCGAACTCGATGTCTTCGAGCGCCACCGTGACCCCGAACTCGCGCTCCAGGTGCAACAGGAGATCGACGAACACCATCGAATCGAGCGCGGCGGTCTCGAACAGATCCGTGTCCACGGACGGCACGTCCAGCTTCAGCTTGTCCCGGAAGACCTGATGGATCCGGGCTTCCAACGCGCTAGGTTCGGCCATCGCGGATGTCCTTTGCGCTCCGACGCCGAGAGGCCGGACCGGAGGCGACCGTACGGGTGGCCATCCATGGCGCGACGTCCCCCGCGCCGGTCGATCGCCCCGAAGCCGAGCCGCTCCGCATCGAGTGTCGGGTGGTGCTACCCCACGCCACCGGTTGGACCTCCCTGGCCAGCGAACGCCTCCGTCACGTGGCGCCGGTCGATCTTGCCGTTGGCGTTCCGCGGAAGCCGGTCCAGGACTCGCCAGCGCGCCGGCAGCATGTAGGTCGGCAGCGCGGCGCTCAACGCCTGCCTCACCGCCAGCGGACTGCCGTCGGCGCCTGGGGCCGGCACGTACGCGCAGCAGACGACCGCGCCCTCGAAGCCATCGGTCTGGACCGCCACCACCGCGCACTCCCCCACGTCCGGGAGCGCGTTCAGCGCGGCCTCGATCTCCTCCAGCTCGACCCGATAGCCGCGGCTTTTGATCTGGGAGTCAGCCCGCCCGAGGAAATACACGAGCCCGTCAGCCCCGACCTTCGCTGCGTCGCCCGTCTTGTAGAGCCGGTCCCCCGGGTCAGCGCTGCCCGGGCGGCGGGGAAACGCCGCGCGCGTCTTCTCCGCATCGCCCCAGTACCCCGGGCTCAGGCCCACCCCGGCGATGTGCAGCTCCCCGGCCTCGCCCGGCCGGACCGGGCGCAGCCCTTCATCGAGCACGAGCAGCTCCTCGCCGTCGCACGCCCGCCCGATGGGGACCGGGGCCCGCTCGTCCTCCGGACAGCGCGCGACCGTGTAGTAGCTGCTCGCGATGGTGGCCTCCGTGGGCCCGTACAGGTTCGTGAACGTCACGTGGGGCAGCCGGCGCATCCAGTGGATGAGCGCCGGCGTCGAGAAGACCTCGCCGCACCACAGGAGGCGCTTCAAGGACGGGAAATCGTCGACGCGCACGACGTCGAACTTCGCCATGTACGTGAGCACGGAGGGCACCGAGAACCATTGCGTCAACTCCGCGCTCCGGATGAACTCCGCGAGCTTGTGCGGCAGCACGTTCAGCTCCGGCGGCACCAGATGCAGCTCGGCCCCGACCGCGAAGGCGCCGAAGATGTCGAAGATGGACAGGTCGAAGTGCAGGGGAGAATGCCCCGACACCCGGTCGCTCGCCGCCATCCCGAAGTACTTCGTGGACCACTGCACGAACCGGATCACGCTGGCGTGCGTGATGGTCACCCCTTTGGGGGTGCCGGTCGATCCCGAGGTGAACAGGAGGTGCGCCGGGTCGCCGCCGCCATGGTCGTAGTGAAGCACCGCGCTCGGATAGCTCTCCACGTCATCGCGCGTGAAGTCGGTTCTGAACTTGCCGTGCGCCGCCCCGTCGCCCATCCAGCCCACGGAGATGGACCCGCGGAATCGCTCGTCGTCCACGAGCGCACCGAGGACGCCGCTCACCGGGCCCGCCGCCAGGATCCATCTGGCTCCGCAGGATTCGATGATCCTCGCCAGGCGGGCCGCCGGGCCGGCCGGATCGAGGGGAACGTAGAGGCAATCCGCCTTGTAGATGCCGAGGAGGCTGACGATCGCCGTCGGCGACTTGGGCATCAAGAGGCAGACCCGGTCCCCCGTCTTGCACCCGGCCTCTTTCAGGAGTCGCGCGAGTTGATTCGACCGCTCCTCCAGCCGCGCATAGGTCAGCCGCTCGTTGTTCCCGACGACCGCCACCCCCGGCTGTCTCTCCGCCTGGAGCGTCACCCACTCCTGGAGTAGTTCTGGCATCTCGCCTCCTTCCGGACCTGCGCGAAGGCCATCCCGACGTGCCGCAGTTCCTCCCGGTCCGGCGGCACGTCCAGGATGAACGTGCGATAGCCGGCCGCGAGGTATCCCGCGAGCTCGGCCGCGACCTGCTCGTAGCTCCCGACCAGGTACGGGCACATGGTCTTGTAGTTCTGGAAGGGGACGAGCCAGTATGGTCCGCTCGCCTCGCCGAGCGCGGACAGCTGCCCGTGCCAGACCGAATCCGACACCTTCATGGCGAGCTGATGGGTGAGCTGGCCGACTCGGTCCTCCGGGAACCGCGCGTGGGCCGTGCGCCAGGCGTCCTCCTCCCGCTCGCGCGCGATGATCCCCACCCGGACGCCGGACTCGCCCGCCTCGACGAGAGGCGCAGCCTGGTACGCCTCCGCCGGCTTCGGGTAATGAATGGCGGTGGCGCCGATCGCGCGCGCCGCCGCCAGCCCGGCGTCCGAGGACCCGGACACGAAGATGCCCGGGTAGAGATCCGCGGCCAGCGGCGGTGTCAACCGCAGCTTGTCGACCGTGTAGAATTCCCCCCGGCGGGTGACCGCCGGCGCGCCCGCCAGGAGCCGCCTGATGATCGTGGTGTACTCGACCAGGCGCTCATAGCGCTTGTCGTGGGGGGTCGTGTCGTTCAAGGCCGCCAAGTCGTTCTTGAACCCTCCCGCTACCATGTTCAGGTAGACTCGCCTCCGGTAGAGGTACCCGAGGGATGTCACCATCTTGGCCACCGTGTATGGGTGCATGTAGGCGGGCTGGACGGCGACGAGCGGAGAGAGGGCCTGCGTGTTCTCGACGATGGTCTGGGACACCAGCCACGCGTCCAGCTGCGAGTTGTCCGCATAGACGAGCATCCCCCTGCAACCGGCTTGCTCGCTCCAACGGGCCGCATCTGCGACCTTTTCCAGGTAGGCCCCGCCCTCGCCGTGGATCGGCGGGCAGGTGGAGAAGACCTCGACTGGTCCGCCAAGCATGTCCTCGACCATCACGCCCTCCTCGACCTCGTCGCCGTCACGGCATGGTGCAACGCCAGGCGCCATGCCTCCACCTATAGGGTGAATCCTCGGCGAGACCGAACGATCAGGTAGGTGCCTAGTTGTGGTGAGGAGTATGCCTGAGGGTGGGGAGCCCCGGAGTTTGGGCGGACACCCCTTCCGGTTTTCTACGGGAGCGCCGTCACCTGGCCAGGAAGCGGTTCCCGTTCTTGCTCACCGCTTGCACACCCGCACCGAGCCCAGGTAGAGGCGGTCGATCGCCACCTTGCGGAACGTCTCGATGGCGATCGGGGGTGAGACGATCATCGGCTGGCCGCGCAGGTTGAACGACGTGTTGACGACCGAGTGGACGCCGGTCCGCCGGCCGAACGCGGTGATGAGCCGGTGGAACAGCCCATTGCGCGAAGGGTCGACCGTCTGCATGCGAGCCGAGCCGTCGACATGGGTGATGCCGGGGAGCCGGTGCCGCCACTCCTCGCGCACCGGGCAAGTCGCCAGCATGAACTCGAACATCGACGACGGGGTGAAATCGAAGTACTCGGGCGCACGCTCGGCGGCGACGGCCGGCGCGAACGGCCGGAAGCCCTCGCGCAGCTTGATGACCCGGTTGAGCCGCTCCTTGATGTCGGGGACGAGCGGATTGGCGAGGATCGAGCGGTTGCCGAGCGCCCGCGGCCCGTACTCCATCCGGCCTTGGAACCACGCGATGATCTGGTCCGCAGCCAGGGCGCCCGCCGCGTCCTCCGCGGCGTTCTCCGCGCTGCCGAGGTCGGTCCGGTCGAGGTCATCCTGGCCGCGCAGGGCCGCCAGCATCTGCTCCTTCGAATAGGCCGGCCCGTAGAAGGGGAGCGCCTGGACGATCTCCGGGGACCGATCCTCGCCCCTCTGGTGGAGGGTGGCCAGCGCCGCCCCGACGGCCGTGCCGTCATCGGCGGCGGCGGGCTGCACGTAGATCTCGTCGAAGATCCCGTGCCGGGCGAGCTTGCCGTTGAAGGTGCAGTTCAGCGCGACGCCGCCTGCCATGCAGAGCGTCCGGAGCCCGGTCGTCTGGCGCCAGTGCGTGACGACATGGAACAGGACCCGTTCCAGGCACTCCTGCGCAGCGGCGGCGAAGTCGCAATGCGCCTGGGGGAGCATCTCGGTCCCCTCGGGCCGCGGCAGCAGCTTCTCGAAAGCGGCGAGGACATGGCGGTAATAGGGCGCCCGCTTGGGCGAGAGCCGGTCCAGGTGGAGCGCGTACTGGCCGTCCGGATGGAGGTCGACGAGGCTCTCGAAGAACCCCCGGTAGACCTCGGGGTTCCCGTAAGGCGCCAGGCCCATCACCTTGTACTCGTCGGCGTTGAACTTGAAACCGAGATGCCTGGTGACGAGCCCGTAGAGGATGCCGATCGAGTGCCGGATCGGATGGGTGTCGAGGACCTCGAAGCGACCGTCTCGCACCGCATAGATGGTCATCGCGTCGATCTCGCCCATGCCGTCGCACACGCCGCAGAGCGCGTCGGCGAACGGCGAGGTGAAATACGCGCTGGCCGCGTGGGCGAGATGGTGCTGGACGCTGACGAATTTTTCCCGGGGCAGGTCGAAGCGGTCACGCCAGAGCTCGACTTGCCGGATCGGGCTGTACACCTCCGCGTAGAGCGCGGGGCTGACCGCGCCGATCGTCGTCGCATGGCGGCCGTAGTCGAAGCCGTGCGCGACCATGTCGACGTCCCCCATGCTGATGCCGGCCTCGTTCAGGCAGTACTGGATGGCTTCCTGCGGGAACGCGTTGGTGTGCTTCTCGGTGCCGAAGCGCTCCTCGGCGGCGGCGGCGACGATGCGCCCATCGGCGACAATCGCCGCGGCGCTGTCCAGGCCCTGGACGATGCGCTCCTCGCCGGGGAGCAAGTCGGGGTCGCGCCTCGCGTAACGAACCGACGCGTCAAGCCCGCTGTAGCCGAGAACGATCATCGCGTCCCGCTGGGAGCCTGTGGGAGAAACTCGGGCGAGGGAGCGATCGGTCGACGCTCGGCGAGGATCTCGGCGATGTCCCGGGTCTTGATCAACGAGATATGCGATGCGCCCCCGTGCGTGCGGAAGCGAATGACCTCCCGGATGGCGACGGGCCTGACGACCTTCATTTCACCGTGGGTGTCCACTGCCGCAATGACTCCCACTTCCCAATCCTGCATAGCCCTATCCTCTCCAGGCGATCAATTCTCGGGCTTCTTGTCGGTGTCCGTTTCCGCGCCACAGCGCGAGCACCTCCAGTAGAAGCCGGCCGACTGCGTCGAGTAGAAAGAGTACCGTTCCTCGCGTCGCTGCCAATCGTTCTTCAGGCCCCGTAGCGCACAGTTCATGCAGGTCACGCCGCGATTCTACCGGGCTGAACGCGCCCCATCCGGGGAAGCCAGAACAGAGCCGCCGAAAGGAGAATCGATAGGAGTGGTACGACGTCGGGCAGGGACGGCTGCCGAGCCTGGCTCGCGGTGTCCGCCATCGGCACCGACGAGTTCGCCGTCGTCGCGGTTGCGTGGACTGCCACGCGGCGATCTGAGGGCGGGCCGACGAAGACCCAATGCTCGGGCTCGTCCGTGTTCCTGGGACTTGCGGGCTGGCTCACGGCTGGTGGTCGCAACTGCTCGGGATGGTGAACGTGATCCCCTACGACGGCGCTGAGCAGGACCACCGCCACGATGCCGCCGACGATCGAGCCCAACTTCCCCATGCGGTACCCCCCCATTCAGTGATTTGCCGTTGAATGAGGATAGGCACATGAACCGTTGTCCGGGAAGGGGCCAATCGAACCAATGGGACAGTCGAGGCAAGAGCAGCGTCAAAAATAACCGTGGAAAACCGGTGACCGGGCTTGGGTTGACGTGCGTTGAGCGTGGGGTCTAACAGTGTGTTCTCGCGTGCGTGTCTGTCTCGAGAGTACTCCTGTGTCACGAGCGATCATCCAGCGAACGCGTAGACGGGTCGAGCGGTTACGCGCAAGTACGCGGAAGAAGGGAGGGCCGGCTTTGCACCGGCCCTCGTTTCGTAATCAGCAGGTCGCGGGTTCAAGTCCCGCCGCCGGCTCCAGCTTTTCTTCCCGGGCTTCGGAGCGACGTTGTCTCTCCTTTAGTGGACCCATCTACGAGGATGATGCCGGTAAGCGAGCTCAGGCGTAAGCCGCAACCCTCGTGGGCGAGTTCTTCCGGGCCGCGGTTCTCAAAGCTGCGCAGCCGCGCAACACGCAATCAAAACTGCGACGTCAGCGCATCGACGCTCGCCCGTTGACTTGATCCAAGATGGCACGCGTTGGCCTCGGCGACCGGCGCGTCGGCGTTCAGCCCGAAGCAGCAGTCGTGTTGTTTCCGGATATTTAGGCGCCGAGGTCCCACACCTGCCGATGTCTGGCACTCACGCTGCAGGGAACGTTCACCGGGAAGACCTCCTTCCGCTCAGCCCCCACCTTTCGCGAGGCGGGGCCGCACAGTCACGGGTCAGGCGGGGCGCTTGACGCCTTGGCTACCCGAGGAGGGCATCGTGTGCCTCCTGGACAGCGGCGGTCTTTCCTCACTGGCGTCCTCCAAGGAGGGACACGTATGAGGGGATTTGCTCTTGCAGCGCGGAAGGCACCGTTGGTGTTCGTACTCGCTCTGCTGTGCGTCGTGCCGATCGTCGACGCTCAAAATGTGGCGTCCCAGAAGGCGTACTTCGGCTCCGGGCAGACCGAGATCCTCAACCCGCAGGGCGATCTCGTGCTGACCGGGTACATGAAAACGTCGAGCGTCGGCGACTTGCTGGTCGGCTTCTCCATGGAGTGTGCTCTGTGGACCGCGACCAGCAACACTGCCACGAAGGGTGGTGGCAAGACGAGCTCCACGTCCAGGGCTGCGGTAAACGTCACCGTCACCGTAGACGGTGTGCCGGCTGAACCGGGGCAGGTCGTGTACTGCGACCGGGAGCAAACCGTGAATCTTCAATTTTCTACGGACACGGTCCTGGTCACGGATGCGATTACTCTGGAGCTGTTCCTGAAAACCAAGAACGCGAACCACTTCAATTTCTATCAGAAGAATGTCGGCAGCGGGGTCCATCGAGTCGATGTTTTCGTGAGTAGCTTTGTGGTCACAGACCCCAATTCGCCGGTGGCCACCGGGACCCGAGCGGCGGTTGGTAAAAGGTCCTTGGTGATCGAAGAGTACAATAACCCCTAGACTCGCGGCTTCGACCCACACGAGCGCCGACTTCCCAGCGGCGCTCGTGGTGTGTCTGGGGAGCACTCCCGCGAGGTGACCCGTCTTGGTCCAGCTCACCCGGCACCGAGGACCGAGCTTGCGTTGACCTGCGCTAATCGCCTCGTGTGGTGGCATGCTCTTGCGTGCGCGTCTGTCTCGAGAGTACTTCTACGTCACGAGCGATTCGCCGGTGAATGTGTCGACTGGTCGAGCGGTTACGCGCGAGTACGCGGAAGAAGAGAGGGCTGGCTTTTCACCGACCCTCGTTTCGTAATCGGAAGGTCGCGGGTTCAAGTCCCGCCGCCGGCTCCAGTCTTCTTCGTGAGCTGCTCGCGCGCGTCACTCGCCTCGTCCCCGGTCCGGGTCGGCCGGCACGAGCAGCACGCGGGTGCGGCGCACGCTGAACCCTTCGGCGCTCTCGTCATTGAGGCGCACGATCACGACGCGTGTGCGGTGGCGCGCGGTCACGAGCACGCGCTCGGCGTGGCCTCGCCCCACGTACCACGCCTGATCGCCCGCGGAGAGCCGCCCGCTCAAGACGAG
>Ga0137409_10008716_pt1 | contig 10347 bp, 7 predicted proteins | sample CZODoug1_16funga_FD_122059 | JGI IMG/M metagenome (GOLD analysis project Ga0137409, IMG submission 122059) | Vadose zone soil fungal communities from Angelo Coast Range Reserve, California, USA - CZODoug1_16fungal (Hybrid Assembly) | ecosystem: Environmental > Terrestrial > Soil > Vadose zone...
CTCGCGGTTGCACGCCTGCTGCAGCTGGCCGATGCCATCGAATCGCAACAGCCCCTGGCATTGGATGAAGATCTGGTGCGCGTCATGCGGCAAACGCTCGATGATGACGCGCTCCCCGCCCACTTCAAGGACCAGGCACTGCAATTGCCGGCCGAGGCCTTCATCGCCGAACAGCGCGCGATTGTCGATCCGGATTCGATCCGCAGTGCGCGCCAGCATTTGCGGCGCGAACTGGGCCGGCGCCTCACGCGCGCGTGGCACAAAACATTCGAGAGCAACGCCACGCCCGGCCCGTATTCACCGGAACCCCTGGCGGCCGGCAAGCGCGCGCTGAAGAATCTTGCGCTTGCCTACCTCGTCGACAGTGGCGACGCTGCCGCGCTGGAACTCGCGCGGACGCAACTCGTCAACGCCACCAACATCACCGACCGCCAGGCGGCGCTCGCGTGCGTCGTCAACAGTCCGGCCCCGTTCAAGGCCGAAGTGCTGTTGCAGACGGCGCGCGAATGGCAGACCGAGCCGCTGCTGATGAACAAGTGGTTCCAGCTGCAGGCCACCGCGATCTGTCTTCCCGGCGAGCCGCCGGTGCTGGCGCGGGTGCGCATGCTGACGCGCCACCCGGCGTATTCAGCGACCAACCCGAACAACGTGTATGCGCTGGTACTTGCGTTCTGCGCCAACAATCCCGCCGAATTTCATCGCAGCGATGGCTCGGGTTATCACTTCTGGCGGGAGCAGGTGCTGCAACTTGATCGCACCAATCCGACCGTTGCCGCACGCGTCGCACGCACGCTTGACCGCTGGCGCAAATTCACGCCGGACCGGCAACGCCTGATGAAGACCGCGCTGCACGAGGTGGCCGGCCACAGTACGCTTTCGCGCGACGTGCGCGAGATCGTCAGCAAGGCGCTGGAAAATTAGGTGGCGGCGCGGGCGCCGCCTTGGTGGGTGCCGCGCCATTGCAGCCTGGGTGCGATCAGTGTCCGCTGTCGGCAGACCCCCCGGTCACCCCGCCTGACGCGCCTGCTGTCTCACCGGCCGTCGGTTCGGGCAACCCCAATTGGCGGCGACGAGCGAAGCCCCATCCAAGCAGAGCCAGCGCGGCGCCGCCGGCGAGCGTGACCGGCATGACGCCAAAGGCGTGCACGGCGATGGCGCCCAGCGCCACACCGACCGTCTGACCGATGAAAAACGCGGATGCAAAGAGCGACACCGCGGCGCCGCGCGCGGCGGGCGCCATCTGCGTCGCATTCGTTTGCAACGTGTTGTGCAGCAGATAAAACCCGAGGCCCACAATCGCCACGGCAAAAGGTGCGCTCCAGAAGATCGGTGATGCGACGACGGCCGCGAAGGCCAACGCAAGCAAGCCGCCACCGATGCGCGCCAGCCCGGGTTCACCCAGCCGCGGCACCAGGCGCGCCGAGCTCAGAGAAAAGGCCACGCCACCGAGTGAGAAGCAGAGCATCACGGCGCCAGCCGCGGCGAGCGACACGCCGTGCCGCTGCGCCAGAAAGGATGGAAAAAAAACGAACGGGCCGTACATCAATACGCCTTCCAGAAACACGACCAGCAGCACCACTCTGGCCCAAGGCTGCTGCAAGACGTACGGCACGTCCCGCCACAGTCCGCCGCTGCGCGAGGCAGCGGACGGTGCGGCCGCACGACGCGCCGTGGTCATCGCCAAACCCGCCGCAATGAAACACAAGGCGATCAGCCAATACGCGAGGCGCCACGTGCTGAACTCAACGGTGACGCCGCCGATCAACTGGCCGGCCGCAAATCCGGTCATTTGTCCGAGCAGAAAGCGCGCCAGCACCGGTTGCCGTTCTTCGTATGGCACGGTGTCGCCGAGATGGGCGAGCGACAACGGCACGATCGCCGCACAGGTCGCGCCGGCCGCCAGCCGGGCCAGCAGCAGCCAGAAAAAATCGCTGGCAAGGGCGCAAGCGCCGGCTGTTGTCGCGCAGGCAAAGCAGGCAATTTTGATGACGCGCCACTTGCCATAGCGATCGCCCAGCGGCCCGTAAACGAATTGCAGCACGCCGTAGGCAATCGAGAACATCGTCACCACCTGCGCGGCTGCCGAAACAGTGATGCCGAATGCCGAGGCAAGCGCTGGCAGTTGCGGGTCGGCGACCCGCATCGAAAACGCGGGGCCGAATGCTGCCAGCGAGAGCAACAACGCGACGCGCGAGGACGAGTTGGCGGGCGTCACCAAGATCCTCGCTCGTGCGCACTGACCAGGCCGAGTTGGTCCGAAATTGGCATCACGCGAAAAGAGAGATGACTTCGCGCCGAGCATACACAGACGACGTTTTCGGCCGGCAATCGTGCGCCTGCAGAGCGCAGCCAGAGCGCTCGCACACGGATCACATTCGAAGTGGCTGTGGTGGCTTCGTCGCCCCGATGCCGCGCCGGGCAATCACGGTCGACCTGGCGCGCAGCGCGACCCCGCGGGTCTGCAAGGTGCCCCCTGTGGTCAAATCGGCGCCACCCCGCCCCGAGGCTCGATGAACCGCGTCGCTGCTGTCTGGATTTTTCTGCTGGCCGCCGCGCTTGGCGTCCTGCACGCCTTGTCATTTGCGCCGTGGAATCTCTGGTGGCTGCAGCTCATTGCACTCGCCGCGTTATTTGTGTTGACGGCGCCAGGCATCGGCGCCGGACGCGGAGCGCTGCTTGGATTCGCCTTCGGTCTGGGTTGGTTCGGGCTCGGTGTCCATTGGGTGTACATCAGCATGCACACCTACGGCGCGATGCCAGCGCTGCTCGCGGGTGCGGGCACGGCCGCCTTCTGCGCCTATCTCGCGCTCTATCCGGCCCTGGCGCTGTACGTGGCCGCGCGCTGGCATGCATCGTGGCAACTGCCCGCGTCCGCGCGCGTGGTGGCGCTACCGGCCCTGTGGGTCGGCACCGAATTTCTGCGCGGCCTTGTCCTCACCGGCTTCCCCTGGCTTGCCAGCGGTTACGCGCACAGCGACGGGCCGCTCGCCGGATACGCTGCCGTGCTGGGCGTGCACGGAGTGACCTGGATTTGCGTCCTCATTGCTGCTGCGCTCGCCGCGCTCATCGATGCGGCCATCCAGACGCGCGCATCGCTCCCCGCCCAAGAACCCCCGCGGCGCTGGACACTCGCCACGGCCGTCGTCGCCGCCGCGCTGCTGGTCACTGGATTGCTGCTGCAGCGAATTGACTGGACCGCTCCTGCCGGCGCGCCGATCAACGTGCGACTGGTCCAGACCAACATCGCGCAGAATCTCAAGTTCGGCCCCGACGGATTGCAAACCGGCCATCGCGCCATGATGTCCCTGCTCGCTTCGTCCTCGCTGCAGCCGATCGCGCTCGCAGTGCTGCCCGAGTCGGTGTTTCCTGTTCCGGTCAACGATCTGCCGGATTTCGTGACTGCGGATTTGCTCGCATTCACGCGCCGCACGCACGCCGCGTTGATTTTCGGCACCTTCATCGAAGAGCCGGCCGGGCACTACTACAACAGCGCGCTGGCGCTGGCGCCCGACAGCGATCGCGTGCAGCGCTACAGCAAGCAGCACCTGGTGCCGTTCGGCGAATTCATTCCATGGGGCTTTCGCTGGTTCGTCGACCGGATGCAGATGCCGATCGCCGACCAGCAGCATGGCGGCGCCGATCAACCGCCGCTCGCCGTGGCCGGGCAGCAGATCGCGGTGAACATTTGCTATGAAGATCTGTTCGGCGCCGACATCGCGCGCGCCTGGCAGGATCACAGCGGGAGTTCCGGTGCCGACAGTCCACGCGCCGAGCCCACACTCCTTCTGAATCTCTCCAATCTCGCCTGGTTCGACGATTCGCGCGCCTTGCCGCAACATCTGCAGATTGCACGCATGCGCGCGCTCGAAACCGGGCGGCCGGTGCTGCGCGCGACCAATACCGGCGCCACCGCGTTGATCGGCACGCACGGCGCAGTGCAGGGCTTATTGCCGTACGTCACGGCCGGCGTGCTCGATGTGGCAGTCCAGGGCTACGCGGGCCGCACGCCGTACCTGCATTTTGGCGATGCCCCGATCGCGTTGCTCGTGATCGCGTCCGTGCTGGTCGCGGTCGCGCTCTCGCGTCGCGGGCAGGGCTGAATCCTCCGTAGAATCGCGCCTTCTTTGCGGACTCGAACGCGGACTCGAATTGGTCCGGCGTGCGATTGGCGCACGGCACGAGCCGGGCACGCCTCGGAAAAGAATTTGATCGGGCGCTCACGATGATCACCTTCCAGGAGACGATTCTCCGCTTGCAGACCTACTGGAACCAGCAGGGCTGCGCGCTGCTGCAGCCGATCGACATGGAAGTCGGCGCCGGCACATCGCATACCGCCACCTTCCTGCGCGCACTCGGGCCCGAGCCCTGGCGTGCGGCGTATGTGCAGCCGTCGCGCCGGCCCAAGGACGCGCGTTATGGCGAGAATCCCAATCGCCTGCACCAACATCATCAGTACCAGGTGGTGCTCAAGCCTTCGCCGCCCGACATCCTCGAGATATATCTCGGCTCGCTTAAGGCGCTGGGCATCGACATGCTCAAGCACGACATCCGCTTCGTCGAAGACAACTGGGAGAACCCGACACTCGGCTGCTGGGGCCTCGGCTGGGAAGTGTGGATGGACGGCATGGAGATCACGCAGTTCACCTATTTCCAGCAGGTGGGTGGACTCGAATGCCGGCCGATCACGGGCGAAATTACCTACGGCCTGGAACGGCTGACGATGTACCTGCAGAACGTCGACAATGTGTTCGATCTCCTCTACACGCGCTGGAAGGATCGCGGTGTCGAACGGGTCCTGACCTATGGCGACGTATTCCACCAGAACGAAGTCGAGCAGAGCAAATACAACTTCGAAGCGGCCGACGCGCAGGTGCTGCTCGGGCAGTTCGCGCTGTTCGAAGCCGAGGCCAAGCGCCTGATGGCGTTGCATCTGGCGCTGCCAGCGTACGAAATGGTGCTCAAATGCAGCCACACGTTCAACCTGCTCGATGCGCGTGGCGCGATCAGCGTGACCGAGCGCGCCGCCTACATCGGCCGCATTCGCAACCTCGCGCGCGCGATCGCGCAAAGTTATTTTGAGTCGCGCGAGCGATTGGGATTCCCGATGCTCGCGGATGATCCCGCCCGGAACGCCGCATGAGCTCCGCGTCGCTGCTGATCGAACTGCACACCGAAGAGCTGCCGCCGAAGGCGCTTCCGGCGCTGGCCGACGCGTTCGCCGCAGGTATCGAACGCGGACTGCGGGCCAAAAATTTTCTTTCGCCGGCCAGCGCGATCACGAGCTACGGTTCGCCGCGGCGGCTCGCGGTGCATGTGACGCAAGTGGTCGACGCCGCGCCTGATCGGCCGTTCCGCCAGCGGCTGCTGCCGGTCGCGGTCGGATTGGACAAGCTCGGCAATGCCACCGGCGCGCTGCTGAAAAAGCTGACGTCGCTCGGCGCGACCATTGATCCGGCAACACTCAAGCGTGAAAGCGACGGCAAGCAGGACGTGCTCGTCTATGAAGGCGTGCACGGCGGCGTGAGTCTTGCGATGGGCCTGCAGGCAATTCTCGACGAGGCGATCGCGCAGCTGCCGGTGCCGAAGATGATGAATTATCAGCTCGCCGACGGCACGACTACCGTGCAATTCGTGCGACCGGTGCATCGGTTGGTGGCAATGTTTGGCCACGCGGTGGTGCCGGTGACGGCCTTCGGCCTGGCCGCCGGCACCAAGACGTTTGGCCATCGCTTTGCCTCGCGCGGCGAGATGGCGATCCACTCCGCCGACACCTACGCCGAGCAGATCGAGCGCGAAGGCAAGGTGCTTGCCTCGTTTACGCGGCGCCGCGCGCGCATCGTCGAGCTGCTGCAGAGCGCGGCCACGCGCCTGAACGCGCAAGCGATCATGCCGGCCGCGCTCCTCGATGAGGTCACCGCGCTGGTGAACTGGCCGGTGGTTTACGAGTCAGGATTCGAGGTCGAATTCCTGGCGCTGCCGGCCGAGTGCCTGGTGCTGACGATGCAGCAGAATCAGAAGTACTTTGCCTTGCAGGGCGCCGACGGCCAGTTGCTCAGTCGCTTTCTGCTGGTGTCGCAGATCGAAGCGAGTGACGGCGGCGCCGCGATCGTGGCCGGCAACGCGCGCGTGATCCGCGCCCGCCTGGGCGACGCCAAATTCTTTTTCGACCAGGATCGCCGCCAACCACTGCACGCGCGCGTGCCTGGACTGGCGCAGGTGGTCTATCACCACAAACTCGGCACGTTGAGCGATCGGGTCGAGCGCCTGGTCAACGTCGCGAACGTAATTGCTACCGAGCTCGGCGCCGATCGCGCGCATGCACAACACGTTGCGCGCGCAGCGTGGCTCGCCAAAGCCGATCTGCGCACATTGATGGTCGGCGAATTCCCCGAGCTGCAGGGAATCATGGGCCGCTACTACGCGCGCCACGATGGCGAGGTCGACGCGGTCGCCAACGCGATCGAAGAGCACTACCGGCCGCGCTTTGCCGGGGACTCGCTGCCGGCGTCGATGATCGGCACCTGTGTCGCGCTGGCCGACAAGCTCGATGCGCTGGTGGGCTTGTTCGGCATCGGTGAGCGGCCTACGGGCGACAAGGATCCCTTTGCGCTGCGCCGCCATGCCTTGGGCGTGCTGCGGATGCTGATCGAGCGCAAGCTGCCGCTCGAGTTGCTGCAACTCACGCGTTTCGCCTACGCGGCATTCGCGAACGTGCGCTTTGCACTGCCTGACGCCGAGTTGATTCCCTTTTTCTACGAACGCCTGCGCGGACTGCTGCGCGACCAAGGTTATTCGGCCAACGAAGTGGAGGCCGTGCTCGCGCTCAAGCCGCAGCGGCTCGATGACATCATTGAACGTCTGGCTGCCGTGCGCGCTTTCATGTCGCTCCCGGAAGCCGCGAGTCTGGCCGCCGCCAACAAGCGCATCGGCAACATACTGAAAAAATCCGATCGCGCCGCCGCTGTGTTCGATTCCTCACTGCTGGTCGAGCCGGCGGAACAGAACCTGGCCGCGGCCTTTGTGCAGCTGGCGCCGAGGGCAGAATCGCATTTCGGTGCTGGCGACTTCAGTGCCGGCTTGCTCGCGCTGGCACCGCTGCGCGCGCCGGTCGATATGTTCTTCGACGAAGTGATGGTCAATGTCGACGACGCGCGCCTGCGCGGCAACCGGCTTGCATTGCTGGCGCAATTGCGCGCGCTGATGAATCGGGTCGCCGATATTTCTCTGCTCGCGGCGGGCTAATGGGTGGCGGGCTAATGGTGGCGAACCAATGGCAGCGAGCTAGGCGGCCGACTCGCGCCCTCGTTGGCCGCAACAGGATGGAGCCACGACCGGCCCCATGCGTGCACTGACCTTCTTTCGCTCTGCGCTATATCTTGTTGTGCTGGCGGTGACGGTGGCGCCGTGGTCGTTTGTCGTCTGCGGCTCGATCGTCACGCCGGTCCATGTTCGCTATTGGCTCGCACGCTGCTGGACGCGCTTCGCCATTTTCGCCGCGCGCGCCGTCTGCGGCATTCGCTACCACGTCGAGGGCTGGCACAACCTGCCCGATGAACCCGCGATCGTCCTGTGCAAGCACCAGTCGGCCTGGGAAACGTTGTGGCTGCCGAGCGCGATGCCGCGCGAACTGACCTTCGTCTACAAGAAGGAGTTGAATTGGGTGCCGTTTTTCGGCTGGGGCATCGCCTCCCTGCAAATGATTTCGATCAATCGCGGCCAGGGCGCCAACGCGTTTGAACAGGTGGTCGCGCAAGGCATTGATCGCCTCGCGCGCGGCTGGTGGATCGTGATCTTTCCCGAGGGCACGCGCACGCCGCCCGGATCGTTGAAGCGCTACAAAACGGGCGGCGCGCGACTCGCCGTTCGCACCGGTGCCAAGATCGTGCCGATCGCGCACAACACCGGCGAAGTCTGGCCGCGACGTTCGTTCCTGAAGCATCCGGGCGCGGTCACGATCTCGATCCTGCCGGCGATCGATCCGCGCGGCAAAAGCACGGATGAGGTCGCGGCCGCAGTAGAATCAGCGATCGAAAGTGAGATGCGCCGGCTGGCACCGCATCGCTACCGCGCGCCCTATGAGCCCAGCGCGCCGAGGGCCACGGTGGTGGGCGCTTGAGGGGCGCGGCACGGATCGGCAACCCGGACCAGCAACGCGGATTCGACGTCGCGCCGCAGCCACGCGCCGCGCAATCAATTTCTCAGCACAGCACACTGCAGCCATTGCCCGTCATCGCCCACCTGGACGCGCAGCAACTTTCCCTGGCCCTTGAGCCGGAGGCCGCCGCACCCGCCGTGCCGCCGGTCGCGCCAGCGATAACCGCGGGCGGCGCGACTGCAGTTGCTTCCGATTCACCGCAACGAACGCGGCGGGTTGCGTTGGGCAATGAGCAACTCGCCTACCGCTTGCGGCGCGCGCGCCGGCGCACGATCGGCTTCCAGATCGACGACAATGGCCTCACCGTGAGCGCGCCGCGCTGGGTCACTGTGCGCGAGATCGAAGGCGCGATCGCGGAAAAGCAGCGCTGGATTCGCGGCAAGCTCGAACAATGGCGCGCCTGGCGGGCCCGGCGCCGCCTGGACCAGGTACGATTCACCGAGCAAGGCGTGCTGCCCTATCTCGGCGGCCAGATCACCTTGCGTCTGCGCGCGGAGGTCGAAACCACACGTGCGATCAGCAGCGAGCGCGGCCTGGAATTGCATCTGGCGCTGCCCGCCGATGCCGGCGAAATGCAAGTGAAGGACGCAGTGCAGTCGTGGCTGCAAGCGCAGGCGCGACGCGTGCTCGGCGAACGATTGGCGACGTTGGCGGCCGGCCGCGCGATGCAGCCCGCAGCCTGGTCGCTGTCGTCGGCGCGCTCGCAGTGGGGTTCCTGCACGCAGGATGGCCGGATCCGGCTGAATTGGCGCCTGGTGCACTTCGCGCTGCCGGTGATCGATTATGTGGTCGCGCATGAACTCGCACATCTGCAGGAACTGAATCATGGCCCGCGCTTCTGGCGCGCGGTGGCGATGTTGTTGCCCGGCTTCGAGGCGGCACGCGACGAAATCAAGGACATTGATATTGCGGCCTTGCCGCTGTAAGTCGCGCCGGCCGGATAGGCAGCTCTTAGCGCGACGATCCCTCTTATCGCGCCTCTTGTCTTAGCAATCGCGTAGCACTCGGGCCGGGCGTATCCGGCGCTCGATCGGGTGGGCGCTTCGATCAGCAACTTTATCGACCGACAGGAACACAAATGCGAATTCTTCACACGATGTTGCGGGTGGGCGATCTGCAACGCTCGATCGATTTTTACACGCGCATCATGGGCATGAGCCTGCTGCGCACGACCGACCGGCCCGATCAAAAGTATTCGCTGGCCTTCATCGGCTATGGCCCGGAAAGCGAACACGCGGTGCTCGAACTCACCTACAACCATGGCGTGAACTCTTATGAACTGGGATCGGGCTTCGGGCATGTTGCGATCGGTGTGCCCGATGTGCGCGCCACCTGCGAAAAAATCCGCGCTGCCGGCGGCGCGATCACGCGCGAAGCGGGCCCGGTCAAGGGCGGCACGACGGTGATCGCTTTCGTGCAAGATCCCGACGGCTACAAGCTCGAGCTGATTCAGACCGGAGCGTAGTTTGTAGCGAGACCGGCGGGCGGCGGAAAACGTCGCGTCGTGGGCCTTGCCGATGCTCGCTGGCGCAGTCAAGCGGCGCCGCCGCCACCAAACGCGCCGGCTATCAGATTCGCGTGGGGAATCGTCCGTGCGCCGACTATCGCTCGCTGTTCTTTGCTCGATCGCCACCGCGGCCGCTGTTGCGCTGGCACTCGCAGCGACGCCGGCGCCACCGCCCGAAGCCACGCCGAAACCGGTGACCGAGACTTTCTTCGGTACGCCGGTCGCCGACCCCTATCGCTATTTCGAGGACGTCAAGAATCCGACCGTGGCCGCGTGGATGCGCTCGCAAGCCGACTATGCGCGCACGGTACTCGATGCCATCCCCGGCCGCGCGCCCCTGCTCGCGCGCATCAAGCGCTTTTCCGAGGCCGCGCCGGCGCACCTGAATGATGTCCGGCGGCGTCCAAATGACCTGTACTTCTATCTGAAGCGCGCGAGCGGCGACGAGCAGTACAAACTCTGCTTCCGGCGTGGTATGGCGAGCGGCGAAAAAATCCTGGTCGATCCGCAAGCGCTCGCCAAAGCGACCGGCAAGCCGCATGCGATCAACTGGTTCGAACCGTCGGCGAGTGGGCGCTATGTCGCCTACGGCATGTCGGCCGGCGGCGCCGAGGACGCGGATCTCTATGTTGTCGACAGCGCGACCGGCCGGCGCGTGCTGGGGCCGGTGACGCGCGCGGACTAT
>Ga0137409_10008718_pt1 | contig 10346 bp, 8 predicted proteins | sample CZODoug1_16funga_FD_122059 | JGI IMG/M metagenome (GOLD analysis project Ga0137409, IMG submission 122059) | Vadose zone soil fungal communities from Angelo Coast Range Reserve, California, USA - CZODoug1_16fungal (Hybrid Assembly) | ecosystem: Environmental > Terrestrial > Soil > Vadose zone...
GCGCGCCCGCCGGTACGGGAGACTTCTTCCGCCGTCACGCCGAGTTCCTCCTCCGTGCGCGCCGTTAAGAAAACCGCCGCGCCTTCCCTCGCGAAAAGATGTGCGATGGCGCGGCCTATCCCGCGTCCCGAGCCGGTAATCAACGCAACGCGATCCTTGAGTTCCATGGGGAAACGAGGATAGAAGGAAGCGGGAAAGGAGGCAAGCCGCAGGCCCAAAAATTTGGGTTCGCGTTGGCGTTATCGTGCTGGCCAACGACTGTACTTCCGGTCAGGTGCAATATCTCTGCTTCGCGACTAATCTGAACTCATCAGTACAAGGGCCGATGGTTCGTGTACTCCGCGAACCGCAATCGTCCCCTTCGCGACAGTCCGGCTTCTTCCGCGCTCAGCCGCTGAAACCGACTGAGGGGTGAAGCTGTGCACCGAACTCTTCTCACATCCAAACTTGCGGCCATTCTCAGCGCACTCGCTCTTGCTGGGTGTGCCGGCATTACCAGTCCCAGTGGTTCGGGCAACGGGAGCACTCCCAAGGCGCCGTCCATCACCACGCAGCCGGCGAATCAGGCGGCTACTGCGGGGCAGATGGCCACCTTCAGCGTGGTCGCCACGGGCACGGCGCCCCTCTCCTATCAATGGCGCAAGAATTCAACGAACATCAGCGGCGCGACGGCCGCGAGCTATACGACTCCGGCGACTACCACTGCGGATAACAACGCCACGTTCGATGTCGTGGTCGCGAACAGTGTGAACAGTGTGACGAGCAGTTCCGCGACTCTAACGGTAAATTCGGTGCCTGTAGCTCCCACGATCACCACACCGCCCGCCAATCAAACCGTCACCGCTGGGCAAACGGCCAGTTTCAGCGTCGTCGCCTCGGGCACCGCGCCTCTCGCCTATCAGTGGCAGAAAAATGGATCGGACATCACGGGCGCAACTTCGGCGAGCTACACGACTTCCGTCACGACCACGGCGGACAGCGGCGAACTCTTCCGCGTCGTCGTCAGCAACGCGGCCGGAAACGTGACCAGCCCTTCCGCCACGCTTACCGTCAATCCCGCCACATCCAACTCCAGCGTTGACGTTGTCACCTACCACTATGACAACGGCCGCTCCGGCCAGAACCTGAATGAAACCACACTGACGCCTGCGAACGTGAAATCCGCAACCTTTGGGAAAAAGGGCGAATTCACGGTGGATGGAAAGGTAGACGCGCAACCGCTCTACCTCTCGCAAGTCACCGTCGGCGGGCAGAAGAAAAATGTGCTGTATGTCGTGACCGAGCACGGCTCGGTCTACGCTTTTGATGCGGACTCGATCAACGGCACGACTTCCATGTTCCTTTGGAAGACGTCCACGCTCGGCGCCGGCGAGACTACCAGCGACAACCGCGGCTGCGGTCAGGTCACCCCGGAAATCGGCATCACGGCGACGCCGGTCATCGATCGCGCGCGCAACGCCATCTACGTCGTGGCCATGTCAAAGAATTCCAGCGGCGCCTATTTCCAGCGGTTGCATGCGCTGAACCTTTCCACCGGCGCGGAATTTCTTGGCGGCCCGCAAAACATCACGGCGACATTTCCCGGCACGGGCGACAACAACAGCGGCGGAAATGTAATCTTCGATCCAAAACAGTATAAGGAGCGGCCCGGGCTGCTGCAGATCAACGGAACGATTTACACCACATGGTCTTCGCACTGCGACATCCGCCCCTACACTTCCTGGGTCATGGCTTTCAGTGCGGACACTCTCGCGCAGACCAGCGTGCTTAATCTCGTGCCCAACGGCAGCGAAGGCGGCATCTGGATGGCAGGTACGGCGCCTGCGGCCGATTCATCCGGCAATCTGTTCTTCATTCTCGGTAACGGGGATTTCGACACGACCCTCAATGCCAGCGGCTTTCCCACAAACGGCAATTGCGGGAATTGCTTCGTCAAGCTTTCCACTTCGAGCGGCCTCAAGCTGGCGGACTACTTCACGCCTCACAATACCGTGGCCGAATCCAACGCCGACCAGGATTTTGGCTCCGGCGGCGGAATCTTGCTTATGGATGCAACGGATTCGACCGGCGCGACGCGCCATCTTTCCGTCGGCGCCGGAAAAGACTCCCTCATCTATGTCGTGGACCGCGATTCGATGGGCAAATTCAATCCCACCACGGACCAGATCTACCAGGAGATTTCCGGGCAATTGGGCGGCGGCGTTTTCTCCATGCCCGCTTATTTCAATGGCACGGTCTACTACGGCGCCGTGGGTGATGCTCTCAAAGCGTTCCCTGTCGTCAGCGCGAAGCTTGCGGGCACCCCTTCGTCACAATCGACTCATCACTTTGGGTACCCGGGTACGACCCCGAGCGTCTCTGCCAATGGTGCGACCAACGGCATCGTCTGGGCCATCGAGAACAGCGGCGCCATACTCTATGCGTTCGATGCCACGAATCTCACGAACGAACTCTACAACTCCAACCAGGCTGCCAACAGCCGCGACCATTTCAGCGGCAACAAATTCATCACACCCATGGTCGTCAACGGAAGAGTGTACGTAGGCACGGCCACCAGCGTCGCGGTTTTTGGCCTGGTGCCGTAACGGAGTACCGGCGCGGCCCTACAAAACTTTAATTCGCGGCGAACTTCGTAAGGTCCGTCATCCCGAATGCCGCAAGAATCTGCTCCTGCACCGTTTCCGAGAGCTGGTTCAGGTCCACAATGCCTTGCACTCCGCTGCCCACGCGCTGCCGGAGCTTCCTCTGGCCAGGCGTGGTCTCAATCGTGCGCAGCACCACGTCCGCAATTTCCTGCGGATTCCCTTTTGCTCCCTCGAGCATCCTCAGGACGCGATCGGCGATGCTGCTCACCGCGCCGTAAGCCTCCTCGCGCGTCGTGTCCGCCGCTCGCTCGATATTGTTGAAGACGGCAGTCGGATACGCACCCGGCTGGATGATCACCGAGTCGATTCCCAACCTTGCAAGCTCGTAGCGGTACTCCTCCGCGAGAGCCTCCATGGCCCACTTGCTTGCGCAATAAAATCCCATGCTAGGTACGACGATGCGGCCTGCCCCGCTGCTGATGTGAATCAGCAAACCGCCCTTTTGCCTCCGCATATACGGCAAAACGGCTCGGTTCATGCGTACAATGCCAAAGAAATTTGTGTCCATGATCCGCTGCGCTTGTTCGAGCGTCACCGCTTCTGACACGCCCATCAGTCCGTAACCCGCGTTGTTCACCAGCACGTCGATGCGTCCGCTCTCGTCGATCACCGTGCGGATGGCGTGCTCCACTGAGCCGTCGTCCGTCACGTCCAGCTCGACAACATGCAACGCCAGCGACTCGCGCTTCGCCAGCTCGAGCAGTTCCTGCGCCGGCCCCGCGTTCTTGCCATTCACGTTTCGCATAGTGGCAAATACCTGATAGTTCTTGCGAGCCAGAGTTTCGGCAATGAGCCGGCCGAATCCGGTACTAGCGCCGGTGATGAGGACCACTTGTTTTGGACTTGTCATGGAACAAGAGGATAGAGAGGAAGCGAGCGAAGGTAAATAGGCGGAGCGGCGAGGAGACCGAGCGATACGGCCCCCCAATCCGCCGCCTCTATTTCGAAAATGGAGAGTATGCCCGGCGGTTACCCGGCGACCTTCAGTTTGCCCAGCATGTGATGGACGAACTCGGTGATCTCGTCTTGACTGAAGGTGTGGCGGTTGACCGGCTTCTGGCCGACCGCGCGGTACGCCAGCCGCCTCGACGACTGCTCCACGAGGTCAAACACAATGGTCCCTTCGCGGTACCGGATATTTTCGTAGCCAACGACCGGCGGACCCCAGCCCCACGATTCCCAGCATCCGTACGGTCCGCAAACGACTCCCGGATAGGAACTCGGGTAGACGCGCTGCAGGGTAACGTCATGCTTGCGCACCGCCAGGTGGTATTCCACGAGAAAATCCGCATCGCGCGGGTCGCTCACCTGCCGCAATCCTTTGGAAGAAAGCGTCTCCTCGATGGCGATGCGAACCCGCTCGCGCACCATATCATTGCTGCCGTAAGGATCGCGCGCGATGGTTTCTCTCCGCGAAATCACGTCGCGTGAAACAACGGGACGCCGGTCCCCGTCCCTGGGCGCCGCCATCGGCCGCCACGCCCACGTGCTCCCTTTGTGCACGGGGATGCCCGGATCGCGGGTCACCTCGAGGTGCTCGTCGCATCCAGCAAACAGCAACCCGCAAATCAAAACCGTAGCCGCCAGAAGCCGCGATTTTCCCATGCCATTCGTAAAATTCTTCATCAGACCGTCCTCCAGAACGGACACAGTCTCCTACGCATTAAACACGGCATGGCTGGAAGAGTTGCGGTGGAAAGTCGTCTTGCAAAGTGAGCGATTCCCTGCGAATCAGGGAGACGGAGCCTTCCAGTCCGCCGGTGGAAAAACGACCGGCCAGAACTTGGGGTTGGGCGCATCGAATTCGAACGCCACGGAAAAATACTCCGATGCCGTGTCGTCCACGCGTATAACCCGGCACTTTTGCTCCGCTTGGTTCTGCGGGTTCACCAGAAGCATGGGCTGGCCGAGTTGCACGTCCATTTTCATCTTCAGCAAGCCGCCGTGCGCATTGACCACCTGCGTCAGCGCCTCCTCCCGGCGCGCATGGCGCTGGGTGTCCTCGGCGATCACCGTGACTTTCATCTGCAGCATCACGCGCTCGCTTCGCCGGCGATCGCTCGGATTAGAAGGTCTATCCAATCTGGCTCCTGATTAAAGTGAATTGTACCCGTACCACTCCCAGGTAAGTGCGTTTCGATTGGCGTTAGTTGCTTAAAATGCCGCCAGTCCGAATCGGGATGCCAGACTAGGCTTGGCGAGAACGCAGCAGGGACTCCAGCCGGGCTTTCACCGCCGGCCATTCGGAGTCGACGATGCTGAAATAAACCGTGTGGCGGATGCGCCCGTTCGCCGTGATCATGTGGTTTCGAAAGATTCCTTCTTGCCGCGCCCCGATGCGCAGAATCGCCGCGCGTGATTTCTCGTTCAGCGAATCCGTCTTAAGTTCCACTCGGATGCAACCCAGCGTTTCGAACGCATGTTTTAGCAGTAAGTACTTGGCCTCGGTATTTACCGCCGTGCGCTGCCACTCGCGCGCCACCCACGTCCAGCCAATCTCCACGCGACGGTGCGTGCGGTCGATGTTGCCGTAGCGCGTGCTCCCGATGGCGCGCCCCGTGGCTTTCTCCTTCAGGGCAAATGGCAGCGACACTCCTCGTTCCTGTTCCTGGAGCGCGGTCTCGATGTACGCCGCCATCTCCTCCACGGTTCGAACGGGCACGGGAATCCACCGCCACAATTCCTCTTCCAGGCCAACCTGAGCCAGCCCTGCCAGATGCGCCTTCGCCAGCGGCTCCAGCCGCACATGACTTCCTTCCAGCATGACCGGCGCAACGTTCATTTCATCTGCCATAGCGCGTTCATTTTAGGTACAGCCCTTGTCGTTCAGCGAGCACCAATTTGGCCAAATGCCGCCTCGCGGCGTCTCTTCTAAGGAAACGGGATGCAGGCAAGCCGCGGCATAAGGTATGATAGAGTCTTCAAGAATTATCTATTTAGGATAACAATGCCGACTGCAACGAATGGAAAAGTCTTGCTGAGGGTCAGGCCCCGGGGGTTCTGTGCCGGTGTCGTGCGCGCGGTGGATATCGTCGAACTGGCGCTGGAGGCCTACGGCGCGCCAGTCTACGTGCACCACGAAATCGTCCACAACACCTACGTCGTGGAGCAGTTACGCCGCCGCGGTGCGATCTTCGTGGAAACCATCGAAGAGGTGCCCCATGGCGCGGTGCTGGTTTTCAGCGCCCACGGCGTGCCGCCCACGGTCCGCGATGAAGCCAAGTCGCGCGCCCTGAAAGTCATTGACGCCACTTGCCCGCTGGTGACCAAGGTCCACCTGGAAGCGCTGAAATTCGCCCGCGAAAAGCGCACTATCATCCTCATCGGCCACAAGGACCATCAGGAGATCGTCGGCACCTCCGGCGAAGCCCCCGACCGCACCATCGTTGTGGACTCCGTCGCCGCCGTGGACGCGCTCGAAGTCGACGATCCACTGAAGCTCTCTTTCCTCACGCAAACGACTCTGAGCCTCTATGACACGCAGGAAATCGTGGCGCGGCTGCGCCACAAATTTCCCGCCATCCAGGGCCCGGCCAGCGACGACATTTGCTACGCCACGCAGAATCGCCAGGAAGCCGTCGAGCAAGTCGCCAAGGACGTGGACCTGATCCTCGTGGTTGGCTCGCCCAACAGTTCCAATTCCAACCGCTTGGTGGAAGTGGCGCAGCGCAGCGGCGTCAAAGCGCAATTGATCGACTCGGCGAAGGACATTGACGTGAAGTGGCTCGAAGGCATTGCGCGTGTCGGCTTGACCGCGGGTGCATCCGCTCCCGAAATCCTCGTAGAACAAGTGAGCGAGCGGCTGGCAGAGTTCGGATTTACAGACCAGCGCGATCTCGACTTAATCGACGAAGATGTGCGCTTCACGCTGCCGCCGGAATTGGCGACCATCGCCCCGGCGCCGCGCCGGTAAACGATTTTGCAGTTGGCAGTAGCCGGCATTTGCGAGTGTTTTGTATCCGGGGTTGACTGAGGGCGTTCGTGGAATCGGCCGCTCGTCTGTGGCCTGACGCGGTACACGGGGAATTCAATACAAGGAGCTAGACCTTGGCGGTCAAAATCGTCCGTCAGCCGAAGAAAATTGCCCTGATTGGCGCGCCTTCGAGCGCCGCCGCCTTCTCCGCGGGCAGCGAGAAGGCTCCCGCCGCTCTGCGTGCCGCGGGAATCGGCGAAAAGCTCCAGGCCATCGGTTACGAAGTGACGGATTACGGTGATTGTGCGCCCCGCCTCTTTGCGGACGACGAGGAACACAAGCGCGCACGTAACCTAGCGGAAATCGTTGCCGGTCTTAACGATTTGAAAAGCCGCGCGGAAATCGCCGTGAAAAGCGGCGCTCTCGTACTCGTACTCGGTGGCGATTGTGCGCAGGTGATTGGACTCCTGACCGGTGTTCGCCGCTACTACAAACACGTGAATCTGCTGTGGTTCGATCGCGACGCGGATTTGAACACGCCCGCTTCCACCCCCTCGGGCCGCATTGACGGAATGGTTGTCGCTCACATCATCGGCCGGGGCGCGCCGGAGCTGGTGCGCTTCTGGAGCGACGCGCCGCTCGTGCGCGAGCCGGACGTCACTCTCTTCGGACTAGAGCGCCTCGATCCCCCCGAGCAGGAGTTCCTCGCCAAATCGCCGATGCGGCACATGGACGCTGCGGATATTCTGCTGAGGGGCGCTGCAAAAGCCGCCCACGATGCGCTGATTCAAGTCCATGCCGACGCTCGCGAATTTGTCCTGCACCTCGATATCGACGTCATCGCCCAAGAAGATTTTCCGGCCGTGAACGTTCCCGGCAGCGGTGGCCTGGGCCTGGACGATGTTCGAACCGCCTTCGTCGAGTTCGCCAAGCACAAGAATCTCCTTGGCCTGGACGTGGCGCAATACAATCCGGACAAAGATCCGGACGGCAGCGGCGCAGGCAAACTCGTCGATCTGCTGGTCGAAGCGCTCTCCGCTCGCCTCGAGGCGCTAACCGCACCCCCGGCGGATTCCTCCGCGAGTTCCGCCGAAGTCTCTTCCTCGGAAACGACCGCGTAGACGGTTTCCCAGACTCCGCAAAGCGTCCGATCGAAAACTCCGCACTCTTTCAACTGCATGGAATGGAAATGAACGCGCCGGTCAGGAGGCCGCAGCGGCGCGCTTGCGCAGATAACGCGCCAGCCCCAGAAAGGACAGATTGAGCCCCGCATTGAAGACGTAGTGTTCCACTTCCTCTGCGGGAAGGTACTCTGCGATTTCAGCCCGGGCAGCGGACATGAAAGAAGCCATCGCCGCGGATTCGTCTAAGGCGGATCGCATGCTTTTCTCGGCCAGCTCGGCCCATTTGTGCAGCCGTTCGCGAAACAGCAGGACATGCTCGGCCGGATTTTCGGAGAATCCGAAGTGCGTGAGAAAGAGGCGCGCGGGTTTGCGTTCCAGGATCGCGGTGAAAGAATTCTCCCAAATCTCCAGATCAATGTCCGGTGGCGGAGTAGCGGGCATCACATAGGCATGGCCCTCGATACGCACACCGGTGGTGTCGCCCACGAAAGCGACACTCTCGCTGTGATCCAAGTAGCTGACGTGATGCGAAGCGTGGCCCGGCGTATAGACGACCTCGAGTTTGCCTGAGCCAAGCGTGAGCGTTTCGCCCCCTTCGAGGATGCGAAGATTTTCCGCCGGGACGGGAAGCGTCTCACCAAAAAGTTGGTGCAGATCGTTGGGCCAGAGCCTCAGGGCGCTGGCCAGCAGCTTCGAAGGATCGGTCATGTGCGGCGCGCCATTCCTGTGCACGTAGACCGCAAGCCGCGGATTTTCCCGCACCAGCGCTCCGCTCGCCCCGGCGTGATCGAGATGAATGTGGGTGAGCAGAAGAGCTTCAAGATCTCTTACGGAAAGGCCGCGGGCATGCAACTGCCTGCGCAGCGTTTCGAGCGTCGAGCCCGGGCCGGGATCCACGATCGCGCGGTGGCCCTCCGATTCGAGCAGCGCCGCGGCGATGGAGCGCGGGTGTCCCATCCACTGGTTGTCGAGCGTGGTGATGCCAAGCATAAGTAGAGCAGTGTAGCGCAAGTGCAACGACTCGTGCCGTTCCAGCAATGTTTCCCCTGTGCGGCAAGCAAGCCAATTCAAATGCGAGCGGGGAAGGAAAAGGAAGGAAACAGTTGCGGCGAAAGGGAATTGTGGAATAACCTTACGGCACCGTGCACTGTTCTTTTTTGTGGACTCTCCGGGCCCAGAAATACGCGTTGGTTCAGGTGCCTGCGGAGCTTGCGAGCAACGAGTTCGAGAACCGCGCAACGTCTTGCTCGTCCGCCGATAAGCGGGCGGGGCCGCGGCGCGAATATCAATCAAACGGGATTAGTAAAGATTGGGACTAATTTCTCTGAGGGAGGAAAGTGATGCGCAAGTCGTGCCTTGCATTGGCGATGATTGCGTTCTTGGCTTTGCCATTGTTTGCCCAACAAAAGAGCAGCGGGACAAATGATGGGAACACGGGGACGGCCGTGGCGAAGAGCGCTCCGGCGAGTTCCGCGCCAAAAAATTCCAGTGTTCTGCGCATGAATGGCATGTTTGCATTGTCGGCTGCACCGCGTCCCACGCCGTTCCCGGGACCTGCAGCAGCCACCGAGGATACACGTCCGCCCGGAAGGCTGGTGCCCAGGCATGAAATTGCTGGCATGTACGACTACATTAATTTTTCGCCTGGCGACCCCTTCGCGAATTTTGGTAACCACGGCGCATCGGGCTCGTTCACATACAATGCCTCAAAATGGCTGGGACTCACTGCAGAACTCGCAGGCTATCAGTTCCAGCGAGACCTCAGCCCGCTAACCGGAAGCAGCTCTTCCGTTAACGGTGGTTTCATGACCTATCTGTTTGGTCCCCGGCTGAACTTGCGGAAGTTTGACTACTTCGTGCCCTTTGCCGAATTCCTCGCAGGCGGCGCGCACGGTGGCACCGATCTGGGCGGGCAGGACCAGAACGCATTTGCGATCGCCACAGGTGGCGGCGTGGACATTGTTCTGACGAAAAACTTCTCATGGCGAATCGCGCAGCTGGACTATCTCATGACGACCTTTTCCGGGGGCGCCGTGGGAGCATCCGGGCGCCAGAACAATTTCCGGGCCGCGACTGGAGTCGTGGTGCGCTTCGGGATTCCGAATCCGCCGCCGCCCCCGAATCATTCGCCGGTAGCGGCCTGCTCCGTGGACCCGGCGTCGGTCTATGCCGGTTCGGGCGGCACTGTGACGGTGCACGTAAATGCCAGCGACCCGGACAACGATTCCCTGACCTACAGCTATTCGGCGACCGGCGGATCCGTGGAGGGCACCGGCCCAGAGGCTCGTTGGAGTTCCGCCGGCGCGGCCGTTGGCTCTTACACCGTGAATGTTAAGGTGGACGACGGCAAGGGCGGCACGGCGTCGTGCTCCGCTGACATTAGAGTAGAAGAGAAGCCCAATCATCCACCGACGGCCTCCTTGTCCGTGGAGCGCAGCCCGATTCTGCCGGGTGAGCGGACGGGCGTCACCTGCAACGGGAGCGATCCGGACAACGACCCGCTGACCTACTCCTACACAACTACCGGCGGACAAATTGTCGGCAGCGGTTCGAACGTGCAGTTCGATTCGACTGGCCTCCAGCCGGGATCTTACACCGTGAATTGCTCAGTGAACGACGGACGCGGCGCCTCTGCCGATGCTTCGGGCAAAGTGGAAGTGAAGG
>Ga0137409_10008719_pt1 | contig 10346 bp, 10 predicted proteins | sample CZODoug1_16funga_FD_122059 | JGI IMG/M metagenome (GOLD analysis project Ga0137409, IMG submission 122059) | Vadose zone soil fungal communities from Angelo Coast Range Reserve, California, USA - CZODoug1_16fungal (Hybrid Assembly) | ecosystem: Environmental > Terrestrial > Soil > Vadose zone...
ATCTTTTGCAGCTTCTGCTCGACGGTCAGGTCCTGTTGCGCGCTATCCGCTGTCGCTGTTTGCGTTGCCATGTCTGCTTCTCCTTGTGAATTAAGCGCTGATCTGGTCCAGTAGCTCGTCGACCGCCTTGCCGATGCGCTTGAGGCGGTGAATCTCCGTCACCGTCAGATCCGGATGGGCGACGTACCAGCCCTCCGCCGTGATCTGGTGCGCGGCGAGGTAATCCTTCGCTCCCGGATCGCGAATGCCGGGCCAGCCGTCCCACGCCGAATCGATGATGTCCAGGTAGTCGGGAATCTTTGTGACGAAGTCGTCGATATAGGCGTCCCAGTCGCCGTCGAAGGAAGTGGCGAAAAGCATTCGCGTGTCGTTGTCGAAGAACACGAAGCGCATATCGTGGAGGCTGCCCACCAGGTCTCCCTTGTTCAGGTTGCCGCCCAGCAACCGCAGAAACGCGCGCAGCCTCCTGGCGCCGCCAGGCGCCAGCGGGACGATGATCGTCAGCTCTGAAACATTCCCGAGGCGGGCGCCGACGCGGCCCGCGCTCTCAATGGCCGGTGGCGGCGTTTCGGACACCTGCGAGGCGATCTCCCGCAGCGCGTTCTCGAGCGCCTTTTTCCCGAGCTCCGGCGCGTCGGCGAACAACTCACGCAACTGCCGGACCTTCTCCGCGCCGGCCTGCTCCTTTTCCGCTTTGGTCGATGTCGGTGTTTGCGTACTCATGACTGCGTTCTCCTTCGGTTCACTTCGTGCGCCCTGGTTATCCGTGCCCTAACCGGCAACGGCGCCGGCTGCCGGAGACGTCCGCGCGATGCTGGCGATGTCGCTCAACAAGAAGAGGTCGGTGAGCACGGCCCTCAGATGCATCGAGGCATTCAGGTTGTCGATCAACTGGGAACTGATCGTTGGTTGCGCCAGCACCAATTCGATGGTGCGTATGGAGTCGTCCGCATCGCGATCGAGAACGGCCAGGAACGCGCCGTATTTCTCTGCTGACTCGAGTGCATCAGCGTTCACCGCGGCCACACAGGCGTCGGCAAGCCCCGAGAGGGCGTTCACGGCCTGTTGCAGAACCTCGCGGATTGTTCCACTCGACTGGCAGCCGTCACCGCTCGACACTCCTTGCGCGGCATACGCCAGCATGAACTCGTAACACTCTTCAACGGCACGACAGCGACGGCGGATGTCAGCTCGCATCTCTCAGTCCCTCCTCTCCTCGAGTTGGGTGAACATCAGAGGGCGTCACGACCCAACGCGCCGGATCGTGCTCCTTCAGAACGAAGTCACGGCTCATCCAGCCGAAAATCATCGACTTCGTGATCGGCCGCTTCTCTGGACGCAGGCCGAAGTAGACGTGAATCATGACGAGCGCGATCAATCCCACGCCAGCGAGGCCGTGAAGCACGTACATCCATCCCCACGCCGCATCGGTGAAGAGATAAGGATTGCGGGGAAAGAAGATCGTGCGCACCCGAAACATCATCAGGACGCCGGTGGCGATGACCGAGAGCCCGGCCGCGATGATCGCGCCGTGGAAACCTTTGTTCTCGAGCGGATACTTCGCAAACCGCCGCGGCGCCGGCACCGCCTGTCCGAAGAAACGCCGGAGCCGCCTGATCGCGTCCACCATGTCCGTCTTGTCCGGCCAGATCGCCCAGAAGTCCAAGCAGAACGACGCGTGGACGATGTGAAACACCACCGACGCCGTCAGGACCGTGCCGGCGATCCAATGGAGCGTCACCCAGGGGAATTCCACACCCACTTTGGGAAGAAACGCGGTGAAGAGCAGCGTGAGCATCGACGCCGCCATCACCCAGTGGAAGGCGCGCGCGACCCGGGAGTGACGCGGCACTCGTTCTGGAATCGCCGCGACGACTTCAGGCGCGGTCGTGCCGGACCACTGCTTCTCCCCGGCGAAGAATCTGACGTAGGCGGCGTGAACGATCAGAAACGCGACCGCCGAGGCGAAGGCCACCTGGATCAGGAACCACGCGATGTGGATGGGAACGCTGTGACCCCAGGGATCTACTGCCCACTGTAGGATGTCCATGTGGCCTCCTGTCCGCCAGCGATGGCTCGCTTCACCAGATTTCGCATGAGAGGGATCTTGTAACTGTTGAACTGCAACGGAACGGCACCCTGCACCGCGAGGTTCCCGGCCATCTCCCCGGTCGCGGCGCTTCTCGGCTTGCCGGCGACCGCTCGTTCGACGGACGGCAACCGCAACGGCCGCGCGGCCACCGCATTCACGGCGATCCGGATGCGCTCGATGCGATCGCCCGAGAGCGTCATCGCCGAGGCGACGTTGAGCAGCGGAAAGTCCCAGACCTGTCGATCGCGGATCTTCTCGAAATAGAATTGTGCGCCGGCCCATGTTGCCGGGATCCGGATGCTGGAGAGCAGGTCTCCCGGCCGCAGGATATTCAGTCGCGTGATATCGATGTCCGGGCCGACGAAGTAATCGTCGGCGCTGATCACCCGTTCGCCCTTCGCCGTTTGCAGCACGAATCTGGCATCGAGCGCGATCAGCGCCGGCGCGGTGTCGGACGGATTCACCGCCACGCAGCGCTCCGCGTGGAGAATGGCGTGTTCCCGGTTACGCCCGTCGGGGGTATCGGCGTAGCAGATGTTTCCGCCCGCGCGGTAGCACGGCCAGCCGGCCCGGTAATACCAGCAGCGAGCGTCCTGCGAGACGTTCCCGCCGATGGTGGCCTGGTTGCGGATCTGCGGTGACGCCACAGCCTCGGCCGCCTCGGCGAGCAGGTGGTACTTCTGCTGCACGATCGGGTGGCTTGCGAGCTCGGTGAGAGTGGTCATCGCGCCGATCTCGATGCCATCCGACGTGCTGCGCACTCCCTTGAGCTCCTGGACGCCGCTGAGATCGATCACCGCCTTCGGCTTTCTCATCCGGTCTTTGAGCCAGTCGAGGCTGTCGAGTCCGCCAGCCAGGATCCAGGCGTCCAGTCCCTGTTGTTCGAGAAGCTTCTGCGCGTCGGCCAGCGTGGCTGGCTGCAACAGCAGGAATGCCGGCATGACGTCGTGTATGACAGCCATGGTCTCCTCACGCGTAGGTCGTCAATCGCACCGGCCGTGCACCATTTGCGGCGAGCGCGTCCAGGACGCGGTCAGGGGTGACTGGCGTGCGCAGCACACAGCGGTTCCCAATGGCGTTCTGAATCGCGCACAGCACCGCGGCGCTGCCGGCCAGAGCGGCGACTTCGCCGACGCCCTTCGCTCCGACGGGATTGCCTGGATCGGGAATGTTCACGGCCTCCCACTGCATCTCCAGCGGCAGGTCGAGGATCGTGGGCGGCTTGTTCTGATACAACCGCCGCGAGATCAGCTTCCCGTAGGTCGGCTCGTAGACGATGTTCTGGGTCGGTATCCGGGACTCGAAGGTGACGGCCTCGTTGCCGAAGGACTCCATCAGGACCGGACCGCCGTGGTAGTTAATTCCATTGCCGGTAATCACGACTGGCGGTGCGATGTCGCGCGGCACTTCCATACCCCAGCCTTTGCCGGTGGGGACTACGTGTCTTGCGTTTCTGGTGCTTTGCGCCTCCAGCAGCGAAAAGGCGACCAGTACAACCAGACCTACGAACATCAGCTTGCGCATACGTCCTCCGAAATTTTTCCAAGCATTTCGTTGAGGTTCTGACCCGGTTCGTCCAAAACACACAAACCCTGTCAATGTGAACTACTTGAGAGATTTCAACATCGGGGCGCTACGCTAGTATGACCCGAAGGCATGAGTCAATACCGTAAAATACCCAGTAAGTACCAAATTGGGAAAAAGATAGCTCTCCGCTGCGTCACAATTCGCGGCGGGTTAGTACTGTGAAAGCTCCCGGGAACAATCGGTCATGATTAACAACAAGCGGATCGCCGTCGTACTACCCGCCTACAATGCGGAAAAAACGCTGGAAGCTACCGTACGGGAACTGCCTGATCTGGTGGATATTCGAATCCTGGTAGACGACCACAGCTCGGATCGCACGGTCGACATCGCTCATCGCCTGGGTTTGCAGTACTACGTTCACGACCGCAATTACGGCTATGGACGCAATCAGCAAACCTGCTATCGCGAGGCGCTAGACGCTGGAGCCGATGTGGTCATCATGGTTCACCCCGACTATCAGTACACGCCGCTGCTTGTAACGGCCATGGCGAGCATGATCGCCTATGACGTTTACGACGTCGTGCTGGGCTCGCGCATTCTCGGCGGACGGGCCCGCCAAGGAGGAATGCCGCTCTGGAAGTACATCGCCAACCGCCTGCTGACTCTGTTCGAAAACACGTGCATGGGAGCAAAGCTCTCGGAGTACCACACCGGCTACCGGGCTTTTAGCGGAAAAGTATTACAAGAGTTGCCCCTGCTGGAAAACTCCGACGACTTCGTTTTCGATAACCAAATGCTGGCGCAATGCGTAATGTTCGGGTTCCGCATGGGCGAAGTTTCCTGCCCCACGAAGTATTTTCCGGAAGCGTCGTCGATCAATTTCCGGCGCAGCGTGAAGTATGGGCTGGGTGTTTTGCTGACCTCAATTCAGTTCCGCCTGCAGAAGCTCGGCCTGGCCAGATTCCGAATTTTCAGCCCCAAAGGACGTCGCTTGGAGCCAGGAACCGGAACCTACTACGTCCGCGGCGCCGCCTAAGCCCCGCCTATCAAGAAAGCTTGTCATTCCGACCAACGGGAGGAATCTGCTCTTCGGCTTCGGCCTGTCCCACGCCCAACTACTTCTTCCTCGAAAGCAGCCCGAGCACCTTGCTGGCAAAATCATCCGAGAACCCAAACCGCGCCTTCGCCCGCGAGTAAAGATCCACGGCTTTCTTGTCCAACCAAATCAGCACTTTCTTTCCAACACCATCGTTAGGACGCCCGCGGTAGTCGGTGGAGTGCGGTGTATGTTTTCCGTCCTGCTCTTCCGTGTAATAGTAAAAAGCCAAGCTCTTGCGTGACTGGCCTTCCGGGCAAGTAAGCGGTTCCGGGAATCCATGAAACGACTTGTCGTCGGTGTTAAAGATCAACGCATGGTTGAGCATGGGCGGATACTTGGCCACACACCTATGCATCGTCGGCTCCCAAAGCTCAATCGACCCACCCCATTCCTCCTGCCATCCGTCATTCAAGTAGACAATCAGATTGATCCGCCGCCGCCAATTCTTGTGATAGTGATGATGCGAAAAATCGGTGTGGACATTCAAGAAGCCGCCACGCCCCGACTGATGCAGCCCACCGCCCTCCAAGCCCGGATCCGCCTGCAGACCGGGAATCCCAGTCAACTGCGAGAGCCACGCTACGAACTCCGGCGAATTCAATTCGTCCGCTACTTCCCCTAGATAAGGCGGAAAGAGTTCGCGCTTGGTCATTCCCCGCTTGTTTTCGTTCTGATGCTTGTACTGAATCCAGGCATCAGTATCCGGCGCAGGAAACTCCTCTGCCACGCCCTTGGCGATCTGGGGATGCAAGAAGCCGGCGAGCAAAAGATGAGGGCACGGAGGGTTATTCTGGTATTTCAGCGCCAGAGTGGACAACTCCGAATTCCACTTGGAATAGGGGAAAAGCTCTATCGGTTTCTCGACCAAAGCCGCTTGGGGCATCAAGTTTCGTCCTTCGGACTGGATATTCAATCTAACCGGCACACCAATACCACCCTGTTGCCATAGGGGCAAGTCAGGCCGGGAATGCCAGGTTCTTGTTCAACTATCCAGTTTACCCCGTATTCCTCGTGGAATCGACGAAAGTCTTGCAATTGCAGGTGTCTCCAGTCCCGTTGCGCCCTGACCTGCCGGAGCCACTCCTCCGCCAGCGGCGGGAACATGGAGACCGCCCCGCTGTCCTTAACAGCATCGGCCAACATGCTGCGTTGCGCTTGCGCGCGGAATCCATGCTCATCTTCGCCCGGCAAATTCATGTGCTCGGGGTCCAGCGCAAACAACGCATCCACCGGGGTCTGCTCCCGAATCCACAGAAAAGCCTGAGCCCACTCGTTCCGTGGAGAAATCCCGGGCAGCTCTAGATGCGAGCTCGCCGGGAACAACTGCCGCTGCGCATAGAACATCCCGCCACACAATGGGACGAACAGTATGAGCCAACGCCACAGCCGATGCTTTAGCCAATATTCCCCTAACAACCCGCCCGCGAACAAGAACAGCAGGATGTAGAGCAAATGCAGGCTGCGCAAAGGCTGGAATCGCGCCAGATACTCAAACCGCGCCGGAAGTTGAATCGCTAACGCAGCGGCAAAATAGACGATGTCGTAAATCATCAGAGCACGGCACAGAAGATTCAGATTCGGCAGGCCCTTGGCGCGCGCCAACTTTGCGAACCACCACAAAATCGCGACGGGTACCACAATGCCCAGCCATTCGTACCAAGCCCAATGTCTCAGGAAATGGAACGAGTGATAGCGCATAGCTTCCTGATAGGCCGGGGACGGTGGATCCAGGGAAATCCCAAAAGGAAGCGCAAGAGCGAGCGCAGCAGTCCGCCCATCCAGCTTTCCCCAGACGTACCTGTCCCACGCAAAACGGTCGAGAGTGACCACCAGGAACGCCAGCGAGAAAGCGAAGGCCGCCATGAGGGGATGCACAGCCGCCGCAAACACAAGCCAAATCCCCGCATGCCAGTAGCGCTTTTCGATGACTCCAGCAATCGCAAAAATCCCAGCAAAAGCTGCGAGATTCCGTGGGTTGAGATATTGATCCAAAATGTATAGTGATGTTCCAGCCACCGGCAGCGTCAGCAGCGCCGCAACCAAAGCTACTCCAGCCCACCGTGCCCGCGGAACGCTGAAACACTGCGAACCCAATGCATAGCAACCCAGCAAGAAAAGAAAAATCGAGGCCAAATGCCAAACCAACAGCGCCAAGTCAAACGGCAAATGGCTCCATTGCACCGACAGAGCGATGAGGTTAGGGAACAGCGTCAGATGCGCATGGGACTGGAAGAACTCCGCATTGTGCGGGAACAAGCTTGGATTGACGATCCTCTCGATTCCCGGCAGGTAAATCTCGGCATCTTCCACATAAGGGTGGTAGCCGTGCACAAGCCAAGCGCACATGGCGATCAGAAAAACGCTGGCAACTTCCCTAATTTTCAATCTGCTCACCAGTTCACCGATAATAAACGAAAGCAGTTACCATAGATGAACGACGCCCTACGGGCGATCTCGCATCTAAAAGCGAAATGCAGGTTCCACAACAACTCAAGCCGCGGCTGGCGCTGGGCGAAATCCTGGCCTTCTCCTACGAGACCTTTCGCAGCAACAAAGTCCGCTTCGGCCTAACCGCGCTCGGCATGGTCATCGGCACGGCCGCACTCATCCTGGTGGTGACCATCGGTCTCTCCGGCCGCCAGTACGTCTTGAACCAGATCCAAGCCATCGGCGCGAACATGATTTCCGCCGAGTACTCCAACGCCGGAGTCCGCATGGGGACGTTTGATCCCTTGACCGTAGATGACGTCCGCGTAGTCCGCGAACAAGTCCCCAGCATTGTCGCGGCCTCGCCGTTTCTTGCCCTCAACGACCGCATCAGCATCGGCAACGGAAAGCAGCAGGACATCCTCGTACTCGGCGCATTCCCCGAATACAAAATCGTGCGCAATCTGCAAGTTCTCTCTGGGCGCTTTTTCGACGAACAAGACGAACAAGCGCGCAACAAAGTCGGCGTAGTCACAGAAAAGCTGGCGCAGAAGCTTTACGGCTCGACCGAAGCGGCGGTCGGCAAAGAGACCAAAATCATCGGCCTCCCCTTCACGATCGTCGGAACATTCAAAGAAGGCGGACAAACGTTCGGCCAGTCTGAAGTCGAGGACAACACGGTCGTAATTCCGTATACGGTGTCGCGATTCTTTACTACAAGTCCAGCGGTGAAGGAGATCTACTTCTCCACTGCCGACTCCTCCCAGGTGGTCGCCGCAACCGACGAGGTCCGGCGCGTCATCCAGGCCAGGCATCGCCCGGAGTCGGTCTACAACGTCGCCAACCTCACCGAATTGCTGGCCGTAGCAGATCGTTCCGCCACAGCCCTGACGCTGGTTTTGATGCTGGTCGCAGCCGTCGTCCTACTCGTCAGCGGTATTGGCATCATGAACATCATGCTGTCCACGGTAAGTTCCCGCATTCGCGAGATTGGAATCCGTAAGGCCCTCGGCGCAACCAACCGCGAGATTCGCTATCAGTTTCTTTCCGAGGCCATGCTGATTTCCCTGGTCGGGGGCATCATCGGCATCGTAATCGGGCTGGCGATCCCATTCTCCATACGGTTCTTTACTGACTTTCACGTTCCCATTTCCGGGTGGTCGGCGATTGTCGCCATTCTCGTTTCGACGCTCGTCGGAATCATTTTCGGGACAGTTCCGGCAACACGCGCGGCTCAACTCGACCCAGTGGAAAGCCTGCGCTATGAATAGAAATCTGCGCTGAAAATGCTTTGTATTCTTTCTTGGACAGCAAGCCCAGGATCCGGCTGGCAATATCATTCGAGAAGCCGAATCGCGCCTTGGCTCTGGAGTAAAGATCCACTGCCTTTTTGCCGAGCCATATTAAGGCTTTCTTAGCCGCGCTATAGTTCGGGCGCCCGCGGTAGTCGGTTGAGTGCGGCGTGAATTTCGCAGAGCCGAGGATGCATCCTTCGTTATTGGATTCTGTCGAAACGGCCCTACGAACCGCTTTGATCTGCTAGGCGAGTAGGCCGGAAATGCCGTTATGCGAACGCTCATTTGCCGCGTATTCGTTGTGGAATCGGCCAAAGTCTTGCAGAAGGAATATTTTCCAGTTTGGCTTGAGTTTGTGAGGCGCTCAAACAGAGGTTTCCGAGACCTGTCGGATAAGCTAAAATCCATGTTCCAGTGGCATGTCATCAATGTCCTCCAACCTACCTGCAAACGGCGTGACTGAACCGCAGAGCCGGAAGTTGTGGCCAACGTCGCTTCTCACGATTGTTCTGGTTGCGTTTGCCCTACGTTTGGCTGCGATGGCGTTTTTGTATCCGGAGCAACTGGATCCTGCGCGCGATCATTGGCGTTTTGGTTACGAAACAGGAAGAATCGCCCGCTCGATTGCGTTGGGAAAAGGTTTTGGGAATCCGCTCTTCGAGGACACTGGACCGACCGCATGGATGACGCCGGTTTATCCCTGTCTGGTGGCGGGGGTTTTCAAGATCTTTGGCATCTATACCAAAATGTCCGCGCTGGTCCTGCTCTCGCTGAACGCGCTTATCTCGGCGCTCACTTGTATCCCCATTTTTTTCATTGGCCGCAAAAGTTTTGGCGAGCGAACGGCACGCGGCGCGGCTTGGGTCTGGGCGATGTTTCCCTACGGCATTTACTTTCCGGTGGAAAGAATCTGGGAGACCTGGCTCTCGACCTTTCTGCTGACGCTGCTGTTTCTGTGGGGTATGTACATCGAAGATTCGACGAGCCTGCGGGATTGGGGGAGCTGGGGGCTCAGGTGGGGAGTGGCGGCTCTGGTCAGCCCGGCAGTTCTGGGCGTGCTGCCGTTTTCGGGACTGTGGATTCTCTACCGCCGCCACCAGAAGGGCCTACGGTCGATCCCTCACGTCACGATGGCGTCTCTGTTTTTCATCGCCGTCGTGAGCCCATGGTTCGTCCGCAACTACGTCGTGTTCCACCGCTTCATTCCCTTCCGGGACAACATGGGAATTGTTCTGCTCACCGGCACTCGTGGAAACACCGACTATTGGGGCCCGCATGAGTTTGGCCCGTGGCACAACGACTATGAATGGGCGGAATTCAAGCGCCTAGGCGAACTGCAGTACATGGAACAGAAAAAACAGTACGCGCTCAATTTTATCCGTAACAACCCCAGCTGGTGGGCGTGGACTACGATGCGTCGCGCGGTTTTTATCTGGACTGGATACTGGAGCCTTAAGCATGATTACCTGGTTCAGGAACCTCTGGACCCGCCGAATATCTTTTTTTCCACCACGTTCACGCTGCTGACGCTGTTGGGGCTATGGAAGGCATTCCGTGCCGGTGTGGGCACGGCAATGCACTACCTTTTCCTGCTTTTCTGCTTCCCCCTGATTTACTACATCACAGTTCCTGAGATGTATTATCGGCGGCCCATGGACCCGATCATGGTGGTGCTGGCTACCTACGCGGTGTTGAAATGGTGGGATTCGAAAAAGGCTCGCAATCGGATGCTGTCTGGATCGTGAGCTAGAGCTAGAAAACCGAAAGCCGGGCAAGTTCGCCCGGCTTGCAGAAACCCCCGAATCGTAAGTCTCAGTTGTGGCTTGCGTTCAGTTGTGCCACCTTCAGTTCAAACCCGGCGTCAAGGGTAGCAAGCTTGCGCCGCGAGCTTTTCTAAAGTCGTCTA
>Ga0137409_10008720_pt1 | contig 10344 bp, 6 predicted proteins | sample CZODoug1_16funga_FD_122059 | JGI IMG/M metagenome (GOLD analysis project Ga0137409, IMG submission 122059) | Vadose zone soil fungal communities from Angelo Coast Range Reserve, California, USA - CZODoug1_16fungal (Hybrid Assembly) | ecosystem: Environmental > Terrestrial > Soil > Vadose zone...
GCGCGCTGCGCGCGGGCCGCCCCGCCAGCGTCGGCGCCGGCGACACACCCGGTCCGGCGAGCGTCGCGGTCGCCGCGGACAAGCCGGCCGCGGGCACGCGCCTGGTGGTCTTCGGCTCGGCGCGCACCTTCGCCAGCGAGGTGATCGATCGCCACCTGGGCGCGAGCGATCTGCTGTTCTCGTCGGCGATCGCCTGGCTCACCGGCCGGCACAAGCTGGTCGGCGTGGGCGCCAAGAACCCCGAGCAGTTCCGGCTGTCCATCACCCGCGCGCGCCTTAATTCGACGGTTCTCCGGTCAGCGGCAGTTCGACAATGAACCTGCTCCCTTCTCCCTCTTTGCTCTGCACTTCCACTCGCCCCCGATGGGCAGACGTCAGTCTGGGCCTCCTGGGGACAACGACCGCAGAACCACAACCAAATACCCCCCCCATGAAAACAACCAAATCAAACTGGACGACCGGGATCGGAGCAGTCTTATCCGCACTCTTGCTTGTAATTATCGCGTCCGCCTCATCTTCGGCATCCGCAGCGCTGTGCCAGCGGCCCAGGGTTTTGAGATCAGTGTCGTTGAACGACTGCACGCCAAGGCTCAGACGGTTGCAACCGCTGGCGCGCAAAGCGTTAAACTTCTGTGCGTCAGCCGTGGTAGGGTTCGCTTCAAGGGTAATTTCGGCCTCAGGAGCAATCCCAAAGGTTGCTGTGGCAGTGTCGAGTATCTGCTGCACATGCACCGGGTCGAGCAGACTGGGCGTGCCACCACCAAAGAACACGGTCTGCAACGGTCCCTTGTACGCCAGCGACTGCCAGGAACGCATCTCTGCACAGACCGCCTCGACATAGCGGTCGTAGAGGGCCGTGTGCCCGGTTACGATGGTAAAGGCGCAATACGGACAGCGCTGTGGGCAGAACGGGATATGCACGTAGAGACCAAACGTTGGCGATGGACAGCTCATGTCTCAAGCTTTAGCGCCGCTAAAAACGCTTCCTGCGGAATCTCCACCTTCCCCACTTGCTTCATGCGCTTCTTGCCTTCCTTCTGCCGGCTCAGCAGCTTGCGCTTGCGCGAGATGTCGCCGCCATAGCATTTGGCCACGACGTTCTTGCGGAAGGCCCGGACGACCTCGCGCGCCACGATGCGGTTGCCAATGGCGGCCTGGATGATGACCTCGAACATCTGTCGCGGGATGAGGTCTTTGAGTTTGTGGCACAGCTCGCGGCCCCACTCGTAAGCTTTATCACGATGGATGATGGCTGAGAGAGCATCTGTGGAATCGCCGTTAATAAGGATATCGAGCTTCACCAGGTCAGCCGCACGCATGGTTTTAGGTTCGTAGTCGAACGAGGCATAGCCGCGCGAGATCGACTTCAGGCGGTCGTAAAAGTCTGTGACAATCTCGGCCAGCGGCAGCTCATAGTGCAGCATCGCCCGGCTGGCGTTGAGGTACTCGGTATTCTGATACACCCCGCGCCGTTCGTTGAATAATTGCATGACATCACCGATATATTCGGCCGGGACGAGCACCTGCGCGGACAGGATGGGCTCGCGGATTTCCTCGATCGTATTGGCGGCCGGGAGGGCGGCGGGATTCTCCACATCCACCACGGCGCCATCGTGCTTGACCACTTCGTAGCGCACGTTAGGCACGGTGGTAATGATCTCAAGGTTATGCTCGCGTTCGAGGCGCTCCTGGACGATTTCCATGTGCAGCAGTCCCAGATAGCCACAGCGGAAGCCAAAGCCAAGCGCTGCTGACGTTTCCGGCTCAAAGGAAAACGCCGCGTCGTTGAGGCGGAGACGTTCGAGCGCATGGCGCAGATTATCGTAATCCTCTGAATCTATAGGATAGAGCCCGCTAAACACCATAGGTTTGAGGGGACGATAGCCCGGCAGGGGCGTAATCTGCTGCGCCCGCTGTGCCTCCACCACCGTATCGCCGACGCGGGCGTCGGCCAGCACGCGTACCCCAGCAATCAGGTACCCGACTTCCCCAGCACTAAGTGTCGCTGTCTCCAACCGCTGCAGGCGCAAGATGCCGACTTCTTCCACCTCGTGCTCCCGGCCTGTAGCATAGAAACGCACCTTCATGCCCTTACGCAGGGTGCCATCCACCACTCGCACGAAGCAGATGACGCCACGGTAGTGGTCATAGAGCGAGTCAAAGATCAGCGCCCGCAAGGAGGCCTCAGGCGTGCCGGACGGCGGTGGGATGCGCTCGACAATAGTCTCCAGGACCTCTTCGATGCCAAGGCCTTGCTTGGCGCTGACCAGGAGCATGTCGTCCGGCGTCCCGCCCATCAAATCAATGACCTGACGCTGCACGTCGTCCACCTGGGAGGCTGGCATGTCGATCTTGTTGAGTACCGGAATGATCGCCAGGTCATGTTCCAGGGCGAGAAACAAATTACTCACCGTCTGGGCCTCCACGCCCTGGGTCGTGTCCACCACCAGCAGTGCGCCTTCACATGCCGCCAGGCTGCGTGAGACCTCGTACGTAAAATCGACATGCCCCGGTGTGTCGATGAGGTTGAGCACGTATTCCTCGCCATCCTTGGCATGGTAGTGCATGCGCACTGCATGCGCTTTGATGGTGATGCCGCGCTCGCGTTCCAGGTCCATATTGTCCAGCACCTGGTCTTGCATCTGCTGCGGCGACAGCGTGGCCGTCAGCTCTAATAAGCGATCGGCCAGAGTCGACTTGCCGTGATCAATGTGTGCGATGATACTGAAATTGCGAATATGCGAAACGTTCATGCGTGCTTCCGTGTTGTATGTTTCCCTGCGCCCGTATGCTCGGGTATGCACCCCATCAACCAGGAGCGTGCCAACTCCCTGAGTTCCTCTGTGCCACGTGGCAGCATGGAAAATCTGGCATGCGGGAAGGTGAGACGATGCGGCAGGTACAAAATCATCCGTGGGAGAATCATAGCCTGTAAAGGCTCGATGAGCAACTGCTGACTGCTCGCAAGCCACGCGCTCCATACTTCCTGCTTCCCTTTGCTAGCTCTTTGCGGTACAAATGGGCTCAGAAGATACCCTTACTCCCGGACCTGTATCCTGAAGCCGCGCAGCCGGTGGAGGGTCAGCGATGACCTTTGAGGAGATCCTCGATCAAGCGATTGCTCTCCTGCAGCGCCGCGGGCGCTTGACGTATCGCGCGCTCAAGCGCCAGTTCGACCTGGATGACGACTATCTGGAAGACTTGAAGGCCGAGATCATTCAGGGTCAACGGCTCGCGGTGGATGAAGAGGGGGAAGTGCTGGTGTGGACGGGCGGTACGGACGTGTCTCCGCACCCCACCCCACCGGCTCCCCAGCCAGGGGCACAGTTGGGCGCCTCTGACGCGCCACGCACGCCGACCCTCCCCGCACCGGCTGCGCCACCGTCGCCTGACGCCGAACGCCGCCAGCTCACCGTTCTGTTCTGTGATCTGGTGGACTCGACGGCGCTGGCGAGTCACCTCGATCCGGAAGACCTTCGCACTGTGGTGCGGGCCTATCAAGCCACCTGTGCCGAGGTCATCCAGCGCTTTGACGGCCACATTGCCCAGCACCTCGGCGATGGCCTGCTGGTGTACTTCGGCTATCCGCAGGCGCATGAAGACGACGTCCGGCGGGCCGTGCAGAGTGGGCTCGGGATGGTCGAGGCCATCAGGACGTTGAATACACGCCTGGAGCCGGCACACGGGGTGCGCCTGGCGGTGCGGCTCGGCATCCACACCGGGCTGGTGGTCGTCGGCGCGGTCGGCAGCGGCGGACGGCAGGAGCAACTCGCCCTGGGGGAGACACCAAACATTGCAGCCCGCCTCCAGGGTCTGGCGGAGCCGGATACGGTCGTGATCAGCGAGGCAACCACCCACCTGATCCATGGCTATTTTGTGTGTCAGCCGCTCGGGGCGCCAGCGCTCAAAGGCGTGACCCAGCCGCTCCAGGTCTATCGGGTCATGCAGGAGAGTGGGGCGCAGACCCGGCTCGACGTCGTCCCGCCGCGCGGTTTGACACCCCTGGTCGGGCGGGATGAAGAGGTGGCGCTCCTGAAGCGGCGCTGGGACCAGGCCGCTGCCGGGATGGGACAAGTGGTGCTGCTCAGTGGCGAGGCTGGTATTGGCAAATCCCGCCTGGTGCAGGTGCTGCAAGAGCACATCGCTCCCACGCCCTACACCCGGATCGAGTGGCGCGGGTCGCCCTATCACCAGCAGAGTGCCCTCTACCCCGTCATCGACCAGCTACAGCGCCTGTTGCGAGGGGACCACGAGGTGCCGCCAGTTGAGCCACTGCGGACCCTGGAAGCCGCGCTGACCGCCTCGGGGATGGTGCTATCCGAGACCGTACCGCTGCTGGCGGCGTTATTATCGCTCCCCCTGTCAGACTCCTATGCACCCCTCACGCTGACGCCGCAACGGCAGCGCCAGCAAACACTAGAGACGCTCCTGGCCTGGCTGCGCACAGCCGCGCAGCAGCAGCCGGTCCTGCTCATGGTCGAAGACCTGCACTGGGTCGATCCCTCCACCCTGGAGCTGCTGAGTCTGCTCATTGAGCAGTGTGCCCAGTGGCGCCTGTGTCTCGTCCTGACGGCGCGACCCGAGTTTCACCCGCCGTGGGCCATGGTGGCCCATTTCACCGCCCTCACGCTGCGGCGGTTTGCCCCGGCTGAGATTGAGCACCTGGTGACGTATGTGGTGGGTGAGAAGGCGTTCCCCCCGGCCGTGCTCCAGGAGGTGGTGCGTAAGACTGATGCCGTGCCGCTGTTTGTGGAAGGGCTGACGAAGGCGGTACTGACGTCCGGACTGCTGGAGGAGCAGGCGGAGCGGTATGTGCTGCCTGGCCCACTGCCCCCCCTGGCGATCCCCGCCACCCTGCATGATGCGCTCCTGGCGCGGTTAGATCGCCTGGCGGCGGCAAAAGTCGTGGCGCAACTGGGGGCCACAATCGGGCGCACGTTTGCCTATGACGTGGTGCAGGCCGTCGCGCCCCTGGACACCGCAACCCTCCAGGCGGCGCTAGTGCAATTGGTGGATGCAGAGGTCGTGACGCGGCGCGGACTCCTGCCCCAGGCGACCTACACGTTCAAGCACGCGCTGATCCAGGACGCAGCCTATCAGTCGCTGCTCCGCAGCACACGGCAGCAGTACCATCAACAAATTGCCCAGGTGCTGACCGAGCGCTTCCCCGAGACCGTGGAGACACAGCCCGAAGTGCTGGCGCAGCACTACACTGCCGCTGGCCTGCATGCCGAGGCCGTGCCCTATTGGCAGCGAGCCGGGCAACTCGCTATCGAGCGCTCGGCACATCAGGAGGCCGTGGCGTGCTTGGAGCGAGGGCTGGAAGCCCTGTCCCATCTGCCCCAAAATCGCGCCACTCTGGAGCATGGTGTGGACCTCCGGCTCGCCCTGCGCACGGCGCTCAATCCATCTGGTAGTAGCTATGATCGCGTTTTGACATATCTGCGTGAGGCCGAGGTCCTTGCAATGGCTCTTGACGATCCGTCCCGGCTGGTAGAGGTCTCACTCTTCCTGTCACGCCATTTCTCATTTATGGGCGCCCATGACCAGGCTATCGCCGCGGCCCAGCGTGCTCTCACACTGCTGCCTACCGATGGGGATATCGCGCTGCGTGCACGGGCGACCCAGCGCCTCGGCATGGTCTCTCTGTGGCAGGGTGACTATCATCGGGCGATTGACTGCTTGAGACAGAGTGTGGCGTTGCTCAATGGAGCACAGCGCCGCGAGCGCTTCGGTACAACCACTGTAGTTGCTGCAAGTTCTTGTGCCTGGCTCGCCTGGTGCCATGCCGAGCTGGGTATGTTCCCCGAAGGTACTGCTCTCGGGGATGAAGGGCTGCAGATCGCTGAGGCAGTCAATCATCCTGCCAGCCTGATTGTGGCCTTGTGGGGGAACGGTCTACTAGCCCTGCGCCAAGGCAACTTGCCCAAGGCACTCGCCCTGCTTGAACGCGCCCTGGGCATCTGTCGGGACGTAGATCTCCCTGGTTTTTTCCCTAGGATTGCTGCGGCCCTGGGCTCGGCCTATGTCTTGGCCGGGCGCATTGCCGACGCTGTGGCGCTGCTGCCACAGAGAATGGAACAGGCCGCGTTAACGGAACTGGTCGAATTTCGGACCCCCTATAATCTCGCCTTGGGAGAGACGCATCTGCTAGCTAGCCATCCGGAGGAAGCGCAGGTCTGTGCCGCGGGAGTGCTGGCGCCCGCCCGCGAGCGCCAGGAACGTGGCAACGAGGCCTATGCTCTGTGCCTGCTCGGCGACATCGCCGCACGGCGCCAGCCTACTGATATGGTACCGGCCGAGACCTACTACCAGCAAGCCCTCGCCCTGGCCGCGGAACTCGGCATGCGCCCGCTGCAGGCGCACTGTCACCACAGTCTCGGCACGCTGTACAGCCAGACAGGCCACGCTGCCCTGGCCCGCGCCGCGCTCTCCACCGCCATCGAGATGTACCGTGCCATGGACATGACCTTCTGGCTCCCCATAGCGGAAGCGACGCTGGCGCAAGGAGATGGGCGATGATAGACGATGGACTATATCCCTGCGATGCCTGCGTGGGTTCATAATTCATTGAGAGTGAAGAGTTTTCATGAGATATCGGCTGGAAATATATAGGACTACTCGCTAAAATCACGTATCGGCAAAGTTAGTATCCTTGACCAGCAACCATACTCTACACATCATCCGCGCTACATGGTGTCGTTCACGGTGGCGCGCGGTGTGCAAAATACCACAGAGGTTCCTTCAAGGGGGCTATCTGCTTTAGCTGATAGGAGAATTGAAGGTTGGCCAATAGGCCAATGCCCAATACTGCCAGCTGCAGCGACAACTCTTGTAGAGGTAATAGTTAAACTGATGCCATCAAGCATGTCAACGATCACATATAGATATCGTGTAAAAGACCAAACATCACGTGCTCATCTCCTTCAGATGACATCTGCGATCAACTATGTGTGGAACTACTGCAACGAAGTGAGTCTATTGGCCTACCGCAGAGACAAGACCTTCCTGTCTGCCTATGATCTGCATAAACTAACCGCTGGCACCTCGAAAGACTTGCGCTTGTCTGCCGATACTATTCAGCAAGTCTGTACCGAGTATGTAACACGCCGTCGTCAGTGCAAAAAGATCAAGCTCAAGTGGCGTGCCAAAAAGCGTTCGCTCGGCTGGATACCCTTTAAGGCCGCGTATATCCGTCTGGAAGACGACACAATTACCTATTGCGGCCATCGCTTTCGCCTCTGGCTCTTCGGCGCCACTGTGTGGGCGCAGGGAGCGCAGCGACCTTCCCGGCCAGTCGCAGGGGTCATTAAGACGGGGAGCTTTACACAAGATGCCCGTGGACGCTGGTACGTGAACTTCCAATGTGAGGTGCCTGATGCCCTAGAGCCCGCTGGGCAGGCAGAGATCGGGATTGACCTGGGGCTGATCAATCAGATTGCCTGCTCTGATGGCGTTATCTACAGCCGTGAGAACCTCACGCGTACTCATGAAGCTGCCCTCGCTATGGCACAACGGGCTGGCAAGAAAAAACGCACCAAAGCGATCCAGGCCAAGATCGCCAACCGCCGCACCGATTGGACGCACAAGGCGACAACGGCTATTGCCCGCCGCGCCAAGCTCATAGTCATCGGTGATGTGTCCAGTGCCAAGCTCACCAAAATGGCTCTTGCGAAATCGACTTATGATGCGGCCTGGCACAGCGTCAGATGCCAGTTGACCTATAAAGCTCAAAGGCTTGCTGGGGTCTGTGTGTCAGGCCGTGAAACGTTCTCCAGTGTCACTTGCTCGGGCTGTGGCGCACGCTCCGGCCCGAGTGGACTCAGTGGCCTGGAGGTAAGAGCGTGGGTCTGTTCAAGCTGCGGTGTCGCGCACAATCGTGATGTTAACGCGGCAAGAAACATACTCGCTCTCCGTACCGGACGTGGTACGCCAACTAAGGGAATCCGCCTCCTTTAGGGGGAGGAGGACGTCAAAAGAGGGGAGAACGATGTCAACGATCCCAGGCCTGGAGAGACCTACCCCGGTTCCCAATGATCTAAACAAGCCCTTCTGGGACGCCTGTAACGAGCGGCGGTTGGTCTTGCAGCACTGCACCGCCTGCGCGAGGCTGCATTATCCGCCCACCCAGCGGTGCAACACGTGTGGCTCAGCCGACAATCTGGAGTGGAAAGAGGTGCAAGGCAAGGGACACATCGACGTGTACTTCGTGATACGCGACTCCCGCATCAGGGGGTTCCGGTCGGCGCAGCCCATCAACTTTGCGGTGATAACCTTGGACGAGGACCCGGGCATCAACTTCTTGTCCAACCTGCCGGGTACCCCGCCGGGCGAGGTCCCCGTTGGGGCCCCCGTGGAGCTGATATTTGAGCAGACGAGCACCGGCCAGATGGTCCACGAGTGGCGGGTGGTTACCTAGCCCACTCGGGTCCTACGGCAACGGTGCACAGCACAGAGGGCATGAGGGAGCTGAGATGGCTAGTGACACAAGTTGGATGAGAAATCGCGAAGGTATGGGAGTCTGGGAGCACCGCGGCAAGGTCGCCATCGTCGGTTGGGGCCAGTCCCATATGGACCGGCGCTGGGACGGCGTGACCCTGGACAGGAGCTGCGGTGGCTTGAGCAAGGAGGCGTGCCTGAAGGCGATTGCCGACGCCGGTCTGTCGCTGGACGACATTGATGGGCTCATCACCAGCGCGGAGACCCGCGCGGAGCAAACCTGGGCGCCTCGGCCGTATTTCGCCCCGCCGTACGACACCGAAGACGGCCTGACCAAGGCGTCAGCGGAGTGGATCCAGCGGGAGTTGGGGTTCAAGAACGTCAAGTATCTCGAATCCGATGCGCCCTACATCGGCCCGATGATGGGCCTGGCCGCTCAGGCCGTCGGTGATGGTGTATGCGAGACCGCCCTGGTGTGGTACCCGATGGTCAACCTCGCCGGCCGGTACGGGCACAACAATCCCCAGAATATCAGGCAGGAGGCCCCCGGGCAGAGCGCCTTTGCCCTGCCGTGGGGGTATCAGAGCGGCGCGATGTTCAACAATCTCGTCATCTTCCTGCAGTACTGCAAAAAATACGGTACGTCCCATGACGGGTTGGCCCCCCTGTGTTTGAATTTGCGCCGCAACGGCCTGAGGACCCCCTGGGGGTACTACGCGCTGCACGAGCCCTATCAGCTCACCCGTGAGGAGTATTTGCACGGGCGCGTGATCGAGGAGCCGCTGGTGATCTATGACTGTGACCGGCCAGTCAATACGTGCGCGGCCTTCATCTTCACCACCGCTGAGCGGGCCAAGGACCTGAGGCAGAAGCCGGTCTACGTCCTTAACCATGCCCAGAACAATGGCAGAGGCCGGAGCACCATGGCAACGCTGGAGGAGCATCAGGAGGCGGTCGCCAGCCTGGCACGGAAGATGTGGGAGGGATCTGGGCTCGGTCCTGCGGATGTGGATATCTTCAACCCGTACGACGGCTACCTCACGTTCACGCAGCAGTTCCTCGAGGGCTTCCAGTGGCACGGTGTCAAGCGAGGAGAGGCCCACGACTTTTATGCCGACGACATCAGGGTTGAAGGTCCGCATCCCTTCCTGTCAAGTGGTGGCAATAACGGCACGGGGCGCAACCGCGCCGTCCTCTTCTCGGATAGCCTTGAGCAGCTTCGGGGGACAGCGGGTCCACGGCAGGTGACGGTGCGCGCTGACACTGCCCTGGCGGGCTGCAATACGCCCGATAGTTGCGGCTTCCTCATGTTGAGCAAGTACCCGAGTTGACGTACTCCCACGGCTAAAGCCTGTGGAACGATTATGGGAAGCCTTCCATAATCGCTCCGTTGCTACTCAGACCCGGCTCTGTTGCTCTCAGGCTCTGTCGCTCTCACATGACGGGACAAGCCACCAGGCGTTTCTTGTGCCCGTCCCCTCTTCCTTTGAGGCCGCGTTCTCTCAGGGGCGCACGGCGCCGTAGGTGAAGCGGAGGTGAACGATGTGCCCGTTACGTTCCCTGGCGCTCAAACCCCAGGAGATCAATGCCCAACCCATTCCCTTTAGCTTGGGCAAGCACTTTGAAGTCGCCATACTCGTCCGGGTCTACCAAGGTCATCATGGCCATACGGCTCAGTGCCGTCCGGGCGGCGGATAGGCCTTGCGTCTGGAGCGCATCGAGGAACGAGGAGAAGCCAAGGTTCGTCAGGAACTGGCTCTGGAGGGCGTAGCCCACGGTGGCGAGCCCGTGCCGGTTGCCCAGCCGCATGAGGGACGTGAAGTCCACCTGGCAGGTAATGTCCTGTTGCCCGATGTGCTGGTATGGGTCACTGCTGACGACGTGTCGATGGTAGCAGACCAGCGT
>Ga0137409_10008721_pt1 | contig 10343 bp, 6 predicted proteins | sample CZODoug1_16funga_FD_122059 | JGI IMG/M metagenome (GOLD analysis project Ga0137409, IMG submission 122059) | Vadose zone soil fungal communities from Angelo Coast Range Reserve, California, USA - CZODoug1_16fungal (Hybrid Assembly) | ecosystem: Environmental > Terrestrial > Soil > Vadose zone...
AGGCCGTAAGCAATGAGGGCGTAGACGGCGGCTCCAATCAGGAAAGCGAACGGGCCTGCGGTTTCGAAGCCGGCTAGAAGCATGGACCCAGCCTTGAAGGAGAAGGCGTCCCAGTTGAGGAGCATGGTGGCGCCGACGGCGGTTAGGTAGGCGGACGCGGCCACGGCTAGGATACTGAGGGCGGTGATGGGGGCGGGACGCATAGGGCCAGGAGGCTATGGTACGCGCCCGGATTAGCAAAACCGGAAAAGGACGCCCCTGAACTGTGAAAACATGACAGTCTGAACTGCCTCACTCAAGCCAAAAGAGGGCCCGAGTATACCAACCGCCTCAGAGGATCCGCGTCAGTGGTGGAGCTACGGCAGACCTCAGCGTCTCGATCGTCCACAGTTCAATGTGGCCTTGGAGAAATAACGCTGCCACCTCGCTTTCATTGGGCCGTATCTGCATGATGGCGGCGATATGCCTAGGCAATGCCACACGCCAGCCTGGCCCACGAGGCTTTACTTCTACTGGTGAGAGTCTCAGCACTAGTGCGGCGAATACTTCGTCTTGGAACTCAAGCGAATTTCTGTTACTCGCACCTAACTCCGCAGAGATTCTAGCTCGCAGAGACTGCAGGTCCGGATCGCTGTCAACTTCGACAGCGGAGAAGAGTCGGCACCTTCCGGAATTGCCCATTAGGAGCCATCCGTTGTGGGATTGTTCCCCGCTAATCCAGCCTGTCCGTTTTGACAGGGACAAAGGAAGCGTTACCCTACACGATTCGTCCACGCTCAGAATGCACGGCTCCGAGAATCCTTGTTCTAGTACCGTCTTTTGCCAGTTCGACACACTTCAAGTATAGTTATATGTTTCAATAGGTTAAACCAATTTCATTCTTGACAAGTACCGTCTTTTGCCATTACTGTCAAATATAGCCGGTGGATGCTGAGACAACCCCAACATGTGGTACGGCTTGCCGAACGAGGTCGGCCCAAGTGATAATTCTCGGGCTCAGGACGCCGATCAAAGAAGTGCAGTTAAGGAGGTCCGACATGCAAGCTGCCCACCCCGCCATTCTGCCCGATCACATCCTGACTGCCGTGCTTACGCTCGCGAAGCGTGAATCGAAAACGGAAAGACTCGCATTCCAGAGCTACGACTTCCAGTTGCAGAAGATCTTCAGTGAGTTTCAAGAAACGAAGAAGTATCCAATTCTTGATGCATTTGTATTTTCTGACAACGGCCCAGAGCCATATAGCCCTGCCCTCAACGAGTCTGTGTCCCGGCTTCAGTTGTCAGGCTTAATCGGACGAGAGAATCCCGACTACGAGTTCGTTTTTCTGCGCCCAGCTGCGGATCGATTCTTTGATGAGGTTCTCAAGCAGGAATTTGACGATTCGCAGCTTCAACAATTGACTGAGATCGCGGCTGAGTTTCTAAAGAGAGTCACGGTGTCTGGGGCCCCTTAGTACAACTGCACATACATCATGACGAACACCAGCCCTGAGCATAAGCATCAGCGTCTACGGGATCGTGTCAATACCTTTGTCGACTGGTTGTTTGAAGGTTACAAGGGAGTCGTGCCTAAAGGGCCGAAGGTCTTCAATGATGCGCTCCTAGGCAATCTCTTCTTTGCACCGCAGGAAGTCGCCGTCATCGACTCCCCTGTACTGCAGCGGCTTCGGCGCATAAAACAGACTGGATTGGTCCATTACGTTTATCCTTCCGCTACACACAGCAGATTTGAACATTCGCTCGGTGCCGCGGCCCTCTCCGAACGGTGCTTCGCCGCGGTACAAGAAAGGGCCTCGGTAGAGGGAACAGGTCCGCTGGGAGATGCCGATCGCACCAAGGGCGACTTGGCTCATCTTCGCATGGCTGCTCTGCTTCACGATGTGGGTCATGGCCTGTGTTCTCATGCTTCGGAGCAAATCTACAAACTGCTGTCGGACTTGCAGGATTTCAAGCGGGATAAGGCATATGCAACAAACGCACCTGGCGAAATTCTGTCGTACCTGATTGTGACGTCTCCTGCTTTCACGAATTGGTTCAAGAAATACGTGGTTGAGGGCTGCCGTGCAGACCTGAATCTCGACACAATTTCGAAGCTAATTCTGGGTAAGCACAACCGCAAGGACAAGACCTTCCTCGCGAATATCATTAGTAGCGCCTACGACTGCGACAAGCTCGATTACATTGCAAGGGACAGTTACTACTGTGGTTTGGCTCTGACCGTTGACCTCCCGAGATTCTACAGCATGATCGCCACAGCGGACTACAAGGACCACAAGGTCCTCGTGCTGCGGAACTACGTACCTCTTGAGCAGATACTCTTCAGCAAGATGACTTTATTCGGCTCGGTTTATCACCACCAAAAGGTCAAGTGCCTCGATTCCATGCTTCGATCCATGATCGGACACATCGTTGATAATCCAGGTCAAGCCAGCTTTCCCCCACGCGGCGGCAGCCAGGGTTCATTTGCGGACGCGGTCGACTACCTGTACCCGACCGACGACGAATTCTTCGGACAGGCCAATGGTTTCGGCGATACTTACATCAAGGGGATGCTGACCCGATTTCGCAATCGCGATCTGTTCGTGCGGTGCGTCGAGATCTCAAGAAGAACTGTAAAGAACTGGGACTCCGGCCTGCGCCAGAAACTTATAGATCTGACCGAGTTGCCCATGAAACTAGCAGACAGCATACCGGCGTTACCGCCCATGACCGGAAGCGCACTGATCCAGACCTCACGGAATGGCCCCATACAACATGTTGAGGAGTACTTTCCGGTAAAGCAGTGGACGGACGCCTACGCCCACAACAAATGGCGGAGCTATGTTTTCGCGCCACGAGAAATCGCGGAATCCGTCAGAGATGCAGCCATCGATGTTGTTCAGGAGTACTCAAAGTTAGAAATTGATCCAATCACATCCAATCTGAACTGCCACCTCTCGTAATCCCCAGCCCCTTCTTCCCTCACGCCAAGTCAAACAGCAAAATCTCCGCGTCGGTGGCGGCTTGGATTTCCAGGTTTGGCTCGTCGGTGGCGGAGGCACCGTCGCCTTGGGTTAGCTTTTTGCCATTGAGCTCCACGGAGCCCTTCGTTACCTGGAGCCAGGCGTGGCGGTTGGGCGGCAGGGTGTATTGCACTATCTCGCGGGCCTTTAGGACGCTGACGTATAGGTCTGCGTCGGCGTGGATGGTTACCGGGCTTGAGGGGAGTTCAGGTTGGCCGGACGGCCGAGGGCGGCCGTCCCCACGTGAGTCATCTGCATCGGTGCCTTGGGCGATGAGCAGGAGTTTACCTGCTTTGTCGCTGGAGGGGAAGACCTTTTGTTCGTAGCCGGGAGCTACATTGCGCTGGTTCGGCATGATCCAGATTTGGAGCATGTGGACCTGGTCGGTTTTGGAGGCGTTGTATTCACTGTGGCGGATGCCGGTGCCGGCGCTCATGCGTTGGGCATCGCCGGGGCGGATGATGGAGCCGGTGCCCAAGCTGTCCTTGTGTTCGAGTGCGCCTTCGAGGACGTAGGTGATGATTTCCATGTTGTCGTGCGGATGGGTGCCGAAACCCTGGCCGGGGGCGATCCAGTCCTCGTTGATGACACGGAGGGCGCGGAAGTGCATCTGTGCGGGATCGTGGTACGTGTTGAAGGAGAACGTGTGGCGAGTCTTGAGCCAGCCGTGGTCGGCGCCGCCGCGTTCCGCGCTAGGACGTAGGGTGATCATGAGTGCCTCTTTTCTTTTGTTATCTAATGAGTTAATAGATGCGGAAGTGGGGCTTTGGATGCAGTGGCGTCTGGAGGAGCCTCGAGCAGGGCCTGCACAGGACAAGACCACGCGGGCGGGGCGCCCGCAACTACACGGGAAAGTGCCCCACAGCCTTACGGTGCTTTCAGTTCACGGGTTAGGTGATTTTCTATGGCGTGGAGAAGATGGGCTTGGGCTGCCGGGCCGCTGATGCCGTGGGTTTTGTTGGGGTAGAGCATCAGGTTGAATTGCTTTCCGGCTTTGACCAGGGCGTCGATCATTTGGACAGTGTTCTGAAAATGGACATTGTCGTCGCTGGTGCCATGGACCAGGAGTAGTGAACCGTAAAGGTCGGCGGCGTGCTTGGGCTCGGAGGTGTCGTCGTAGGATTTGGCAGCGTCGGGGAGAAGGCCGAGGTAGCGCTCGGTGTAGATGGTGTCGTAGTTGCGGGAATCGGTGACGGGGGCGACGGAGACGCCCGCTCGAAAGACCTGCGAGTGAGTCATGGCGTAGAGGGTCATAGAGCCGCCGTTGCTCCATCCCCAGATGGCCATGCGGTTTTTGTCGAGCTGCGGGTATTGGGTGAGGAGTTCGTTGAGCGCGCCGAGTTGATCGCGGAGTTCGATGGCGCCGTATTGGCCTTTGAGGGCCGCCAAGAACTTTTTGTCGCGGTTCGGCGTGCCGCGGTTATCGAGAGTGAAAACAGCGAAACCGTGCTGGACCAGGTATTGGTGGAAGAGGGTGATGAATCCATCCCAGGAGTCGGCGGCGGTTTGCCCGGCGGGGCCGCCGTAGATATAGACGAGCAGGGGAAGTTTTCCGGTTGCATTCGCGGGGAGCATGAGCCAGCCGTGGAGCGGTGTGCCGTCCTCGGCCTTGAAATCGAGGTACTTGGGTGTAGCGAGGCCATAGTCTGCAAGGCTGCGCGGCCCCCAAAACGTTTTGCAACTTCCATTAGAGGAGCAAAGTGACCACGCGCTGGGATGGAGTGCCGTGGAAATTGCGGATGCGAAGTATTGGCCGTCGTCGGAGAACTCGGCGCGCTCGGTACCGGGGTCGGGTACGACCTGGCGGAGACCGCTGCCATCGAGCCGGACGGCGAAGACATGCTGCTGGCGTGCGTTGTCGCTGGTGGCGGTAAAGAACACGGTAGAAGTCTTGTCGTTTTTGTAGTCGGAAGCACCCTCGGCAACGGCGATCACCGATACGACCTCGAAATCGCCTTGGGTGAGCTGCCGCTCGAGCTTGGCATCGGCGGAGAGCGGTTGCGTGGCTTCGAAGCTGTAGAGGTAAATGTGCGTGTGGCCGTCACGCCAGCTGGTCCAAAGGAAGCGACTGGGGCCGTCAGGGCCGGATTTCAGAAAGCGGAAATCATCGCTGATGTTGATCCAAGCGTCGCTCTTTTCGCTGAGGACCTTGCGGGAACGGCCGGAGTCGGCGTCGATGAAATACAGGTCGATCTGGTCCTGGCGGCGGTTGAGCACTTGGGCCCAGACGATGCTGGGATTAACCCAGCCGAATCGAGGCAGGTAGACACCGGGCGCTTCCTCTTCTGGAAAAGGAGTAATCCACTTGACTTTGCCGTTGCCGGCGTCGAGGACGCCAAGGCGAACCGTGGGATTGGGATCCCCAACCTTAGGATACTTTTCCTTTTCGAGACGCGGGTGGGTCGGCATCCAGTCGGTGATGGGGTAAGTGGGGACCGGAGTTTCGTCCATTTGGAGGAAGGCGATTTTGCGGCTGTCGGGCGACCAGAACTGGTTGCTACGGACGCCGAGTTCCTCCTCATAGACCCAATCGACCTCGCCGTTAAGGATGTTGCTGTCCTCGTTACCGGTGTCGTGCTTGTCTTTCTTGCGGTGCATGCTCATTCCTCCTTCCCTGAGACCGTCTACGGTTTCGAGAACCAGGCCATGCTCGCGGACGAAGGAGACGTACTTGCCGTCAGGGGAGAACTTGGGGTCGGTGGAGGGGTCGGGGCTAGAAGTAAATTGAACAGCTGTTCCGGTATCTAAACGGTAAAGCCAGAGCTGGCCATGGGAGTCAAAGAGGATGTGTTTAGAGTCCGGAGCCCAGAGATAGGCGGCGACGCCGTAGCGCGAGAGGCGTTCTTTCTCGCGTTCGTCCTGAATCTTGCTCAGAGGCGGAGCGAGGCGGGAGAGTGTGACCTCGGTGACGAGGACCGACTTCTGGCCAGTGGCGGCATCGATGGACCAGAGCTCGCCGTGCTCACCGGTGTCGTCGCGCTGGACGAAGGATAGGCGGGAGCTGTCGGGGCTCCACTGGAAGGCTTCGGGAGGACGGCCGGTGATGCCGCCTTCGGCGGTAATGGCTTCGATGGTGAGAGGAGTTTGGGCGAGCAGGGCGGTAGACAATGTCAGGAGAACTAGGAAGGGCTTCATCTTGGCTCCGAACAGGACCGAGTAGTTTAGATGGGGGGCGAGGCGGGGTAAAGGGGCAAACTCACCCCCAACCAAGACCGCGCGGACAACAGTGTCCGCGCCACATTCGAACCACGGCCCCATTCATCTCGGATACGGAACACAGACGCGGACTACCAGACGCGGCAGGCGTTCTCGTGGACCATTGGCGCGCCCTTCTTGCAGCCGAACGCCTGCTGGAATTCGGACATGTTAGCGACGGTATTATTGACCCGGTACTTGGGGAAGGAGTGCGGGTTGGTGAGAACCTGCGTGCGAAGCGCTTCCGGACGCATTTGGTCACACCAGCTGTAGGCATAGGCGAGGAAGAACCGCTGGCGATTGGTCCAGCCGTCGGGGCCTTTGTCGTCGAGAGTCTTGCCTTCTTTCCTGAGGGCGGCGTCGAGGGCCATCAAGGCCAGACGCGTGCCGCCGTTATCGGCGGTGTCTTCGCCTTGGGTGAGTCGGCCATCTTGTTTCACTCCCGGGCCGGCCTCGGGAATCTCTTCCGTGTATTCGTTGGCGATGCACTTGCCGCGCTCGTCGTAGGCCTTTGAGTCTTCAGGGGTCCACCAATCGCGCAGGTTACCGGTGGCGTCGAACTGTCGGCCCTCATCGTCGAAGCCGTGGGTGATTTCATGGCCGATAACGGCGCCGATGGAACCGTAGTTGACGGAGGGGTCGAAGTCTTTTTCGAAATATGGAGGTTGGAGAATGCCGGCGGGGAAGTTGATGGTGTTGAGCTGGGGGTCGTAGTAGGCGTTGATGGTGGGCGGCGTCATGGTCCACTCGCCGCGGTCGACGGGCTTGCCCACTTTGTCGAGCTGACGCTTGAACTCGAAGGCGGTGGAGGCGTGGACGTTGTCGAGATAACTTTCCTTACTGACCTTCAAGGTCGAGTAGTCGCGCCACTTGTTGGGATAACCGATTTTGTCTTCGATGCCTTGCAACTTCTTGACCGCTTCGTCTTTGGTTTTCGGGCTCATCCAATCGACCGAGTGAATGTCGTCTACGAGGGCAGCTTCAACGTCATGGACGAGGTTGACGACGCGCTGTCTACTTTCGGGCGGGAAGGCGCGGGCGACGTACGCTTGGCCGAGGACTTCGCCGAGATCGCGGTCGGCGGCGCGAACGCAGCGGCGCCAGCGGGGCTGCATCTTCTCGGTGCCGGAGAGGGTGTGGCCGTAGAATGCGAAATTTTCGTCGACGAACGCTGTTGAAAGATAAGGTGCGGACCCGTGGAGAAGATGCCAGCGGAGGTAGGTCTTCCAGTGATCAAGCGGATGTTCGGCACCCAACTCATTGAGAGCCTTGAAAAACTCCGGGGCGCTGACGATGTAGTGGTGAGTGGCGGGCGCGTTCACGAGCTCCAGATAGTGCTTCCAGTCGATGTTCGGAGTGAGGGTCTGGAGCTGGTCGAGGGAAAACTTATTGTTCAGCTTCTTTGGATCGCGACGGCTTACGTTATCCATTTGGGGCTTGGCGAGGGCCGTCTCAAGCGTTAGAACTACTTCCGCGTTTTTGGCGGCGTCTTCTTTGCTCTCACCGGAGAGTTCAAACATTTTACGGACGTGGGCTTGGTATTTATTGCGGATTTCGACGGACTTGGCATCGTCCTTGAGATAGAAGTCGCGGCTGGGTAGCGCCAGGCCGCCCTGATCCAAAGCGAGAATGACGAGGGACGCATCGTCGAGATCCTGCGAGGAGCCGAAGCCGAACATGGCGACTGGGGTTTGATTGTCGTTGCCGGCCCAAGCGCTGGGGAGGGTTGCGTGCAAATGGGCAACCTCTTCAATGATGCCGGCTTTGTCTTTGATGGCGTCGATGCGGTGGAGCTCGGGGGCCAATTGGTGTACAGCGGCAGCATCGATGCCCTTTTCGTCCATGCAGGCGGACCAGTAGTCGCCGACCTGCTGCTCGATTTGGGAGCGGCCGGCCTTCTTTGCGGCGGCGAGTTCCATGGTTTCGCGGGAGACGTCGAGATTCCAGATGTTCAGGCCACTGCCTGTTCCCCAGACGACCTGGTCGGCGGGGATGGGGTTGGCGGAGAACCACTTCTGGCAGGAGTATTTGTAGAAGTCCTGGCAGGGGTCAAGAGAGCGGTCGGCCAACTGAGGGTCGAAGTGCTGGAGCTTGGGGGCTTCGTCGGAGGCGGACTGTGCGAGGGCGAATGTGCCAAGAATGGAACAGAATAGCGGCAAAAGTTTCGGGATGCGCATGGCGTAGTCCTTGGTCGATGGAGTTTCGGGGTCAGCTTAGGTCAAACTCGTTATTGTAGCGGAGGCGGAATGGATAAGGAAAACCAGACAGTGGCGGGATGTTGTGTTGAGGATAGGGGAATCGTGTGCGCCCGGGCTTCGCTGCCGGGCGGCGAAGCTTTGCTTCGTCAGCGGCCGATTCGCGGCCAGGCGATGGTGCCTGGCCCTTACTTGTTTCGTTCTAAATATCGAGGTTTTTCACGTCGAGCGCGTTGTCTTCGATGAATTTGCGGCGCGACTCCACGTCTTCACCCATGAGCGTGGTGAAGATGGCTTCGCACTCGGCAATGTCCTCGAGTTTGACGGAGAGCAGAGTGCGGGTTTCCGGGTTCATGGTTGTGGACCACAACTGCTCGGCTGTCATTTCGCCCAGACCCTTGTAGCGTTGGACGATGAAATCCTTTTTGCCTTCGGCCAGGACGTATTCGAGGAGTTCGCGAGGCGTGTTCTTCTCGACGGGCTCGCGGTCGGTGGCGCGCTTGACGGCCTTGGCCTTTCTGTCGGCTTTTTCTTCGACTGTCACATCGGCGGCGTCAGCATCTCCCGTTTCCTCCTCCGCTTCGGCTTCTTCGGCCTTGGCGGACACTTTTTTCACGTGCTCGACCACGAACGGAGGCTCGAGGTTGGCTTCGATCTGGCGGTACTTGGTAATCATCTGGCGGTACTCGGCACTCGAGGCGAGTTCCCATCGGATGAAGTACTCCGCCCCCTGGCTGCTGACGTAGGAGACCTCCCAGAGGTTGTGCTCTTCGTCGAAGCGGGTGGCTACGCTCTTGAAGGCGCGTTCTTTGCTCATGGCCTTGAGGGCCTTTTCGAGTTTCTGAAGCTTTGGCGGCAGCGTGTTTTTGTCGCCTTCGAAATCGGCCCGTTTGGAGAGATCGATCGCAGGCAGTAGCTCGGTCACTTTGTCGTCGCGCAGGCGTTTGCCTACTTTGCCGGCAAAGCCAACGTATTCGTTGAGCAGCGAGACGAACTTGGCCAGGGCTGCACCTTCAATCTTAGCTGCGCCTTCTCCGAAGCGAACTGTCAGGCCGTCGGAAGCACGCTTGATCATGACTTTGTCAAACTCTCGGTCGTCCTTGATGAACTGAAGCGACTTGCCCTTCTTGATGGAGTAGAGGGGCGGCTGCGCGATGAAGATGTTGCCGCGTTTGATGAGCTCAGTCATGTGCCGGAAGAAGAACGTGAGCAGCAGGGTGCGGATGTGGGAGCCGTCGACGTCGGCATCGGTCATGAGGATGATCTTGCCGTAACGGACTTTCGTCGGGTCAAAGTCGTCTTTCGAGATGCCGGTGCCAAGGGCGGTGATCATGCAGCGGATTTCTTCGTGGGCCAGCATCTTGTCGTAGCGGGCTTTTTCGACGTTAAGGATTTTGCCTTTGAGCGGAAGGATGGCCTGGAAGCGGCGGTCGCGGCCCTGCTTGGCGGTGCCGCCTGCGGATTCTCCCTCGACGAGGTAGAGTTCGCAGCGCTCGGGATCTTTTTCGGAGCAGTCGGCCAGTTTGCCGGGGAGGCCTCCGCCGTCGAGGACACCTTTGCGGCGCGTGAGGTCCCGGGCTTTGCGGGCCGCTTCGCGCGCGCGAGCAGCGTCGATGGCTTTGTTGATGACTTTGCGGGCTACTGTGGTGTTCTGCTCGAAGAACGCGCCCAGCTTTTCATTGACGAAGGCCTGAACCGTTCCGGCGATGTCGGAATTGAGCTTGCCTTTGGTCTGGCCTTCGAATTGAGGCTGGGAGAGCTTGACGCTAATGACAGCTACGAGGCCTTCGCGGACATCGTCTCCGGTGAGATTTTCTTTTACATCTTTGAAGAGGCCCATCTGCTGGCCGGCGTAATTGATGGTGCGGGTCAGGGCCTGGCGAAATCCGGTAAGGTGCGTGCCACCATCGACCGTGTTGATGTTATTGGCGAAGCTGAATACGCTTTCCGA
>Ga0137409_10008722_pt1 | contig 10343 bp, 8 predicted proteins | sample CZODoug1_16funga_FD_122059 | JGI IMG/M metagenome (GOLD analysis project Ga0137409, IMG submission 122059) | Vadose zone soil fungal communities from Angelo Coast Range Reserve, California, USA - CZODoug1_16fungal (Hybrid Assembly) | ecosystem: Environmental > Terrestrial > Soil > Vadose zone...
TTGCCGACGCTCGCGCTATCGACCACGCGCCTCGACTTCGGCACGGTCCAGACGCAGCTCCAGATCACCCTCACGCGCATCAATGGTTCGACCGACTCGCCCGACAGCGCGGCCGACAGTGCGGTGAACCCGAACGCGGTGACCGTTGCCGGCGTCGCCGGCCCGGCCGACGGACCGTACGTGCTGAACGTGAGCGTCGATCGTGCGCTGCTGAACGCCGGCGAAGACCAGATCCAGGTCGAAATCACCTCGGCCCAAGGGCGCAAGTTGCGCTTCGACGTGGTGGTGGCGCCGCGCGGTACGACGCCGACCGGACTGCGCGGTGTCGGGCCGGTGTATGTTCTCGCCCTCAACCCCACTACGCTGGCCACGATGGCGCAGGCGAATGTGATCAACAACTCGAGCATCTACCCGTTCATGCTGTCGAATCTCACCGGCCCGGTGATCATCGTCGCCGGCACCGATACCGATAACGACGGCTTCATCTGCGGCGCAAGCGAGCCATGCGGCGCGTATCCGGTGCTCGGGGTCGAGACCACGGTCCTTTCGGGCGCCCGCGCGGGGGTGGACTTCGATCTGCTGTCGGGTGGTTCCGCTGCCAGCCTCAGCAGCGGGGCGACGCGGGTAGAACTGCCGGCGCGCGGCTTCGCGAGGATGCGTTGACGAGACGAGCGCTCCTGGCGGCAGTCGCGGTGCTTGCTTGCGTTGCCGCCGGCCCCGCGCCTGCCACCGACAAGAAAGAACCGCCGGCGCGCGCGGACTTCCATGCGGTATGCCCGTTCAGCGTGGCGGCGCCAGCGGTCTTTGCCGTGCTGGATGCGCGCCGCTGGCAGAACGTGCTGGGCGCGGCGCGGACGGTGCCGCCCCCGTACGAGGCAAACGCCACCAATTTCAAGCGCGAGTCGATCGTCGTCGTGGTCCTGCCCTACACCGCGACCCCGGTCACCCAGGCCGCGCTTTCTTCCAAGCGCCCGGAGCGTTTCGACGCCAAGACCGGCACCTTGACACTGTGGTTCGACGTGCGCATGGAGCCGGTCAGGCAGGGCGAAGCAGCGACGACGGTGGTTGGCGAACCGTGCCTGGTCACCTGGGTGGCGGCGCACACCGACTTGGAGCAGATCATCGCGCGCACCAGCGACGGGAGATACATCGCCGGGACCCGCGTGGTGGAAAAATCGAAGAAAAAGAAGTGAAATCGCGGTCCGGCTCGGCGAAACAACCGCGCGCGCGGCGCGCTTCCTCGTGTATCGTGCGGGCTCGTTCGAAGCGCGCGCTGGGAGAGTGTGACCGCAAGCGGTCACCGCCGAAGGCGCAACGCCCGTAATCGCTCAGGTTCAAGAACCAACGCGCGCGAGCGACTCTGGAGAGACTGGACCCACCATGGTCCAGCGCCGAAGGGGCAGTGGCCTGTGCCGGATGAGCATGGGTCCAAACTCTCAGGCAGAAGGACAGAGGGGCGCGCACTGGCTGGTGGTCGGTGCCCGCTTTCTTTGCCTTTGGGACTTCTGCCGATGCTGAAGCGAACACCTCTTTTCGACACCCACGTCGCTGCCGGCGCGCGCCTGGTCGACTTCGGCGGATGGGAAATGCCGGTCAACTACGGCTCGCAGATCAAGGAACACGAAGCGGTCCGCACCGACGCCGGCATGTTCGACGTCTCGCACATGTGCCCGGTCGACGTGACCGGCGCGGATGCGAAACGTTTCCTGCGTTACCTGGTCGCCAACAACGTCGACAAGCTGGCCGTCGCGGGCAAGGCGCTTTACACCGCGATGCTCAATGAAGCGGGTGGTTGTGTCGACGACCTGATCATCTACTTTTTCGCCGACGATCGTTACCGCATCGTCGTCAACGCGGGGACCGCGGAAAAGGATCTCGCGTGGATGGAGACCGTGCGTGCCGAGCGTGATTTTCACCTGACGCTCACGCCGCGGCGCGACCTGGCAATGATTGCAGTGCAGGGCCCCAATGCACGGACCAGGTTCTGGCACGCGGCACCCGGTTCGCGCGCGGCGACCGAATCGCTCGGCGCATTTTTCGCCGCCGACCTGGGCAATCTTTTCGTGGCGCGCACCGGCTATACCGGCGAAGACGGATTCGAGGTGATGGTGCCGGCGCAACAGGCGCCAGCGTTGTGGCGCGACCTGGCGCAACTCGGCGTTGCGCCGTGCGGCCTGGGTGCGCGCGACACGCTGCGACTTGAAGCCGGCATGAACCTCTACGGCCAGGACATGGACGAATCGGTCTCGCCGCTCGAATCCGGTCTCGGGTGGACGGTCGACATGAGCGGCGAGCGCGAGTTCATCGGGCGTGCCGCCCTCGAGGTGGCCAAGGCATCCGGGCACTTGCGCAAACTGGTCGGTCTGAAGCTGCTCGACAAGGGCGTGTTGCGCGCGCATCAGGCCGTCACGACCGCGCATGGCCCGGGCGAAATCACCAGTGGCACATTTTCACCGACGTTGCAGGTCTCGATCGCGCTCGCGCGCGTGCCGGGTGCGGTGAAACCCGGCGAGTTGCTCAACGTCGATCTGCGCGGTCGGGCCGCCCAGGTGCAAGTGGTCAAGTATCCCTTCGTGCGCCATGGCAAGGCGCTGGTCTGAACTGCGCTCACCGCGTACCAACAGGAGAAACCAGGATGAACGTTCCTGCCCAACTCAAGTACACCGCGTCGCACGAGTGGGTGCGCAAGGAAGACGATGGAACCGTGAGCATCGGCATCACCGACTTCGCGCAGGAAGCGCTCGGCGACGTGGTGTTCGTCGAACTGCCCGAGGTCGGACGCAAGCTGGCGGCCGAAGAAGCGTGTGCGGTGGTCGAGTCGGTCAAGGCCGCCTCCGACATCTACGCGCCGCTCGCTGGTGCCGTGACCGCCATCAATGACGCCCTGAAGGACGCACCCGAGGGCATCAACGCGGACGCCTACGCCGCGTGGATGTTCCGCATCAAACCGGACGACGCGGGGGCGCTCGATTCGCTGCTGTCGGCCGAGTCATACGAACAAAACGTGGCAGCGCAAAAGTGAAACCTCGCGCGATCGGCATCCTGCTGGCCGCCTGGCTGGCGGCCGTTCCTGCGCTCGCCATTGCGCAGGAATTGCCGGCGTGGCTGCCGGGCTGCTGGGAAGGGCAGGATGGTTCGGCCGCCGCCGGCGCGATCGAGGTGTGGACTGCGCCACAAGCGGGCCGGATGGTCGGCCTGGGCATTACGGTGCGCGGCACGCGCGCGACCTTCGAGTTCATCCGCATCGAACGCACCGAGCAGGGCGTCGACTACGTCGCTCAACCCGGCGGAAGACCGCCGGTGCGGTTCGCGGCAACGACAAATACGTCAGGCCGCATCGAATTCGCCAATCCGCAGCACGACTTTCCCCAACGCCTTGAATACTCGCGCGACGGCGACCTGCTGCGCGCCGAACTTTCCACCACCGATCGCGCGCGCAAGGTGCTGTATCTGTTCAAACGCACGTCGTGCGATCGAATGATCCCCGCCACCGAGTCCAAGCAATGATGAAACTGCAGGAACTGGAACACCACGAGGAATTCCTGGCGCGCCACATCGGGCCGAACGACGACGAAATCGCACAGATGCTGGCGGCAATCGGCCAGCCGTCGCTGGATGCGCTGGTCAACGCCATCGTGCCGGCGTCGATCCGCGTGGACACGCCACTGACGCTTCCGGCGGCAGTGACCGAGGAAGAGGCGCTCGCCAAGATCGCGGCGCTGGCGCGCAAGAACCAGGTGTTCCGCAGTTTCATCGGCATGGGTTATCACGGCACGCATACGCCGAAAGTGATCCTGCGCAACGTGCTAGAAAACCCCGCCTGGTACACGGCGTACACGCCATACCAGGCCGAGATCTCGCAGGGTCGCATGGAAGCGCTGCTCAACTTCCAGACCATGGTGTGCGACCTGACGGGCATGCAGATCAGCAATGCGTCGCTGCTCGACGAGGCTACCGCGGCGGCCGAGGCGATGACGCTCGCCAAACGTTCCTGCCGCAGCAAGTCGAACCTGTTTCTCGTCTCCACCGGCTGTCATCCACAGACCATCGCCGTCGTGCGCACGCGCGCCGAGGCGCTTGGCATCGATGTCGAAGTCGGCGACGACCACGCCGCGGCCACGCGCGATGCGTTCGGCGTTCTGCTGCAATATCCGACCACCACCGGCGACGTGCTCGACTACGCGGCTGTCGCTACTGCCGTGCATGGTCGCGGTGGACTGGTTGCCGCCGCCGCCGATCTGCTGGCGCTGACGCTGATCAAGGCGCCCGGCGAATGGGGCGCCGATATCGTGGTCGGCAACTCACAGCGTTTCGGGGTGCCGTTCGGCTTTGGTGGCCCGCACGCGGCGTTTCTCGCCTGCAAGGATGCATACAAGCGCTCGATGCCCGGCCGCCTCGTCGGCGTTTCAGTCGATGCACAGGGCAAGCCGGCATACCGGCTGACGCTGCAGACGCGGGAGCAACACATCCGGCGCGAAAAAGCCACGTCGAACATCTGCACGGCACAGGTGTTGCTCGCCGTGATGGCGAGCATGTACGCCGTGTATCACGGCCCGCAAGGACTGCAGCGCATCGCGCGCCGCGTGCACCGGTTGACCGGCATCCTCACGGCAGGCCTGCGCAACGCGGGACTTGTCACCACTGCGGTTTTCTTCGACACCATCGCCGTGCGCGGCGCCGGCGGACGGCCGCTCGATGCGGTGCGCATCCACGCAGCTGCGCACGCGCGCCGGATCAACCTGCGCGACCTTGGCCTGGATGCGGTCGGGGTTGCGCTCGACGAGACCACGACCCGCGCCGACATCGAAGCGTTGTGGGCGCTGTTCGGCGTCAACGCGCGGATCGAAGCGCTCGACGTTTCGGCCGGCGAGACGATCCCGCCCGACCTGGCGCGCACGTCGAGTTACCTGACGCATCCGGTGTTCAACACGTACCACTCGGAGCACGAGCTGCTGCGGTACCTGCGTTTGCTCGCGGACAAGGACCTGGCGCTCGATCGCACGATGATCCCGCTCGGTTCGTGCACGATGAAGCTCAATGCGACCAGCGAGATGATCCCGGTGACCTGGCCGGAGTTCGCCGGTATTCATCCGTACGCTCCCATCGACCAGGTGCGCGGTTACGCCGAGCTGATCAGCGAGCTCGAACGCATGCTCGCTGAGTGCACCGGCTACGACGCGGTGAGCCTGCAACCGAATTCCGGCGCGCAGGGCGAATATGCCGGCCTGCTCGCGATCCGTGCCTACCACCGGGCGCGCGGCGAAGGCCAGCGCAACATCTGCCTGATTCCCGAATCGGCCCATGGCACCAACCCGGCGTCGGCGCAGCTCGCCGGCATGGAAGTCGTGGTGGTCGCGTGCGACGAAAACGGCAACGTCGATGTAACCGACCTCAAGGCCAAGGCCGACGCGCACGCGCGCCACCTCGCCGCGTTGATGGTCACGTACCCGTCGACGCACGGTGTCTTCGAGGAGGCGATCCGCGAGATCTGCGAAATCGTGCACCTGCATGGCGGGCAGGTTTACATGGACGGTGCCAATCTGAACGCACTGGTTGGCCTGGCCAAACCGGGGGCATTCGGATCCGACGTATCGCACCTGAACCTGCACAAGACGTTCTGCATACCGCACGGCGGTGGCGGGCCCGGAGTCGGACCGGTTGCGGTGCGCGCGCACCTCGCGCCGTACCTGCCGGCCAGACTCGGCGAGACGATCAACCACACGCACCCGGTCGGTATGGTGAGCGCCGCGAACTTCGGATCGGCCGGCATCCTGCCGATATCGTGGATGTACATCACGATGATGGGACCGGTCGGGTTGCGCCGCGCGTCGCAGGTCGCGCTGCTCAACGCCAACTACGTTGCCCGCAAGCTGGCACCACACTTCCCCACGCTCTACACCGGCCGCAACGGTTACGTCGCACACGAGTGCATTCTCGATCTGCGTCCGTTGAAGGAATCGAGCGGCATCTCGGCCGAAGACGTAGCCAAGCGGCTGATGGACTACGGCTTCCATGCGCCGACCTTGAGTTTCCCGGTCGCCGGCACGCTGATGGTCGAGCCGACCGAATCCGAGTCGAAACACGAGCTCGATCGTTTTATCGAGGCGATGATCGCGGTCCGCCGCGAGATCCGCGCGGTCGAAGAGGGCAAGGTCGACCGCGACGACAACGTGCTGCGCAACGCACCGCATACCGCCGCCATGGTGATGGCGGAGAACTGGGCGCACGACTACTCGCGCGAACAGGCGGCATTCCCGGTCGCGAGCCTGAAGCAGCAGAAGTACTGGCCGCCGGTGGCGCGCATCGACAACGTCTACGGCGACCGCCACGTGTTCTGCTCGTGCGTGCCGATGTCGGAGTTCGCCGCCAAAGAGGCAACCGCACAAAGCTGACCCGGCGCTGTCAGGGCAACAAGACACTTGCAACGCAAGGCAGCCGTGCGGCGAATCGCCGCAGTCGCTGCATTGGTACGCAGCGTTGATCACGCTAGGGAAAGGTCGGAATGAAGCGTGGCTTGAGATGGACCCTCCATGGCCTGGTCGGGGTGATCGTTGTGCTCGGTCTTGCCGCAATCGCGGCGAATCTTCTCGCCGATCGCAAACGCGTGCGCGTGGTCAAGGTGGACGTCACGGCGGTTGCCGTGCCGGCCGATGCAGCGGCGCTGGCCAGCGGCAAGTACCTGTTCGAATCGCGCGGCTGCTCCGAGTGCCACGGCAGCAACGGCAAGGGGCGCGTGATGATCGACGCGCCTAACGGTCTTTACGTCAAGTCGCCCAACATCACCGCGGGCGGCAATGTGGTCGCGCAGTACACGGTCGAGGATTGGGTGCGCGTGGTTCGCCACGGCGTCAAGGCCGATGGCCGGCCTGTGTTGATCATGCCAAGCCAGGACTACAACCGTCTTTCCGATGCCGACGTCGGCGCATTGATCGCGTACGTGAAGTCGTTGCTGCCGGTATCGGGTGAACCGGCCGAGATCCGTTTTCCATTCCTGATCAAGGCGCTCTACGTCGTGGGCCTTGTTCCCGACGCGGCCGAAGTCATCGACCACACGCTGCCACCGGCCGCTGCGGTTCCGGTCGGTCCAACCGTCGAGCATGGCAAATACGTCGCCAACATGTGCATCGGTTGCCATGGACCGGGACTTTCCGGTGGCAAGATTCCGGGCGCACCGCCCGAGTGGCCGGCGGCGTCCAACCTGACGCCCGGTGAGGGCACCGCGCTTGCGCGCTACGCGAGCGCCGAAAACCTGCGCGCCATGTTTCGCAGCGGCAGGCGCCCGGACGCCAGCGCGGTGAGCACGGCGATGCCGTTCGAATCGTTGCGGGCGCTGAACGGCACCGATGTCGACGCGCTCTACGCGTACCTGAAAACGGTTGCACCGCGCGCTGGCGGCAACCGCTGAATCACCGCCGGCGTCGAAGCTTTCAGGCCCCCCCGATCGGAGTGGTGCCGGGCGCCCGCCGCGCCACGTACGATCGAGTTCAACCCGCGCTGCACGGTTGCAGGACGCGGCGCAAGCGCATCGCGCCCTCGAGCCGCGCAAGACCGTGACGGGGTGAACCGCGAAGCCAACAACGAGACAAGATGACCCGCACACTCGACGCACCGGGCCTGGCCCGTACCGGCACGCGTGGATCGATCAAGGTCGCGCCGATGACGTGCGCGATTGGCGCGCTGCTTGAGAACGTGAATCTGGGGGACGCATCGCGCGACGACGCGCTGTTCGCCGAACTCCGCGCGCTGCTCCTCAAGTACAAGGTGCTGTTCCTGCATGACCAGGACATCACGCGCGCCGAGCATGTCGCGTTTGCCCGCCGTTTCGGCGACCTCGAAGATCATCCGGTCGTGGGGAGCGATCCCGATAACCCCGGGTTGGTGCGCATCTACAAAGGTCCGGACAGCCGCGACGAGCAGTACGAGAATGCCTGGCATTGCGACACGACGTGGCGCGAGCGGCCGCAGTTCGGCGCAGTGCTGCGCTGTACCGAGGCGCCGGCCGTCGGTGGCGACATGGTGTGGGCCAACATGGCGCTGGCGTACGAGCGGCTGCCGGAGCAGGTCAAGACGCAGATCGCGGGCCTGCGTGCGCGCCACAGCATCGAGGCGACCTTCGGCGCGGCGATGCCGATCGAGAAGCGCCTCGCGCTGAAGGCGCAATACCCGGATGCCGAACATCCGGTCGTGCGAACGCACCCGGAGACCGGCGAGAAGATCCTGTTCGTCAACTCCTTCACGACGCACTTCACCAACTTCCACACGGCGCAGAACGTGCGCTTCGGGCAGGATTACGCACCGGGCGCGAGCCTGCTGCTCAGCTACCTGCTCAGCCAGGCTGCGGTTCCCGAGTACCAGGTGCGCTTTCGCTTCCGCAACAACAGCGTCGCGATCTGGGACAACCGTTGCACGCAGCACTATGCCGTGCAGGACTTCTGGCCTGCCGTGCGCAAGCTCGAGCGCGCCGGGATCATCGGCGACAAGCCGCTCTGAGGTTGCGCGAACCTCACAGCTGACGTTCCACGATGCGCTTCATCCGTGTGGCCGCCGCAGGCGATATCCCGGTCGGTGGCCGCCGCATCGCGTTCGTCGACGGCAAGACCATTGCGCTCTTTAACGTCGACGGTGCGGTATGCGCTCGATGATTCCTGCCCGCACGCGGGCTCGTCGCTCGCCGCCGGGACGCTCGACGGCGCCATCGTGACCTGCCGCGCGCACGGCCTGCGCTTCGATGTGCGCACGGGCCGCATGCCCGGCGTTGACGGGCTCTGTGCGAAGGTGGAGGCGGTCGAGGTGGCCGACGGTGAAATCCGGGTCGGGGTCGACTGCCAGTCGTAGCGCCGGATTGCGTTCGCCGCGTCATACCGGCCGTTTTTCCACGGTCCGTTCAGCAGGTAGCCCATGGAACCGCTTGCAAATCGGGCAACTGCCCGCTCACGATCTCGTCGTTACTCCACGGCGCGGCGTCCGATCCAACATATCGCTCGCGATCCGCATTGACGCGAGCGCGGTTGTAAGCTCCGCGGGACTGGGAGTGGCACGTGGCTGTCAGCGTCTTCGACCTCTTCAAGATCGGAATCGGGCCGTCGAGTTCGCACACGGTCGGACCGATGCGTGCCGCGCGCATGTTCGCGATCCGTCTGCGCAACGAGGTGGCGCTGGGACAGACCGCGCGTGTGCGCGCGCAACTCTATGGCTCGCTCGGCGCGACCGGCAAGGGTCACGGCAGCGACAAGGCGGTGCTGCTCGGCTTGATTGGCGAGGAGCCGGATCGGGTCGACGTCGAGACGATCGAAACGCGGCTCGCCGATATCCGCCGCGCCGGGTGTTTGCTGCTGCTCGGCACGCATGCGGTGGCGTTCGACGAGAAGGAAGACCTGCTTTTTTACCGACGCGAAAGCCTGCCGTTGCACGCCAACGGCATGCGCTTCACCGCGTTCGATGCCGCCGGCGCAACCCTGGCAGAGCGCGTCTACTACTCGGTGGGTGGCGGCTTCGTGATCAGTGACGAGGTGGCCGTCGACGGCAGCCTGCTGCGCAAGGTCGCACCCGACACGACCGTGCTCGCGTTTCCCTTTCACTCCGGTGCGGACCTGCTCGAGCTGACCACGCGCGAACGGGTGTCGATAGCCGCCATCATGCGGCGGAACGAACATCACTGGCGCACCGACGCCGAGATCGACCAGGGGCTGATGGTGATCTGGGCGGCGATGCAGGCGTGTGTCGCCCGTGGCATCAAAGCCGAAGGCGTGCTCCCCGGCGGGTTTCGCGTAGCGCGCCGCGCGCCGGCGCTCTATCGCAAGCTCACGTCGAACCCGGAAGCCAGCCTGCGTGATCCGCTCGCTGTGCTCGATTGGGTCAACCTGTACGCGCTCGCCGTGAACGAGGAGAACGCCGCAGGCGGGCGCGTCGTCACGGCGCCGACCAATGGCGCCGCCGGCATCGTGCCCGCAGTGCTGCACTACTACGCGCGTTTCGTGCCCGGTGCGACCGACGCGGGGGTGCTGGATCTCCTTTTGACCGCCGCCGCGATCGGCATCCTTTACAAGGAGAACGCGTCGATTTCGGGTGCCGAGGTGGGCTGCCAGGGCGAGGTCGGGGTGGCGTGCTCGATGGCCGCGGGTGCACTGGCTGCGGTGCTCGGCGGAACGCCGGAACAGGTGGAGAACGCCGCCGAGATCGGCATGGAACACCATCTTGGCCTCACGTGCGATCCGGTGGGCAGGCTGGTACAGATCCCCTGCATCGAACGGAACGCGATTGCCAGCGTCAAAGCGATCAACGCGGCGCGCCTGGCGCTGGTGGGCGACGGCACGCACCACGTGTCGCTCGACCAGGTGATCAAG
>Ga0137409_10008723_pt1 | contig 10342 bp, 9 predicted proteins | sample CZODoug1_16funga_FD_122059 | JGI IMG/M metagenome (GOLD analysis project Ga0137409, IMG submission 122059) | Vadose zone soil fungal communities from Angelo Coast Range Reserve, California, USA - CZODoug1_16fungal (Hybrid Assembly) | ecosystem: Environmental > Terrestrial > Soil > Vadose zone...
TTTCAGCCGGGAAAATGTTCTGGGTGAAACGATCGCCTGGGCCGCGCCGTGCATTAGCGGCCGGGGCCGCCGCATTCCACCAAATCTTTCCGGCGCGCTGGTCGCCACAAATGAAGAGCCGTGCAGGCTCATTTTCGTCGCACGACGCCGCGGGCTCACCATCGACATTGACGCTGCAAGCCTCGAGAAATTCGCACCGCGATTCAGGGAAGGGATCCTGAAACTTCACAACACACCCTCGGTCCGCCAAGCGATCGGGGATCTCCCGGCGATCGCGAACGGGGATCAGGAAGATCCGCGTCCCTATGAACCTCCCAGCGGCAGGATTCCGAAGTACGTCGCGCTCATGCGGGAGTGCGCGAACGGGACGCTGACCGACCACGTCTGCCGGGCCTACAACAAACAGGATGTTCGGGCCTTCGCGTCGATGCGCGAAGGGATGAAGTACCGCGAACTCGACTCCCGCTTCAAGCGCTACCGGGACGACGTGTTCCCGGACAAGTACAAACGGCTATATTGGGACTCCCCGGCCTGGACGGTGACCGCCCACCTCGGGAAGGATTGCTACACGCACATCCATCCGGGCCAGGCGCGCACGATTACCGTCCGCGAGGCCGCCCGCCTGCAGAGCTTCCCCGACGATTTCCGCTTCTTCGGGAACATCGGCGACCGATTTCGCCAGATCGGCAACGCGGTGCCACCATTGATGGCCTGGGGTATTGCGGAGTTCGTGAAACGAAAGGCACGAACACTGGCATGAAGTCCTCCGAGCGCCGGCGCGGATCGGCGGTGTTCCGGCCCCGTGCCCGCGTCATCCGGACCCTCGGCCGCGACCTGATCACCAACGAGTTCGTGGCGATCCAGGAGCTGGTCAAGAACGCCTACGACGCGGACGCCACAAAAGTGGCGATCCGGTTCGAGGAGCCTCTCGTCCCCGGGCAGGGGGCCGTCGCCATCTCGGACAACGGGCACGGAATGACGCTGGACACCGTGCTCGGAGCGTGGATGGAGCCGGCTACGGCCGAAAAGAGCGAGCGTACGGTAACGAAGCGTGGCCGTCGGGTGACGGGCGCCAAGGGGATCGGTCGGTTCGCCGCCGCGCGCGTGGGGACCGCACTCGAGCTCTCCTCGATTGCAAAGCGGTCAGGGCGTGAGGTTCACATCCGTTTCGACTGGGGGGCGTTCGACGACGACAGCCTGTATTTGGACGAGGTCAAGGTCCGTTGGGAGGTAGTGGATGTGCCGAAGGCCGCCCCTTCGGGCACCGTCCTGCGCCTGATGAATTTGCGCGATGACTGGAGCAGGCAGTCCGAACCAAGTCCGTTCCATGTTCTCAGGGGTGAACTGTCGCGCCTTGTTTCGCCCCTCGTACCGTCCAAGGAATTCGAGATTGAACTTGAACTCCCCGACCGCTACCGCGAAAGCGCCGGGCTCATCCAATCGCCTGCAATTCTCGGGCGCCCCCATTACCGCCTCAAAGGCGAGATTGACGCGAATGGGGTTATCCGCGCCGTCTATGACGGACCCGATGGAAAGAGGACGATACCTTCCACTGGAGCGACGAAGGCGGTCAAACTTGCCGGCGGGCTGAAGCCGACGTGTGGCCCCTTCTCGTTTGAGTTCCGGGTGTGGGATAGGGAAGAAGCGGACCTCAGGCCGCTTGTTTCGGAACTCGGCTCGACCCTCCGGAACTTGCGGAAGGACCTCGACGCAGCGTCCGGGGTCAGCATCTACCGGGACGGGTTCCGCGTGCTCCTGCCCCAGTCCGACTGGCTCAGGCTAGACATTCGGCGGGTTCAGAACCCGACCCTCAGGCTGAGCAACAACCAGATCGTCGCAACAGCATCGATCTCGGCCGACGACAATCCGAGGCTCACCGATCAGACGAACCGCCAGGGCATCGTCGACAGCCCGGCCTTCGAGGACTTCAAGGCTTCGCTCATGGAGGTACTTGCCATCCTTGAAGTGGAGCGGAGCAATGCCCGGCGCCAGCGCGAGAAGCATAAAGACGAACGCGGCATTTTCCAGCGCCTGGACTTCGCGCCGACCCGCGAGTACCTCGAAAAGCGATACCCGGACGACAAGAAGCTCAAGACCTTCCTGGAAAAGCAGTCGCGAGAGTTCGAGCGGGGCATTGGCGATGTTCAGGAGGTCATTTCCAGGTACCGCCGCCTTGCAACAATGGGTCAGTTGATCGACGTGGTTCTCCACGATGGGCGCACGCCTGTCGCCACCATCTCGAACGAGGTGGAGCTGGCGAGGAAGGACGGCAAGAAACTTGAGCCCATCGACTTCAAGACTCGCGTCTTAGAACGTCTCGAGCTCGTGATGCGCCAAGCGGAGGCCCTTACGGGGCTCTTCCGTCGAATTGCGCCGTTCAGCGGACGCAAGCGAGGCCGCCCGTCGGAAACGACGATGGAGCGGATAATCGCCGATGCCTTCGCCGTGTACGAGAAGCGACTTCAGGAGTTGAAAGTGCAGATCGATCTTCCGCAAGGTGCCACCCCGGTGACGGTGGACGTGGCGGAGGTGGAGGGAATTATCGTCAATCTGTTGGACAACTCCATCTATTGGCTCGAGAAGGTGGACGAGGATCGTCGGCGCATCGCGGTGCAGTGCCGCAGACGCCCCGAGGAGCTCCAAGTCACATTCTCCGACAGCGGGCCCGGCGTGCCCGAGGAAATCCAGGACCGGATATTCGAACCTTACTTCTCCAGCAAGCCGGATGGGGTCGGGCTGGGCCTGACGATCGCGGGCGAGACCGCCGCCGAGTATGACGGGGGGCTCGAGCTCTTGGCGGACGGCCCCCTTGAGGGGGCGACGTTCCGGCTAAGGCTGCGCAGGCGCATCGGGGACGGCGAGGATGCCTGAAGCCGCTCCGCTGGCCCCACAGTGGAATATTGTGGTCGTCGAGGACGACGCTGTTATCCGCGGTCAAATCGCCGATTTCCTGACAGGCGAGGTTATCGCCGGCCGTGAGCTGGCAGTGTCGAGCTACGACGATTTTCAGGCCGCGCGGCGGGTCGTCGAAGAACGCCGTGCCGACGTCGTGATTCTCGACCTGTTTCGCGGTTTGCCCGAAGCAGGACAGATTGAAGGTTTGGAGGTGCTGGAGAGCATCAAGGCCTCCGGGTTCGTACCGGTAGTCATCTACACCGCGAAGCCGGAGGCGGTCGGGGACGCCGCGGGTGCGTTCGTCCGTGTCGTCGGGAAGGAGGCCGGTGGTCTCAACCAGGTAAAGGCGCAGATCGAGGACCTCTTTAGGCTGCGGGTTCCCCAGATGCACAGAGCGATTCGTGAACATCTGGACCGATCCTTCGCAGCGTACATGTGGGAGTTCGTCGGGCCGAAGTGGTCGGAGCTTGAACCCCTTGCTGGTAGACCGGAATTCATGCGCCTCCTGCTCCAGCGACTCGCGACCTCGCTCACGCAAAGCGACTTGAACAAGCTCGTCGTTGATATTTTCGGAGAGGGCACAAGTGCCGATCTCGTTGGCCCCGACAAGGTGCACCCGGCGGAATTCTATGTAAAGCCTTCCGTCGGCCCCGACCTGCTCCTTGGCGACATCCGGGCGCGAGTCGAAGGCGGGCGCGAGGAATACCTCGTGGTCCTATGGCCAAGCTGTGATTTGGTGTCGACCCGACCCGCGGAGGGTGGGGGATATCAGCCAGCGAAAACGACGCATGCGCTCTGCGCGCGTGCAATGCCCATGACAGAAACGGCAGAACATCAGAAGTGGTCGGAGTCGAGGAGCGGCGGCGCGGAGGGAAGGGTCAGAGATCTCATCGGCAACAAGCGGGACCGGTTCCATTTCTTGCCAGGCGTTTGGGATATTCCAGATCTACTCGTGGACTTCCAGGCTCTTGAGCACCTGGAGCTTGCCGCCGTGCACCAACTCCGTTGTTTGGCGACCCTGGCAAGCCCGTACGCGGAGTCTCTGGGGAACCGGTTCACGCGCTACCTTGGGAGACTCGGCACGCCCGACATCGAAATGGATCTTGTTGAGAGGAGGCTCTTTCCGCCGCCCATCGGAGGGGCTAGCCTACCTAAGGCGTAGAGTCGACGCCCAGGGAGCCCCGGTGCCCGTCGTTGCGCCGATTCCGGAAGATCCGAGAGTGCTAGACTGCGCCCGTGAACGAAGCAATACCCCCTCCATCGCCAACGGGCTTCCCAAATCATCAGCAGAGTCGCGTGATTGCACACCGTGGGAAGCCTTTGGTCGTAGTCGCGGGACCCGGTACGGGAAAGACCACGACCCTCGTCCATCGCATGATTTATCTCCTCGAAGCAGACCCGGCTGCTCCGGTCGCGCTCATCACGTTCACTCGACTGAGCCGGAGGACCACGTCTAGGGCGATTCAGGAGAAGGTCAGCGCAATCGGGGACGAGCTGCCGGGCACGGACATACCTCGCGTCGCAACGGTCCACCAATTCGCCAAGGGCCTGGTTCATACCTATCCTGAAGAGGCCGGACTTCGTCACGATTTCCACGTACTAATCGACCAATGCGGCGAAGTGGAACTGTTGGTCAGTGATGCGCTGGTTGATGTCGGAATCGAGGCCGACCCCACGCTCGTAAAGTCGATGATAGCTCGCGAGCGGGACTCCGGAGACCTGCAGCCAGTCTCGGGATTGACGAGGGAGGTAGCGGAACGGGTCCGGGACCGATTCGACGAGCTCTCCCGCTTCTATAACGCAATCGACATACAGGCCCTCGTCCTACGAGCGACCGGGCTCATCGGGGGATCGCCCGAACGACTCACCGCGCTCTTCCTGCACGTGGACGAATACCAGGATCTCAATGCCGCAGATCAGGGGTTCATTCGCACGCTGGTAACCGAGGCCACTCGGGAGGTGGTTGCGGTTGGTGATGATGCGCAGAGCATCTACCTCTTCCGCCATGCCCGCCGGGAAGGGATACGGGAGCTCTTTGCCGACACGAACTGGGACCAGGATCGCTTCGATAGCTGCCTTCGCCTACCAGCCCACATCAAGTATGCCTCCCAGGAGCTGCTGCGAACGTCCGGCATCGAATACCTGGGTAGATTCAAAGAGGATGTTGTCGATCCGCGGATGAAACGGGTGCCGTTGATTCACTTCTCGAACGCGGCAATGGAGGTGAAGGGAGTTGTCGCCAAGATCAAAGGGCTCAAGGAGCGCGACACCCACCTTCAGTGGCGCGACTTTATGGTTCTCTGTCCCTCGAAGCACGTCGGTACCTTCGTTCGGGCTCTCGGGGAAGCCGATATCCCGACTCGGGTGAAGACGCGAGCGCTAATCGACGAGGTGGTGTGGCACGGGATCCTGGCTCTTCGCATCGCGAGCGCTGATGATTCGTTAGCAATGCGCCAAGTACTCGCGCTTGCTGGTGTGAATGAGGAGGCGATCCGGGGCTGGGCATCCGCGGCGATCTCGGCCAGCTCGACTTTGTTCGACTACGTGCGCACTTCGTCTCCTCCGGCTACAGCACCAATTCTCGAGGCGATCGATCGCCTCCGGAGTGCGTGCGAGGACGGACCCGAGGCATTCCTCCAAGGGGTCCGGAAGTTTCCTGGGCTTGGTCTTGAGAACGTAACGGCAGATTCCATGGGGTTCGACGACGAGGCCCGTACCGAGCGACCGGTTCGTCCGCGGAGGCTTCTGGGCGGTATCTATGAAAGGGTCGGCATCCTCGACCCCGAGGAAGATGTCGCCGAGGCCGATGCGGTTCTCGTGACAACGCCCCATTCTTCGAAAGGGCTAGAAGCGAAGTTCGTGTTCGTGACGCGCGTGCGAGAACCATTCCTGCCGCAACTTGGGGCGGATCGGGACGAGCAGCGACGCGTGCTTTACGTCTCCATGACTCGAGCGAAGCAGGAAGTGTTTCTCTCCTTGTACGGATGGAATGAAAAGGTGGGGAATCGCTGGGTTCCCCGCTCGGTTGCCGAACTGTCCCCGTTCCTCGGGGACATACAGCATGCCCTTGGGGTGACACGGCTAGGCACCAATGACATTCCGGCCTGGGGAACTGCGCCCCAGTAGTTGAGGCATTAGATTGGAAGAGATGCATCTCCGCACCATCCATCCCCTTTGCGGAATCAGGCGGCGGATGGCACAGTGATTCCCTGCTCCTCTAGGAACAAGTCCGGGAGCTTGAAGTACTCCGGTTTTTCCGCGAGCCAGGTTCGAACGTCCTTCACAGTGGAGCACCTAAAGGACGAAGACGGCTGGAACTTAGGCCGAAACCAGTAGATCGGAGGGAACCGATGGGATTGGAACGAATCCGGGATGAGCTCAAACCTCGGGCAGCCGACCACACTACAACGGTGGCCAAAGGGATCCTGGGGGCGCTCCCCTTTGTTGGGTCGATGCTCGCTGAGGTCGTCGGGCAGGTCATTCCTCAGCAGCGGATGGACAGGATCGTCGATGTCCTCGGACGGCTGGAGGCCCGTCTCTCGGAAGTCGAACGGACCAAGTTGGTCATGGATCTCCCCGGCAACCCAGAGGCCGTCGACCTTCTCGAGGAGGGAATGATCCAGGCGACGCGCGCGGTTTCCGATGAGCGCCGGGAGCACGTGGCGGCGCTCATGAAATCGACGCTCACCGACTCCCAGCTCAGCCACATTGAGCGCCGCAAGCTCTGGTCGGTCTTGGAGTCACTGAACGATGTTGAGCTCCTAATCCTCCAGGCCAAAGGCCTTGAGCATTCCGAGCAAGAGCGCGAATTTCTGGAGAGGCACAAGGCGACGCTCCTGCGTCCGCCAGTCATGATGGGTTCTAGCGAGCAGGAAATGGATCAGGGCGCTCTCCACGAGACCTACCGACAGCATCTGCGCGACCTGGGGCTCGTGCGGCCGCAGTACCACCACATCAAGCGGGGTGAGCTTCCGGAGTTCGACGAGGGGACCGGGAGGATGAAAGCATCTGGGGACTCGCTGACCCGCCTCGGTCGACTCGTGCTTCGCAGCCTGGGGCTCCCGACGCGATACTGAGAGAGCCCATCGCAGCCTCAGGCGACCTTGTGCCTCAGCGTCAGAGGTGGCAAAGCCCCGTACTCCGGTTCGCCATCCATGTCCGGAAGCGCGAAGAATTCAGTCTTTTCGTCGAGCCATTTTCGCACGTCGTGGATTAGTCGCACGTAGTTGCCCATTGCCCGCGAATCGGAGACCAGCCGGAACGGAATCTTGAATTCCAGAGCGACTTTCTTGGCCCGAACCTCCGATTTCGCAGCCACCGCGTTCAGGATCGCCCGTTTCTGAAAAACCGTGCCTGAAAGGTAGGTGCTGTGAGCCCGGCGGGAGAAATCCAGGACATCCGAGATCGTCTGCCCATTCGCCGCGGCACCTTCTTCCGACGCCGCGAGGCGCTGCTCCAGCCTGCTGCGCTCGTCCTGCAGCGCCTGCTTCTTAGACTTAAAGCGGTCGATCGTGATGAGATCGTCCATCCGCATTTCGTCCAGGTTATCCTCGCGCTCAATCGTGCGTTCGAGCGACTCGCGAAGGGTCCTACGGACGGCCGTCCGTCGGGTCAGCTCATCCTCGATCGTTGAGGCGGCCCGCCTCTGGAGGAATTCCAAGACGGGCTCCGAGACTCGAAGCCGCCCCAAGTGCGACGCGATCGCCGCTTCGAGAGACCCTTCGGAAATCGACCGTTCCCCACAGGCCTTCAGATGGGCGCCATAGCAGCGGTAGTAGACGTACGGGGGATGGTGGGGTCGTCGGTGCTGCTCGCCGGTCAGGAGTTTCCCGCAGCTGCCGCACCGAAGGAGCCCGGCGTAGGTAAAGCTGTACTTCTTCGGGCGCTCGCGCTGGTCTCGCCGGAGGATCTTCTGGGCGAGATCGAACTCCTCGCGCGTCACCATCGGCGGGTGGATGCCTGGCTTGGTCCCCTTGCGGATCATGCCGGTGTAGAACGGGTTCGCGAATATCCGGTACAGGGTTCGTGCGTCGATCGGACCGCCTTTCGCGCGCCCGTGCCGCTTGGACCGGAGAGCCAGTTCCTCCCTAGCGATCCGGTGGATTTCTGCGACGCGCACGTTCCGAAGCAGCAGTTCCCACAGTCGGCGGACGAGGGGAAATCGCACGGGGTCCGTGATGACCGTTTTCATGGCCGTGTCGTTCAGATAGCCCAACGGCGGAACCGTCGCGCACCAACCCTTGTCCTCGCGCGCACGGAGACCGCGCCGGGTGTTTGCCTTCAGGTCGTCGATGTACTTCGTGCCAAAGGCAGACTCAACGGCCGCTACCAGGCGGTCGTCGCCGTTCGTGGTCCGGATCCCATCGCTCGTAATGATGCGCTCGAACTTCTCCTCGGCCAGTGCTTGGAGGATGAGGCCGGTATCGAGGTGGTTTCGCGAAAGGCGGTCCATCTTCCAGGAGAGCACGCCTTGAATTTCTCCCCGGTTGATTTTTCGAAGGAGGGATCCGAAGACTGGCCGGCCCGGCGCCTTGGCTGATTTCGACTCCGTGAGGACCTCGGCAACGGCTAAGCGCTTCCCGGCCGCGATCCGCTGGAGCTCGGAGACCTGCGATTCGATCGAGAGCGCTTGTCGGTCTTCGCTCTCCGAGGACTTCCTGGCGTAGATGACGTACTTGGATGGGTTCATAGGGCGTCATTCTAGCGCAGTTGAGTGATCCACTTTCTGAGCAGGAATTAGCCCAGACGTGCGAACAGGTGAAAACCGCTCTGGGTCCTCAGGGATCGGGCCAAGGAGTGACCGGTAGAGGTGGATGAGCTCGATCACCCGGCTCCAAGCATCGGGGTCGGTCAGCTCGACCCCGAACTCCTGGCGGATGATCTGCTTGAACTCGTCGATGTCTGACTGGGTCAGCGCAAAGCCGCCCCGTTCGGGATTGGGCCTGTCACTGGGCTGCTCGCGCATAGCGCGATCATGGCTCGAATCAGAGCGGCGGGGTAGCGGGACTGAGGGGTCCGGCCGCAGGACCTTTGTGGAGAACCGAAGGTTTTCCACACCCGCGCCCATGTCAGCTCCCTTCAGTACCCCTGTTCGGTTTTTCTTCGGGTTGCTATACCAAGTCGGTGCCACCCCAACGAACCCCGCGACCCTCCACTCGCCCCGTCCGGTTCCCGAACCGGATCCACCACTACCGGATCCAGGCCAACCTGACGCAGCGAGCGCTCGGTCAGGCGTTGGGACGGAATCGGAAGGCCGTGTCCTCCTGGGAGCGCGGTGCAAGCCTGCCGCCGGCGCCGGAGCTCTTCCGGCTGGCCAAGGTTCTGAACACCTTCGTGGAAGCGCTCTACCCGAGCCTCTACGAAGCCGCCCGCCGACCAATCGAAACGGCATGACGGACCGGCTCCTCGAAATCCTCCGTCATCGTGCGAACCGAAGGGGCCTCGCCTTTGCCAAGCAGGAATTGCTCGTTGAGCAGCTCGACTGCGATCCCGAGAAACTCGCCCTGGCGGTCGAAGCCCTGGAGAGCCGAGGCGCGATCACGATTCTCTCGCCGCTTCCGTACCTTGTCGTGAAGGTCCAGTCGTGGTCTGGCAACGAGGAGAATTCCGCTGAAACACCGGTCTTTCCCTATAGCTTTAGCTCTAGCCATTCAGTGAATAGATTTAGGAACAGCTATAGGGACCGACCAGAGGAGACCGGTTCACTCCTTCAGGAAGTCCTCTTAATCCTTGGAGAGACCGATCCCGAGCCCTTCCGGAAAGCGATCGAACTCTACTCACCGCATGTAATCCGAATGGCGCTCGACCGGGTCCGAAAGGCCCAGTCTATCCAGAAGAGCCGCACCGCTCTCTTCCGCTACCTCCTCCCGCGCATCGCCAAGGAGAGCGCAGATCACAAGAGCCATGCCCAACCCTGACCCCATCACCCTCACCCTCGACCGCCGCCTCCTTGAGCATCCGCGGGCCTACCACCTGCGACGCATGCGCGGGGCCATCTGGCTCTACCTCGACCTCCTGGCCCGAGGAGCTGGGACCATCGAGATCGAGCCCGCGGCGGTCGGAGGGGCGATGGGACTGCCGGAAGGGACGGTCCGCAGTTGGCTCGGTCACCTCCGGAAGGCCGGATATCTCGAAGCCCAGCGCCTGAACGGGAAGGTCCGGGTCACGATCGAGAACCGCGCCCCGGCGGTACCACCTATTGCCGCCGTTGAGCCCCCGAAGCCTGAGCGATTCTTCACGGCAACGAAGATCATGCGCGCCCTCGGCGAGCGGGTCGATCCTGGCGCAATCGATGTGGCTCTCGAACGTCACGATGATGATGCCATCCGACGGGCACTCGCCGGCGCTATGGCCACCCCGGCGGAGAAGATCCGCCGCTCTCGCACCGCGCTCTTCCTCTTCCTCCTCAAGAAAGCCTATGCCCAAGAGTGAAACTATCCTCGCCCTC
>Ga0137409_10008724_pt1 | contig 10341 bp, 9 predicted proteins | sample CZODoug1_16funga_FD_122059 | JGI IMG/M metagenome (GOLD analysis project Ga0137409, IMG submission 122059) | Vadose zone soil fungal communities from Angelo Coast Range Reserve, California, USA - CZODoug1_16fungal (Hybrid Assembly) | ecosystem: Environmental > Terrestrial > Soil > Vadose zone...
TATCATTCGGCTGTGCTCTACGAGCGGCATGGCTGCGGCTATCTCCTCGGACGCGAGGTCATGGACGGCCTCCACGCGGAGTTCTCCGAGGGGGGCGGGCTCGCGACCGGGCTCGACGGCTCGACACCCTTCCGAGCGGCGGAGGCGGGTCGCACGGTGCGCGGCCGGAGCTGGGCCCTCCACGACGGGATCTCGAGGGGCGCCTGGGGCGGGGTCAAGATGTACAAGGCGGCCGGACTGCGGGCGGACATTAGCACTTTTCCAGGTGGCATATACTGAGCGGGTGAAGCGCAAGAAGCCGCTGCACGCGCAGGTCCGCAAGCCAATGCCGCGCAAGCCGCCCAAGGTGGAGGTGCCGAAGACCGTCTATCGCCGTCGCCCCAAGCACCCGAGGCCGTCGGCGGGCGAGACATGACCCCCGCCGAGCTGCACCCCTGCGTCATCGTCCACTATCACGAGATCAGCCTCAAGCGCGGCAACCGCCCGCTCTTCCTGCGGAGACTCCAGGAGAACATCGCGCGCGCCGTGAGCGACCTCGGCCCGGTCACCGTCGTCCAGCGGCCCGGGCGTATCGTGGTCGATCTCGAGGGTCACGAGCATGCGGAGGCGGCGCGAGAGCGGCTCGACCGGGTGTGCGGCATCGCCAATCTCGCCCTGGCCGTCCGCACGGGCTCCTCCACGGAGTCGCTGAAGCGCGCGGTCGACCACGTCATCGGGCCGCGGCCGTTCTCGTCGTTCCGGATCACCGCGCGGCGCGCCTTCAAGACCTTCCCGCTCACCTCGGTCGAGATCAACCGCGAGCTGGGCGCCCACGTGCTGAAGGTGAGGCCGGAGGTCCGTGTCGATCTCGAGCACGCCGAGCTCAACGTCCACGTCGAGGTGCTCCCGCACGAGGCCTTCGTCTACGCGGACCGGCGACCGGGGGCAGGCGGGCTGCCCGTGGGCTCGGGGGGCACGGTGATGGCGCTCCTGTCGGGCGGGATCGACTCGCCGGTGGCGGCCTGGCGCATGATGAAGCGCGGGTGCCGTGTCCACTTCGTGCACTTCCACAGCGTGCCGTACCTGCCCGATACCTCGATCGGCAAGGCCCGCGAGCTCGCGCGACGGCTGACGCAGTGGCAGTACCTCTCGCATCTCTACCTCGTTCCGTTCGGGGAAATCCAACGAGAAGTCGTGCTGGCCGTTCGGCCCATGGCCCGCGTGGTCGCCTATCGCCGGCTCATGGTCAGGATCGCCGAAGCGCTGGCGCGCCAGACGGGTGCCCTCGCCCTCGTGACGGGAGAGAGCTTGGGCCAGGTCGCCTCCCAGACGCTCCACAACCTGGCGCGGATCGACGAGGCCGCCACCATGCCCGTGCTGCGACCCCTGATCGGCATGGACAAGATCGAGATCACGGAGGCGGCGCAGCGCCTCGATACCTTCGAGACCTCTATCGAGCCGGACGCCGACTGCTGCACGCTCTTCACTCCCGCCCATCCAGGCACTCGCCTCGGGCGGGAGGAGATCGAGGCGATGGAAGGGCGGCTCGATACGGACGCCCTCGTGCGCGCGGGAATGGAGGGCGCCTCCCTCGAGATCTTCGACTTCCCGCGGGGAGCGGGGGCCCACGCGCCATCATCCTCACGCCGCCCGCGCCTCGCCCCGCCCCGTCCGTGAGCGCGACGCTCCGCTTCCTGGGCGCCGCGGGCACGGTCACCGGCTCCCGGCATCTCCTGGAGAGCGGCGCGAGCCGGCTCCTCATGGACTGCGGCCTCTTCCAGGGGCTCAAGGAGCTGCGGCTGCGCAACTGGGCGCGGTTTCCCGTGCCCGCGCCGTCCATCCAGGCAGTCCTCCTGAGCCACGCCCACATCGACCACTCGGGCTTCCTGCCGCGGCTCGGCAAGGAGGGCTTCACGGGGCCCATCCACTGCACACGGGGCACCGCCGATCTTCTCAAGATCATGCTGCCCGACGCCGCGCATCTCCAGGAAGAGGAGGCGGAGTTCGCCAATCGCCACCACACGTCCAAGCACGATCCCGCGCTGCCCCTCTTCACGGCGGATGATGCCGCGCGTGTGCTGAGTCTGGTCCGTCCCCTCGGCTTCAACGGCTCGTTCAGTCCGAGCGCGGGGGTGACGGCGCGCTTTCTCAATTCCGGCCACATCGTGGGGGCGGGGCTCATCGAGGTCAAGATAGACGGGCGCGTCGTGGTCTTCTCGGGCGATCTCGGACGCTACGGCGTGCCCATCATGCGTGACCCCGATCCCGTGCCCGCGGCCGACGTGCTGCTCGTGGAGTCCACCTACGGCAACCGCCTGCATCCCGCCGACGACCACCACGACAAGCTGGCGGGCGCGGTGGCGCGCGCGGCGGCGCAGCGGGGCTGGCTCCTCATCCCCGCCTTCGCGGTGGGGCGCTCGCAGGAGATCCTCTACGATCTCCGCGAGCTGGAGGACGCGCGACGCATTCCCTCGCTGCCCATCTATCTCGACAGCCCCATGGCCATCCAGGCCACGGCCGTCTACGCGGGGCACTCCGAGGAGCATGACCAGGATCTCGCGCGGGTCGAGGCCTCGGGGGCGCGCCCTTTCGGACCCAAGGGGCTCAGGATCTCGCGGACGGTGGAGGACTCCAAGCGGCTGAACGACACCGACGGGCCCGGCATCATCATCGCGGGGAGCGGCATGGCCACAGGCGGGCGCATCCTCCACCACTTCCTCCGGCGTTTGCCGGAGCCGCAGACCACCGTGCTCTTCGTGGGCTACCAGGCGGCGGGCACCCGGGGCCGTCTCCTCAAGGACGGCGCCCGCGAGCTCAAGATGCTCGGCCAGAGCGTGCCCGTGCGCGCGGCCATCATGGTCAGCGACTCATACTCCGCGCATGCCGACCAGGGCGAGATCATGCGCTGGCTCGGTGGCTTCACCCAGCCGCCGGGCGCAACCTATATCGTGCACGGCGAGCCCGACGCTGCCTCGGCCCTGCAGGCCCTCATCGCCGCGCGGCTGGGGTGGCGCGTCGAGGTCGCGCGGGACGGCCAGCTCGTCAGCCTTGGCTGAGCCCGCCGGCTACCGCGTCTTCCGGGCTCTTTCGCGCTTCCTGGCCGCCGTGTTCTACCGGCGCGTCGAGGTGGCGGGGCTCGAGCGCGTGCCCCTCTCCGGGCCGCTCGTGGTCGCCGCCAACCACAACCAGGGCCTGATGGACGGCATCCTCCTCGTGGCCGCTCTGCCACGACGCCTCCGTCCCGTGGCCAAGGCGCCGCTCTTCCGCTACCCGCTGATCGGCCAGCTCACGCGGCTGGCCGGGGCCATTCCGGTTCATCGACGCCAGGACGAGCAGCGTGGCGCGGTGGACAACCAGGCCATGTTCAGCGCGGCGGAGCGCGCCCTCGCCATGGGAGACGCGATCCTGATCTTCCCCGAGGGCGTGAGCCAGCCCGAGCCCGCGCTGATGCCGCTCCGCACGGGTACGGCGCGGCTCCTCCTGGGCGCCGCGCGCGATTCCCGACCCGCCGCCACCCTGCTCCCCGTCGGGCTCATGTTCCGCGAGCCCGGCACCTTCCGGGCAGGGTCGGCGCTGGTCCTGGTGGGGGAGCCCGTGCCGACGGCGGATCTGGCCGCGCTGCCGACGGGGGAGGCCGACGTGGCGGTGCGGCGGCTGACCGAGCGGCTCGGAGAGGCCCTCCAGCGGCTCATCGTCGAGGCGCGCGATCGCCACATCCTTGATCTGGTCCACGCGGCCGAGGCGATCTGGCGCGAAGAGATGCCGGAGGCCGCGCGCGAGCCGGAGGATCGCGCGGTGTGGCGGCAGCGGGCCGCGCGCGCCTACCACTACCTCGCCGCGGTCGAGCCCATCCGGATGGCCACCCTGCGCTCGCGGGTCGAGCGCCACGTCGAGGATCTCGAGCGAGCGGGTCTCACCGACCGCGACCTCTCGCGCGGGTACCGGGCGGGCCCCGTGGTGCGCTACGCCTTCCGCGAAGGGAGCGCGTTGCTCCTGGGGTTGCCCCTGGCCCTCTGGGGCGTGATCATCCACCTCCTGCCCTACAAGCTGACCGCGCTCGCCGTCCGCGCGCTCCGGCCCGAGGAAGACGTGCTCGCCACCTACAAGGTCATGGCGGGGCTCGTGCTCTATCCCGCCGCCTGGGCTCTGGAGGCCTGGGCGGCCTGGCGCCTGGGCGGATGCTCACTCCTCGCCGTCTGCCTCCTCTCGCTCCTGCCCGCGGGCTTCTTCGCGCTCGCCTGGACGGAGCGCCTCGAGCGGATGCGGCGCGAGGCCCGCGGGCTCCTCGCGGTGCTCGTCGACCGTGATCTCCGCGGCCACTTGCTGGCGCGGCGACGGGCGATCATGGAAGAGTTCCAGGATCTCCTGCGTCAGGTGCCGGAGCCCGTGCTGGACGGGAGCGCCTCGTGAGGCCCTGGCGCATCGTCGCCTGGACGCTCTACGACTTCGCCAACTCCTCCTTCGCGGCCGTCATCTTCGCCACCATCTACGCCACGTACTACGCGATGGCCGTGGTGGGTAATGAGAGTGGGGCGGGGGACCTCTGGTGGGGTCGCGTGATCTCGGTCTCCATGGGCGTGGTCGCCGTCACGTCGCCCTTCCTGGGCGGGCTCGCCGATCGCGCGGGCATTCGCCGCCCCCTCTTCATCGCCTTCACCTCCCTCGCCGTCCTCTCAACCGTCCTCATGGCCACCGTGCATCCGGGCATGGTGATGTGGGGCTTCATCCTGGGGGTGCTGGGCAATGTCGGCTACGAGGGCGCGCTCGTCTACTACAATGCCTACCTGCCCGATCTGGCCCCTCCGAGCCATCAAGGCCGCGTTTCGGGCTGGGGCTTCGCCACCGGCTACGCGGGCTCCATCGTGGCCCTGCTCGCCGCCTATCCGTTCGTCCAGGCCAAGAACTACGGCGGGGCTTTCCTGACCACCGCCGTCCTCTTCTCCGTGTTCTCGCTCCCCGCCTTCATCTTCCTTCCCGAGCCTCACCGCGGACGCGTCTCGGTGTGGCAGGCCGCGCGGGAAGGGGGCGCGGAGGTGCGGTCCACCGCGTGCAAGATCCTGCGCATGCCCGACCTGCGCCGCTTCCTCGGGGCCTACTTCATCTACGAGGATGGCGTGAACACGGTGGTGGGCTTCTCGGCCATCTTCGCCGCCCAGACCCTCGGCTTCCCCATGGGCCAGCTCATCGTCCTCTACATCGTGGTCCAGGTCTCGGCGCTCCTGGGCGCCCTGGCCTGGGCCTGGCCCACGGACAAGCTCGGGCCGAAGCGTGTGGTCATGGTCACCCTCTGCCAGTGGACAGCTGTCGTGATCGCCGCCTACTTCGTGGAGACGCAGGTGCAATTCTGGGCGCTGGCCGTGCTGGCGGGCACCGGTCTCGGCGCCGTGCAGGCGGCGAGCCGCGCTTTTCTGGCCGGCCTCTGCCCCGCGGGCATGGAAGCGGAGCTCTTCGGCTTTTACTCGCTGTGCGGCAAGAGCGCGGCCATCATGGGGCCGCTCGTCTTCGGCGGCATCTCGCACGCGGCGGGCGGCAACCAGCGGGCGGGGATCCTCGCCGTCGGCACCTTCTTCCTGATCGGCCTCATCCTGCTTTCGCGCGTGAAGGCCGGCGGCCCCGCGCGAGCTTAGCGGGCCGCTCGCGCGCATGGCGCGGGCGGGCCCTTCTCTGGAGGGCGTGGAGCAGGGCCTGCAGGGGCGGGCTCAGAGGCTTGTCGCGCCGCCTGATGATGCCGAGCCGCCTGACCAGGGGCGGGGAGAGCGGGATGACTCGCAGCGTGCCCGCGCGCGCCTCGGCTCGGACCGAGATCGCCGAGGTAATGGACGGCCCGAGCCCGGCGCTGACCAGCTCCTTGATCGCCTCGCCATTGCCCAGCTCCATGGCCACCCGCGGCGTCACCCGGCCGCGCCGGAACCATCCCTCGATGACCTGGCGGATGGTGCCTCCACGCTCGTAGAGGATGAGGGGCTCGCGCGCCAGGTGCCCGGGCGTGAAGGCGCGCGGGCGCCGCGGGCGGCGCGCGGGGGGCGCGATGGCGACGAGGCGGTCCGTGTAGAAGGGCGTCACCACGAGCTGTCGCGAGCGGACGGGAAGCGTGACCACCGCCACGTCGAGGGCGTTCTCGGCCACCGCCTTGGCGATCTCCGGGGTGTTGCCCGTCACGATGACCAGCTCGAGGTCGGGATAGCGCGCGCGGAGACGACGCAGGATGGGCGGGAGGAGGTAGATGCTGGCCGTGGCGCCGGTGCCCACGCGCACCCGGCCGGCCACCACTCCCCGAAGCGCGCGCACGCGGGCCGCCGCCGCCTCCAGGGCGTCGAGGGCGCGCCCGCCATGCTCCAGGAGGACCGCCCCCGCCCGGGTGAGCGCGGCCCGCCTGCCCATGCGCTCGAGGAGGGGCAGCCCCAGGCCATCCTCGAGCTGGCGCACGTGGAGGCTGACGGCGGGCTGGCTCAGGTGGAGGGAGTCCGCGGCCCGGGAGAAGCTCCCGAGGCGGGCAATCTCGTGCAGCGTGCGCAGATGGACGGGGCTGACGGGCATTGCTATGAGTATTTATGATCGTTTCTATAAAAACAATCTATTTTATTGATCTCACATTTTCCGCCATGATGGGAGAAGGAGGATGATCACATGGAGGCCATGAACGTCCGCTTTGCCACGCTCGACGATGCCCCGGCCATCTGCACCATCTACAACCAGGGCATCGACGATCGCGTGGCCACCCTGGAGACCGAGCTGCGCGATGCCGAGGAGCGGCGGCGCTGGCTGTCCTCGCGCGGGACGCGCTATCCCGTCATCGTGGCCGAGGCGCGTGGGCAGATCGTCGGCTGGAGCAGCCTCAACCCCTTCAACCCGCGCCGCGCCTACGATCACGTGGCCGACATCTCCGTGTACGTCGAGCGGAGCTGGCGCGGCCGGGGCGCGGGCCGCGTTCTCCTCGCGCGCCTGGTCGAGCTCGGCGGGGGGCTCCACTTCCACAAGCTCGTCCTCGCGTGCTTCCCGACCAACAAGGCCGGGGTCGCCCTCTACGAGCGCATGGGCTTCGCCCCGGTGGGCATCTACCACGAGCAGGGTCTCCTCGACGGCCGCTGGGTGGACGTCCTGGTCATGGAGCGATTACTGGACGAGCGGACGGGCCCCACATATGGGGGCGTATTGACACTCAGGCCCGAGGGAGCGTAATGTCAGGCGCGATGCTCGCGGTTGCCCTCGGTGCCGATCACGCCGGCTGGGAGCTCAAGGAAGCCCTCAAGGCCTGGCTCATGGATGCCGGCTACCAGATCCTGGACTTCGGCGCCCACGGCCCCGACTCCGTCGACTATCCCGACTACGCGGCCCAGGTCGCCGAGGCCGTCTCCGTCGGCAAGGTCGATCGTGGTCTCCTCATCTGCGGCACGGGCATCGGCATGACCATCGCCGCCAACAAGGTACCGGGGATCCGGGCGGCCCTGTGCAGCGACGTCTTCACCGCGCGCATGAGCCGCGAGCACAACGACGCCAACGTCCTTGCCCTGGGGGGACGGCTGACGGGGCGCGAGACGGGGCTCGACATCACGCGCGCCTGGCTCGAGACATCGTTCGCGGGGGGCCGCCACGCCCGGCGGGTGGACAAGATCGCGGAGATGGAGCGCGGGGCCATGCGCGCGCGAGGCGGCGCATGAGCGGGCTCGAGCACGTGGATCCGGAGATCGCCCGGGCCATCCGGGACGAGACCGTCCGCCAGTCGCGCAACCTCGAGCTGATCGCTTCCGAGAACTTCGCCTCCGAGGCCGTGCTGGAGGCGACGGGCTCGGTGATGACCAACAAGTATGCCGAGGGCTATCCGGGCAAGCGCTACTACGGTGGCTGCGAGATCGTGGATGTGGCCGAGAATCTCGCCATCTCCCGCGCCCGGCAGCTCTTCGGCGCCGAGCACGTCAATGTCCAGCCCCACTCGGGCTCCCAGGCGAACATGGCGGTGTACTTCACCCTGCTCAAGCCGGGAGACGTGGTCCTCGGGCCCAATCTCGCCCACGGCGGCCATCTCACGGCGGGGAGCCCCATGAACTTCTCGGGACGCCTCTACACCATCGTGCCGTACGGCGTCACCAGGGATACCGAGAGGATCGATCTCGACCAGGTGCGCGACCTGGCCAAGCAGCACCGCCCGAAGCTCATCATCGCAGGCGGCTCGGCCTTCCCGCGCGCCATCGACTTCAAGCCGTTCCGCGAGATCGCCGACGAGGTGGGGGCCGCCCTCATGGCCGACATCGCGCACCCCGCGGGCCTGGTGGCCGCGGGCCTCCATCCGTCGCCCGTGCCCTATGCCGACTTCGTCACCACCACCACCCACAAGACCCTCCGCGGGCCGCGCGGCGGCATGGTCATGTGCCGGAGCGCCTACGCGAAGGATCTGGACCGCACCGTGCTGCCCGGCATCCAGGGCGGCCCCCTCATGCATGTGATCGCCGCCAAGGCCGTGGCCTTCCGGGAGGCCCAGACGCCCGAGTGGCGTACCTACCAGGCCCAGATCATCAAGAACGCCAAGGCGCTCGCCGAGGCCATGCTGGCCCTCGGCTACCGGTTGGTCTCCGGCGGCACCGACACCCATCTCCTCCTCGTCGACCTGACGCCCAAGGGCATCACCGGCAAGGACGCGCAGGAAGCGCTCGATCGGGCGTGGATCACCGTGAACAAGAACGGCATCCCCTTCGACACCAAGGGGCCCATGGTCACGAGCGGGGTGCGTCTGGGCACGCCTGCCGTGACCACGCGCGGCATGCGCGAGCCCGAGATGGCGCAGATTGCCGCCCTCATCGACGGCGTGCTCGGCAGTCTCGGCAATGCCTCGGCGGAGGCGAAGGTACGTGGCGAAGTGGAGGAGCTGACCTCGCGCTTTCCTCTCTACGCGGAGCGCCTGAGGTGACCCCGTGAAGTGTCCCTTCTGCGGACACACCGAGGACCGCGTCGTCGACTCGCGCGTCGGGCGCGAGGGCGAGTTCATCCGCCGCCGCCGCGAGTGTCTCAAGTGCCACCGCCGCTACACGACCTACGAGTACATCGAGGACGTGCTCCCCCACGTGGTCAAGCGGGACGGCCGGCGCGAGCCCTTCGATCGCCAGAAGCTCCGCGGCTCCATCCTGAAATCGTGCGAGAAGCGCTCGGTGGGCGTCCAGGCGGTGGACGACGTGGTCGCGGACATCGAGGCGCGCCTGCACGAGCGGGCGGAGAAGGAGATCACGAGCCTCGAGATGGGTGAGATCGTGATGGAGCATCTGCAGAAGCTCGACCAGGTCGCCTACGTCCGCTTCGCCTCCGTCTACCGGCAGTTCAAGGACATCAACCAGTTCATGGACGAGGTCAAGGGGTTGCTCAAGGACGACAAGCCCAAGCCGGGCGTCCCCGGCAAGCCCAAGCCGGCGCTCACCAAGAAGTAGCAGCGCGCCCCTCAGCGCGTCGTCAGCACCACGCCCGCGATGACGAGGGCCGCGCCGATCACGTGGTAGGCGTGCACGGCCTCGCCGAGCAGCGCCCACGCCATGAGGATCACCACGAACGGCATCAGGTTCAGGAACGTCGCCGTGCGCCCCGGCCCGATCCGTCGCACGACCTGATAGAACCAGAGGTGGCCGAGCGTGATCGGCCCCGCCGCGTAGAGCACGACGGCCCAGCCCGTCGGCGCCCGCCACGGCGCCGGCCACGGCCCGTCGATCGCGAGCGACAGCGGCACGAGCGTGAGCGCGCCCACGGCGTTGGCGCCCGCCATGACCCAGAGCGGCGGTAGCGTGGAGGCGGCGGCGCGGCTGTAGAGCGAGTAGGCGATCCACGCCGTCTGCGACAGCAGAATGATGAGGTCGCCTCGGTTCATCGACAGCGAGAGCAGGGTGGCCAGAGAGCCCTTGGCCACGGTCAGCAGCACCGCCGCCACCGACAGCGCGATCCCGACCCAGGCGCGCGTGCCCAGCCCATCGCCCAGCAGCACGCTCGCCGTGAGCGCCACGAAGATCGGCGATGACGCGCTGATGATCCCGGCGTTGAGCGCGGTGGTGTGCCGCAGTCCCCAGTACCAGACGGTCGTGTTCGCGACGAGGCCGGTGAGGCCGAGGACGACGAAGGCGTAGTAGTCGCGCCGGCGGAGCGGGACGGCGAGGGGCGCGCTCGCGCGCGCGACCAGGAACAGCAGCGGCGCCGCCAGCACGGCGCGGCCCGCCGTCAGCACGAGCGGCGAGAGCTCGGCGAGGCCCAGCTTCCCCAACGGGTAGTTCCCCGCCCAGAAGACAATCACCAGCAGGAGCTTCGCGTAGTCGTTCACGATTTCGTGTTGATTTCGCGTTGATTTCGCGTTGGGGGATTTCGCGTTGGGGGATTTCGCGTTGGGGGATTTCG
>Ga0137409_10008725_pt1 | contig 10341 bp, 13 predicted proteins | sample CZODoug1_16funga_FD_122059 | JGI IMG/M metagenome (GOLD analysis project Ga0137409, IMG submission 122059) | Vadose zone soil fungal communities from Angelo Coast Range Reserve, California, USA - CZODoug1_16fungal (Hybrid Assembly) | ecosystem: Environmental > Terrestrial > Soil > Vadose zone...
AGGGGGCGCATTGCATAGCGACGGGCACGGCACCGTGCTCACGACCGAGCAGTGCCTCTTAAACCCGAACCGCAATCCGCTGCTGAGCCAGGCCGACGTCGAGGACGTGCTCAAGCTGTATCTCGGCGGCCGCAAAATCATCTGGCTCGGGGACGGCTTTTCCGATGACGAGACCGACGGCCATGTCGACAACATCGCCTGCTTCGCCGCGCCGGGGCGCGTGATCGTCGGCATTCCGCCCAAGACTCATCCCGATCACGGTCCCGTCCAGGATGTGCTGTTGCGCCTTGCTTCCGCGCGCGACGCCGAAGGGCGCAGCCTTGAGATCGTCGAATTGCCCCAGCCCAAGAAACAGCGCCTGTCGTGGTCCGGCCGGCTCCTTGCCGCGAGCTACGTCAATTTCTATCTCGCCAATGGCGCGGTGATCATGCCGGCCTTCGACGATCGCCACGATGAGGAGGCGCGCGGCATCGTCGCCCAATGTTTCCCGGGACGCGACATCATGCAGATCGACGCCCTCGACATCGTCCAGGGCGGCGGCGGCATCCATTGCATCACCCAGCAGGAACCCAAGGCGTGAGTGTCGTCACTCTCGCCGCGGCGCAATTCTCGTGCAGTTGGGACAGGCAAGCCAACATCGCCAAGGCGAAGGACATGGTGCGTCGCGCCGTCTCGCAAGGCGCCAATATCGTGGTTTTGCCGGAGCTGTTCGAGACGCCCTATTTCTGCCAGGACCAGTTGCCCGAGCACTTCGCGCTGGCCCAGGAGTTCGAGGGCAACAGCTTGATCGGCGAATTCGCCGAGCTGGCGCGCGAGCTTGCGGTCGTCCTGCCGTTGAGCTTCTTCGAACGCGCCAGGAACGCGTACTTCAACGCGCTTGCGGTCATCGACGCCGACGGAAGCATCATCGGCCGCTATCGCAAATCGCATATTCCCGATGGGCCGGGCTATCAGGAAAAATACTACTTCCATCCCGGCGATACCGGCTTTCGCAGCTTTCCGACGCGTTACGCCAATCTGGGCGCCGCGATTTGCTGGGACCAGTGGTTTCCCGAAGCAGCGCGCATCATGGCGCTTAAAGGCGCCGACGTTCTCGTCTATCCCACTGCGATCGGCAGCGAACCGCCGCCCGCGCCGCCCGTCGATTCCCTCGATCATTGGCGTCGCGTGATGCAGGGCCATGCCGCGGCGAACTACCTGCCGCTGGTTGCGGCCAATCGCGTCGGCGTGGAACGAGGCCAAGCCGGTGAAATCCGCTTTTACGGGTCGTCCTTCATCACTGGGCCCACGGGAGAAATCGTCGCCGATCTCGGCCGCGATGAGGAAGGGGTGATCGGCGCCCGCTTCGATTTCGACGAAATCGCCAAGGCGCGCGCGTCGTGGGGCCTGTTCCGGGACCGCAGGCCGGAGCTTTATGGCCCGATTCTCAGCGCCGACGGCGACGCCAACGACTGATCAAACCTCGGGCGAGGCGCCGGGAAGTGCCCGGCGGGCGGCGTGAACCCGCTTCGGATCGATGCCCTCGGCAGCCGTGAAACCGCGCAAAAGACCGTCGTCGGCGAGCATGAAATCCAGCACCGCGGCGAGCACCTTCGGCTCGCCCGCGCGCTCTCGCAAATCGTCGATTTCAAGCCCGGAAAGCGCCAGGAATCGCCGTAAAACATCGGCCTCGCCCGCGAGGTGCGTTAACGCCCGCAAAGCCAAGGTTTCTGCGCTCGAACTGGCCATCGTCAATGGTGCGTTAAGACATCAGGCATAAAACATGGCATCGGCGAGGGACAAGCGTGGACTGCGGTCGGCAACCATCGCTTAACCCTCTCAAAAAACGCGAACAGGGCAAAGCCCACGCACGATTGGGCGGCAGTCTCAGTGGAGTGTCAAGGAATGGATGCGGCAGCGAAAACAGTTCTGATCGTGGAGGACAACGAGCTCAACATGAAGCTCTTCCACGACCTTCTCGACGCCCACGGTTATCGCATTTTGCAAACCAAGGACGGCATGGAAGCTCTGGACATCGCACGCGAGCATCACCCGGACCTCATCCTGATGGATATCCAGCTTCCCGAAGTGTCCGGCCTCGAAGTCACGAAATGGCTCAAGGAAGACGAATCGCTGCGTTCCATTCCGGTGGTGGCGGTGACGGCTTTCGCGATGAAGGGCGATGAGGAGATCATCCGTCAGGGCGGTTGCGAAGCCTATATTTCCAAACCGATCTCGGTGACCAGCTTTCTCGAAACCGTCCGCCGCTTTCTCGGTTGAGGCTGAGGACGTTCAGCCATGACCGCCCGGGTTCTGGTCGTCGACGACATCCTTTCCAACGTCAAGCTGCTGGAAGCCAAGCTGGCGGCCGAATATTTCGAAGTGATCACCGCGTGCAACGGTGAGCAGGCGCTTGCCCGTGTTGCCGCGGAACTTCCCGATATCGTGCTCTTGGACGTGATGATGCCGGGCATGGACGGTTTCGAAGTTTGCCGCCGCATCAAAGGCAACGCCAGGACCGCTCACATTCCCGTCGTGATGGTGACCGCGCTCGATCAACCGAGCGATCGCGTTACCGGACTCGAAGCCGGGGCCGACGACTTCCTGACCAAGCCGGTCGACGATACGGCGTTGTTTGCGCGCGTGCGCAGCCTTGTGCGTCTCAAGATGATGACCGACGAGCTGAGGATGCGCGAGGAAACCGGGCAGAAAATGGGTCTGTCCGATGCCGGAGAGACCATGCTCGAACCCGATCCGTCGGGCCGCATCCTCATCGTCGAGGACCGGCCGGAATCGGTCGCCTGGTTCAAGAGCGGTCTCGAGCCCAAAAACGAGCTTGCCGACGTTTCCACTTTCGACGAAGCCCTGGTACGGGCGCGCGGCGGCGACTTCGATCTCATCGTCGTCAGCCTCGGAATTCGCACCTTCGACGGCTTGAGGCTTTGCTCGCATTTGCGTTCGATCGCGGAAGCCCGGAATACGCCGATCCTCGTGCTCGTCAGCGAGGGCGAAAGCCGAAAGCTGGTTCAGGCGCTCGACATGGGCGTGAACGACTATCTCATGCGCCCCGTCGATCGCAACGAGCTCTTGGCGCGCGTGCGCACCCAGTTGCGCAAGAAGCGCTACAGCGACCGGCTGCGCCACAACATGCAGCTGAGCCTGGAAATGGCGATCACCGATCAGCTCACCGGTCTGCACAACCGCCGTTACATGTCACGGCATCTTGCCACGCTGATGAAGAATGCCAGCGCCGCCAAACCGATCTCGTTTCTGATCATGGACATCGATTACTTCAAGTCGGTCAACGATACGCACGGCCATGACGTCGGCGACGAAGTCCTGCGGGAATTCGCCAATCGCATCTCGGCCAATGTTCGCGGCATCGATCTCGCCTGCCGCTACGGCGGCGAGGAATTTGTCGTGGTAATGCCCGACACCGATGGGGGTTTCGCGTTTGCGGTCGCCGAGCGGCTGCGTCAAGGCCTCGAATCGACGCCGATCGGAATCAGCCGTTCGCCCGGCAAGTTGAGCATCACCGTCAGTATCGGCATTGCCTCGACGAGCGGCGGCCAGGAATCTCCCGACGAGGTCTTGCACCGCGCCGATCAGGCGCTCTATCGCGCCAAACGCGAAGGCCGCAACAGAGTCGTCGCGGAAGCCGCGTAATCCGTCTACTGAGCAACGGGCGCCGAGACCTCATTGGTCGCCGAGACGATCCGGATGGTCTTGACCTCCGGCGGAAGTGCATCCACACGCAGCTCAGTTTCGATCGGCTGCATGGCCGTTCCGGCATCCGGCGTTTCGGGAGACGTGGCCACGAATTGATAGGATTTGATGCTGGCGTCGCCGCCGGTATCGCTCATCGCTTCCAACTTCGGCTCGGTCCATCCCGGCGATGACGCGGTTCCCAAGACCCGGATGATCATCGCTTCGGGAGCATCTTGCGGCCGGCTCAACATCACGCTGTCGACGGTGCTGATCGGAAGCTCTGTCGCCGGCGGGATGGGCGGCGGTGCGGCGGGCGGTGCCGGCGGTACCGGGCCGGTCTCGGCGGTTGTGGCGGGGGCGGATTGTTGGGCTTGGTTTTCGTTCGGGCTTTTGTTGCATGAAACGAGCAGCAGAGCGACCGCGGCGGCGACGAGAACGCCGAGACATGCAGACTTCATCGGCCAATTCCTTCGGAAAGAGGAGTTGTTTTGTCTGCCATAAATAGGAAAGCGCCCCGGCCCAATCAACAGATTGGTTCCGGGACGCTTCCAGATTTGCAGGTGCCGCGGCCTTAAGGAGCCGGCGGCGGTGGCGGCGGTGTTTCTGCCGGGGCAGGGGCCGGCGGGGGTGGTTCGGCCGGTGCGGGCGCGGCCGCCGGTGCCGGTGCGGGGGCCGGCGCGGGTGCGTTCTGATTGCACCCGAGCAGAAACACGGTCGCGGCCGGCAGAACTAAGAGGTTGAAAATGTTGGCTTTCATAGAATCCTCCAATACTTCGCATTGTCGTGGCGGAAGGAGCCGGCACGCAAGTTTGGCGCGCCGTTGCAAGACAACGCACGAAATGGCGAATAAGACTTGCGGAATTTCGCGGAAGTTCTTCCGCCAACTCGGCTCGTCGCCCGCAATAGCGAAACCACTGTCCAGGCGGTCGGGGCCAGTGATCATTTGATGATAAAAAAAATAAGCCCCCCGGCCGGACGAGATTCCGACCGGGGTCAATGCTTTACGCCTGGACGAAGAACGTCCTCGCGCGGCTTACGGCGTAGGAGCCGGTGCTGGTGCGGGTTCAGCCGGCGCCGGCGGTGCTTCAGCCGGAGGCGGTGCGGGAGCCGGTTCAGCCGCTGGGGCAGCAGCCGGGGCAGGAGCAGGCGCGGGAGCGTTCTGATTGCAGGCCACCAGCAAGGTCGCCGTTGCGAGGATGGCAAGGATATTTAGAGACTTCATTTTGAGTGACTCCTATGCAGGCAGATAAATGAATGCCGAAACCATATCGGCTATTCCAGTAATGGAGACCAGATTGAAACTCAACGCTCAAATCGCCAATTCGCACAAAACCGGCACGTGATCGGATGGCTTCTCCCACCCCCTGACATGGCGCTCTATGGCGCAACTCACCAAGCGGTCGGCGGCTTGCGGCGATAAGAGGATGTGGTCGATCCGGATGCCGTGGTCCTTAACCCATGAACCTGCTTGATAATCCCAAAACGTGTAGCGGTGAGGCTCGGCATGGCAGGCGCGGAAAGCGTCGGTGAGACCTAGATTGCAAATGCGGCGGAACGCCGCGCGCGTTTCGGGCTGGAAAAGTGCATCGCCCATCCAGGCTCTGGGATCGTGGCAGTCTTCCGCCGTCGGAATGACGTTGTAGTCGCCGGTCAGAATGAGCGGTTCCTCGAGCGCAAGCAGGCGCGCAATGTGGCGGTTGAGCCGCTCGAGCCAGGCAAGCTTGTAGGCGAAACGTTCCGTGCCCGGCGGATTGCCGTTGGGGGCATAGATCGAGGCCACGCGCACGACGCCGCTGTCTCCCGGGATGACCGCTTCGATGTAGCGGGCATGATCGTCGCCTTCGGCTTCGGGGAGGCCCCTGACCACGTCTTCCGCCGGGCGTTTGGAGAGAATGGCGACGCCGTTATAGCTCTTCTGGCCATGAACGACCGCGTTGTATCCGAGGCCTTCGAAAACATCCGCCGGAAATCCCTCATCGGTGGTTTTGATTTCCTGCAAGCAGACGATCTCGGGCGCCGCCTGCGCGAGCCACGTCCGCACAGTGTCGAGCCGCGCCTTCACCGAATTCACGTTCCAGGTGGCGATTTTCATTTTTGTTGCGAATAGCTCTGGGCCAAATTAGCCGCAGAGATCAAACCGAAAAACTTGTGCCGCAGCCGCAGGAGGACGTCGCGTTGGGATTTTTCACTTTGAAGGCGGCGCCGATCATTTCGTCCACGAAGTCGATCTCCGCGCCTTTGAGAAAGTCGAGCGACACCGGATCGATCAGCACCGTGGCGCCGTCGCGGGCAATGACCAAATCATCGTCGCTGCGCGACTCATCGAGGCAGAAATCGTACTGAAAACCCGAGCAGCCGCCGCCGGTGACCGCCAGCCGCAGCATGGGCTGGCCGGGCTCGTCCTTGAGGATTTCAGCGATTCGCTTGGCCGCCCGCGGGGTTAGGGTCACGGGCCTGCTGTCGAGGTTCATTTCAATGCTCATGGCGATAAGCCTATCATGGACAGCCTTATGTAGTCGTTAGAGACCGCATGTCCAAGACGCCGATTAACCCGCCCGGCCGCCTTTTGGGACCGCAATTCGAGGCGCCAGGAAGGGCGGCTTTCGCCGCCCAGCCGTCTCAAAGCCGCGGCCGTTATTGGCCGGAACAGGAAAGCTCGACTCGGACCTGCTACCAGCGCGACCGCGACCGCATCATCCATTCGACCGCTTTTCGCCGGCTCAAGCACAAGACCCAGGTCTTCGTTCAGCACGAAGGCGATTATTATCGCACCCGGCTGACCCATTCGCTCGAGGTCGCGCAGATCGCGCGCTCGCTTTCGCGCGTGCTTGGCCTGGACGAGGATCTGGCGGAGGCGTTGTCTCTGTCGCACGACCTCGGCCACCCGCCCTTCGGTCATGCTGGCGAAGCCGCGCTCGATTCCTGCATGAAAGCGTTCGGCGGCTTCGACCACAATGCGCAGGCGCTGAGCCTGGTCACGCGCTTGGAGCATCGCTATGCCGATTTTGACGGACTCAATCTCACCTGGGAGACGCTGGAAGGGCTGGTGAAGCACAATGGGCCGCTTATAGGCCCTGCGCGAGGTCGCGACAGCCTGCCCGACGCCATTGCGGAATTCCCGTGGGATCTGGAGCTTTCGACCCATGCGGGCCTCGAAGCGCAGATCGCATCGCTCTCCGACGACATCGCCTACGTCAACCACGACATCGATGACGGCTTGCGCGCCGGCCTGTTCGATTGGCAAGACCTGCTTGACGTGCCGCTCGCCGGACCGATCTTTCAGGACGTTTCGCGCCTCCCCAAGCTTGACCGTGGCCGCTTGATCGGCGAGGCGGTGAGGCGGCTCATCACCGCAATGGTGAGCGATCTTGTCGCAGAAACACAACGGCGGCTCGCCGCGGCAAGGCCCCATAGTGCCGCCGAAGTCCGCAACCATGGGGCGCCGCTGGCGGCATTTTCGGAGCGGTTTCGCAGCGCTTTTCTCGGCCTGAAGGAATTCCTCTCCCGCCGGATGTATCGCCACGAGCGCGTGCTTTTGGTCATGGCCAACGCGCAGCGCGCGCTGAGTGAATTGTTTGCTGCTTTCATGGCCGACCCGGCTCTGCTACCTAAGGACTGGACGGACGAGTGCGGTAGACCCGGCGAAGCCCGAACCGCGCGCGCGGTGTGCGATTATGTCGCTGGAATGACCGACCGGTTTTTGCTGCAGGAATACCAACGGATTTTCCAACGGGAATTTCCGTTATAAACTGGTGTGGTGAGACCGCGCGCGGTGCTTCACCGCATGCGGGTTTTAGGCTACGGAGAATTTGCGCTTCGGCGGAGTGGGGGCACATGAACCAGGCACGCGGAATTTATCAGCCGCTGGCGGAAAAAGTTCCTCTTTACGATCTCGCGGATGATGAGATCGATGAGGAACGTTCGCGCGTTCCGCTGCTGATTGTCATCGCCCTCGTTGTGCTCGCCGCTTTCGCCGGCGTGGTATGGCTCGCTTACAATCAAGGCGTTGCCCGCGGCCGCGCCGGCACGTCCATCGTCATCGAGGCGCCCAATGGTCCGGTTCGGGTTGCGCCGACGGATGCGGGTTCGCCAACGCCCTATACCGGCCTCAAGGTTTACAGTCAGCCGATTCCGCCCGATCAGGAAGCGCAGAGTTCCACCCTGGCGCCTCAGGTGAGAGCTCCGGTGACGACGGAAGCACCTCCGGCGCGGCTTGTTCCGGCCGCGCCGCCCCCGCGCGTCGCCTCGCAGGCGCCAGCCGCTCCGCCCATAACCGCTGCTCCGCCGGCACTGCGCACGGTTCCGCCCGCAGCAGCACCGCAGGCCCCTCGGCCGGTGCAAGTCGCCGCTCCGCCGGCGCCAACCGCGCCACCGCCGGGAGCCCCGGCGCCACTTCCGGCGCGCCCGCCCGCCACAGCCAATAACGCAGCCGTTTCAGGTGCGGCCGTGTTGCAGATCGGGGCGTTCGAAAACGAGGCCGCCGCCAATGGCGCCTGGACGAGATTCCGTTCGCGCTACGATTCGGCGGGGACACTTTCTCCGGACATCCAAAAGGTCGATCTCGGCGCCAAAGGCATCTGGTACCGGCTGCGCGCTGGCCCGTTCGCGGACAGGACTGCCGCCGTTGACGCCTGCGTCAAGCTGAAAGCCGCGGGCGCGACCTGCTTCGTCACGCCGCCCTGAACGGCTCGTTGAGTTGATTGAGGCCGCAATGCCGGCGAGTGCCGTAGTTTATGGCTGCCAAGGAACGGAATTGGCTCCCGAAGAGCGCGACTTCTTTCGCGAGGTCCGTCCGTTCGGCTTCATTCTGTTCGCCCGCAATGCCCAGGAGCCCGCGCAACTGCGCGCGCTCTGCGGTGCGTTGCGCGATTGTACAGGGGACGAGGGCGCGCCCATCTTCATCGACCAGGAAGGCGGCCGCGTCCAGCGCCTCAAACCGCCGCATTGGCGCACCCGTCCGCCCGCCCGGGCCTTTGGCGAACTTTTCGCGGGGAATGCGGAGAGCGGACGCGAATCGGCCTATCTTTGTGCGCGGCTTATCGCACACGAGCTCAGAAGCGTGGGAGTGACCGTGAACTGCGCGCCAGTGCTCGATGTGCCGGTCGAAGGCGCTCATGACATCATCGGCGATCGGGCGTTTTCGTCCGATCCGGCGGCGATCATCGAGCTCGGGCGGGCCCAGATCGAGGGCTATCTCGACGGAGGCGTGCTTCCCGTCATCAAGCATATTCCCGGTCACGGCCGCGCCACTGCCGACAGCCATTTGTCGCTGCCTCGCGTCACGGCAAGCGCAAGCGAGCTCAGCACCCACGACTTCGTCACCTTCCGCGGCCTCAATCATGCCCCCGTCGCGATGACGGCCCATGTCGTGTACGAGGCGATCGATCCGCGCCGGCCGGCTACTATAAGCCCGCGAATCCTGCACAATGTCGTCCGCGGCGAGATTGGATTCGAAGGCTTGCTCATCAGCGACGATCTTTCCATGTCGGCTCTCAGCGGCGCCATGCGTGCGAGGGCCAAGGCCGCGTTTTTTGCCGGCTGCGACATCGTCCTTCATTGCAACGGCAAGCTGGACGAGATGAGGGAGATCGCCGCCGAGACGAAAGCGCTTTCGGGGGCCGCGCTTGCGCGCGCAGAAGGAGCACTCGAGCATTTGCACGCGCCGATCCAGCTCGATGTCGCCGCTGCCGAATTAAGGCTCAGTGAAGTCTTGGGAGCATTGGCATGAGCGAATTGGATTTCGACCCCGCTCCCGAATTCACCGTTGGTTTCTTCGACGCCGACGCCGGGCGTTTTCGCCAGCGCTTTTATAACGTCGTAGAAACACCGCCGTGAAGGATAGGACAACAATACGTGGAGTCTCCGTTCCCTCTGGAAAGCGAAGTGAAATCGAAGCCAGCGGCTGAACGGATCCGAAGGTTCACAATTGCCGGACGAGGGAACGATACTGAATTGGTTCAGGCACGTGTTCCGAACTGGTGGTCTGAGCCCGCCAAATCCGCAAATGGTTATCCAACGGCCCGAAACCGCAAATCCCGGATCGGCAAGGAACGAATACGCGTCTGCGTCGCGTTGTAGAGCGCGTTGGCGACCGCGGGTGCGATCCCAATGATGGGAGTTTCCCCCGCACCGACCGATGCGAGGTCCGGCCGATTGACCAGGACGGTTTCGATCTCAGGCACGTCCTTGAAGCGGGGGACGCGATATTGCGAGAACTTCGCGTTCAGCATCTTGCCATCTTTGAAACGCATCTCCTCGCGCAGGGCGTCGCCAAGCCCCATAATGATGCAGCCCTCGATCTGGGCCTTCAGGTTGGCGGGATTCTGAATTGCGGCTCACTTTGTCTTTTCGAGTCTGCTTGTCTTGTCGTGCCCTTGTGAGCAGTATGCTTCGCAAAAAAGGCGTCGCCATGAACCTGTCAGAAGAGTTGTGCAGGATACCCCGGGGTAAGTCGCCCTCGGCCACCCGCCAGATCCACGGCGCCGCATCGTCAATGACCGCCCCCCGGCCGTCTTGCCCAATCCGCGCCGCAACGCTTCGGCATGCCGCACAGCCTTTGCGTGCCGCGGGACCGCCAAGGCGGATTGCGCAGCGGGCGTTGGTCTGTGCGGGCGTGGTCGGTTTTCAGCGCGTGGTGGTATTTTTCCTACGCGC
>Ga0137409_10003229_pt1 | contig 10340 bp, 8 predicted proteins | sample CZODoug1_16funga_FD_122059 | JGI IMG/M metagenome (GOLD analysis project Ga0137409, IMG submission 122059) | Vadose zone soil fungal communities from Angelo Coast Range Reserve, California, USA - CZODoug1_16fungal (Hybrid Assembly) | ecosystem: Environmental > Terrestrial > Soil > Vadose zone...
TCAGCGTCTCGCTGCCGATACGGCAGCGGCCGCCGCCTTCCACCGCGGAGTAGACCGTCGAATCGGTCGAGCGGTATTCCTTTCCGCGGAAACCCTTGGGCAGCAACTGCATGAACGTCCCGATCGTCGGCATCGCCGAGGCGCCCGTCACGGGGTTGGTGTACTGGAGCTTGTGACCCCAGCATGCGTGCGGGTCGTGGCCGCGCTGCATCGTCCGCAACGCCTCGCGGGTGCGTTCGTAGGGGTACCAGAACAGCGGCGATGTCCGGCTCTTGGCTTTGTATTCCACGGGCTTCATGGTGTTGCCGAACTGCGCAAGATTGTCGCCCTCGGTGAGGTGGGTGCGTTGGGCTTCCAGTGAGCTCTTCTCCATGAACTGGGCGTCGAGCAGCTCGACGAGCGGCACGTCCAGGCCGTCCAGCCAAACCATCGGATCGCCGGAAGGATTGCCGTGGTCATGGAAGGTCCAGGACGGCGTGATCACGAAATCGCCCACGTTCATCGTTACCTTCTCGCCGTCGACGGCGGTGTAGGCGCCCTTGCCGAGCAGGATGAAGCGCAGGGCCGATTGCGAGTGGCGGTGCGCCGGGGCAACCTCGCCCGGCAGGATCAGCTGCAGCCCGGCGTAGAGGCTGTGCGTGATGCTCGATCGGCCCCTCAAGCCCGGGTTCTCGAGCACCAGCACGCGCCTCTCGGCCTCCTTGGCCGTGATCAGCCTGCCTGCCTCCTGGATCCAGGGCCACATCTGGTCCCACTTCCACAGATGGGGCAGGCAGGGGGTGTGGGGGGTCGGGGTGATGATGCCGTGGAGCACTTCCCACAGGGGTGTGACGCTGGCCTTGTCGATCTTTTCGTAAAAGGTCTTTCGATCGGCGGCAACGCTGGGCTGCAGTACGGCGGACATCGGGCTTTTTCTCCGGGACTAGCGCAGGGAGCGATTGTCCGCCAAAGCGGCGGACCGGGGCAACTTCGGGAGATCCGGCGATCCGATAGTGGGCTATGGCCCACTATAGAGAGCGTCCCAGCCCACAGCGACCCGTGCGACGGCGCTTGACGGAGTGAGGTATCTAGGCCGGACAAAATTGATATATATATGATATATATACATTATAGTAGGACACTATGAAGTGTGAGCGTGTGCTCACATTTAACGGATTCATGCGGATCCCACATCTGCCCACGTTCGGAATGGGCGAAATTGTGGTTGACCCTCGGGGCGTCCAGTTTTGTAATGAATCGGCCGCAAATCGCTCTTGAAGAGGAGGGGACGACATGACGGCAGAACAGCTGCTCAACGAGATCGCCGACTACTGCCGGCGCGTGGGGATGGCCGAGTCCACCTTCGGGCGGCGCGCCGTTAACGACGGCAAGCTCGTCAGCCGCCTGCGTATCGGCGGCCGCGTCACCATGGAGACCGTGGACCGCGTGCGCACGTTCATGACCGACCACGCCACACTGGAGACCCGCGGGCTCGTGCGCCTGCGCTCCGCTCCGGGGAGCCTGAACGCCTCCGCGGGGGCCGCAGCTCTTGCCGGCGCCAAGCCGCTCTCCGGCGCGGCGCCAGAGAGCGCCAAGAACAACTTCCGCTTCTACGACAACCGGCAGAAGTACCTGCTGTTCGTCAACACCTGCAGCGAGAAGTGGGTGGTCGCGCAGCGCGTCGGCATGGAGCTCGCCAATATCCACCCGCGCCCGCCGGCGCTGCGGGTGTTCGACGCCGGCGTGGGCGACGGCACGGTGCTCGCGCGGGTGATGCGCGCCATGCACCAGAAGTATCCGACGATGCCGTTCCACATCGTCGGCAAGGAGATCAGCCTGGAGGACGTGCGCCTGGCCCTCGACCGCATGCCCGACCGCTTTTTCGAGCACCCGGCCACGGTCCTGGTGATGACCAACCTCTACTACTCGGAGGCGCCCTGGCTGTCGCCGAAGTCGGTCACCGCCGCGACCAGCCTGGTGTGGAAGGAGGTCGCGCTGAGCGGAGCGACCTCGAGCGAGTTCGAGCAGCAGATCACGGAGCTGCAGCCGTTCCTGAACGAGCATTGGCGGGCCTCGGTGAGCAAGACCAGCGGCAACCCCGCCTACGCCAAGCCCGTGGTGCTGGTGCTCTACCGCGCCGACCACAAGTTCCTACTCGACCGGGTCCTGCCTCAGCGCGGCGCCGCCCGCGCGGACCACGACCTGGTGATCGCTTCGCAACCCTACCGCGCCCGGGCCTCGGCGGAGTTCAAGGCGTCGAAAGTCCTTGCGCCGCTCGCGCGCAGCCTCGCTCCCGGAGGGCGCATGATCGCCATACACTCGCACGGTCGCGACCCGGGCCTCGAGATCGTGCAGCGCGTCTGGCCCGGTGAGAACCCGTTCATCACCGACCGCCACCAGCTGTTGAAGACGACGCGAAACGAGCTTGGCGCAGACGGCAGAGACCTCAATTTCAATGCCTACGCCGACAACCGCTCGATCTTCCGGTATGACATGCACACGCTCCCGGAGGAGATCAGCGAGGCGATAGGGACGTCGACGCTGCTCGCCGCGTGGAACGCCGCGGTATACGTGGCGCAGATCGAAGACCAGCGCCTCGCCGAGGTGATGGGTGACCGCCGGTACCTCGAGGCCACGCGCGACGTGTTGCAGCGCCACTCCGGCCTGTGGTTCCTCGACGAGTCCTTCGTGATCTCGCGCAAGCGCGACTGATTGCTGCCCAACGCGACAATGGAGCGCGCGGCGATGCCGGCGGCGGGACGAGCCAGAGAGGACGAGCGCGCCGGCATTGCCGCGTTTCTCGCTGGAGCGTCCCTGGAGTTGTCGTCCCGCGATCCCGCCGAAATTGACGACTGCGCGGGGCTGCTCGACCCCGGCACCCCGGTCTACATCAGCTTTCCTCCCGGCCAGACCTACCACGGCACGGTCGCGCTCGCGGTGCGCCTGGCGCGCGCGGGGCTGCGGCCGGTTCCCCACGTCGCGGCCCGGCGCATCGCGAGCCGCGAAGCGCTCGACGACTATCTGGCGCGCGCCGCCGGCGAGGCGGGGGTGGACAGCGCCCTCGTCATCGGCGGCGACAGCGACCGCGCCGTCGGCGCTTTCGACTCCGGCCTCGCCCTGCTCGAGACCGGGCTGTTCCAGCGCCACGGTATCACGCGCATCGGCGTCGCAGGCTACCCCGAGGGGCACCCGCGAATCGCGCCGGCGGCGCTCGATGCTGCGCTCGCGGGGAAGATCGCCTACGCGCGCAGCGCCGGGCTCGATCTCGCCATCGTCACGCAGTTCTGCTTCGACGCCGGGCAGATACTGACTTGGGCGGCCGCGGTGAAAAGCATCGGGCCGCGGGTGCGCGTGGGGCTCGCCGGACCCGCCAGCCTGCCCCGGCTGCTGCGGTTCGCCGCCATGTGCGGTGTCGGCAATTCGCTGCGTGCATTGCAGGCGCGCCCGGGGGCGATCACCCGCCTCATGGTCGAAGCCGGTCCCGAAGCCGCTCTGCGGGAGCTTGCGCGCCGCGACGCCCCGCCGCTGGCGGGTGCACATTTCTTCTGCTTCGGCGGCCTGGTTCGCACCGCCCGCTGGCTTCGCGCGGTGCGCGAGGCCCGCTTCGAGCTGACCGACGACGGCGGCTTCCGCGTGGGCGCCGCCTAGAGGATGAAGCTCACCAGCCCCATGGAGCCGAGCTCCATCGCGTCGAGCACCGCCTGGCGCCGCGCGATCCTGAGCGCTCCCCGCTCCGGGCGCAGCACGTAGCGGTAGCGCCCGACGTACTCGCGCACGCCGCCGTCCCGGCGGAAGCGGTATACGACGAAGTTTGCCTCGACGCTCAGCTCGCCGCCGCCGCACCCGACGATGCGCACGTTGCTGATCAAGCGCCGCGTTCGCGAGCGGGGCGACTCGGCGTGGGCGTCCTTGTCCTTGAGGCGGGTGACGCGCCCGCGGATGCGGTCGATGTCGTCGGCGATGGTAAACAGGGTGCTTAAGGGATCCGCGTCGGGGCGGTCGTTCGGAGGGACCTCGTAACGCGCATCCGCGGTCAGCAGCGCCAGCCACTCGTCCAGCCGCCACTCATCGAGCAGCGCGGCCTCGCGGAACAGGAGCTCCTCGACCTCCGCGCGCGTGATCCGGGTGGCTTTGGCCGGGGCCGCACGCTTCTTCAATCGCGCTCCGCGCGCATCAGCTTGTCCCACTGCAGCCAGAAGGCCCGCAGGTGCAGCTCGTCCGAGTTCAGCTGCTCGCCGGTCTTCGCCATGCCGCGCGACATGACCGACCACGGCACCTCGCGGTAGGTGGCCGCGATCCCCGACTGCACCATCTCTAGGGCCTCGACGTCGTCGGGAGTCGCGAAGCCTCCCGGACCGTAGAAGGTGAGGAAGGCGTCGAGGCGTATCGCCCGGGCTTGGGGCGTCTCTTCCTTGGGGCCGAGCGCCCAGGCGCGCACGCGCATGCGATCGGGCGCGAGCGGGTAGAAGGTGCGTATCGTCACCGAAGACCCGTCGGCGAGCAGCAGGTTGGGGAACACGATCAGGTTGCGATTGGTATCGGCGACGCGCGCCGCCCGCGCTTCGCCCAGCCGGGCGACCAGCTCGGCGCGGATGCGCTCAATCTCGGGCCTGGCGGCCTCGCCGTATACCGGAATCCATTTCGCCACGGGCCGGCCGCGGAAGTTCACGTTGTCGGTGGTTGCGTGGCCGTTCCCGAGCGGCTTGCCGACGCCGTGCGAGGGCAGGAGGTGGCCGCGGTCGGGGCGCTGCATCTTCACCCCGGCGTTCTTCAGATAGTCGAGCCAGGTCGAGTGCGTTGTGAGCAGGTGATAGTCGTCGAAACTGTTCTCCACCAGCAGCTTCCAGTTCGCGCGGATCTCGTAGTCCTGCGTGCCCTGGATCACCTCCATCTGCCCGGAGGGAGACTGGTCGATCACCAGGTCGATGTACTCCTTCGCTCCCGCGAGGTATTCGACGAGCGGCACGGCGCGCGCGTCGAAGTTGAGGAACACGAAGCCGCGGTAGCTCTCGACCCGCGGCGGCTCCATCAGGCCGAAGTCGGACTTCCTGAAGGTCGGCGGGTAGTCCTTCTCGCCGGGCACGCCGTCGAGCCGACCGTCGCGGTCGTAGCTCCAGCCGTGGTAGAAGCAGGTGTGGACCTTGGCGTTGCCTTCGGCCTCGCGGCACACCATCGCACCGCGGTGGCGGCAGGTGTTCAGGAAGACGCGTACCGCGTTCGCGCTGTCGCGGGAGAAGATCACCGGTCGCCCGCACACCGCGCGCGTCCTGAAATCCCCGGGGGCGCGCACCTCGGACTCGTGGCCGACGTACATCCAGCATACGTCGAACACGCGCTCGCGCTCGCGCTCGAGGATCTCCGGGTCGACCAGCGTCGCCCGGTTGACGCGGAAGCTAGCCGCTTCGTTCAACACCAGCGCGCGCTCGTTCATGGCGAGTGCGATTCTACATCGCGTAAGCGAGCATGCGCTTCCGCAGGTCGTCGGGAATCGGCGTCGACTTGAATGTCGCGAAATCGATCACGCACATCGTCCACGCCGCGCGAAGCCGCGGCTCGCCCGCGACGCTTCCCGCGAGCGCGAGCTCGAAGGAGCTGCGGCCCAGGCGCGCGACCCACAGATCGATATCGAGGAAATCGCCCAGCTTGCAGGGACGCAGGAACTCGGCGGTGATCGACAGGCTCGGCACGCGCAGGTTGCGGGTCACCATGAAGTCCCCGCCGAACGGCGACTCGATGCCGCTCTGGAACCAGTCCTCGAGCGCGCCGCTGAACAGGTCGAAGAATCGGGGATAGAAGACGATGCCGGCCGGGTCGCAGTGCGAAAAGCGTATCAGGTGCCGGAAGCGGAACGCATTGGCCGGCGCACGCCCGTCGTGCGTCCCCGGCTCGGGCGAAGGCGCCGCAGGCGGGGAGACGAAGCGCTCCATGCGGCTGCGCAGCTCCGCGGGAATCGCGATCGCGCGCCGGCTCTGGAGCGAGACGATCGCCACCTTGTGGCGCAGCCGCAGCCTCTCTTCGCCCTGGGTGCGCCCGCGGATCGTCAGCACCGCCGAGCTCCTGCCGAGCGTCTCCACGCCCAGCTGCAGGTGCAGCGTTTCTCCGAGACGGCAGGCTTTCAGGAACTCGACCCTGGTATTGACGAGCGGCGCGCCCCAGCCGCGCTTGAAGAGAAAATCCTTGAAGGGCAGGGCGAGCCTCGCCTCGAACCAGTCCTCGACGATCTCGTTGGCCATTTCGAGGAACCGCGGGAAGTAGACGATGCCCGCTGGATCGCAGTCGGCGAACCGGATACGGCGGGGCAGCGCAAAGGTCTCCGACAGAAGCGTGGCTTTCGGCTAGGCGGGCTGGAGCCAGCCGATGATGCGGCTGCGCAGCCGCTCCACCCACCGGTCCAGGATGTTGGGATTCTGCACGATCTCGGCGCGGAAGAACGACGGGCACAGCACCGCCGCGTGCGCCACCTCCCCGCACAGGCCGCAGCCCACGCAGTCGTTGTTCACGTGAGCAACCGGGTCCGCCTTGAGCGGGTCGCTGGAGGCGCGCACGGTGAGCGAGGGACATCCGGACAGGCGGATGCAGGAGTGGTCGCCGGTGCACACGTCCTCGTCGACGCCGAAGCGGGTGCGCACCACGCGCTTGCCCGCCTTCAGGCGTGAAGCGACATGGGGGCGCAGCCTGCGCTGCCGCTCGAGCTGGCATTCGCCCTCGGCGACGATCACCTTCAGCCCGGGCTCGGGCGTCGTATACGCCTGGCGCAGAGCCTTGGCCATGTCGGCGACGCGGTAGTTGTAGACGGTGCGCAGCCATTTCACGCCCAGTCCCTTCAGCGTGCTCTCGATCGTCGTGTCGGCGTAGACCGCGCTCTTCCCCACCGCCGCGGCGCGCGCCTCTTCGGGCGGCGAAGAGAGCAGCTCCTGCGTCCCGGTCGCCGAGGCGTAGCCGTTCTTCATGATCACCAGCACGGCGTCCCCGTGGTTCATGAGATTCGACGCGACGCCCGAGAGCAGGCCGTTGTGCCAGAAGCCGCCGTCGCCCATGACCGCGACCGGCCGGCGCGCCGATAGCGGGCCCACGCCGGCGCTGCTCGCGAGGCTCATGCCGTAACCGAGCAGCGTATTCCCCTGCGAGAAGGGCTCGAAGGTCGCGAAAGCGTGGCAGCCGACGTCGACCGAGACGTGGGGGCGGCCGACGTCCTCGGCGACCAGCTTCATCGCGGAAAACACGGGCCGTTCGGGGCAGCCCACGCAAAAGGTCGGCGGACGCGCGGGGAGCGCGCCGAGCGCCTTCGCCGCGCGTGCGCGGGAGGCTTCGACGCCTTCGAGCCAGCGCGCGCCAGCCGACGTGTCGAGGTGCGGCGCCCGCTGCGCGAGGAAGCCCGCGAGCGCACGCACCAGGATTTCGGCGGAATAGTCGCCCGCCATAGGCAGCAGGTCCTTGCCGTGGAGCTTCGTCTGAACGTCGGCGCGCCGCAGCGTGGTCGCGATGTCCTGCTCGATGAACTCCGGTTGGCCTTCCTCGATCACCAGCACCGCGGACTTGCCGGAGCAGAACGACGTGATCTCCTCGGGCACGAGCGGGTACACGACATTGAGGGCGAGGATGGGAATCCTGCATCCACCGCGCTCGTCCGAGAAGGAGTTGGCGAGCCCGAGGAGGTGCAGCGCCCGGACGAGGTTGTTGTACAACCCACCCTGCACCACGATCCCGATCGAGGATTCGTCGCCGTCGAAGTGCTCGTTGAGCTTGCGATCGGCGATGAACTTGCGCGCGGCGGGCAGGCGCACCTCGGATTTCTTCTTTTCTTGCGGGAAGATCGCCGGCGGGTGCGCGAGGCGCTCGTAGAGGAAGTCGGCGGGCTCCGCCATGAGGTTGCGGGTCGAAACGGCGGGTGCGCGGTTGTTTCTGGCGGTGAAGGTGCCTTGCACATGGCAGGCGCGGACGCGCAGCTCCATCATCACCGGCGTGTTTGACGCCTCCGAGAGCTCGAACCCGCGCTCGACCATGTCGGTGATGGTCGTGAGATTCGGCCGCGGGTCGAGCAGCCACATCATGGACTTCAGCGCGTAGGCGTGGCTGCGCTCCTGGGCCACCACGCCGCCCTCGCCGTAATCCTCGCCGAGCACGATCAGCGCGCCGCCGATCACCCCGGCGCTTGCGAGGTAGGAGAGCGCGTCCGAGGCGACGTTGGTGCCGACGATCGACTTCCAGGTCACCGCGCCGCGCACCGGGTAGCTCACCGAGGCGCCGAGCATCGCGGCGGCGGAGGCCTCGCTGGTGCAGGCCTCGATGTGCACCCCGAGCTCGTTCATGTAGTCCTTGGCCTGCACCATGACGTCGAGCAGGTGCGACACCGGCGCGCCCTGGTAGCCGCCGACGTAGGACACGCCCGACTGCAGCAGCGCCTTGGTCACGGCCAGGATGCCTTCGCCGCGGAAGGTCTCGCCCTCCCCGAGCTTCAACGACTCGATCTCCTCGGTGAACTGGCGCTCCATGGCTTGGCTAGGCGGCCTTGCCGGTACCCGGCCGGCGCATGAACTTCACGGGCTTCGGCTTGGGAGGCAGGGGCGTGATGCCCTGGGCTTCGAGGGACTGCTCGAGCTTGCGGCCCTCGGGATCGGCGAGGGCGCCTTCGCGGGCCGCGCGAATCGCCGCGGCCCGCGCGTCCGGATCGCCGACCGCCGGCCCTTCGACCAGCGTATCGAAGATGCGCAGGAAATTCGCCTTGCCGCGCGCATGTGTCTCTCCGTAGCCCTTGATGAGGCGTCCGCATAGGGCGATCTCGAGTGCGAGGCCAGGGTGGTGCTTTGCGGCAGCGGTGACCGCCGTGAGCCACCTGCCGATCAGGGCCTGCTCCTCGCGCCAGCGGGAAGTCAATGGGCGCAGCGGACGCAGCGAAGCGAGGCAGCGCAAGAGCGCGAATCCGGCGACGCTCGTCGTCTTCACGTGCAGGCCCACGTTGAGCTTGCCCGCGAGGCCGGTGATCCGCGCGAGCCAGTTGAGGGGCGCCGCGACTAGGCGCGGCATGACCGCGGCGAGCTCTTCCACGCCGGGCTTGAGGAACTCCGTGACGTGAACGGGCTCGCCCGGTTTTGCCTGCACCTCCTCGCGGATGCGCTCGAAGCGACTCCTGCGGGTCTTGAGATCCGCAACGCGGATCACGTCCTCGTAGCACATCCACAGCGCGAGGAACCGCCCCGCCTCGATGGTGAGCGTGAAGCCTTCGGCCGCGTGGTCGAGGTTCGTGATCGGCTCGAGACGGTCGAAATAGAGGACGGCGTAGCGGCGGTTCTGGAAGTCGATGCAGCGCGAAGCGCCTTCGCGCAGCATCGCGTGGGTTTCCGGGGGGAAGACCGGCCGCAGCTTCACCTCGGACAGGGCGCGGGAGCGCTTCTCCTCGTAGCTCCCGCGCACCCCGCCTTCCGCGGCGGCGTCGAAGCCGGCGGCGAATCCCTTCAAGCTCGCCTCCGCGCCCTTGCCGCCGGCACGGACAGCCGCCTCGCACTCGCCGCGCGACAGCGGCAGCACGCCCGAGCCGGCCAGCGCTCCGAACATCACCGCGCTGATCACGGTGCCCGCGGCCTGGGCCTGCGCCTGCATGTCGAACAGGACGGCGCGCTTGGCGAGCGTCTTCGCTGCCTTGAGGACGACCTCGCTGTCGAACCGGCCGTCGCCCATCTGCATCTTCTCGGCAACCGTGTAGATCCGGTGAGTGGAGGCGATGAGCGTGGTGCGGTCGGGCGTGACGTAGCCGTTCTGCATCGCGCGCCCGGCCTCGAGCAATTCCGAGGCAACCATCACGTCCACGTACGAGGGGGCGGGCGTGAGCGTCATCACCGGCCGCCTGCCCTCGAGGTCCTCGAGCTTCGCCGGATAGATCTCGACATAGTAGGTCGTCGCGCCGGTGCGTTGCGCCACGCCTGGGATGGACGTGCTCTGCACAGGGTAGTCGCGCAGGTTCGCTGCGGCGATGATCCAGTCGGCGAGCACGCCGCCGCCCTCGCCGCCGAGCGCGGCGATCAAGATGGTGACGGGGCGTTCGGGCAGGGCCATGCGGTTACGCGGGCTGGAGCCAGCCGATGATGCGGCTGCGCAGCCGCTCCACCCACCGGTCCAGGATGTTGGGATTCTGCACGATCTCGGCGCGGAAGAACGACGGGCACAGCACCGCCGCGTGCGCCACCTCCCCGCACAGGCCGCAGCCCACGCAGTCGTTGTTCACGTGAGCAACCGGGTCCGCCTTGAGCGGGTCGCTGGAGGCGCGCACGGTGAGCGAGGGACATCCGGACAGGCGGATGCAGGAGTGGTCGCCGGTGCACACGTCCTCGTCGACGCCGAAGCGGGTGCGCACCACGCGCTTGCCC